>PDWJ01000671.1_pt1 | contig 78869 bp, 59 predicted proteins | sample 1430881 | NCBI WGS metagenome assembly PDWJ01 (sample SAMN01162460, study PRJNA174530) | Oral metagenome, whole genome shotgun sequencing project. | biome: Marine environment; feature: Marine mammal; material: Swab sample of the gingival sulcus; isolation source: swab sample of gingival sulcus...
ACGGATTGGCGTCGGCGTTATCGGTTGCAGTCACCAAATCGGTGATCGTGATCGGCTGGGCGAGCATCTCCCCACCCTTGGGACGCTCTTGAACAATGTCCAGGAAGTACAAGATGCTCATGACCGGCACATCTTGTTCGCCCGGGTCATCGGTGTCCCCATCACCATTGCGGTCAAGATCTGATTGCAGAACACCCGATCCGGCCACACTCTTTCGCACATCGTACGCCGTCGCTGCCGAGACCTCGATCGGGCCGATCGGCGCCGACGCTGCCGGCACCGCTCGATCGACAGCCGCATTGGCGGAATCGGGCATATGGACCGCTGCACTGGTCGTCAAGGTGCTCGCATGCGGGGATGCGCTCGTGACATCGATGGTGGAGGTGAACAGCTTTTGGCCACTGAACTGACCGAGGTTGCAGACCAAGGTCACCGACCCATCGGCATGGGTCACGATCTCCGATGGCGGTGTGGAGCTACCGCCGTTGTTTTCGGGCCGACAGAGCGCCGGAATGCTGGCAAACGTTGACACCGACGGCAAACCGCCCGGATTCACACCCGGATAGATCGTCTGTTCAAAGATGACCGGAACCGGCGACACGAGGCCATCGATATTGTCGGCGGTCACCGACCATTGGGTCTTGACAAGGTCTTGCGTTCTGACCTGGTCATTGCCGTCGCCACAGTCATAGCCAGGATTGCCGTGCCCCGTCGCGCTCCCCCCACAGCCCGACGCCGGGTCGGCAGCATCGAAATCGGCAGTCCCATCAAGAACAGCTATCACCCCGACAGCCAACTCGGGTCGAGGCCGCCACGCCGCATCAACCTGTGACCCCAGGGCCACATTTGTGGCTTCACCGATACTTGCATCAGGTCCCGTTTGAACCACGTCTTGGTCAGCACCCGACAAGGTCGGCAAGAAATTCGATGGTGGCGGATAGACCGCTGAATCGGTGTCGACCTGCACGGTATACGGACCACCGGTGAGGCCGGCGAAGCTGTACCACCCATCAGCTCCCGTTGTCGCCGACTCCACGACATCACCCGTACCCGGATCGACCAAACTCACGACCGCCCCAGCAAACCCGATCTCATCAGCATCGTTCACCCCGTCAGCATCACGATCCAGCCACACCAATCCATTGATCTCATCAGCAGCCGGAGCGCCAGGACCGGTGGCCGCCGACACCGGAGTTGCCACCGAGCTCGCCATCAAGCCGACAACACCAATCGCTGCAGCAAGACCACGACCTACCCGGCCCCGCCGGTGGGCGGGCAACCGTGAGCGAGTCGAAAACAACAACTGAAACATGGCGTGATTCCTCGTGATATGCAGCACATATGCCCGTCGGGATATCGGACAGAAGTGAGTCTCAAGCTACATTGCGCCGAAAATCCACGCTAAGAGTGCTGAGTATTTTTGCAAAATGTAAAATACTCATTGGTAATAACCAGGTGACATTGATGTCCGGCCTTACCACACGTCTCAATTTGTCATCTATTTCAGATGGGATCGAATGCCCAAGACCCATTCATCAGCTGCTCGCCACCGCTCATCGGCATAGCTGCGCTGATCCGCACTCACCGCATCCGCTCGAGGCCACGATCCGAAGAACTTGACCTTGCCTTGTTTGGCGTGCAGCGCCCGCATTGCATCGGCCACCACATCATCGGCCACATGCCCCTCGACAAACACGATGAAGCAATAATCACCCAAGCCACCATTCTTGGTGGGCCGCGAAATCAAATTCGACAAATTGAGACGTCGAGCAGCGAACTCCTGCAAGATTGAGATCAAGCTTCCCGGCTCATCAGCGCGTTGATACACCACCAGTGCAGTGCGATCATGGCCGGTAGGTGTTGGCACACCTTCTCGTGCCACCACAATAAAGCGGGTCTGGTTGCCGCGATGATCCTCAATATTGTCGGCGATCACCTCAAGCCCATAGAGCTCAGCAGCCACTCGCGGAGCGATCGCTGCCACCCCTGCCTGGTCAGATTCGCTGACCATCTTGGCCGCCCCCGCCGTGGACGAGGCCGCCATGATCTCGACGGTGGGCAAATGATCATGAACGAAGTGATGACACTGGGCGGTCGCCACCGGGATCGACAAGACCGTGGTGATGTCATCAAGCGCCACCCCTGGCCGAGCTGCCAAACACATATGGATATCGAGCACAACCTCGCGCACGATCACCAGATCATGATCAAAGGCCAGCGAATCAAGGGTGAAGTTGACCATCCCCTCAATCGAGTTCTCAATCGGCACAAACCCGAGATCAGCATCACCTCGACTGACTGCATCGAGTACGTCGGGCACCGTGCGATGGGGAACCAGATCGCCATCGGCAAGGTCGGGCTGCGTACGCAACGCCTGTTCGGTGAAGGTGCCAAACGGCCCAAAGAAGGCCACCCGGTAGGGAGGTTCAACACGAGACAGGCCAGCGGTTGAGGTCATGGGGTCCAGACTAGAGACCCCACCGGTCAAAGACCGCGCCCATCGCGATTCCGATCCTCCTGTACCCACCGTTCACCACCAACTAGGGTGAACCACTATGTACGAGTATCTCTCGCTCCGGGTACCAGCCGCTGATCATGAGAGTCTGGCCAGCCAGCTCACCGAACGTTCTACCGATGGGTGGGATGTGGTCAGCCTGGTCGCCGATGGCTCTGATCTCATCGCTCTCCTTCGCCAGCCGGTCACCGCCGACGACGCGGCCCCAGAAGCCGAGGACACCGAGATCGTCATTCCCGCATCAACCGATGACGAGGGATGGGCTGCCGCCAGCGACACCCCGACTTCAGATGAGCCAGCGGCTGCTCCGGCCGATGCCCCAGCTCCCGTTGCTGAGCCCGATCCCGTTGCTGAGCCCGCTCCAGCAGCCGACCCGGCTCCGGCGGCCACCCCGGCGATTCCTGCCGGATGGTACGCCGACCCCGCTGGGCGCTATGAGCTGAGGTATTGGGATGGCGCCCAGTGGACCGAGCACGTGTCACGCGCCGGTCAGCAATACAGCGACCCGCCGGTTGCCTGACCTGCGCTAGCTTGACCGGCGATCGCCAAACACGGCGATCGCCTGGCGAATGGGTACAAGGTCGCGTCGCGGAATCTGCTTGATCGCGTCGCGTACCGACGCCAACTCAGCCCTGAGCTGTTCGTTTTCAGCTTCCAGCTCCATCACCCGGCGAATGCCCTCCAGGTTCATCCCCTGGTCGGCAAGATCGCGAATCCGGATCAATCGCTCGATATCGGCATTGCTATAGACCCGATTGCCGCCCTGAGTGCGAGCTGGTTGCACCAATCCTCGACGTTCATAGATCCGAAGGGTTTGGTCGTGAAGACCGACCATCTTGGCGGCCACCGAAATCACATACACCGCCTGATGGGGACCGGGGCGAGTCATGGCGTCGTCCTCCTCGGATTGGTCGTCGTTGCCGCGGCAAATTGCTCGATTGCCGCTTTCTGTTCATCGGAAAGCACCTGGGGCACATCCACCTCAACCGTCACGATCAGATCACCAACCACGGTACCCGACCGCTTGGATTGGGTGGTGATCCCCTTGCCTCGCACCCGATGACGTGACCCGCTCGCCGTGCCCGGCTTGAGCCGCAAGGTAACCGATCCACCGTCGAGGGTGGGGGCCTCGATATCGCCACCCAACGCTGCTTCGGCGAAGGTGATCGGCACCGTGACCTCCAGATTGTTGCCCGACCGGGTAAAGGTCGGGTCGGATGCCACCGACACCTCCACCAAGAGATCGCCAGCTGGACCGCCATAGCGACCTGGCGCGCCCCGACCCGGAATCCGGATCGTTTGGCCATCGGACACCCCAGCCGGGATGCGCACCTTGACCTCACGCGGCCGCCGCTCCACACCGGTACCCCGACAATTCGAGCACGGATCGGTGATGATCGAACCCCGACCACCACACGCCTGGCACGGCGATGAGAACGAGAACAAGCCCTGGTTGTCATCGACCACGCCCCGGCCACTACATGACGAGCACACCTGGGGACGAGTGCCAGGAGCCGAACCCGACCCAGCGCAGGTTGAACAGGGGGCATCGCTGGTGAGATGAAGTGAGGTGGTCAGACCGCGGGCAGCGTCACCAAAGTCGAGGGTGAGACGGGTTGACACATCATCACCGCGATGGGGCCCACCTCCCCGGCGACGACGGCTGGAGTTGCCAAACATCTGACCGAGAAGGTCGCTGATGTCACCACCACCGCCCATATCGAAGCGGAACCCGCCCCCCGGCTGGCCTCCGCCGAATCCACCGGCCATGGGGCCAAGACGACGAACCTCATCGTATTCGGCGCGCTTGGACTCATCGCCCAACACGTCATAGGCCGCCGAGACATCTTTGAAACGCTCTTCAGCCGCGGTATCACCAGGGTTCTTGTCGGGGTGAAGCTCACGGGCCAGCTTGCGATAGGCCTTGGTGATCTCCTTGGCTGATGCATCAGCTGAGACACCCAACGCGGCGTAATAGTCTTTTTCAAACCACTCTCGCTGGGCGGTCATTGTTCTTCACCTCCTTGATGGGATTCGATCGTGCCTCAATATGTGGAACCGATGATCAGCTCTAGTCGTGCGTGCGCACCATCGCTGGGCGCAGGGTGGCACCCTTCCAGCGATAGCCGCTGCGCATCACCTCGGTGACCACGACCTCGCCACCCTCGCCAGGCTGATGCATCACCGCTTCAGCCGTCTCGGGGTCGAAGGGCTGGCCTTCCACCTCAAGACGCTCCAAGCCCAACTTGGCCAACTCGGTCAAGAGCGCGCTGAGCAAGGGGCCAACCTCATCGGGATGCTGATCGGCAGCTGTTTCGACCGCATCGATCACCGGCAAGAGCGCTTCAGCCATCCGACCGGTAGCTCGGGTGATGTCGGCTGCTGCCTGGGTTTGGGACCGCTTGCGGAAGTTCTCGAAATCGGCCTGGACCCGCTGAGCGAGATCACGGTATTGATCCCGCTCAGCGATCAGGGCAGCAAGGTCGATGGGATCGACCGATTGCTCATCGTCGCGGTTGCGACCGGTCACGACCGATCCTCGTCATCGACGATCTCAGCGTCGACCACATCATCATCTGATCCGCCGGTCTCACCGCCAGCCATATTGGCTTCCTGAGCTGCCGCTTCATAGAGCTTCTGGCTAAAGGCCTGGCTGGCATCCATCAGGGCCTCGGTTGCGGTGCGGATGGCCTCGATATCGGTGCCTTCCAGGGCGCTCTTGAGTTCGCTGAGCGGACCTTCCACCGCCGACTTCTCGTCAGCCGACACACTGTCGCCCTGTTCCTTGAGCACCTTTTCGGTTTGATACACGAGGGAGTCAGCATTGTTGCGCACCTCGGCTTCTTCGCGGCGCTGACGGTCTTCATCGGCGTGGGCTTCAGCATCCTTGACCATCTGGTCGATCTTGTCCTTGTCGAGGGTCGACTGACCGGTGATCGTCATCGACTGCTCCTTGCCGGTCGCCCGATCCTTGGCCGCCACATGGACAATCCCGTTGGCATCGATGTCGAAGGTGACCTCGATCTGGGGCACGCCCCGAGGCGCTGGAGGCAGGTCGACGAGCTGGAACTTGCCGAGCGTCTTGTTGTAGGCCGCCATCTCACGCTCACCCTGGAGCACATGGATCTCCACCGAGGGCTGCATGTCTTCGGCGGTGGTAAACACCTCCGAACGCTTGGTGGGGATGGTGGTGTTGCGCTCGATGAGCTTGGTCATCACGCCACCCTTGGTTTCGATACCCAGGCTGAGCGGGGTCACATCGAGCAAGAGCACATCCTTGACATCACCCTTGAGGACACCGGCCTGGACCGCGGCACCCACCGCGACCACCTCGTCGGGGTTGACCGTCTTGTTGGGCTCCTTGCCGGTCATCGACTGAACCAGGTCGGTGACCGCCGGCATGCGGGTAGAACCGCCGACCAGGATGACGTGGTCGAGCTCGCCCTTGGCGATACCAGCATCCTTGAGGGCCTGCTCGAAGGGCACCCGGCACCGCTCGATGAGGTCGCTGGTCATGTCCTGGAACTTGGCCCGCGACAAGGTCTCATCCAAGTGAAGTGGACCATCGGCGTTAGCGGTGATGAAGGGCAGGTTGATCTGGGTCGACTGGGTCTGGCTGAGCTCGATCTTGGCCTTTTCGGCAGCTTCCTTGAGGCGCTGCATGGCCATCCGATCCGATGACAGGTCGACGCCGTGGGCATTCTTGAACTGGGCAACCAACCAATCGATTACCCGCTGATCCCAGTCATCACCACCGAGATGGGTATCACCGTGGGTCGACTTGACCTCAAACACGCCATCGCCGATATCGAGGACCGAGACATCGAAGGTGCCACCACCGAGGTCGAAAACCAGAACGGTCTCATCCTCAGAGCCCTTGTCGAGGCCATAGGCCAGGGCCGCTGCGGTGGGCTCGTTGATGATCCGCAACACATTCAAACCAGCGATGGTGCCGGCTTCCTTGGTAGCGGTGCGCTGGGCATCATCGAAGTAGGCCGGCACGGTGATGACCGCATCGGTCACCGTGTCACCCAGATAGGCCTCAGCATCACGCTTGAGCTTCATCAAGATGCGAGCGCTGATCTCTTGAGGGGTGTACTTCTTGCCATCGATGTCATCCGACGACCAGTGCTCACCCATGTGGCGCTTGATCGAGCGGAAGGTGCGATCGGGGTTGGTGATCGCCTGGCGCTTGGCAACCTCGCCGACCAAGACCTCGCCGGTCTTGGAGAAGGCCACCACCGAGGGGGTGGTGCGACCGCCTTCGGCGTTGGGAACGACAACCGGCTCACCGGCTTCAAGAGTGGAAACAACCGAGTTAGTGGTACCGAGGTCGATACCGACAGCCTTTGACATGGATGGGGCTCCTTGTTGTGAGTTGAGAACGTGTGTTGAGAACTTGGCCGGCGAACCGGCGCGCTATGCACTCAACACTAGGGCCACCGTCGGCGACTCACAACGCAGAGTCACAAATCCTGAGTGATGTCGACTCAGGTTTTATGAAATGAGTCCAGATGGTCAGGACCGAATGACTCCGGCAAGAGCTCATCCATGGTGAAACACAGCTTGATCTCCTGGAGATCAGCGACATGAATCACCACGTCAGGTGCAGCAAACTCCCGGATCTTTTGGCGGCATCCACCACATGGCGTGCCGACCAGGTCGCCGCCACACACCACCGCGATCTCAGCGATGCGAGATCCACCGCCAGCCACCATCGCCGCAATCGCCCCAGCTTCAGCACAGGTGCCCTCGGGATAGGCAGCATTCTCAACATTGCAGCCCACAAACACCTCACCATCGACCGTGCGCAGCGCAGCCCCCACCGCAAACCCCGAATAGGGCGCATAAGCCTGTTCACGCACCGCGGTCGCGGCCGCCACCAAATCCTTGGTCGTCATCCCCTCATCGTAGAACGCCCCAAGCCTCGAAGGGATCAGGCCAACTCGATCGAGCGAACCACCGTGCCCGCCCGAGGATGATGAGCGGTGATCGTCACCTCGGTGCCCTCAACAGCGGTGACCACGAACGATGCCAACACCCGATCAGGAGTGGCATCAACCCCACCCCTAAACCTCAACGCTGAGCGACCTTCCAGCTGGCCAAACCGTCGACGGGCCGGACCATCGGTGACTTCGGCACCGCTGACCTCAACGGTGAGTGGCAAGACCAGCTTGTGCTTACGAGCCCACGCCGACACATCGGTCGGAAGCCAGCCGGTGTTGGCCACCCCCACCTCAACCTGCCACAGCTCGCCAGCAAGGCGCGTCACCGTGGTGTTCAAGATCTCGATCCGCGGTGAGCACAGCGCTTGATGAACGACGACCGAGGCATGGGGGCGCACCTCATCGGCCAGAAGATGGGCCGGCGGGTTGAACCAGCTGGTGAGCTCATTCCAGCCGCCGAGTTCAACCTCGCCAAGCTCGGGATGATCAAAGCGATACCAGTCGACATAGCCCTCGGGATGGTGATCATCACACCACTTGGCGGCGGCCAACAGCTCAGCATCGGTAGGACCGAGATACCACTGATGGATGCCCTGGCGCTTACCGGTGGCGGCATAGACCAGATCCCAAAACTCGGTCGTCCACGAGATGACGCCCTTGTGCTCATACAGCCAGTCGTCAGCAGCACCGCTCATCGTGTCGGAACGATCCCAGGTGAAATCCTCAAAGACCGAATGGACCGGATAGGTGGTCAACTCGGTGCCCTTGGCCCCCAGCTGCTTCCAGGCCCACACATCAAAGGGCGGCAGCTCAGTATCGGGACGAGTGGACGAGGGCCGCAAGAGCACCCCGCCGAAGGTATGGAAGGCGTGATAGCCGCAGATATTGGGCCGCTCGCTGATGGCGCGCACCAGGGCATCGATCTCAGGCTCACTGAGGGGATGGTCCCCCGAGCCCGGCACCGAGGTTCCCCATCCAGCGGGGAAATTGCGGTTCATGTCGAGGCCTTCGGGTGGCTTGTTATCGCCGATGGTGAACCCGTCATAGGGCCCCACCGGTCCCTCGCTCAACAACCGATAGGTCGGGGTGCCCCTGGTGGCACCCTCCGGTGGGATCGGCACCATCACTCGCTCATCGTCGGGGTGGGGCATCCAGGCTCCGTGAGGATCGGCGATGCGCATCTGGAGAATCCGACCATCACCATCGATGTCGGCCGATTCGGCCCCCGACCAGCGATGGCCATCGGTCCACGGCCAGGGCCGCACACTGGAGCGACGGAAGCGAGGCCGGTCAGCCAAGACCCACTCCACCCCATCAGGATTGACCCGGGGGACAATATAGAAGGTGCGGGTTTGGAGTGCCCGAGTGATGGCCGGATCGTCACCCCAGCCGGTCACCAACTGCTCAATGATGTGACAGGCCGCCACCGATGCGGTGACCTCGAGGGCGTGGATATTGGCATCAACCCAGTGAGCCGGCTTGATGTTGTGAGCCCCAGTGGATGAATCGGTGATCGTGACAACGACAAGATCGCGCCCTTCATAGGAGGTGCCATAGGTGGAGAGCTCAACCAGGTTGGGAGCGGCGGCAGCCACCTTGTGCAACCAATTGACCAACTCGTCATAGGTCAAAAACCGATCAGGAACGGCAATATCTGGGTGTGCGTTCACCCCCAGCACCGTAGTGCCCCAATCGATCTCATCGACCTTGTTGTTCTCGTTGAACCTCGTTGAGCTGTCCTCGCCAGCGTTGAACAGCGTCGAGCCTCGTTGTTCTCGTTGAACGTTGTTGAACGTTACGGGACAGCGTTATGAGTAACCGCGCCGGTGCATCATCGTCGGGTGAGCGAGTACGTCCTTCAAGCAAGGCTGTACGCCCTCCACAACGTGTACATCACAAGAACGACCACGTGCTCGATGATAAAATTTCCTGCTCACCCGCATTGCTGATGCGGTACGTTCGCTGAAAATGCTCGCCACATCAGGCACCGGTGGCATTACCTATTTCTGGCACAACTCGAACACACGCGATATCTGGAAGGCCGTAACGTGAACACCAGGCAACAGCTCACCACGGCACTCGTGATGCTGTTCGCGCTAGCAAGCTGCGGCGTAGACCAATCCGAATCGTTCGCCGTGGCTGAGCCGGTGACGACCACAACGACAACCGTGGTCCCATCATCGAGCGAAAGCCTCGGTGAAGGTCGCGTGACGCGTGACTGGAGTGCTGAGTTCACCACGATGACACTTCCGCCAGAAGGCGCGTATCCAGTGCTCACACCTGAAGAAGCCATGCGCGACGACCTGGCTCCAGGCACCTATCGAATTCGGCCAGACACGCGGAAAGGCTGGCCGGAGCAATGCCTCGTCGAAATGGTTGTATTCCCCCACCCCACCGAAGGTCGCGATCTCACGAAGGCACAATTCGACTCGATGCAAGGCGATCCCAACCTGGATGAAGGCGATGAACTTTCAGCGGCTGACAGCGAGGCCCGAACACTTGCACGACTTGAGCGAGAACGAGAGCTGCTCGATGAAGTGTGTCACGACTACTTCGCCGAACTGGAAAACGACCTCGAACAAGTGATCACCGAGCCATCAAGAGCCGCTGACACAACAACACCCTGACCGTCCTGTCCCCGCATCGTGCTTGACGATCATCACAATTAACATCATCACAATTAAAGCGGTATCGACGGGTTGAGATCGCCTCGTAGGGTGAAGACCATGACCCTGTCGTTGACCCCCCACCCGTCGTTTGCCGGCCGACCCGGTCCAGTCCTGCTCGTGATCGCCGACGGAGTGGGCGTCGCCCCACCCGCTCCCTCCAATGCGGTCACCGAAGCCGCCACCCCCCAGCTCGACACCCTCAACGAGGGCGACCTATCCACCGAGCTCGCCGCCCACGGACCCGCCGTCGGACTGCCCTCCGACGGCGACATGGGAAATTCCGAAGTGGGCCACAACGCCCTCGGTGCTGGGCGGGTGTTTGCCCAAGGGGCCACCCTGGTCAACCAGGCCATCGAGACCGGCACCATCTTCAAGACCCCGGTGTGGTCATCGGCCATCGATGCTGCTCGCACCGGCACCTTGCACTTCCTCGGACTTCACTCCGATGGCAATGTCCATTCCCACACCGACCATCTCTACGCCATGATCCGCCAGGCTGCCGCTGAGGGGATCACCTCGATCGCTGTCCACATCCTCCACGATGGGCGCGATGTGCCAGCCCGCTCCGCACTTGGCTATATCGAAGCCACCGAAGCGGTCTTGGCCGAACTCAATGCTGCCGATCCCGCTCGCAACTATCGGATCGCCTCGGGCGGCGGCCGGATGACGATCACCATGGACCGTTATGAGGCCGACTGGGACATGGTCCAGCGGGGATATCGCACCCACGTCCACGGCGAAGCCCGACCCTTCGCCTCGGCCACCGACGCGGTGACCACCATGTATGCCGAGTCCGACACCGGGGACCAGTATCTGGGTTCGTTCGTGGTGGTTGACGATGACGGCGCGCCGGTTGGCCAGATCAGCGATGGTGATGCGGTCATCCTGTTCAACTTCCGCGGCGATCGAGCCATCGAGATCTCCCGAGCCTTCGAAGAAGCCGACTTCGACGTGTTTGATCGCAACGGAAGCGAGGCCAGCGGTCACCGCCCCGCTCCCACCGTGGTCTTTGCTGGGATGCTTCAATATGACGGCGATGCCCTGATCCCCAAGAGTTATCTCGTGCCACCTCCCTCAATTGATCGCACGATGAGCGAGTATCTGTGCGCCGAACAGGTACCGAGCTTTGCGGTGTCAGAGACCCAAAAGTATGGCCATGTCACCTATTTCTGGAACGGAAACCGGTCGGGCTATATCGACCCCGAACTCGAAACCTATGTAGAGATTCCATCCGACAATGTGGAGTTTGATACCACCCCGGCGATGAAGGTGCGCGAGATCACCGACGAGGTCATCGACCTGCTGCGCAGCGGCACCTATCGGTTTGGTCGACTCAACTTCCCCTCGGGTGACATGGTGGGTCATACCGGCAATCTCGATGCCACCATCGAGGCGATGAAGGTGATCGACGAATGCTTGAAGCGCTTGGTTGAGGTGATCAAGGAACTGGATGGAGTCTTGGTGTTCACCGCCGATCACGGCAACGCCGACATCATGTACACCGAAAAGGATGGGGTGCGCACCCCCAAAACCTCCCACACCCTCAGCCCGGTGCCATTCGCGATCTTCGATCCCAATTACGATGGCGAATACCATATGGCTGCTCCACCAGCTCCTGGATTAGCCAATGTTGCCGCCACCTTGTTCAATCTGTTGGGATATAACGCCCCCGAAGATTACGAGCCATCATTGATCACGTTCTAACCCGGACGTATCGTCAGCCACTCAATAAATGGTGGGTGTCCTTTACGCTTTGCCGTGACGGACGACACCGATTCCACGGGCCATTGCGGAAGTGAGCCGCCAGGGGTCAAGCGACTAGCGTGAAGTCATCATGAGTACTCCCGCCGACACCAACGACCCCGACGCCGGCGCCTCACGGTTCGACCGGATCAAACCTCATCACTTCGCCATCGCACTGGGCACCGGGATCGGGCTCTTCACCCTGATCTCGGGGATGATGCCGCTGCTGACCGGATGGCACAACGAGAACGCTCTCCACCGCGAAGTCTTCATCAATATCCCTGGCCCCATCAAGATCGCGTTCTATACCGCGATCCCCGCACTGCTGGTCTGGGGTTCGTTCCAGTTCGCCAACCGGATGAAGAACTGGGAGCGGGGCACCGTCGCCCAACGAGCCATCACCAAAGCAAACGCCAAGAAGCGCTCCTTGAACTATGGCTCTGGTGTCTATATGCGCACCCTCCTGCGCGACCCCCAGGCCGGGGTGATGCACTCGATGATCTATTACGGCTTCTTGGTCTTGATGGCGGTCACCACCATCTTGGAACTCGACCACCAGCTTCCGACCGGCTGGAAATTCCTCCACGGACGCGTCTACCAGGCCTACGCCTTCATCGGTGACGCTGCCGGGCTGGTGTTCACCGTTGGCATGATCTGGGCCATCGGACGGCGCTATATCCAGCGGCCATACCGAATCCGCATCAAGACCAAGCCCGAGCACGGCTGGGCTCTGGCCACGCTCTTGATGATCGGTGTGTCCGGCTTTGGGGCCGAAATGTTCCGCATCGCCCTGGGCACTGCCCTTGGCGACAACATGAAATGGGAACAGTTCTCGTTCATCGGCTATCCCCTGTCCAAACTGGTTGACGGCCTCGGCGTCACCACCTTGGAGAACCTGCACCGCATCTGGTGGCTGATCCATGTGCTCTCGTTCGTGGCGTTCGCTGCCCTCTTGCCGATCACCATGTTGCGCCACATGTTCACCTCGCCACTCAATATGTGGCTGCGGGAACGCACCCGCCCCAAGGGTGCGATGAAGCCGATGCCCAATCTCGAAGAAACTGAGCTCGAAACCTTCGGTGCCTCGGTGATCGAGGACTTCACCTGGAAGCAATTGCTCGACACCGATGCCTGCACCATGTGCGGCCGCTGCACCAGTGTGTGCCCAGCCCATGCCACCGGCAAGCCGCTCGACCCTCGCGAGATCGTGCTCAAGACTGGCGAGATCATGGCTGCCACCGGATCACCGGCGGTGTCACCGCCGATCGGCACGGTGCCCGAGATCACGATCTCATCGTCATCGCTGTTTGAGCGAATCACCGCTGACGAGATCTGGTCGTGCACCACCTGTCGAGCGTGTGACGAGATCTGTCCAGTCAATATCGAGATCCTCGACAAGATCCTCGACATGCGCCGCTATCTGGCCCTGATGGAAGCCGACTTCCCCACCGAACTGGGCACCGCGTATCGGGCGATGGAAAACCAGATGAATCCGTGGGGCATGAACCAGGGCGAGCGAGGCGATTGGGCTGAGGGGCTTGACGGGGTCACCATCGTCGATCCCGGTGAACCGCTCGAAGCTGAATACCTCTACTGGGTCGGCTGTGCTGGCAGCTTTGACGACAAGAACAAGAAGGTCACCCAAGCGATGGCCAAGCTCCTCCACCGGGCCGGTATCGAGGTGGCCACCCTGGGCCCGTCAGAGATGTGTACCGGCGACTCGGCCCGGCGATCGGGGAACGAGTTCTTGTTCCAGATGTTGGCCATGCCCAATATCGAGATGTTCAACGAGATGGGGGTCACCAAGATCATCACCCAGTGCCCCCACTGCTTCAACACCCTGGCCAATGAGTATCCCCAGCTGGGGGGCAATTACGAGGTGATCCACCACACCGAGCTCTTAAACAATTTGATCGCCGACGGGCGGCTCGACATCTCGTCGGCCACCCTCGAAGAGCGGGTCACCTACCACGACTCGTGCTATCTCGGTCGCCACAACGACATCTATGAGGCACCCCGCAAGGTGGTCGGCTCGATCAAGGGTGTTGAACTGGTCGAGATGGAACGCACCGAAACCACCGGAATGTGCTGCGGCGCTGGTGGAGCCCGGATGTGGATGGAAGAGTCGATCGGGACCAAGATCAACGATGATCGGGCTGCTGAAGCGCTGTCGACCGGAGCCACCCGGGTGGCCACCGCTTGCCCGTTCTGCTACATCATGCTCGACGATGGGGTGAAGGCGAACGGGGCCGATGAGGACGACATCAAGGTTGCCGACCTGGCGATCCACCTCCTCGATGCCCTCGAAGCTGGCGAACAGACCGCGTCGTGATCTGGCTGAGCTCGCTGGCGCGGTGACGCGTCAGCGAGCTGCCGGGCTGTCGCCCGGTGATGGCTAGAAGTTCTCGAAGTAGCGGCTCGGCGTTGGGCCCCGCTGGCCCTGGTATTTCGAACCGTGGGCGCCACTGCCATAGGGAGCGGCGGCCGGTGACGTCATCTGCATAAAGCTGACCTGGCCGATCTTCATCCCTGGGTACAAGGTGATCGGCAGGCTCGACACGTTGGCCAGCTCCAGGGTGATGTGGCCATCAAACCCAGCATCGATGAACCCAGCGGTGGAGTGGATCAAGAGCCCGAGGCGGCCGAGCGATGACTTGCCTTCGACCCGTCCAACCAGATTGTCGGGCATGGCGACCCGTTCCAGGGTGGAACCGAGAACGAACTCGCCGGGATGGAGCATGAAGGGGGTGTCACCGTTGCCATCATCGCCGACCGGCATCTCGATCAGCTCGGTGAGCTTGGTCTGGTCGACCTTGACATCGATGATCCCGGCAGTGTGATTGCGAAACACCCGAAAGAGGTGGGAGATCCGCACATCGACCGACGATGGCTGCACCAGGTCGGGGTCGTAGGGGTCGATCACGATCCGACCAGCAGCGATCTGGTCACGAATGGAGGCATCGGAGAGGATCACACCTCGCAAGCTAACAGGGTTCGAGGCGACCGCTCACCTCGATCACCGGCGACGATGCCTGGACATATCACATGTGAGATAGGGTCGCGCTATGCGGGAAATCAACCCAGTCGAGATCGGCACTCGAATCCGTAATGCTCGACTCGATCGCCAGATGACCCAACACGAACTCGCTGAAACTCTGAGCACCAGCCAGAGCGCTGTTCATCGCATCGAAAGCGGCCAACAGAATCTGACCCTGGAAATGATCGAACGGATCAGCGCCGCCCTCGATACCGACATCATCCAGGTTGGCGATACCGGCCACCAGCATCTGCGGGTCCACGGGCCGACCACCCTGACCGGCGAGATCGAGGTCAAGACCTCAAAGAACGCTGGGGTGGTCTTGCTGTGTGCGGTCTTGTTGAACCGAGGCACCACCACCCTGCGGCGGGTGGCCCGCATCGAAGAGGTCAACCGCCTGCTTGAGGTGCTCAATAGTGTGGGCGTAGCCAGCGAATGGCTCAACGATGAGGGCGACCTGCGGCTCACCCCGACCGACACGATCGACCTGGACTCGATCGATGCTGAGGCTGCTCGACGCACCCGCTCGGTGATCATGCTGCTCGGCCCGCTCCTGCACCGCTTCGACGACTTCGAACTGCCCTATGCCGGCGGCTGCCAGCTCGGCTTACGCACCGTAGAACCCCACCTCAGCGCACTCAAGCCGTTCGGCTTGCACGTCGATGCCAACGAGGGTGAATACCACTGCCAGGTCGACCAGTCGGTGACGCCGACTCGTCCGATCGTGTTGACCGAACGGGGCGACACGGTGACCGAGAACGTGCTGATGGCCGCGGCCCGTCATCCGGGCACCACCATCATCCGCAATGCCAGCTCGAACTATATGGTCCAGGACCTGTGCTATTTCCTCCAAGAGCTGGGAGTTAGCGTTGATGGGATCGGCACCACCACCCTCACGGTGCACGGGGTGACCGATATCGATGTCGATGTCGACTACTCCCCCAGCGAAGACCCGATCGAAGCGATGTCGCTGTTGGCAGCGGCGATCGTCACCAAGTCGGAGATCACCATTCGTCGGGTACCGATCGAGTTCATGGAGATCGAGCTGGCGGTGCTGGAGGGGATGGGGTTCACCTATGACCGCAGCGATGAGTACTTGGCCGCCAATGGCCATACCCGACTGGTTGATCTGGTCACCCATGTGTCGGCGCTGAAAGCTCCGATCGACAAGGTGCATCCGATGCCCTTCCCGGGGCTGAATATCGACAATCTGCCCTTCTTTGCGGTGATCGCCGCCACAGCGGAGGGCCGCACCCTGATCCATGACTGGGTGTATGAGAACCGGGCGATCTATCTGACCGAGCTGCAGCGACTCGGAGCTCAGGTGAACCTGATGGACCCCCACCGGGTGCTGGTCACCGGGCCAACCCACTGGTCGGGTACCGAGGTGATCTGCCCGCCAGCCCTACGCCCCGCGGTGGTGATCTTGCTGGCCATGCTGGCCGCGAAGGGGACCTCGGTGTTGAGATCGGTCTATGTGATCAACCGAGGCTACGAACACCTCGCTCATCGGCTGAACGCTTTGGGGGCCCATATCGAGACCTACCGCGATCGCCCCTAAACCGCTATCGTAGGAGCGGCATCTGCGGGTGTAGTTCAATGGTAGAACATCAGCTTCCCAAGCTGAATACGGGAGTTCGATTCTCCTCACCCGCTCTCGTTGTGTGACCAGGCCATCCCGCAGCAGAAGCGACGGCTGAGGCCGCGCCAGAGTCGACCCCAATGCACGCGCCACCCAACAGCACATGCCCTGCAACGTAGTGTTCAACCCGGACCTCACCGCGTGACCACTCATCACCAACACGTCCGAGTTGACGAGGTGCTATTCATCGATTATCGTCGATAATCGATGAATAGCACCGTTGGCGCAGGCCCAGCACTCACCCGAGCGACAGCGACAGAATGGGCAAGCTGGTTCGACGCGTTAGGTGATCCCACACGGGTCCAGATCCTGCACCTCCTCTCAACCGCAGGCCAGCCGATGACGGTGGGCGAGTTGACCGATCAGCTCGATGTGGGCCAGTCGACCGTGTCGCACCATCTCGCCAAACTCGCCACCGTCGGTTTTGTTGTCGTCAAACGAGTCGGCACAGCGAGCTATTGGCGTGTCAACCAGGCCTGCTTGAGCGCGTTCCCGACCGCCGCAGAGATCATGATGGGTCGCGTCGACCCCCACTTCACCGATGCCCTCGATGAAAGCCGCAGCAATGACTGATCCAACCCATCAAACCACCAACGCTGGACACCTCCATGACGAGGTGCGTGACTACTATCGGCGCGCCGCTACCACCAAGCAGGTGTCCGACGCCAGCGACGAACGATGGGGTGCCAACCACTACGGAGACTCGGCGATCGATGCCGGCGGTTGCGCATCCGCTCTGTCGATGGGCTGCGGCAACCCGTTCGCGCTCGCCGACCTGTCACCCGGCGAGACCGTGCTCGATCTCGGCTCGGGCGGTGGACTCGATGTGATCCTGTCAGCCAAGCGCGTTGCTCCCAACGGTCACGTCTACGGGATCGACTTCCTCCCAGAGATGGTGGAGATCGCCACCGCCAACGCTGCTGAGCAAGGCATTGACAATGTCGAGTTCCTCCACGCAATGATCGAGAACATTCCACTACCGGACGAGTCGGTTGATGTCGTCATCTCCAATTGCGTCGTCAACCTCGCGCCCGACAAGCGACCGGTGTATCGCGAGATCGCCCGCGTTCTCCGCCCCGGCGGGCGCGTGGCGATCTCTGACGTTGTCGCCGATGACGACTACACACCGCCCGCCGACGGTGAGGCGTGGGCCGAATGCGGAGCGGGCGCACTTGGGTACAGCGCCTATCTTGCTCTGCTTGCCGATGTCGGACTGGTCGACGCGACGATCGAGTTCACCCACGACACCGGACCCGGTCTCCACGGTGCAGCGGTCCGGGCACGCCATCCCTAAACAGCCTGAACGCGCACCGCGAGTCAGAGCTGGCCTGTCCAGCTGTCAGCGACAATGAACCAGGTGTATCCAGTCACCTGCTTGGTCACGGCGACGACAAGGCACCAAGGTCGCGACCGTCATTGCCCGCATGACGAGCTGGCGACTGGTCAGTCAGCTGGAAATTCGCTCCAGCACTATCGACAAAAGCAGGGTCGTGGAACAGCGATGACCGGTCGTTGCCGGTTGCCGACCGATACTGCTCAAAGCTGGTGAAGGTGGTGGTGGTCCACTCCCACAACGGTGATCCTGTTGTGAACCAGAGATTGCGATCAATGATCGATCCATCGTTGGTGAGGTAGGGATTGGTCATCGGCACACCCTGGGATCCGGCAACGACGATGTTGTCGGTGATCCGGTTGTCGACCAGATGGTGTTGCAGCCAGAGCTCACCGTTTCCGGTGGCATCGGTGTCGTTATCGACCAAGGTGTTGAACTCGACGATGCACCCCTCAGTACGGCCGCGTTCAGCGCCATAACCGCCCATCGCCAGACCGGCGATGTGGTTGCGATACAGCACATTGTGGCGCACCACGATGTTGGACGCTGCCCCGCCGATCGCTTCGCTGGCGATCTCGATACCCATATTGGAGTCGTGCACCGTGTTGGCCTCGATGACCACATCGCTGCCACCATCGACATAGATGCCCGCTGCTTCGCGGTGACCGTAGGCATCGTTGAGCGCGGTGTCGACATGGTGGACACGATTGTTGGCGACCACACCGTTGCGGGCCCGATCGGTGGCTCGATCCGGCGAGGTGCCTTCATAACCGATGATGTCGATACCGATATTGTCGACATCACGGACCGTGTTTCCGATGATCTCAAACCCATCGACATTGCCGTTGACCACCACGGCTTCGCTCGATCCGAGCACGAGGTCGTGAACCTCGTTGTCGATGATGCGAACCTGGCTGATCGGCTCGGTAGCGACATCACCGTAGACAGCGATGCCGTGGGCATCGCGCGAGCCACTCATGTTGCGAGCCTCGATGTGATGGACCTCGTTGTTGACGATGCCAACACCATCTCCACTGCCGGTGACGAGGATGCCAACCGGTTGACGACCGGGACGCTCACTCACCCAGTTGCGAATCTCAAAGCCCCCGATCTCAACCCAGCTCGCGTCCCGCAAGGTCACCAACCCGACCACCCCAGACTCGGTCGTTACGCCGCGCCCATCGATCACCGGCCGCTCACCGGGCTGGCCAACGAGGCGAATCGGCGCGTCCGGCGTACCCGACACGGTGATCGTCACCTGTTCGTGGTACTCCCCCGCACGAACAACCACCGTCTCACCGGGGCCAGCCGTGTTCACGGCGTGCTGGATCGTTCGCCAAGGCTGCTCCGGCGTGCCCGGGCCCTCATCGTCACCATCGATGGCGACGACATAGGTGGCCGCATCAACCATTTCTGCGCCGATCAACAGAGGTGCCGTGGTATCGCCTGGCTCGCCTGATGGGGACGTGCCATTCGAGCACCCCATCGCAACCAGGCCACACACCGCGACCAGCCAAATGAACCGATTCCCCCCTCGTCGATGACCCCCGACTCGACACGGTTCAGACGTCAGCGATCGGTAACCCACCAACGAGATGATCCTTGCTCCAACCCGCCGCCACGACGGCGCAAAGGATCTGGTCACAGCATGTCTCACTCTCCAAAGGGGTTGTGGGCCGAGTCTAGAACCAGCACAGCGACGCGTCCGGTCGTCTAACCTGCGGGATGCCGCCATGCTCAACGAGTAGCCAGCACCACGACACCGTGTTATGGCGAGCCCAACACACAATCAGCCCCATACCTCCACCACAGCGGTGATTCGGAATCTGCGTGCTGAACACCTGCTACTGACCAATTCCTATCGAGCGGGAACCAATCGGACGATGAGCGACGTCACAGTAGGCATGAGGACAACAACCGTCACCACCACAGCGATCGCCCTGGTCGCCACCATGACCCTCGCTGCCGGATGCGGCGGCGATTCAAACTCAGATCATCAATCCTCTTCCCAGAGCTCATCGCACGGCAACGTCATCAAGGGCGGTCACCACGACAACGACCAAGATGGCGGCCGCGGCGATGCATACCAAGAAGACGGTGGAGGGAGCGGTGACCCCGCCGCCGGTCTCGCAAATCCCGAAGCAGGCGCAGCCGAAGACGACCGAGCCCTTGCTGTGGCACCCGACAACCCCTACGGCGAACCCGAACCCGAACCCGAACCCGATGTCTTCAACGGCTATGGCTACCGCAACTTTGTCGACACCCAGGTGGATCCACTCTCAACCTTCGCTCTCGATGTTGACACTGGCTCCTACAGCTACACCCGAGCTGCTCTCAACCAGCAAGTCCTGCCCGACCCCGGCGTGGTACGTCCCGAAGAGTTCATTAACGCATTCCGCTACGACTACCCAGCCCCCAAACGAGGCCTCGGTATCACCATCGATGGTGCCCCCTCCCCCTTCACCCTGGACAACGCGATCATCCGAATCGGGGTCAGTGCCGCCGACATGACACCAACCGAGCGTCCCCCAGTCGCCCTCACCTTCGTGATCGACACCTCGGGATCGATGGCCGGCCCCGAACGCCTCGGCCTGGTCAAACGATCGCTCGCCTATCTGGTCGAGTCGCTCAACCCTAATGACACCGTCGCCATCGTGACCTACGAAAGCGACTCCGGCATCGTCCTCAACCCCACCCCGATCCGCCACGCCAATCGCATCTTGACCGCCATCGATCGGCTGGAAGCCGGAGGCTCCACCAATCTCGAAGCTGGACTCGAAGAGGGATACCGCCTCGCTGCCGAATCCTTCCGGCGCGACGGCATCAATCGGGTCATCATCGCCTCCGATGGGATGGCCAATGTCGGCATCACCGACAGTGACGCACTCGCCACCATGATCCGAGACGAGGCCGACGACGGTATCCAGCTCGTCACCCTCGGCTATGGTCTGGGCGGATACAACGACGTCACGATGGAACAGGTCGCCGACCAAGGCGACGGCTTCTACGCCTATATCGACACGATGGACGAAGCCCGGAAGCTCTTCGGTGAACAGCTCACCTCAACCCTCGTCACCGTCGCCCTCGATGCCAAGATCCAGGTCGAATTCGATCCTGAGATCGTGCTCGCCTACCGCCTGATCGGCTACGAGAACCGAGCCATCGCCGACAGCGACTTCCGTAACGACCAGGTTGACGCCGGTGAAATTGGCGCCGGGCATCAGGTCACCGCCCTCTACGAAGTCACCTTCATCGACGAACAAACAAGGTTGATCCACGACAGTCTTGGCCAGGTATCGCTGCGCTGGCAAAATCCCGACACCCGTAAGGTCACCGAGATCACCAAAGCAATCGATCCACCACCGGTCACCACCGCCTGGCGAGACATCGAAGAAGAAATCACCCTGGCTGTCACCGTTGGGGCCTTCGCTGAGGTTCTCCGACACAACCCCTATGCCGCCAACCTCGCCCTGACCGATATCGCTCGTACCGCTGATGAACTCGCCACCCTGTACCACTCCCCCGAGATCGACGAATTCGCTGACCTCGTCAGCATCGCCGAAGAGCTCTACTACACCGACTCCCGCATCGATAACGCGTGGGACGACTGACCCATCAACTCACACCAGGATGGTGCCGGCGGGATTCCCGTCGGCACCATCGCGTCCAGCGCTACGGTGGCGGTCTACGGATCACCGACGAAAGGACCCCCATGGCCGGCGGACTTGCTGGACTCCTCGACGACATCGCCGCCTTGGCCAAACTCGCTGCCGCCTCGGTTGATGATGTTGGGGCTGCCGCTGGACGAGCCAGCGCCAAAGCCGCCGGTGTGGTGATCGACGACACCGCGGTGACCCCGGCCTATGTCAGTGGACTAGCTGCCGAACGCGAACTCCCGATCATCGCCAGCATCGCCAAAGGCTCAATCCGCAACAAGCTCCTGATCATCTTGCCGATCGCCCTCCTGCTCAGCTCGATCGCTCCCCTGGCAGTCGAGATCATCTTGATGTTCGGCGGCACCTATCTGGCCTACGAAGGAGCCGAAAAACTCGTTCACCGATTCAGCCACCACGACCACGATCCAACGCCCTCGGTGGCACGCGGTGCTGACGCCGAACAGGAAACGATCTCCGGAGCGATCCGCACCGACCTCATCCTGTCAGCGGAGATCATGGTGATCGCCCTCAAAGAGGTGATCGATGAAAACCTGATTTCCCGAGCGATCATCTTGGTGATCGTGGCCTTCCTGATCACCGCCATCGTCTATGGCGTGGTCGCTGTCATTGTCAAGATGGATGACATCGGCCTCCACCTGGCCCAGCGCTCTTCGCCCTCAGCTCAACGCTTCGGTCGGCTCCTGGTCACCGCCATGCCCCGAGTGCTCGCTGTCTTGTCGACGGTGGGCACCATTGCCATGTTGTGGGTTGGCGGCCACATCTTGATCGTGGGAGCCAACGAACTCGGCTGGTCAACCCCACACACCATCGTCCACCACCTCGAAGGCCATGTCGACCACCTCGCCGGAGCGGCTTGGGTGATCAACACCGCGGCCAGCACCCTGGTCGGGCTGGTGGTCGGTCTCATCGTGGTGATGATCGCGTCGCGTCTGACGCGGCGCTCCGCCTGATCTCGACAGCGGCGCCACCGCTCAACCGGATCACCCGGTGGTGTACAGTCCATGGTGGCTCAGTCCCGGTGGACCTCATGACGAGTTCCACCAGACAACGCCACCTACCAGCACCTTTGGTGCATCTGAGAGAACACCAGCTCACCATCCGGGCACAACAGAGGACCCCACATGACGACCGAGAATCCTCAAGAACGCTGGGCCGCACCAGAGCCCAACACTGCACCTGACTTCTCCTCCCTCGCACCTCCACCAACAACCCCGCCGGTCGCCCAGCCACCGAGCCCAGCCGCTCCGGCGATCACCCCGCCAGCAGTATCGCCCCAGCCGACCAAGAAGCGCTCCACGACCTTGCTCACCATCCTTGTCGTCCTCCTGGTCGGCGCGATCTCGGGCACCGTGGGATACCTGGTCGGGTCACGCACAGCGTCTGATGACGTTCAGGAGCCCGCCAGCAATGGCGGTGACGTCAATCTCGCTGCTGGCGCCCGGGAAACCATCGAGATGGAACTGGGCGTAGCGGGTAAGACCTTCGTCCTCACCGCCCCAGCGGGCAACGACGTCACCATCGTGGCTGCCGAGTTCTATTCGCAACCCAACCGAACCTGGGTTGATCCAGCTATTGCCATCCGCGGTGAGGATGGGCTGCCGATCGATAGCAACGATGACTACGGCTTCAAAAACTATGACATCGAAGACGACTACGGTGCCGGCCTCACCTTCGTGATGCCCAGTAGCGGCAAGGTCATCGTCGACCTCACCGAATACGAACGTTTCGTCGGCGTCGTCCCGATCATCGTGGCCGTCGGCGACCCCACAGCACCCGCCCCCCACGAGATCTACCAGCCGACCCGCTAGCCCCCGCTCGGTTTCATCACTGGCCACCTCAATCAACACCGATGGGGTGGCCGGTGACGTTTCCAAGCGATCCACCCAGCGACCACCGGGAGGGTAACCTGGGGCTATGAGTACGCCAGAACCGCCCACCAACTGGTCCCCTCCAGACCCGAACGCCACGTCGGCTGCTGGCTCACCGATCGCCCCATCGGCGCCATCCACCCCCGAACCGCCAGATGAGACCGCGGTGACCCCCTCACCCGACCAACCCAAGCGGCGCTCCGGCGCCCTGATCGCGTTTGCCATCGTGGTTGCCCTCGTCTTGGTCATCGGGGCGGTGATTGCCCTCGTTGTCAAGGGCTCCGGCGACAACTCCAACCTGACCGACGATCCTGGCGCGGCCGCTGGGGCCGAATCACCCGACGCGGTCATCGACAGTCTCATCGAGGCAGCCAACAAGGGCGACATCATCGCCCTGACCAACCTGCTCGATCCGGCTGAACGGCGCACCCTGGCTGTTCCGACGATGAACCAGATCGTGCCGGAGTTACGCCGCATTGGCATCATCAAGAACGATGTCGACCTCACCTCGATGCCGGGTATCGATATCACCCTCACCAACGTCACCTATGAGGTCACACCCACCGACCATCCCGACCTCTACCACGCTCGCCTGACCGGCGGCACCAGCGAGATCGTCGTCACACCCAGCGAACTTCCCTACGCCGACGCCATCATCAACGAGTTTGACGCGACCGCAGACACCAGCAAAACCGCTGATATCAGCGAAGGTGATGACGGTGTGATCGCACTCGTCGAACACGACGGTCGCTGGTATGTGTCGCTCTGGCATTCGATGGCCGAGAACATCCGGCTTGAGAAAGGGCTTGAACTGCCCCCGGTGAGCGACCAGCTCACCCCCCAAGGCAGCGAGAGCCCTCAAGCCGCACTCGAAGCCTTCTTGACCCATCTGGCCGATCTCGACCTGGAAGGTGTGCTCGCCACCATCGATCCTGAGGAAGGCAGCGCGCTCTACCGCTATGTACCACTCTTCACGGACCGCCTCGCCGAGATCGAGACTGAAGCCAAGATCGGTATGGATGAGAGTGGTGTGTCGTGGAAGCTCCAGGATCTTGAGTTTGCAGTTGATGGCGACCAGGTCACCTTGAACAAGGGCACCCTGTCCATCACCGTTCCCGATGGGACGATCATGATCACCTACACGCCTGACGAGATCACGATCGTTGCCAAGGCCACTGTCGACGGACAAGAAGTCGACCTCACCGGCACGATCACTTCGACCACGATCACCCTTGACGGCACCGTTGACTCCCTGCCGGTCACGATCACTGGCAACCTTGACCGCGACGCCCACACGATCACGGTTGATGGCACCATGAACGGACAAAACCTGATGTTCCGGCTCGAGGCCGATCCCGAGGGGAAGTGCTCAGAGGTCAGAGCAGAGATCCCGGGCGAGAGTGAAGTCGGCTGTCTCGAAGACCAAGCGGGCCCTGGAGCAGGAACCGCCTTGACCGAGTGGATGGATGCCACCGCCGATCTCTCCTTTGGTCTGCCACCGGTGACCACCCACGAACTCGACGGCAAGTGGTATCTCTCCCCGACCCTGACAGCGATGAACTGGGGCACCACCGCCTTGAAGACGATGGACGACAACAGCATCGATGCCATCATCGCGTTCCTTAAAACCGCTGACGAGCGGTACAGCGACGCCTACGACGGGCAAACCTTCGGTCCGCTTGAAGACCTTGGCGGGTTTGACGACATGGGCGATACGGAAGTCGCCGGTGATGAGTGGCCCAATGATGCCAGCGGTCCACTCAATGCCGATCCCGTCAGCATGATGGCCGGTGACACCACCACCATCTCGGTTGATGTCAACGACTTTGGCGCCATGTTCGACCTGGTCGGCCCAGCTGGTGCTGAGGTCACCGTGGTCGCACCCGAGATCAAGGGAAACGATCCCTATCTGCTGGTCTTTGCCCCCGACAGCCTCGATGCCCTTGCCGAAAACGATGACTATGGCGACCGCGGTGACTATTCGGCGGCGGTGACCTTCACCATGCCTGCCGATGGACAAGTCGTTATCAGTGTTGCCGACCTGGCGGTCTTCAGGCCCACGATGGATCTGACCATCGCCGTTGGTACTCCCGACAACGCGCCCACGCCCGAGAGCCTGCTGGGCACCAACTGAGCAATCCTCCATACGGGTGACGCGACCTGGTCACCCCGATCAACCAGTCAACGTCCCAACCTTGCATCGGCTTGAACTTGTTGGGGTGGTGGCCGGGTTGACTATGGTCATAGTCATCTTGCCGACCAGTGCAAGCAACAACTGAGAACTCCTTTTCCTGCCTTGGTTGATGATTGTCACGGGATCGGCTCAACGGACACCCACCATCAACTGAGGTACGACGTGTACACGATCGTTCGACGTGAACAGTTCTCCGACACCCACTTCTTGTGGGAGGTCGAAGCCCCCGACGTTGCCCAGTCAGCCCAGCCGGGCCACTTTGTGATGATCCGGCTGCACGACGGTTCTGAGCGCATTCCCCTCACCGTCGCCGACTACAACCGTGAAGCCGGAACGATCACCCTGGTGATCCAGGCGCTCGGTAAGAGCACCCAGGAGATGCGCGACCACTACAGCGAAGGCGACACCTTCGCTGACTTTGTTGGCCCGCTCGGTCTGGCTGCCCATATCGACCACTACGGACATGTGGTCCTCGTCGGCGGCGGACTGGGTATCGCGCCGGTGTATCCCCAGCTACGGGCCTTCAAAGAGGCCGGTAACCGCACCACTGCCATCGTCGGATTCCGGGACAAATCGCTGGTGTTTTGGGAGGATCGGTTCCGCGACCTGGCCGACGAGGTCATCGTGTGCACCGACAACGGTTCCTATGGCCGAGCTGGTCTGGTCACCGATGCCCTCAGTGAGGTGATCGCTCACGACACGGTCGACCGGGTGGTCGCCATCGGACCCATGCCGATGATGCGGGCCTGCACCGAGGTCACCCGCCCCTCAGCGATCCCCACCTGGGTGTCGCTGAACTCGATCATGGTCGACGGCACCGGGATGTGTGGATCGTGTCGAGTCACCATCGGCGGCGAGGTCAAGTTCGCCTGTGTTGATGGGCCCGACTTTGATGCTCACCAGGTCGACTTCAACGAGCTGATGGCTCGCCAGCAACGGTTCAAGAAACAAGAGACCAACGCCACCGAGTCGTACAGTCATGTGTGCGAGGTTGAGACCCAGCTCTTCATCGAAGGCAAGCGAGCCTGGAAGCGTCCCTCTCAGGTTCCCCCCGAACAGACCCCAATGCCGGAAGCCAACCCGGCGATCCGAGCCCAGAACTTCACCGAAGTCAACCTGGGCTACGGTCTCGCCGATGCCTTCAAAGAGGCCGAGCGCTGCATCCAGTGCAAGAACCCCACCTGTATTCCTGGATGTCCGGTGGGGATCGATATCCCCCGCTTCATCCGCCATGTCTTGGTGCGCGACCTCGATGGGGCCCTCGAAGTCATCAATGAATCCAACCTCTTCCCCTCGATCTGTGGCCGGGTCTGCCCCCAAGAGTCCCAATGTGAAGCCCAATGCATCATCAATCGACCCCGCAAGGGCCGCCAAGCGGTGGGCATCGGACGGTTGGAGCGCTTCGTTGGCGACAATGCCACACCCCGTCCACCCCAGCGCACCGACGGACATCTCGGTCGGGTCGCGATCATCGGCTCGGGCCCGTCCGGCCTGGCCGCCGCCGCCGACCTCGCCAAGCTCGGTGCCGATGTCGTGGTGTATGAAGCCCTCCATGTGGTCGGCGGGGTGCTGCGCTATGGCATTCCCAGCTTCCGTCTGCCCCGCGACATCATCGATCGTGAAGTTGCCTTCCTCGAAAAGCTCGGCGTCCAGTTCGAAACCAACAAGATCGTCGGCAAGACCTTCACCATCGACCAGCTGCTCAATGAGCGAGGGTTTGATTCGGTCTATATCGCTACCGGCGCCGGTGCGCCCTCCTTCTTGGGTATCCCCGGCGAGTTTGCCGGCCAGGTCTATTCGGCAAACGAGTTCTTGACCCGGGTCAACCTGATGGGTGGCGACCAGTTCCCCTATCTCGACACCCCGATCTCTCAATCCCGTTCGGTGGTGGTGATCGGTGCTGGCAATACCGCCATGGACTGTCTGCGGGTTGCCAAGCGCATCGGTGTCGCCGATGTGCGCTGCGTCTATCGCCGTTCCGAAGCCGAAGCACCGTGCCGGATTGAAGAGCTGCGCCACGCTAAAGAAGAAGGCGTCGAGTTCTTGTTCCTCCACACCCCGGTGGAGATCCAGGTTGATGACGACGGCAGTGTGACCGGGATGAAGACCGAGGTGATGGAGCTCGGCGAACCCGACGAGCGGGGCCGCCGCCGCCCGGTTGGCACCGGTGTGTTCGAAGATGTCGACTGCGACACGGTGATCTACGCGTTGGGCACCAACGCCAACCCGATCATCGCCCAATCCACCCCCGACCTGGGCCTCAACAAGTGGGGCTATATCGTCGCCGACGACAAAACCCAGGCCACCAACCTTCCGGGTGTGTTCGCCGGTGGTGACATCGTCACCGGTGGAGCCACGGTCATCTTGGCGATGGGTGCCGGCCGACGGGCCGCGAAGGCGATCGCTACCTATCTCACGTCGGGAACCAACGGCGATCGGGCGTGGCCGATCACCGCCGACATGGTCACCGATTCATCTGACACCGAAGACACTTCGGTCACACTGTCCCGCTAGGAGTTGCTCATGCCCGGATCACGCCATGTCTGTCCCCGATGCCACCTTCCTCTCGACGACCAAGACAGCGGTATCTATGTCTGCTGTGCTGGTGAAATTCTCCAGTGGCGTTGCGAAGGCTGCGGCAAGGTCTCGGAGGGCTTCGCCTTCCCCTATGGCCAGTGCCCCTATTGCAATGGCCATCTCGTTCGCAATGCTGGCGGTGGGCCGGTCGACCCCGACAACGAACGGGCGGCCGAAGCCATCCGGGTGGCGTTCGAGATCGAATTGGGCGGCCAGGCCTACTATCGGGCCGCCGCCGATGCGGCCACCGATCCCCATCTGGCCGAATTGTTTGACGAGATGGCTGATCGGGAAGCCGAGCACATCCAAACCCTGAAGCGCCGCTATCACACCGAGGTCCCGGAGCCGCCGACCGATTTCGCCACCGACCGGGCAGCGATCTTTGCTGGCATGGAAAGCCATCCCGAAGATCCGGCCAATCTGTTGAAGCTTGCGTTGGCCTTTGAGCAGCGAGCGGTCGAGTATTTCGAGAAGCACATCGCCGACACCCCGGAAGGTTCCGAAGAACGGGCGCTCTATAAGGAGCTCGCCGCCGAAGAGCGCGAGCACGTCAACCTGCTGGCCTCTGAATTTGGTCGTTTCAAGGCTGATCTGGGCTACGACGACTAGACGTCCTTCTAGCCTGGGTCATATCGCCATGTTGAGATATGACACCGCCATCGACCGCCTTCTTGCTCCCCTTCGTCGGTCGCGCCCGATCACCCGAGCGACGGTCTATCTCACCAATAGCGCCGTCTATAGCGCGATCTGGTTGGTGATGTGTGGCATCGCGGCCATCATCGACCGACCGCGGCGAACGACATGGGGGTGGATCGCCGTGGGCTTGGTGATCGAGTTCGCCCTGACCAACGGTCCGGTCAAACAGGTGTTTCGCCGCCGCCGCCCGATCGATCCACTCGATGGCGAATGGGTCAAGGGCTTGCGCCGTCCTCGCACCTCCAGCTTTCCCAGCGGGCACGCCAGCGCTGCTGGCTTCATGATCGGCACGACAGCGGGGCTGGTGACGCTCTGGCCAGCGATCGCTGTGGTCGGTTTAGCGATTGCCGTCACCCGAGTGTTTCTCCGTCTTCACCATGCCAGCGATATCACCGCTGGGATGGTGTGGGGCGCGGCCTTTGGGGTGATCTGGCGCCTGATCGTGTTCTGAGTTAGCAGCGATCGTCGATCAATTGACGACAGAGTTCACCCAAGAAGAATTCACAGTCGGTCACGATGCCGACCGCTTGATGGGTGCCACGATCGGTGAGCTTGATCACCGTGTCGGCATCGGTGTCCACACAGAAGGTTGACACATGGGCTGGCAAGATGTTGCCGACCGCGACCGAGTGCAACATGGTGGCCACCATCAAACAGACACCCGCATTGGTGACCACCTCACGCATCGCATCGGTGGCGTCCAACACGTTGGAGATCACGTCGGGCAAGGGGCCATCGTCGCGGATCGAGCCACACAAGACAAAGGGCGTGCCGGTGGTGACACAGGTGTGCATGATCCCGCCATCGATCGTGCCATCGGCAACCGCCGCGGCGATTGAGCCGGCTCGACGCACCCGATTGATGGCCCGCAAATGATGGGTGTGGCCGTGGGGACCGGCCCGACCGGTGGCCAGGTCAACACCCAGCGAGGTACCCAACATGTTGGATTCAATATCGTGGGCAGCGAGCGCGTTGCCGGCCAAGAGCACGGTGATCCAACCGGCTTCGATGAGGCGAGCCAAGAAGGGCGCGCTTCCCGAGTGAACGATGGCTGGCCCACCGACGAGGACGACATCACGTCCCTCATCGCGAGACCGTTTGATCGCCGTCACGACGTCGGCGATCATGCGCCGCTTGGGCCGTTCGGTGGACACCTCGTTGGACATGAACTCGAAGTCGTTGGCATCGAACTCGGCTACATCCTCAACCTCGATACGTACCCCATCGTGGCCGACGACGAAGCGATCACCAGCAACCGCTTTGTGCATCGGACACGCTTGCGCTCGCCACCCCGATGGCGATGAGTCATCAGTCCAGACCCGGATGCCGCAATCCATCTCGATCTTTTCCACCGCGATGGCGTGGCCATCGATCAAGACATAGGTCGGGAAGTTGGTGGTCGAATGAAATCCTTCCGGCAAGACCCCATCGTGATCGGTGACCACCAGCTCAGCGGTGCTGGTGTCATAGGTGGCACCCAGCTCAGCAGCCCGACGGCAGGCCGCGAGCAGGGTGTCGCGGTCATCAGCCCGAATTGTCAGCTCAGCGATCGAGGGATCGGTGGAATGCTCGCCAACGCGAAACCGCCGAACCCTGGTGGTCACCCCAAAGGCGTCCAGCTCGTCGAGCACCTGGGACAGGTGATTGTGATCGAGAAGATCGCCGTGGAGGGTTACCGTCTCAGACAACATCTCATCAGTTTGACACGACGGTGACCACATACCTCACGCCCCAGCCCTGATCGCCGGTCTCCGACCCATCCGGGCACACCACCTACACTGGCATCGCTGTCGGCAATTCCGCCGCCAGCTCTCACCGGGAGCCCATCGATGACGATCATCACCGCCGCCGACCTCGCTGACCGGATCGGTCAGCCCGACCTGGTGATCTGCGATGTGCGCCACGACCTGACCGATCACGATCGAGCTCGACGGGAGTATCGGGCTGCTCACCTTCCCGGTGCGGTGTTTGTCGATCTGCATACCGAGCTATCACATGGTGCCGATCCCGGCACGGTCGGTGGACGCCATCGCCTTCCCTCCCCCGCCGAGTTCACCGATCTACTCGGCTCGATCGGGGTGACGCCCAACTCGTTGGTGGTCGCCTACGACGGTGGACCGGGTGGCATGGCTGCCCGACTGTGGTGGATGCTGACCTCGATCGGCCATACCCGAGCGGCGGTACTCGATGGTGGCTATGCCGCCTGGATCGCCGGCAGATACGACACCACTGCCCAGGTCGACCCGGTGACCGCCACCGACTATCCAAGCGTGTCGGCGTGGTCGGGCACGATCGATGCCGTTGGGGTCGCCGAGGCGATCGATCGTGGCGACATCCTGGTCGATGCCCGCCACCCCCAGCGTTACCGGGGCGACGATGAGCCTCTCGACTTGGTGGCCGGCCATATTCCTGGAGCGATCAACCGCTTCCACGGCAAGGTGGTCAACGCCGCTGGCCACTATCGTCCAGTCGCCGATCTGAAACGGTGGGCCGAAGGCGTGGGCGACACACCCATCGTCTATTGCGGTAGCGGGGTCACCGCCTGCCAGGCGCTCTTAGCGATGACCCTCGCCGGTGTGAGCGGGGCTCGTCTCTATCCGGGATCGTGGAGCGATTGGTATAGCGATCCCACGCGCCCGATCTCGACCGGAGGATGAACCGATGACCAACAACGCTGCTCCTCGACGCTGGCTGGTGTTTGGCACCTTGGCCCTCGTGGTGGTGGTCATGATCGTGATCATGCAGAACCGGGAGCACAGCCGCCACCAGCGTGTGGCCGCCCCAACCGGGGTCACGGCAACCGATTCGCTCCCCGCGGAGAGCACGTCATCGACCACACCCACCGATGAGTCGGTGATCATGTTGGTCACCCCGACATCACCTCCAACCACAACATCGACAACCCTGGTGGCACCAGCTCCCGATGACGGCCTCACCGCTGCCGAACGAACCCTGGTGGACAGTTTCACCATCAGCGATCCCGACCTACGTCCCAAGAGTGTGATCGTCACCGATGATGGGCTCTTCTTCTTGCAGAACATGATGTATCGCCACAATGTGTCGGTCTTCGACCGGCTCGGCACCAAGCGAGCCATGATCGATGATCAGGTCAATCTGGCCAACTTTGGCATCGATGGCGGTGTGGTCCAAGGCTCACCGGTAGAAGCGGCGGTCAGCCCCGACGGGGACACCGTCTATGTGTCGAACTATCAGATGTTCGGACCGGGTTATGACCCATCAGCGGGCGATAACTGCAACCGGGGTCAATGGGATGACAGCTTCGTCTACGCGATCGACACCGCCACCTTGACCATCCGGGACGTGATCCCCACCGGTCCGGTGCCCAAGCACCTTGCGGTCTCTCCCGATGGACAGCGCCTGGTTGTATCCAATTGGTGCGGCTTTGATGTGTCGATCATCGACACCGCGACCGGCACCGAACTTGGGCGGGTCGATGTGGGCCGCCATCCGCGAGGTGTGGCGGTCGAGAGCACTTCATCGACGGCCTATGTCGCCGTGATGGGTGGGGCCACGATCGCGATCATCGACCTCGACTCGCTGACAGTTGTCGGCCAGGTGCCCAATACCGGCACCACTCCTCGTCATCTGATCCTCTCCGATGATGATCGCTATCTCTACGTCACCAATAATTCGATGAATTCGGTGCGCAAGATCGATCTCTCGACGGGCGAGGTTGCTGGGGTGGTCCATACCGGCACCCAAACCCGGTCGATGGATATTTCCGACGACGGCACGGCGCTCTATGTCGTCAACTATGAAGATGGGACGATCAGCAAGGTGCGCACCAGCGACATGGTGGAGATCCAAGAACTTCACTCAGGACATCATCCGATTGGGATCGCCTATGACGACTACACCCATCAGGTGTGGGTAGCGAACTATGCCGGAACGATCCGAGTGTTTACGGATCAGTAGTCACCGGAGCTGATGACTCGGTGGTGTCATCATCGCCGGGTTGGGTGGTTGTCGGCGCCTCGGTGGTCGTCGTTGTCGTGGTCGTTGTTGTGGTCGTCGTTGTTGTGGTTGCTGGTGCCTCAGCGTCATCATCAACCTGGCGATCAGGATTGCCGGTGTGAACCCACACCGGGATCCCCATCGGCATCAGATCTTCGGCCCAGATCCAATCCATCGCTGGAGGACTCACCCGTACACATCCGTGCGACGCTGGGTAACTGGGGATGCTCTGGGAGCCGTGAACAGCAATGCCCCCATTGAAAAACTTGGGGCGATAGAGCGAACCCAGCGTGCCGTGATACCAGCCACCCGACGGTGACATCTGGCGGTACACGTCAAAGAATCCGTTCGAGGTCACCGCGATCCCCGACACCATCTGGTCGGGATTCTTCCGGTTGCGTTCGACATAGCGACGGCCATTGCCGGTGGACACATTGATGATCCACTCGGTTTTGCCATCGATGATGAAGAACAAGAGTTGGAGATCCTTGTCGATCTCCACCAAGGTGCCGGCATCAGAACGAGCCTTCGGCCGTTCGGTGACCTTGCTCAGCATGGCCGCGGTGTTGTCGCCGATCGATTGGTCGGCAGACAGGCCGTAGTACTTCTGGAACGCCATCACCGCTTGGCGGGTACTCCAGTCGTAGTCACCATCGGCTTCTTTCAGCCAAAAGCCGAGCTCAAGCAGGCGTTCTTGGGCCTTCTTGGTCTGCTCACCATCGGATCGGCCAACCGGTTGGATGTCGGCTGGTGGCACCGTCACGATCGTGGTGGTGGTCGTCGTCGCCGGCACCGTCGTGGTGGTGGTCGTCGTGGTGGTGGTCGATGGAGCAATCGTGGTGGTCGTCGTCGTGGTGGTGAAGACCGGCACCGTGGTTGGTGGAAGAGGTGGAGCACTCTCCAGGGTTGCCCCAGCGCATCCCGAGAGCGCGACAGCCACGGGAACCACCCACATGCTCAACCACGCTCTCATAGAACCCAGACTAGTGGCCTCGTCGAGCCCATATGCCCCACCCCTCCCAAGTCCACCGCGTAAGGTTGGCAGTATGGCATGCGAGTCCTGTGGACACCCGGTGAGTGACGGCGACCAGTATTGCTCGGTGTGTGGCGCCAAATTGTCTGTCCCTGACACCCCGGCCGACAACGCCCCACCCTCTGACGAGACGGTCCCGTCCGAACAGCCCGATGGCGGTGAACTCTTGCCCCCGCCTCAAGAACCGATCCCCAATGAGCCTGCTGTGGAGTCGCAGTCAACGCTCCCGCCACCGGAACCGGCTGGCTCAGCGATCACCACGAGCGAAAATAAATCGGACGATACTGATCCGACACCAGAGGATCTCGCGGCCACCGAACTCATCGTCCAAACCACTGACGACACCGGATCATGGCGACGCACCGATCCCGAATGGAGCCTGCCCGACGAAGCCACCATGGTCCCAGCATCGCAGGTGACTACCCAGGTGCTTCCGGCTACGCCACCGCCAACGGCTGTTCAAGCCAGCGATGATGACTCGGGGGCGGCCTTGCGACCGGTGGCCCTGCTGGCTTTCCTCGCTGCGGTGGTGGCGATCCTGTCCACGGTGACCACCTTGCTGTCGATCTCCAGCGACGCCACCCTGCCGATTGGCAGCGATGCACCTCGGGCCTTCCGAACTGGGGCGTGGTATGTCGCCGACCTGGGCGACAACCTCTTGATCGCCACCCTGGTGACCATCGTCTTGCTCGTCGCTGGAGCGATCGGGGCGATGACCCGCCGCCGCTGGGGTTCAGGCTTGGCTGGCGGATCGGGCTTGGCCCTCGCCGGATTGAGCGCGCTGATCCTCGGTCTGGTCCAGATGCCGGTGGATGCGGCCTACAAGTTCGCCCAGATTCCCACCGCTGAGTCGTTCACCCTGACGATCTCTCGACCGGTTGGCTATTGGGTGATCCTGACCGCCGGGGTGTTGGGCTTGGTGGTGTTCTTTGTCTCGCTCAACGATGCGTTTGGTGATCGCCGGGGAGGTCTCAATCCCTGGATTGCCGCCTTTGGCGCCCTCGCTGTGGTGGTGGCCACGGTCGGCCCCCTGATCCCTGAGAAGCTCGCCGTTATCAGCGACAACTGGTATGTCGACCCGAACGTCAATGGAGCTCCAGCCCTCCTGGTGCTGGCCCGACTGATCCAGCTGGGCCTCTTTACGATCGCCGGAGTGATCGGGTTCTTGTCGGTGCGCCGCTGGGGCCTCGGTTTGATGATCGGCGGATGCTTGCCCTCGGTCTGGCTCACCGGGAGCGCGCTCGCCTCACTGGGCGACCATCCGGTCGGGCTGGCCTGGCTCAATCCCGGTGCTGATGAGATGAGCGTTCACGCGGTCACCCTCGTGGGGGTGGTCTTCATCGTGGTGTTCGCCATCGTCGCCCTGATCGCTGCTCGCCACCGGCCAAGCTGAGCGCCAAAACACCCATCGACAACACGTCATCGCGTTCGCTGGTATCACAGCGCGACGCGTCGAGTCCACAGAACCCTTCAGTGATCAGGCTGCTGGTGTGAGATGCGCCGATTCGATGATGTGTTCAGCTTGCGGACCAAGCTTGTCGACGAGTAAGGCCGGAAACGCGATATTGCATACTGCCGCTCGTTCCCCATCAGACATCACGCGAATCAACGACTTCATCTTGATTCCATCGCTTGAGTCCCACCTCATCTCACACCCCACCGCCTCATCGGCGTTGTCGACCTCGACGTTGCGCAACATGGTTCGACTGAATCCGGCCGTTGAGCTATAGGCATCGATAAGCGATGCCACTAACTCGCCAACTTCTTCAGGCTGAGACTGATGAACGGTGATCGCCGTCACGATCGCGCCAGTGAAGTACCGATATGTGAGGGGGCGACCTGGAGCTGACTCGACGGTGTGGCGAGTCTCATCGTCGATGTCGATCGCCAGAGCGTTCTCTACAATCATCACTTCTTCCCCACTTCGATAAATTCGTTTGACCCTGCGGGCTTGATGTAGGTCGACGTCGTCAGGGACGCTGACGTTTCCAGTGAACCCTCAACAACGAGCGCGTCAAACCCATTCTTTTGGGAGATGGTCGCCGCTGACTGAACGACAACTTCTGCTTCGGTGCCACAGCTCTGCAAGACACTCATCGCACCCTCAACATCTCCTCGTTTGACGGCAGCGATCGCAGCTTCCTTGACGTCGGCCATGGCTGGACTCTCCAAATCGAAGGTCATCTCGGTAACGAGTTTTCCGCCCCCGCCGATGGTTGAGGTCAACGTCCCGGTCGGCCCAACATCAACCTGTCCAGAACCTTGCACCGTGAACTTCAACTCTGTCGGCTCGGCATCCCCATTGAATGTCAAGGCTGCCGATGCCTGCCCTTCAACCGATGCGCCGCCGACATCAGGCAGGGAAACACCACCCGAGACCGTTCCCGTCGCTGACAGCGTTGTCGAATTGTCGACCAGATCATGGCTGACTTTGACTTCACCGCTCGCGCTGGCGCTGACCACTTCAAAATTGGCCTTTCCTTCGGCGGTCAACTTGCCGGCAACGGTGGCGCTCTCTAGATATTCCGAGTACTCCAGAGCGTGATCGTAGACCGCACTCATCGGGTTCTTACCCCATTCTGGTGTGGCGGCTTCGACCAAGCCGTCAGTGAAGGCCCGGGCTTCTTCAGCGGTAGCGAAACGGTACACGCTTTCCACCTCTCCGCCGGCCATCACACTCGCCCCAAGCTCAACACCGTCAACCTTGCCGCCAAACTCAGCACCAGCTGCTGCATCAAGCCCGAAGGCAATCGAGACACTTCCATCGGCATAGGTTGTTTCTTCGTAGGCGAACCCGCCTTCGATCTTGACGATTCGGATATTGACAGCGAGTTTGCCCTCGACCGATGCCGTGCTCGTCACAACATCGGACGCCACCGCAGACACGAAGGCATCTTCGGCTTGCTGGACGAATTCGGGTGGCATGTCGTCCCAGGCCAGCAAGTGGTCGGGCATAGCGGCAAGAATGTCTTGCCGCTCCTGCTCGCTTAATGAATTCCACCACGCCAATCGCTCTTCGACCGATGCCGAGCGCAAGTCGTAGATCTTGTCTTCGTACTTTGCAACGGTCTGTTTGTTCTTCTCGCGCTGTTGCCGCCATACCTGGCTGGCAAGCGATTTGCCGCCGTCATGGTCAGTGTCAGATGTCGTGCGCTGCTCTTTGGCGTTCTCGTCAAGCCGTTGAGCAGCGTCATACAAGAACTGGGTTGACAACCGAATTCGAGGGATGTGAACACCGGTCCACCGTTCGAAATACCGGCTGGCGAAGTCGCCGATCCACGACAGACCCCCAAGAACTCGGGTGAGGATATCGGCCTCACTATCAAGGTTCTCCGCCGTGCGACGGAACTCAGCGGCGATCCGCTCGAGTTCATCGGAGTTTGCTCCATACATGGTGCCCACTACCGACTCGTTTCTTCTTGGGCTTGAGCATGACGCGTCACGCGGCTCGCCGCGTCGTCCAAGTCGTTGCAGATGCTCTGGATTTGTGGCACGTGTTCGGAGTTCCACTCCTGAAGGAATCGATCACGATCTGGGCCGACCCATTCAGCGGCTTGGACGAGCTGTCCAAGTCGGGTTGCGGCTCGTTGGATCTTGCGACGCCGCTCACTGAGCTGCTGAGCAAAGTGAAACAATGCGGGGGCATCTCCACCGATCATTGGCATGGTGGCACTCCTTTCGTTCTCAAGGACAAGTAGGGGCGAGCCGACCATCGACCCGCCCCATACCTCGTCTCAACTCACCCAGCCTGAGAGGTCTGCTCCTGCTGCTGAGCATTGGTGTCAGCACGCTGGGCCGCGTCGCGAAGAGCGTCAGCAACATTCTTGAGCGCTCCGCAGTGGTGTGAGTTCCAGTCGCCCTCGAACGCCTGACGGTCGTTTCCGACCCACTGCGTTCCTCCCAACTGGTTGGTCAGCTGAGCCATCAAGGCCTCAATCTCATCGGCCTTTGCCCGCATCTGTGTTGCCAACTGCCGTACAGCAGCGATATCCATCCCGGTGAAACCAGACATGATTATTCCTCTCTGTGTGCCGGTAATTCACCGGCTGTTGTACTGATGACCATCACGGTAAGCGAGAACACCGATCTCGGGAATGGGGAAAATGCCCCGGTCGCGACCCAGGCTCAGCCAAAACCGGCGCGCCAGGCGTGGCAAACCGATCGGCAGCGACCAAACCGGAAGATCTCACCACAACGACCGCCGGTGATCTCGGCCCAGCGACGCGTCCCCCTGGACCTCGTGGTCCGCTGAGATGGCGAGGGTTGGGCGTGCTCCCCCACGTCAGACATCACGTGATGCCAGGTCTGGTTGTCTCCTACTCGGGCAACGCCACCTGAACCCGGAAGGTCTTTCCCCCGCTGACCAACAAGCCACGCCCGAGCGGAAAATCCCGGCGGGCAACCCGTGGGAAGGGTGTCTTAAACAAGCTGTCTCCATCACCTTGATCGGGCTGAAGGGCAATCCCAGCGCGATTCACTTTGACTGCCTGCAAGAGTGGCCACGAACCCACCAACGAGGAGGTTTCGCCTTCAGCGATCACGAACTGATCATTGGTGCGCGCCGCCTTGACCAGGTTCTGCAAGGGCAGATCCGCCTCGCTGTTCAAGAGATCAGCCACGCTTTCGATGACGAAGCAATACTCCCCAGCATTGGAGTTCTCAACCGCTTCATGAAGATCGTCGGCAAGATCAGCGATCTCTGCCGGCCCGGTCGCGCTGTGGTCCCAGTTCAGTGCACCCGTCAGCGGTGACCGCCGTTGGCCCAACAAGACCAGTTTCGTTGCCGGCCGAGCTTTGCGAAGCTGCGACACCATCGTCGCCACGGTTGTCGTGCGTCCACTGAGGGGAGGACCAGACACCACAAAGGTGCCCATCGGGGAGAACCCGATCGGTTCAAGCGTCTCGTCCCACATCCCCAACACCGGCAATCCATCAACCTCGCTCGGCAAGGTCGATGCTCGAACCTCTTCAGCCAAGCTGGCCACCACTGGCGCTGGAACGAACCCTCGCTGACGCATGGCGCGAGCAACCCGTTCGATCTGCTCAGCTTGTTTGGCAACGTTTGAGACCCCACCGATCACGCCGACCTGAACCTCGTTGCCGTGAATGAAGCCCCGTCCCGGCGGAGAGTGACGCGAAAACCCAGCGGGGTCAACGTCAACCATCATGAAGTCGGTCTCATTGGCTAAACGTAAGACCAGCCGCTCCTGAATGGATGATGTCAAGCTGGTCGACACCGCACCCGGTCGATCAGCCGACACGACCACGTGGACCCCGACTGGACGTCCGTCAGCAGCAATGCTCTGGAACATCTCCCAGTAGCCCATCGTCGCTGCTGTGCCCTCATATGCAGTGCGAAATGCTCCCACATTGTCGACCAAGAGCAGGATTCGCGGCTCATCCGGACTCGACGCTCGCGACCGATACTCAACCAAGGAGTCAGCATTGACTTGAGCAAACCGCTCGGCTCGCTCATTGATCATCTCTCGAAGACTTCTCAACAGCCGCTGAATCCGCTCATCATCATCGGCAGCGATCACCGAGCCGACATGGGGCAGCTGTTCAAGCACGTGAAGACCGCGAGCGCCGAAGTCGAGCCCATACACCCAGGTTGGTCCACCCCGAGCAAATCCTTGGGCCGCGGCGATAGCCAGGGTCCGCAAGAAGGTGCTCTTTCCGGAGCCACCAGCGCCATACACCGCCATATTTCCCGATCGGTCAGGGAAGAACGCGATCTCGGGCTGGGCTTGGGCTTTGGGATCATCGACCACCCCATAGACCAACTCCGTGTCGACACGGCGACTGGGCAACTGGGTGAGACTATAGGTTGGCGTCAACTCCGGTAGCCAAGGACGCCGGGGAGCCGGGATGCGCGCCCGCTTCGCCGCTGCAACGATGGTTCGTACCGCTCGCTCGATATCGGTATCGATGTCACTACTGGCGGGCCGCACCGGTTCCGGTGGAGCATCCCACACACCACCGATACCAAACACCAGATCCCGGATTTCGATATTGGGCCGCGGCGGCTCACCCGTGGTCTGAGCTCCGGCATAGGCCGACTGAAAAGTCATCAATCGGCCCGGGCCAGTCTTGACCACCCCGCGACCGGGCAAACCAGGGTCAAATGTGGCCGCCAGTTTGGATCCCACAACATCATCTGAATCAGCTTCATCAGCCATACGCAGGGCAACCCGAAGGTTGGTGTTGGCCCTCAAATTATCCTTGATCACGCCCGCCGGGCGTTGGGTCGCCAAGACCAGATTGAGCCCGAGCGAACGGCCCCGCTGGGCCACATCGACCACACCATCAACGAACTCCGGCACCTCACTGACCAGGGCGGCAAATTCGTCGACCACGATGACCAGGCTGGGCGGTGCATCGGGATCGTTTCGTTTTTCGAGTTCGAAGAGATCCTTCGCTTCTTTCTCGTTCAAGATCTGCTCACGTCGATGCAGTTCAGCGCGCAACGATGTCAGCGCCCGCTGAACCAGGTAGGGGCTGAGGTCGGTCACCAACCCAACGGTGTGAGGGAGATCGACACATTCAGCAAAAGCTGAACCACCCTTGTAGTCGACGAACAGGAAGGCGACCCGCGACGGACTGTGCATCGCCGCCATACCGAGCACCCAGCTCTGTAAGAACTCCGACTTCCCCGCTCCAGTCGTTCCTCCAACCAAGGCATGGGGCCCCTGGGACCTCAAATCCAGATGCATCGGCCCTGCCGCGCCCTGACCAACAAGGGCCCGCAAACTGTTGGCCCGTTTCGGACGCGGTGCGTTTGGCTCCGCCGGTAGGGCATTATTGGCCCGCCACGACTCGATCACACTGTCAGGATCGGTTCCGATCCCGACCCCGTTGAGCTCAAGGAACGAGATCGAACGGGGCAAATCGGTTTGGTCATCAACTCGAACCCCGGAATCGGTGACCGCCGAGAGACGACGAGCCAAGGCGTTGATCGATGCGTTGTCGATCAATTCCGGCTCAAGATCGGTGACCGCTTGACCACCGATCACCAAACCGGCGAACTGGCGATCCTGTGATGGATCGATTTCCACAAAATGTCGGCAGGCCGCCGGAAGCCGCTGACGGCTCACGGCATGCCAGACCACATGAACGCCCACTTGTGGCCCCCGTTCAGCGATTTGGACCAGACGAGCGCGCTCGATCGGAGCTCCATCGTCAACCACAAGCAAGACAGCCGGCAGCGGTGGACCGTCCCGTTCGCCTTCGACAACACGTTCGGCGATCACTTCTTCGATCGCCGAAATCAAGGCATTCGCTTCGGAAGCATTACTGGCGAGATGGGGCCCATCCACCGGGGAGAATTCGGAGCCGGTGTGAGGAAGCCACTTCATCCAGTCCCACGTCACCGCTGCTTCACCGGCGACACTGGCCAGGATCAACTCAGCCGGGGAATGCAGCGCAACAAGCTGACCCACCACATGGGACAAGACCGACTCCGATGCCGCTCGCGGCCCACACACCCCAATATTGCCCACCTCGCGCAGCCGCCCGACGACCGGAACCCGATCGATACGTGAGTACTGCCCGACCACATCGTTCAACTCACGCCACAGTTCGGGAGTGGTGTTATTGGTTCGGGGCATGTCAACCGAATTTCGGCTTGCTTGGGTCCCCAATCCCAGACGGCAACACAGGAACGACTCGTGTTCGGGACGACGGGTCCACAAGAGATCGTTGAGATCACGGGTCGCTTCTTCGATCTCTTGAGCCGACGGATGCTCAGCGCGCCGTCCCTTACGTTCGAGGTCAGCGGCGTATTGAAGCTGAACGGACAAGTCCAGCAAGGCCGAGCGATAGTGGGCCTTGGCTTGCTCGAACTGTATCTTGCCCGACCGCCGGTTTTCGAACCACCCCCCGATCATCATCATTGGGCTCATCGCCACGAACATCAACGACATCGGGTTTCGCGTAATGGCGTAGAGCATGCCGGCCATCATGATCGGGGCGATCAGCATGGCGATCGGGAACCGCGGCGGGGTTGGCGGTTTCGGCGGCTCGGGAGCCTTGAGCTCGATGCCCTCGTATTGAGGATCGAGGCGCGGCGAACGATTGAAGGCGATGTCGTTGGCCTCGGCGCTACCGGCCTCCGTACCCACGAGCGCGATCGTGAACTCGGTGTCACCAAGGATGACTCGGCTTCCCGGTCGAATCACCGCCCGGTCTACCGCATGATCCCCGATGACGACCCCGTTCGACGAACCATCGTCGATAATCTCCACCATGTCGGACACATTGATCTTGGCGTGACGTTTGCTCACCAAGGGATCGCTCAAACGAATATCCGAACTGCGACTCCGCCCTACATAATTGGTACCCCTTCGCAAGGGATACTGGTTGGGAGCATCAGGTCCGGACACCACGGTGAGCGTTCCCACCGCTGGCGCACCATCGGAACCCGGCGACACCACCGCAGTAATGGCGACCGAATCGCCCGATCGAAGGCCCACTTCGCCCAGCAATTGGTCGGGTTGTATGACCTGCTCACGAGGAGTGTCACGATTGACCACCAACCCCATCGGTGAGGCCGAGACCGCATCGCCAAACTTGAACTGGATCCTCTCGACCAGTGCCGCGGCAGTGGCATTCGCATCAGCGATAACCACAATGTCGCGCTCTTGGTCGGAGTGATCGACGGTGAGCTTGAGTTTCATGACACCCTCACCTCGATCGCCGCTCGACCAGCCCACACCGTGCACGGCCCCAAGGGCAAGGTGAGAGCAACACCGGGTTCGCAGGAGTGCTGATCGCCGCCGCACTCAACCCGGCATCCATTGGTCGAGTAGAGATCAACGATCATGATTTGGTCGTCGCGACGCTCCAGCGTCACATGGGTTTTCGAGACCGAGGGATCGTCGATGGCAAGCGACACTGCGTTGCCGCTGACCTGACTGGCATCGGGTTTACGCCCGATCACGACCACACCTCGAAACTCGACCTGGCGCCCATCGGCGAAGACCAGCTGAGCTCGACGCGATGTCGGTGACCCGACAATCATCAGCCCGTCTTCCCCACCCCCCGACGAGATGTCGGGGGTGCGCTGAGCGACCAGAGGATCGACCGCCCCCAAGGTACGCGGTGGCTTCGCCACCGTCTGCTCGCTTGGTCCGACATCACCCCCAACACGATCAACCTGATCGGAAACCACTCCTGGCTCGTCCTGAGCCGGTGTCGATGGTGGCGATGCACCAGGAACCATCGAGATCATGTCTCCTGGTGGGGCAGCCGGCCGAACCGGAACCTCCAGTCGAGGCACACGCGGCGGGTTGAGCACCGTCGATGGTTGGCCGTGGTCGATCGACTCCGATACTGGAACCGATGACTCCGATTTGGCATCAAGAAGATGGTCGACAAAGAGTTCGTCAACGTCACCGGTGATCATGGCCCGCGTCCCAGCTCGATCCTCAACCAGCTGGATCATCATCGTCTGGGTGTACTTGCGGAACAACCGACCCCGTCGCTGCCGCACAAGCTGGTACTTGCGGGGAGCCAGTGGCGTGGTCCGGTACTCCATCTCGGCGGACAACTCCACGATACGGTCAGCCGCTGAACCCACCGAATGGTGTGGTAGGGCAACATGCTTCTCAACTGCTGGATCCACGACCTCTCCTCCTCCCTGGGGTGATGTCGGCCGGTGTGCTGATCGGATCTCGCCGCTTGAGCGATTGGACCGATATCCATGACTGTAAACGTTGTCTCACCGACACATCGGCCCTCAGAGATCGCAGCGCGACAGCCACCTCATCCCAATAGGCGGTCACATCCTCATCAGACAAGGCACGACCGCTCCATACCGAAGCATCGGCCCGTTCCGCCAACTCGATCGAGACGCCCCCGACAAAGGCAGCCGCTTCGCGACGGGTGATCGCCGATGGCACCGGTCGACCAAGATCCATCGAGAGATCGGTCACCTCATTCCATCCGTTGGCAATTCGGTCATGAGCAGCGCCTCGCGAACGACGACGGTGACGACGTCGAAGCTTGAGAGCGATAATGATGCCGGCGACCACCACGAGAAGGAGGAACGGACTGGCCATCGCCATCCCCATCTTGAAGCCATCGCTGGCGAGCAAGCCCGGTGAATCATCGATATGTTCAGGCCGCTCATCGAGGTCTTCCTCGACAGCCTCAGCCTTACCTTCCGCCTTGGCCGGCTGATCAAACTCGGGATCCACCAATGGTGGCGGTGGCGGATTCTGGGTGCGATAGTCCGGTTCAGGACGCTGAGGTGTGAGTGCTGACACCGTTTGTTGATCACGCGGCGGCGTGGGGAAAATCCCCACCCAACCGGCCGCTTCAATCGGAACCTCAACCCAGGCCTCAATATCGGTTTGCACCACATCGACAGCACTGGAGAGCGAGGCGTCAGAAGGAATGAATCCCATCACCACTCGAGTCGGAAGGTTGCCAAGGTCACGGAACACGAGGGCATAGGCGGAGGCGTATTGTTCAGCGTTGCCGATAAAGGGCGTCGTTGGATAGTCCTGAGCGAATTCGACAAGCCGTGCTTGAGAATGGCCAGCCCGGGATCGTGTTTGATTGGATTTCCAATCACCATCCGAGTACACCCCGTAGGCGATCATCTCGTCGCGAACCTGATCAAGCCAGACTCCCGTGTCGTTCTTCATCAAGAGGTCGTGGGTGGCGAACGGCTGGGTGACCGCGGCGACCGACACGGCAGTGCCAAGGTGGGGCACCTTGGGAATGATCGGTTCGTTGGTCAGGTGTTCACGTGATTCGGGCAGGCGAACGGTCATCACATAGCGATCGCCGGATCGCAACCGGATCGGCACAGCACCGGTATCGGTCGAACGGTTGTAGCGGAACGACTCAGCGAGCTGACGATCGCGCTCCGGGCCGCTGTCGCTTCCTTCAAAGCGAATCGAAACCACCTCACCAACGGTCGGCAACCACACGTCGGCATAGTTCCTGATGGTGATCGTGACCTCGGCGATCTCCCCCTCAAAGTCTGGCGAAATACGGGTTCCGACTCGCTCAAATGAACCCGAGTCACTCAACGAGGGATGACCCGAATCACCTCCGGATACCTGCCATACCAGTCCATCGTATGAATCCATCGTGGCCAGTCGCACCGGAACCGATTCGGGGAGGCCCTCGACACGGAACATGACTTCAGGATCGACCTGAGTGCCATCGCTGCGATAGTCCAGCTTGACATAGTGGCGGTATCCCGCCAGAGGGCTCGGATAGACCCGCGGATCGAATGGTGGGGTGATCGTCTGACGCCAGATCGCTCTCGCTTGGCCGTGTCCAGGGAGCAGGGGCCCAACAACATGGCCGAGTGCCCCCACGACAGCCAGCACGATGACCGCTGCACCGAATCGACGCACATCACGCTGTCCGCCGGCGAGGAGGGGACGACGAATCTGCTCCTGCCACGCCGACCAGCCGATCACCGCACACACCATCACGGCACCATGGATCAGTATCGACACCGGGGTGTGAACACCAACGGCGATTCCGAGCGCCAGGATCGCCAGCGGGGCGATCATGGCCGCGAGGGCAAACCGCAGGCGGAGCACTGCTCCAAAGGCGACAAATCCACTGGCGAACCCAATGAACACCGGAATGATCATGAGGTCACCGGTTGATCCCACCGGGGGCGAGATGGTGATCAGTTCTTTCCATGCGGTTGCCGTCGACACGAGGGCCTCAAAGACTGATCGGGGAGATGGGACGACCCGGACAAGGGCGTAGTGGGGAAGTGCAAGCCAGGTTGCGATGACCACATAGACCCCAACCCCGATGACACCTACCACCCCAAGTGGGAAGCCAAGTGTTTTCCCCAGATGGGCCGTCACCATCCCAACCACCAGGGCGATCGCTCCGACCACCATGAAGGTGATACCGCCATACGACGAACGGAACGCCCAGAGAGCGATCAAGACGATGATCCCGAACGCGACACCATTGATCAGGTCGCGGCGACTCGGTGTCAACCGTTGGAGCCAGGTACTGGGCGTCACGACACCACCGCCGCCATGCTCGCCCGAAACGATTCGAGCGACGGAACATTGATGAACGACAGGTCCCCGATCGTTCGGTAACCGGGTGTTGCACTGCGATCGACTCGCACGACGACTGCACCCATCTCCAATCCAGCTCGCGCTATCGACCGGCGGACATCGATGAGATCCATCTCCGATCCAACACAGATGACCGCCACGCTGGCCTCAGGAGCGAGGCTTCGGATAAGCGTGACAGCCGTGTCGAGTGTGCCAACTCCTGGCTGACCATCGATCCCGCTGAAATGATCGAGCAAACGCACCGGGTTGACCGCCGGGAACTCACGCTCTCCAGCGATCACGGTGAGGGTTTGATCATCGCGGACCGCCTGCAAGGCCACTGACGCGGCGCACGAAATCCCCAGCTCGTATTCGTCCTCATCGGCGTACTGACTGGGATCGATCGAGAGCGCGACCACAACATGAGAGCGACGAGTATCGTTGTATTGGCGCACCATGAGCTGGCCGATCTTGGCTGAGCTCTTCCAATGAACGTGGCGAAGATCATCACCTTGGACGTATTCGCGCAAGGTATGAAACGCGATATCACTCGGCGACAACGCGCTCGTGGTCTGACCTTCAAGATCCCTGATCTGACCAGCAGCAATCGAGCTCAGCGGCACCGTTCGAGGGTGAACATAGATCTCCTCAACCTCGGTCCAGGTTTCGATTCGGCGCATCAACCCAACCGGGTCACCTTGAACGCTGGAGACCGGCCCACATGGGATGATCGCTCGACGATGTGTCGGGACAACGAACAACTCATCGGTGCTTTCGCCACCTTTCAGCCGCTGAAAGTGGAACGGAGCGACCACATCGCCGATCGGGAGTTCGATCCGAAGCCCAAACACGAGGCGAGATCGAGTGTTGGTCACGGTGAGTTGGCCAGCAGCCCGATCACCGACCACCACCCGTTCCGGACTCACACTGATGTCGGCAGCCAGCGCCAATCGACCGAGGGTATAGATCACGGCAACGCCGACCAGGATCAGTGCAGCAGCAGCGATCACCAACCACTCAACCCAGTTGAACACCGCCCCAACAACCCAAGCGACCACACCGAGGCCGAGCGCCGCCCACCCCAGCGGGGTGACGAGATCACTACCGGATCTCAGCCGGGCACGGATCGCCCTCACCAGCGACATAGGCGACTCCCCTACTCAGCTCGGGTTTGTGGTGGTTGGGTGTCGGCCAAGATGCGGGCGAGCACCCCTTCAACCGTATGACCAGCGAACTCGGCTTCAGGATGGAGGATGACTCGGTGCGACATCACCGGTTCAGCCAATTCCTTAATGTCATCGGGCACCACATAGGCCCGACCGTGAGACGCGGCCCAGGTTTTCGCCGCCCTCACATAGGCCAGACATCCGCGAACTGACACGCCAAGCTTGACTTCGGGGCAGCGCCGAGTCTCTTCGGCCAGTCGGGCCACATATCCCAAGACCGCTGGATCGACATGAACCTCGTCGGCCAGACGAGCCATATCGACGATTGCTGATGATGTGATCAATTCGCCCACCTGCTCCGATCGGTTTCGGTTAGCGGCATCGGCGAGCAGCATGACCGTGTTCTCAAGATCGGGGTAGCCGAGCGTCGTCTTCATCATGAAGCGGTCGAGCTGGGCTTCGGGCAACTTGTAGGTACCCGCTTGCTCAACCGGATTCTGGGTGGCGATCACCATGAAGGGCTCACCTACGGTGTACTGCTTGCCATCGACTGAGACCCGACCCTCTTCCATGACTTCGAGCAGGGCTGACTGAGTCTTGGGTGAGGCACGATTGATTTCATCGGCTAGCACAATCGTGGCAAAGACCGGACCGGGGTGAAACTCAAACTTGCCAACTCGTTGGTCGAAGACGGTCACTCCGGTGACATCAGATGGCAGGAGATCCGGGGTGAACTGGATCCGGTTTTGAGTTCCTTGCACAGTGTTAGCCATGGCGCGCGCCAGCATGGTCTTTCCAGTGCCTGGAACATCTTCCAAGAGAAGATGCCCATCAGATAGCAAGGTCGTCAACGCCAGTCGTATCACGTGGGTTTTCCCAACGATTGCTTGTTCTATATTGCCGACAAGCCGATCAAAAGCCTCAGCAAACCATTGCGCGTTTTCAGGTGTCATATCAGTCATGTTCCTCGATCTGTCATGTGCTTGCTAGCAGTTTGGAATACCAGTCATATCTCCTGATACCAGAGCCTTGGGTATGTAATATCCAGAGAATGTTCCACCGCTGATACGAACCCACCACGTATATGTTCCCCCGACATGTACCTGACAAGTCACCGTCAGAGACGTATTGGGTGGTACCCAACTCAGCGGATCGGCAAGTCCACATGCTGGGGGTGGTCCCTCATCATAATTCCACGGCTCAGCGAGATCGCTTTCCGGACATACCTCGATATTTGTGGATTGCACATTGTATTCCGGCGGTGGCGGGGGATCAGCAATATGGATACTCGCGCTATCTGAAAGCGACGATACCCCTGGCGCACTCACGGTAATCGTGCACGACCGATTGCCGGACCCACGACTAAAGGTTCGATCGACAGATCCAGTGCGCTGATTGGTGACATCCTGGCTCCCACAATCGCCAGAAAGCTGAGCAGTCCAGCCAGGGCGACCATCATCACCACGTCGGTGGTCCCAACTCCACCTCACCGTCTGTTCAGTGGCGGTGGTGTTGACCACACCGACCGAGATATCTGGCGTCACGAGGTCTCCGTAGGGCGTAGCGGTTGCCGGGGCCCCGGACGCGCTTTGATAGGTCACCCCAGGTGTGCCACAACTCGATCCCAACACGGTTCGACCAACGATGGTGTATGACTGTCCGTTGGTCAGTCCCGAGAACCGCGTACTCGATTGCCAGTTTGCTCCACCGTCCCGGCTGAACTGCCAGGTCGCGCTTGAGCAGCCCGAATTATTCGCCGAATCATGACTCACGTCGATGGTGTGATTCGATGTCGTCAGCGACGTGATCGTCGGCGGATCTGGATTGCCAACCGCAACGACTGCCGGCGACACCGCACTCGGATCGGAATTGTCACGGTTCTTGTCCGAGTTGAACGCCACCACCTGGAACGTGACAGTGTCCCCGCGACTCTGGTCGAAGGTCGCCACCAGGGTTGCCCCATCGACCTGCTGGCAGGCGTTATCTGCCACCCGGCAGACCTCATACCTGGTGATCGCTCGACCACCATCGAAACCAGGTGCCTCCCAACGCACCGTGACCCGTGGATCACCTCCGTCGCCGGAGTTCACCCCACTGACGCTTGTAGGAGGATCGGGATACCGAGACGGTCGTTCTGTGCTTGCTGAAAGACTTGACCACTGGCCCCAACCGTTGTCGGTTTTGGCGCTGTTTCGAGCTCGAACGCGGAAGCTGTAGTCGGTGCCGTTCTGGAGAGGATCGCCCGAACCGCCGGAACCGACCACCATCGAGGTTGTCCCCCCATCAACGGTGATGCGCTGGCCACCGATCTGGACCTCATATTGAAGGATCGCTGAGAAATCATCTGCGGTCGGGGGAGGCGACCACTCCAACGACAAGGTTTGATCGCCGTAGTCGGTGAACGCCATCTGCACCGGTGGATCAGGGACCCGATCCGGTATTCCCACCGATGATGGGCTCGACTCGTCACCGATCCCAATCTCGTTCTCGGCACTGACGGTAAAGGTGTATTCGGTATCGTTCTGCAATCCGTCGAATGCTCCACCGGGCTGATTGAACGTACGAGTCTCACCGGTTTCCACCGCAGTCACGTGATACGCCGTGAGCTGGCCACCCTGGAGGTCCGCTGGTGTCCACGAGAGGTTGACCACATGGTCACCCACCGATTCAACCCCGGGAACGCCCGGTGCCAATGGACGGCCCTTCATCGACAGATCAAACGTGCCGATCGCCCGTCGATTACTTGCATCCATGACGGTATAGGTCGCAGTAAATGACCTGATCTGGGTGCTCGACGAGAAGAACTCACACGCTCCATCCGCGCTACAGGTCAACTCGCCTCCCTCCGATACCCCATAATCGACAAGCGTCAACGCCTCACCATTCTCCTCAAATGGGTTAAATGCACTGTCGATCAGATTGGGTATTCCGGTAAAGACCTCGTCGCGAACAACCTCGTTGAACGGGCCTAACGCCGCGGTTACCGGTTCCGGTCTATTGCTTGCCGATATGGTCACCACCACAGTATTGGTGACCGGTTCGAACTTCCCATCAGAGACCGTGTAGCGAATCGGGATCGTCGACCCCAGCGCCAATAGCTGATCACCAGCGCGTTCACTGGTGATGGTGAGCACCGGGCCATCGTTGGTTACCGTCAAACCGCCAAAGGTGCTCGCATCAAACTCGTAGGTCAACTCGTCACCTTGGTCATCGACAACCAAGGGCGTCACATCATAGGTGACCGGCTCATACAGCTGAGGCACAGCAACCGCCCCTTGAGCGACCACGCGAGGTGGCGACGAGGCTTCGATCACCACATCGACGACGAGAGGAGCCAAACAGTTACACAGTGGTGATTGCCGCTCGTCAGGAGTGGCGCGAGGACGATCGGTAGCCTCAAACGCGATTGACACCGTGGTGGTATCGGTCAAGTTTGGGGGCGGGGTGAACACAAAACCGCTGCCATCACCGAGACGAGAGACCTCCCCCAGCTCGGTCAGCACGATCACCTCGGTTGAGGTCAGCGCAATCTCGGGATCTCCATCGGGATCTTCGGTGATATCCGACAGCAAGATCGTGAGCGGCGCCGCGGAACCCGCCTCAATCGTTCGATATGACGAGTCTCTCCCCACCGCTGACAGAATCGGCGGATGGTTCTCTGCGCCAGGAACCCTCACGATGCCGATCGTTGAGTCGGCATCGCTGTCGGTGATGCGATAGAGCACGATCTGAGGCGACTCGGTAAGCGGCACCATGAGTACCGAATCCTCGAAGTACCCGTTTTGGAACTCCGGCACCGAATACACCAGGGGTGATTCGGCATCGTCCGGATCGAAGTCATTGGCCAACACATCAACAGCAATCGGATCACCCAGTTCAAGGTCTCTGACCTCGGTGATGTCCACGAGGTCTTGCTGAGCAACCGGCCTCATATTTGGAGCATCGGGGTCCGGGGTGACCCGGATAGACGCGTCAGAAGAGTTGTATCCGTCAGAGATTCGATACCGCTCCACTAAGACCGTTCCGTCAGTCCGCACAGCAACATCGATCCGGCCGCGACTGTCAAGATCGGATTGGTCGAGCAGTCGCACTGCGTCACCATTGATCGGTTGGTTTGAGGGCACACCATCAAGATCGAAGAACGGCAGTTCAGCAATCTCAATTCGGCGGTCATGAGGCGACGAATCATTTGCTACCACCGGAATCGATAAGACGCGCCCTGGCTTACCTCGCCATACATCATCGTGGGCCTGAGGAGGCCAGCCACCTTCGTCAAGGACCATGACCTTGACCGTTCCCGTCGACATCTCACCAAACGAGTCGCGCACCACATAGGTGAACGAATCCACCGGTGGCGATGTCGGCCCAGCCGTGTACAACACGGTGTCGGGGTTCTCAGGGTCAAGTTCGACCCGGTTTCCAGCCGGTGCACCCTGGGGCACACCAAGTCGATCGACAAGGACGACCGAATCACCATCTGGGTCAACCCCGGTGAGAGGGATCTTGACCCGCACCGTTCCGTCGCGCAACGCTCTTGCCGCCAGATCGGGCGGCTCGGGCGGTTGATTCGGGTTGGTCGTCGGATCGGGCGGCGGTTTCACCACAAGGGTCAACTCGGTACTCGCCCGATGACTCCCGGCCTCCACCACATACTGGATTGAGTACCGGCCAGGCTTGCCCCCCTGGACATAGACATATCGCTCATCGACCCACACCACGCCTTCGTTGGCTGCTTCCATCTGGGCCGCTCGCACCGGGTCGACATCAACCAGCTTGATGGCATCCGAATCCGGGTCAATATCGTTGCGCAGCACCGGCACCGCGACCACGTCGCCGGAGCGCACGACCGCTTCATCCGGAGCCAGTATCGGTGGCTGATCATCACGAGGAGGCTGAATCAAGACGGTGATCACTCCCCGTGACTGCAACTCGTCCGACACCTTTTGATCAGCCGATCGATCAGCGGTGGCTCGCTGGGCGTCGAAGCCATCGGTGATCTGATAGTTGATGGTAAACGGACCGGTCGGTACCTCTTGACCGAGTTCAGGCACCACTTCAACCTGGACCATGCGCCGATCGACGATTGACGCCCTGACCACACCCCCGGTGACCCCATCGGTGACCGGCTCAGCCTCCACCACCGCCAACAGGTCACCGTCGAGATCAACATCATTGGCGAGTACGTCGACATTGACCACCCGATCGGGCCGAAGCTTGACCTGATCAGGAACCGCCACCGGCGCTGAGTTTGTTTCACCAGGCGTCAATACCTCGAGCCAAATCGAGTCTTCAGATGCATCGAGTCCATCGCTGGCCTCGTACCTCAATCGATACGTGCCCGCCTCAAGCGCAGTGATCCTGACCTCGTCGCCCACGAGACGCGTCTGGTAACCAGAGACTTCCTCGTTATTCCACAGCGGACGCAACGACAAGGTGTCTTCGTTCGGGTCAGCATCGTTCGCCAGGGGTGACACCGTCACGGTGTCACCGACCGTCATCGACACAAAATCGGATGAGGTCACCGGCGGGATCGATGAGCCGATCGGCTTGACCGTGACCCTCAACTGCTCGGTGGTGGCATCAATCCCATCGGACACGGTGATGTCAACCTCATACACCCCAGGGGACACGCCATTAGCGCTAAACCGGACCACACCATCTGGAGTGGATGACACCTCGCCATCACCAACCGGCTGAGCTTGAGCCAACCTCAAGTCATCACCATCAGGGTCCCACCAGTCGGGCATCACGTCATAGGTCACCGACTGCCCTTCCTCGACCACCGCAGTCATCTCACGAGTCGTGTTGTCGGCCTTGGGAAGCAGGGCCGGCGGCAGATTCCCAAGCTCATGATCACGCACCGACACCGTCACCGTGGCTGGAGACGACCGATTCCCGGCTGCATCGGACACAACATAGGTGAACTGGAAGGCATAGAGCTCGGTGGCCGCGGTTGTTCTGGCCAGATCGGAAGGCGAATAGAGCAGATGTTGACCACTATTGATGATGGTCAGCGTCCCCCATTCGCCCGAAGACGGTTCCACCGATGAAATCGCAATCGGCTCACAGTTCACGTCATCGTCGTTGGTCAAGACATCGAGGATCGACTGACGAGGACGCACCCCAACCTGATCGTCACCACTGATCGGAATCGCGTCACTGCCTTCGACACAGGTTCGCTCAGTCACCGTACGCGAGTCGCCACTGTCTTCTTGAAGCTCCTCGGTATCAATATCGCGAGGTTCGACCTGATCCCAGTTGCCCACCCACGCGAGCGTGCCATCGTGGTTAGCCCACACATCGCCATCCCCAACGGAGTTCAACGCCACATTGCGCTGGTTGACTCTCCACACCAACTCGGCATTGGGCCCAGCCCGTGGGACCGGCTGGGGAGCGACTGTCTCCCCGCCTTCACACCACCGAACATAGGTCGGCTCCTCACCGGTCCACGCGCCGAACGCACACGGACCCACCTTCACCGGCGCTGACGGCAAGCCGTTGGCCGCCACCAACTCGACAACCTCCATCTCGCCCCTCAGCGACACCGAAAACAGGCCGGTATCGGTGGCCACGATCACCTCGTCAGCTTCAGCTCCAACCTGCTGGAGATGAGCCCTCGTACCAGGCACCGCAACCGATCGGCCATCGCTGGCCACGACCCGATTGTCGGTGGCAAGGACCACCAGTTCACCCCCTACCGCGCTCACCTCAACCAACTCATCGGCCCCAATACCGAGGCTGGTGCGGGCCATCTCGAAGACCGGCTCCGGTTCGGCCGCTTCGATACTTCCATTGCCAGGCAAGGTGGTTGTTGTCGATGGCAGTGATGAGGTCACTTCTTCGGGCTGATCAGCGCCCTCGCGCACCGGAGTGAGCTCAGGCGTCAGCGCCACCTCATACCATTGGGATCCGTCGACGACCAGGATGCGCCCTCGGTTTGCCCGTGGACGATCGTCGTTGACTCCTTCGATCACCGTCTCCGGAACCGCTTCGGTCACCACCAGGTGAGCGCCGATGGCGATCAGCGCGTCGGGCTTCTCCGGGTAGTCCGACGCGACCGGAGTGCTTGCGCTACCAGTCCACAGCGCTCCGGTGGCGGGATCGTAAACCACGCCGACACCGCCACCGATGAGATAGCGGGAGATGGGAATCTGGTTAGCTCCAGACATCGCATTCGAGACGACATCGATCGTCTGGACACCGCCATCGCGACCAGCGAACAAGACGGTTCGACCGTCTTGGAGGACATCGATCCCCGACCGGGCCCCCGACACAGCAATATCGAGTTCATCGATCGTGAGGTTCAGCCGACCAACCAGATTGCGGTCCTGATTGGTGACCCACACGGCTCCATCGTCGAGCTGAACATTGGTCGCTTCAACCCCATCGGATCGGACTGCAGCGATAACGATCGTGGTGGCGACGAGCGCTAACACCAAGCCAACCGCGACCGACCGATTGGACATGATCGTCGTGACCGACCTGATAACCCGAGTGATCACGGAACACATCCTCGGGTTGGAGCCGACATCAGACCGGTCGACGCGATCACTTCCACCTCGATGCATGCCTCTGACGTCACCAACTCGGGCTCATCAAGCTCAACCGAGTTTGGTGAATCACCAGCACGAACGGCATAGGTCACATCATCGCCCTGGTCTTCCCAGGTGTATTTGTAACGCCCATCCCCCATATCGGTCACGACGACCTCGGGGACAGCACGCGGACGAACCGCGGTTGGGCCACCGATATCGTCGCCCACATTGTCGTTGATCTCAGCAATCGCAATCGCCGGATCGTTCTCCGGTACCGGCTGTTCGCCACCGCGGAACACCATCACCAGCACGATGACAACAAGTACACCTACGACACCACTGGCGATCCACACGCTCTTCGAGATCCCCGCTGGTGCCTCATAGGCTGGCGGTGCCGCCGGATCTGGCTTTGGCCGGACGATCGTGTTGTCGATCTCCGGCTCAGCCAGAATTCTGCGCCCGGAGCGTTGGGGAGCATCAGCGGCGAGAGATGAATCATCTTCAAGACCGTCGGTGGCCGTCACCGACGGCTGTTGGGCATCGATCTGGGTGACGCCCTTCACTCGTGTGGCATCATCATCAAGCTCATCGGTGCGTTGACGCCCTTGCCAGTCAGATTCAGCCAACTCAAGTTGGGTCACCGGATACTGAAGCTCTGACTCCACCGCCTGGAGCTGTCGGGCAAAATCAGCCACCGTAGCTGGGCGATGGTAGGGGTCTTTCGCCATTGCCCCCGCCAACACGCGCTCGAGTCGATCCGAAACATCAGCTCGTCCGACCGGCGGCACCGGACTGGACTCGATCCGGTTGATCAAGGCCAGAGGACGATTGTCACCCCCACTGATCTCGAACGGCGAACGGCCCGCCAGCATGGTGTACAAGGTTGCCGCCAGTGAATACACCTCAGAGCGACGATCAGCCCGTGCATCTCCGAGCAACTCTGGCGGTGACCAGGGAATCGAGAGCCCCCCATCGGAAGCGGATGCCGCTGGTCCTTCGACCGCAGCGATACCAAAATCGGTCAATCCAGGACGGCGATACTCGCTGGTGAGAATATTCGCCGGCTTGATATCGCGATGGAGTATGCCGGCGTTGTGCGCCGTTTCGAGGGCACTGCCAATTTGGATGCCCACCTGTAGCACTTCGGCCACCGACAGGCGCTCCCACTTTGCTCGCTGCTGAAAGTTCAGCCCGGGATAGTACTCCATCACCAAATAGGGGCGACCGTCGGGGCTGACGCCAGTACCAAACACCTGGACGATATAGGGGTGCGCTGACACCATGGCCATCACATTGGCCTCTTGGGTGTAGTCGGTGACCCCATCTGAGGTCAACGCCGCCGCATCGAGCACCTTGATGGCCACCCGTCGGCGAGGACTGTCCTGTTCGTACAAGAAGACATCGGCGTATCCACCAGATCCGATCAAGCTGACAAACCGAAAACCGGGAAGGGCAGGAGGGCTTGAGACCCGACGTGCGCTCATACTGGATCGATTTCAGCCAGATGACGATCGAGAATGAAGAGATCCTCGGCGGTGACCAAGCGGGTGGCTACCGAATACTCGACAAGACGAGCCCGCCGATTGGAAGCATATGAAGCAACATCTCCTTGAAGTCCCCGCACCCCCAGCTTGGTGAGCTTGTCGCACACATTGTCGAGCTTTCGGTTGAACTTGGTGGTCGTCCAACCCAGGCGAGCCGCCGCTTGTGGAGATGACGGGAGATTGATCGCCACCCGACCGTCCCGCCGAAGACGAGGCTCCGCCAGCGCCAGGATCAAGAGCTGTTGATCACGGGTAAAGCGCACCTGTCCAGCGGTAGTCGCCCCCGACGACACCGATTCGAACGGAGGCGGAACATAGGACGACTCGGTCTTTACGATGAGTTCATAGGTTGTCGGCCCAGCGGTGAAGACCACCACCGTCGTTCCGAAGACGAGCGGAATCGAAGCTCCGGGAGCCACGAAGGCCTCCATTCGTCCATCCAAATCGGTGACCGTGGCCCCAAGCTGATTGCCAACATTGTGCAAGAACCAATAACCGCCCTGATCGGAGATGACCAAGAAGACCCGATGGAGGAACTGATTGGAATCGATGACCAGGTCGGCTTCTCGACCTATCGAAAGACGTTCACCGGGCTGGACCACACGGGTCTCACCGCAATAGTCGACCTGGGCAGGCTGAACTTCAGAAGCTTGAATCATAGATACAGACCACCTCCCCACCGAGATCGATCGATGTCCCATCCTCAATCAAGACCGGTTCCCCCTCGCGACACCGCTGAGGTTGCCGACCAGGAAGCGTGACTGTCGTGTGGTTTGTCGACCCAAGATCTTCAACTCGCACCTGCCACTCCTCGATATGGATCAAGGCGTGGGATCGTGAGAGACCGTCGCCGACATCAAGCTGGATCACGCGAGGCAACTCGGTGAATCGACGACGGGTGAGATCGGGTTTGCGTCCCACGAGAGCTGGCCGATCAAGCGGATAGACCTCCCCGTTCGAGATTCGCAGCTGCCCGATCACCGGCCGTTCGATACTCACCGGCGAATCACTCAACTCCTCGCCACACCGACAGCACACCGAATTGTAGGGTGGATTCGGATGCCCAGCTGAACACAACAGCGCCTGCACAACAGGGCTTCCCTCACCCGACATCGCCGGAGAACGACGAGTCGACGGATTCGTGGGACGCCCGTGGAGTTTATTCAATTCGTCCAGACTGACCGTGTGCCCGTCGTGGTCGCCCTTCAGGTCAGGACGCGCATCCTGGTTGGAGCCGCCGACTGACGAAGAATGGTCCGAACTTGACCAGGTGTGACCGGGATCAACCACTGAACCGTCCATCTCGTCGGCATCGATCGAGCTGAGCGGACCATCGGATGCTGCCGAATCACCATCGGTTTCGGCCTCCAGGTCAGCGTCGTCCGGATTCTCAACGGCCGCGGCCAACACACTGCGCGACACCGTCTCTCCGAACATCTCGTCGCAAGCATCATCATCGGAGTCGGCGAGGTCGGCCGTCGCGTTGGTTGCGCCGGACGCGTCCGTCCCGAGCACCAAGAGCGCCGAGGTGACACTCTTAGGAACGGTTCTGGGCGATACCGGCGCTGAGCCGTCGAACAGCGTGCTGTGAGCATCCGGGTTTCCAGTATCTGTATCGATCGGTGTCGAGAGCGATCCAGCGCTGGATCCCTCAGCGCCCTGGTGGTGAGTCGAACTCAGCAAAGAATCGTTTTCGATCTCATCTCGGTAGGGATTGCTCACCGAGTTGAGGCTCCACTCGATTGAGCAGGCGGCAACGATCCCTTCGCCAACCATGTCATCAGGCCGGGCCGGGGTGACCGCGCCTGGATCGAAACGCGCTGACAACACACTCCAGTCATCGACGAGCTGGTCACTCCACGTCCGCGCCACACTGCCCACCATCTCTCGCTCGCCGCTGCCGGTCGCGACCTTGGCCACCACATCACCGCGCACGATGAGCCGTAACGTTCCGGACTCGTTCTCAGCAAGAACGAAACCACACAGATTGCGGAGTCCGTCGCGAGTCAAGGATTCAAGCACCTCATCAACGCCACCGCGACGGAGCGCGTCCCAAATCGTCGCTCTGATCGATGCCGAATCCGTGTCGACCAAAACAACGGCAGAACCATGCTTGGCCGCAACTCCTCGACCCGGTTGAACACTGACGTGATTCGTAGTCATCCCTCTACCTCAACTGTCACCCATCAAGCTGAGCACCTCATCGTCCACCCACAGAACCGTTGGGTGGACGTCTTGTCGGTTGATCCAGCTTCCGACGAAGTTGACCGGTAATCATCTCTCGCGGCGCTGTTATGTCAATTGACGGTGAACCTTGATCGTCGGCAAGACCATCGACCGAATCTGGGCGTGGACCCGTGATACCAACGCCATCGTCGCCACTACACGCCCACGCCACATCGATAACGACAGCCGTGGCATTGTCCGGAGCATTTCCAGCCAACACTTCCCTGATGAGGAAGTGTACCGTCTCGGCGGGACCGCTGCCCGACGTGACAATCTGAGCGATCGTAGATTCACTGAGCTGGCCGCACACGCCATCGGAACACAAGACAAGCCGCTGATCGGTCAAGGGTGGAAGAAACACATAGTCCGCCACGATGGTCGAGTCAACACCGACCGCTCGGGTCACAACATTGCGATCGGGATGGTGGTCGGCTTGGTCCGGGGTGATCGATCCAGCATCGACAAGATCCTGAACAAGCGAGTGATCATGAGTCACCTGACGAAACCCAGCGTCATCGCTGACATAACAACGAGAGTCCCCGACATTGATCACGACCAACCCCTGGGAACCCTCGTAGTCGACCAAGAGTGCTGCGACGATGGTGGTCCCCATACCCAATCGATCGTTCATCGCCGCCCACTCGCGCATCTTGGAGTTCAGCTTTCCGATCAGTGATTCAACGCGAACAGCCGGAAGTGGGAACTCTGGAAGCAAACGAGAAAAATAGTCGACCGCCATTTGACTAGCGACATCACCAGAGCGATGCCCGCCCATACCATCGGCCACGACGAAGACACCAGGTGCCGCAAAATAGCGATCTTCATTGATCCGTCGCCGCTTTCCGCGGTCACTTGACGCTGCCCAACGAAACTCGACACCAGACATCGAGCCGCTCGTCGTGAGTAGTGACGTGATCACGCCATCTCCTCATCGCTGCATCGTTCGATTGTCGCCAGTACCGATGGTTGTTCCATAGTGCGCCATCCAGCGTAGGTTCACCACGTTCGCCGAAGAATGGGGAAAATCACCCTGGGTGGCGTTGCATCGAACTGGCCCCCAGGCCCATCCCTACGACTGGGCAGCGCTTGCATCAGCGATCGCATTGTCGCAGGCATCGGGATGGTCTTGAACCCATCGCACGATCTCATCAACCGGGCTGCGCTGTTCACCGTCTCGCCAGGCATACAGATAGGGGTAGGGCCAGATCGCTCCTCGGCGAACTGCCCACTCCTTGCCCGGACACGGCGGGCTGATACCAAAGTGGACATGACACACATCGGTGTTGCCGGTCTTGCCCATCGTCCCCACCGTTTGACCCGATGAGACCGTGTCGCCAACCGAAACCCAGACCTCATCGAGGTGGGACATGTAGTACCGCACCCCATCAACACCGATGATGGTGACCGAGCGACCGCCCCTCGTGGCCGGATTATCGACGTTGGGATCCCAGCTATCGAAGGTGCGGGCTTCGGTGATGGTGCCATCGACCGGCGACAAGAGCGGCGCCCCACACCCGGCGAACACATCATTGGCCGGATAGTCGTGATGCTCGTCAGACCAGTCAGCTCGATAGTCACGGCTGATCGGGAAGGCATAGGAGGTATTGCCCGAAGGGGTCACCGTGACAGCAGCGGTGGTGGTCGGCGCGCTGGTGGGCGCCAGTGTGGTCGGTGGCGCGGTGGTAGATGGAGCACGTGTGGTGGTCGGCGCTGCGGTGGTGGTCGGCGCTGCGGTGGTGGCAACGGGCTGGGGTGCCGGGGTCGCCACAGACGCCGAAACGGTCGTGGTGGTCGTAAACGTCATCGATGTGGTCGGCACGGTGACCAGATAGATGACCTCTTCTTCCCCACCACAGGCAACCAGCGCAACGCTGGCAAGGATGACCAGGAGTGTTCTCATCACTTGTCACTCTAAGTCGGCGCGCCGGCTGGTGGAGGTCGCGGCGACAAGCCGATCAGCGGCAGTCAGTCCAGAAATTATCCAGCGTGGCGAGCCGGGCCGACAGATCGGGATCGGTCACATAGGAGCAGCCAGCACGTTCGGTATCAAAGACTTCGAGGGTGTCGATCACTCCGGACAGCGGCACGGTCAGGTCACCCTCGACCGAGGATTCATCGAGACGCAATACCCGGAGCTGATCCAGGTTGGCGACCGAGTCGGGCAAGGTCGTCACCTTTGAGCCCTGCATATAGAGGGCATCAAGCTTGGTGAGATCACCGATCCAGTCGGGGATCACCGACACCTCGGTGTGGCTGAAGTTGAGCACGGTCAGATTCGACAAGGTGCCGATCCAGTCCGGCAACACCGAAATCCCGGTGCTGCCGAACGACAAATCGTCAAGGTTGGAGAGCTTGCCAATCGTGTCCGGCAAGACGGTCACCTTCGAGCCCTGTACAAAGAGGGCTTCGAGCTTGGTCAGATCACCGATCCAGTCGGGGATCACCGAGACCTCGGTCTCGAAGAACGACAACCGCTTGAGTTCGGAGAAGGTGGCGATCCAGTCCGGCAACTCAGAGATCTTGTTCCGAGCGATATAGAGCCCTTTCAAATTGGTGAGCGATGACAACGAGTCAGGCAAGACCGTGATCCTGGTGTTGGTGACATCGAGTGACATCAGTTGTGTGAGCCCACCGATGGAGTCCGGCACCACGGTCATCGTCGACCCGGCAAAACCAAGCTTGGTGAGATTGGCGAGATTGGCGATCGAATCAGGAATCTCGCCATCGAGGCCGTTGTTGGCCAGATCCAAGCCATTGATCACCCCATTGACATCACAGGTCACGCCATACCACTCGCACGGGCTGGTGCCGCTCATCCATCCCTCATGCTCTGCCCAATTCTCACCATCGGTGGCGACATACAACTCGCTTAACGCTTGACACTCAATTCCCAAGATCGCGTCGCTGGAAGAGTCGCATCCCTCGACCACGACATCGTCAACCGTGGTGGTGGGCGCCGCGGTCGGAGCCACCGTGGATGACACAGCGACACTGGTTGCGGTAGTCGACTCGGTCGGCGCCTCGGTGGTCACGGCGGTTGTCGCCGGCGCTGTGGGCTCCAGCGTTGACCTTGATGACGTCTCGTCGGCACCTCCGCCACACGATGACATGAGCGCAACCAGCGCAAGAGAAGAGACCGCAGAACGCAGGGAGATCATGGCCCGACACCCTAGTTCGACCGACACCATGCTCCCCTTGTCCACCCGGTCATCGAGCCCTCTGCGGGCACAGGCACCCCGCTGCCAGAGACCGATCATCACCGCCGTCTTGCCACGCATCGGGGTGGGCTCAGCCGACGGTCTACTGTGGGCGTGTGACCGTATATCAGCCTCCGCTCCGCGACATCGCCTATGTCCTCGACCACATCGTCGGTGTCAACACGATCCTCGACAATGAGCCCTTCGACCATGTTGACCGCGACACCCTTGACGCGGTGATCCAAGAAGTTGGCCGCTTGATGGCCGAGGTGGTGGCTCCCACCAACCGGGACGGCGACACCATCGGCTCGTTGCGCCAGCCCGATGGCAATGTCGAGGTGCCCGACAGCTTTGTCAATGCCTACAACAAGTGGGTTGAGGCGGGATATGGCTCGATGCCCTTCGACCCCGACTATGGCGGAGCTGGCTTCCCCTGGATTAGCGCCATCGTGGTTCAGGAGCTGATGACCAGTGCCAATATGGCGCTCTCGTTGTGCCCCTTGCTCACCCAAGGTGCCATCGAGGCCATCCATGCCCATGGTTCTGACGATCAGAAGGCCACCTATCTGCCCAAGATGCTGACCGGTGAGTGGACCGGCACGATGAACTTGACCGAGCCCCAAGCCGGTTCCGACGTCGGCGCGGTCACCGCCAAAGCCACCCCCGATGCCGAGGCATCGGCTCGCTGGGGCGAGGGCGCCTATCGGATCACCGGTCAGAAGATCTTCATCACCTGGGGTGAACACACCGTCACCGACAACATCATCCACCTGGTGCTGGCCCGCACCCCAGGGTCACCTCCGGGGACCAAGGGCATCTCGATGTTTGTGGTACCCAAGTACTTGATCGAAGCCGATGGGTCACTCGGCGACGCCAATGGGGTCGAGTGTGTCTCGGTCGAGCACAAGCTCGGCATCCACGGCTCACCAACCTGTGTGATGGCGTATGACGACTCGATCGGATGGATCGTCGGCGATGAGCACGCTGGGATGCGCAACATGTTCACCATGATGAACAATGCCCGCCTCTCGGTCGGTCTCCAAGGCCTCAGCGTGAGCGAGCGGGCCTACCAGCAAGCGCTCGAATACTCCCAAGAGCGTCTCCAGGGGCGGGCGATCGGGGCTGCGCCGGGTACCTCGAGTCCGATCATCGACCACCCCGATGTGCGTCGCCTCTTGATGACCCAGCGAGCATGGATTGATGCCATGCGAGCCCTGATCTATTTCAACGCTGCAGCGCTCGACCGGGTCGATATCGCCACCGCTGCCGGCAATGCCGAGGAAGCCCAGCGGTGGAAGGCGATGGCCGATCTCTTGATTCCCTTGTCGAAGTCGCTGTCCACCGATGTGGCCAACGAGATGACCTCGCTGGCGGTTCAGGTACACGGCGGGATGGGCTATATCGAAGAGACCGGCTCAGCCCAGCACTATCGCGATGCCCGTATCGGAGCGATCTATGAGGGCACCAACGGGATCCAGGCTGCCGATCTGGTTGGACGCAAGATCCCGATGGCCGGTGGTGCGGTGGTCTCAAAGCTGCTCGACCAGTGCGCTGCCAGCGCCGACAGGTTGGCAGCGGTCGAGGGCATGGCCAAGGCTGCTGACAACCTCTCCTCGCTGGTTGAGACCGCTCGCACCGCAACCGTTCACCTCCTCACGATCGGTCGCGACGATCCTCGCTCGATGCTGGGCGCGTCGAGTCCATATCTGCGTCTCTTGGCCACCACCACCTGTGCTGGTCTGGTCGCTCAAGGCGCTGCGGCGGTAGCCGATTCGGACGATCCGTTCCATGTCGCCAAGAAGGTGTCGGCTCGGTTCTTCTGCGAGCAGATCGCTCCCACCGTGAGTGGGCTCTTGTCGGCGATCACCTCGCCAGCTGATGACCTCTATGCCCTGGATGTGAGCCAGCTCAGCTGACAACGAAACAAGTCGTATAAGAAATCCTGAGTCATGTTGTGTCAGGTTGTCCATCCTGTGGATAACCTGACCTCATGGCATTCGATCCCAACACCTGGACCGTCAAAACCCAAGAGGCTGTTGCCGCGGCCCTCGACCAGGCGAAGCGACACGCCCATCCCGAACTGACCCCCGACCATCTCTTGGTCGCGCTCACCGACCAAGACGGCACGATCATCCCTGCCCTGTTGACCGCGGTCGGCCACTCCCCCGACCAGGTACGCGACCGCGCCCTCGACGCCATCAACGCGCTGCCGCAAGCCCACGGCGGAAGCGATCCCCGCTTGGGGCGTGAGGCTGCCACCATGATGGAACGAGCCGACCAAGCTCGCGCCGACCTCAAAGACGACTATGTCTCGGTCGAACATCTCCTCCTCGCCATCCACGACCGGCTCGGTGTCAGCCGAGACGAGATACTCACCGCCCTGCGCCAGATCCGAGGCTCTCACCGGGTCACCGATCAGAACCCCGAGAACACCTTTGCTGCACTCGACACCTATGGTCACGACCTGACCGCTCGGGCCGCCCAGGGCAAGATCGACCCGGTCATCGGTCGCGACGACGAGATCCGTCGAGTCATCCAGGTGCTCTCACGACGCACCAAGAACAATCCCGTCCTCATCGGTGAACCCGGCGTGGGCAAGACGGCCATCGTCGAAGGCCTCGCCATGCGGATCGCCGACGGTGATGTGCCCGACGGCCTCGTCGGCAAACGACTCATCGCTCTCGATATCGGATCACTCCTCGCAGGAGCCAAATACCGCGGCGAATTTGAAGAACGCCTCAAGGCAGTCCTCAAGGAGATCACCGATGCTGCCGGTGAGGTGATCACCTTTGTTGACGAACTCCACACCATCGTCGGTGCCGGCGGAGCTGAAGGCGCAATGGATGCCGGCAACATGATCAAACCCCTGCTCGCTCGCGGTGAGCTCCGCATGATCGGAGCCACCACCCTCGACGAATATCGCACCCATATCGAAAAAGACCCCGCCCTGGAACGCCGATTCCAGCAGGTCTATGTTGGCGAACCCTCCGTCGACGACACCATCGGCATCCTGCGCGGCCTCCAAGAACGCTACGAAGTCCACCACGGGTCGACATCGTTCGCCGGCGCATCCTCCAACTGGAAATCGAAGAAGTTGCCCTCGCCAAAGAAAGCGACCCGACCTCGGCTGACAAGTTGGCGGCCATCCATGACGAACTCGCCGAACTCAACACCCAGCTGGCTGAGATGACCGCCCGATGGAACCAGGAGAAAGACGCCATCGGCTCGATCCGGGCCCTCAAGGAAGAGCTCGAACACCTCCGAGTCCAAGTCGAGCGGGAAACCGATCTCACCGTGGCCGCCGAAATCCGCTACGGCCGGATCCCCGAACTCGAACGCCGCATCGCCGATGCCACCGACCATCTAGCTGAGCTCCAGCACGAGAGCGCCATGTTGAAAGAAGAAGTCGATGCCGACGACATCGCCGATGTGGTGTCGGCTTGGACTGGGGTGCCGGTCAGCCGTCTCGTCGAATCAGAAACCAGCAAATTGGTCCATCTCGAAGATGGCCTCCATCAACGGGTGATCGGCCAAGACGATGCCGTGACCTCGGTGGCCAACGCAATCCGACGCAGTCGAGCCGGCCTGTCCGACCCCAACCGCCCGATCGGGTCGTTCATGTTCTTGGGTCCCACCGGGGTCGGCAAGACCGAGCTAGCCCGAGCCTTGGCCGAATTTCTCTTCGACGATGAACGTTCGATGGTGCGCATCGACATGGGCGAATATATGGAAAAGCACGCTGTGTCGCGCCTCATCGGTGCCCCTCCCGGCTATGTCGGCTACGACGAAGGTGGCCAGCTCACCGAAGCGATCCGACGCCGCCCCTACTCGGTGGTCTTGCTGGACGAGATCGAGAAAGCTCACCCCGATGTCTTCAATGTCTTGTTGCAGGTCCTCGACGATGGCCGACTCACCGATGGTCAAGGACGCACAGTTGATTTCACCAACACCGTCTTGATCATGACCTCCAACCTGGCCGGCGATCCCAGCGATGTCTTCCGACCTGAGTTCATCAACCGGATCGATGACATCATCCGATTCCGCTCGCTCAGCCAAGATGACCTTCGCCAGATCGTCACCATCCAGCTCGCCCACCTGCGCGACCGGCTTGCAGCCCGCAAGATCACCCTCGAGGTCACCGATGCCGCCATGGACCATCTCGCCAGCGCCGGCTACGACCCGGCCTTTGGGGCTCGCCCCCTCAAGCGGATCATCCAACGCCAGCTCGGCGATCCCACGGCGCTCTTGATCCTCAACGGACAACTCGGCGATGGTGACACCCTCACCGTCGATGTTGGCGATGGTGGCCTCGCCTTGATCCCGTCGTGACTCAGTCGGTCATCTCCACCGCGTCATTGCACCGGTGGAGCTGATCAGTAGAGCTGGGGAACGAAGGTCTGTTCGGTCACCGGCGGGCGGATATAGGGCTCATGCTCGCGGTCGGGGATGTCGACCGGGTCGGGCACCACATCCTCATAGGGCACTTGGGAGAGAATATGGCTCATACAGTTGAGCCGGGCTCGCTTCTTGTCGTCTGAGGGCACCACATACCACGGTGCTTGCTTGATGTCGGTGTACTGGAAGGTGGTGTCCTTGGCCATCGAATAGCGCACATAGCGCCGATGCTCTTCGAGGTCCATCTCCGACAGCTTCCACCGCTTCAAGGGTTCTTGGTTGCGGGCCTCAAACCGGCGTTCTTGCTCTTCATAGGAGATCGAGAACCAATACTTCAACAAGATGATCCCCGAACGGACCAACATCCGCTCAAACTCGGGGCAGGTCCGCAAGAACTCCTGATGCTGAGCTGGGGTGCAGAACCCCATCACCCACTCAACATTGGACCGGTTGTACCAACTGCGGTCGAACAGGACGATCTCTCCGCCGCTTGGCAGCCGCTCGACATAGCGCTGGAAATACCACTGGGTTTGCTCTCGCTCGGTGGGCTTTGGGAGCGCCTCGGTCCGCACGATGCGAGGACTGGTGCGCTCGGTGATGCGCTTGATGACCCCGCCCTTGCCGGCCGAACCCCGACCCTCGAAGATGATCAGGACCCTCAACCCATTGCGCTGAACCCAGTATTGGAGCTTGACAAACTCCTCTTGGAGCCGGGTCAGCTCGGCGTCATAAAACTTGCGTTTGAGCTTGCCGTTGGCCCTGTAATTCTCAGCTCCAGCGGGCTGGGCCAAGAGATACCGTCGACCACCGTCCGGCGTCGTCTCGCCGAATTGAAGCCCACCGGTCGTGTCAGCCGACTCAGCTGCGGGTTGGCCATCAGGATTGGTCATGTACCCAGATTTGCATACTGGGCAAGGGTTTGGCCAGATGGATGGACGATTAGGTGCCTCGGCGGCGAAGGGCGTCAGCGTGGGCGGGGAACCCCTCATGGTCAGCAAGGGCGACCACGCTTGGGGTCATCCGCGCCAACGCCCGCGCATCAGCACGAGCGACCGCGGTGCGCTTCTGGAAGGTGATCGCCGTGATCCCCGAGCTGACGTGGGCAAACCCGCTGGTCGGCAAGGACGCAGGACATCCGATCAGATAATTGGCAGCGCTGAACGGCGTGTGTTGGCCGATCAGGATCTCACCGGCGTGATGAAGTCCATCGACCACCTCATCGATGACCGCTTCATCGACAGCCACCTGGAGATGCTCAGGTGCATATCGATTGACCACCTCGACCGCTGTGGTGAGATCGTCGACCAGGACCGCTCCCCCATTGCCTCCCAGCGATGCCCGAGCAGCGGTGGCTCGGGGCGCCGGAAGCTCAGCGATACGACGGTCGAGAACCGCATCGGTGGCCTCGATCACCGCCGAATCGGTGGACACCAAGACCACCGAGCTATCGGTGCCATGTTCAGCTTCGATCAAGAGATCGATCGCCAAACGTTCAGGATCGGTGGTGGCATCAGCGATGATGACCGCCTCGGTCGGACCGAGCACCATCATGGTCGCCACCCCATATCGCTGCATCTCCACCTGGGCCAGGGTGACCGCCGGCGAACCCGGTCCCACCACCATTCGAACCGCGGGAACCGACTCGGTGCCGAACCCCAAGGCAGCAACCCCAGCGGGGCCGTTCACCCGAAACACCTGGGTGATCCCCACCTTGCGACACACCGCCAAGACCGCTGGATCGACCTCGCCGCGACCGCCGGGTACCGGGGGCACCACCATGGCGATGTCCGGCACCCCGGCCACCACAGCCGGCACTGCCAGCTGGTAGGCCACACTCGGATAGCTGGCCTTACCCGAGGGCACAAAGAGACCAGCCGATGTGATCGGGCTGACCTTTTCGCCCACGATCAAGCCGGGCTCAGACTCAAACGACCAATCGCCGCTCTGGGCCAATTGATGCTCATTGAACGACCGCATATGGGCGATGGCATCGTCGATCGCCTCGTCAACCTCGGGGCTCACCGTGGCGGTCTCGATCTCTTCGGCGGTGACGGCGATCTGATCGGGGGTGATCTCGATGTGGTCGAAACGCTCCAACGCGTCGCACACCGCCTGATCACCGCGGGACTTGACGTCCTCGATCAGGGCCCCGATCGAGTCCCTCAAGCCGGGATCAAACACATCATCCATACCGCGGGCGAAGAGACCGTCGCGCGCTTCTTCGTCCATCGTGTTCCAGTGTTGGATTCTCAGCACACTCACCCGAGCCAAGCTACAACCCTGATCGCCCGACCATGACCGCCACCGCTGGACGAATCCGGGTCATGCTTCACGGCCCACCGCTGGGATGCCAAGATGCCCGCTCACCAGGGAATGATCGGGACCTTCGTGACCTAACTCTGTTCACCATCAACTAGGGTCAGCCCCGTTCCCGTTCTCACCATTGAAGGAGACCGTCCATGCCCGTCACCGTCGTCATCGGCGCCCAGTGGGGTGACGAAGGCAAGGCCAAGATCATCGACCTGCTCGCCAGCGAACATACCTATGTGGTGCGCTATCAAGGTGGTCACAACGCTGGCCATACCGTGGTGGTTGGCGACGACACCTACGCCCTCCAGCTGGTGCCCAGCGGAGTTCTGTATCCCCACGTGATCCCGGTGATCGCCAATGGCGTCGTCGTCGACCTGCCAACCCTGTTTCACGAGATCGACACCCTCGAATCCCGAGGCATCTCGTGTGACGCGCTCAAGGTGTCGAGCCGGGCCCATCTGATCTTTCCGTGGCATCACGAGCGCGACGCGATCGCCGAAGAAGCCCGCGGTGACGCCAAGATCGGCACCACCCTGAAAGGGATCGGACCGACCTATGCCGACAAGGCCCGCCGGGTTGGCATACGGGTTGGTGATGTGGTCGACCTCGATCGGTTCCGCTCCCTGGTGACCGAGCGAGCGATCGCCGAAAACGTCATCATCGCCCAGGCCAGCCATGCCCCCCTCGATGTCGACGAAGTGGTGGAGCGCTATGTCGCCCTCGCTCAACGACTCCAGCCCTATGTGTCCGACACGATCACCGTCCTCCATCAAGCCGTCGACCAAGGCGTGCCGGTCTTGCTCGAAGGGGCCCAGGCAACCTTCCTCGATCTCGACCACGGCACCTATCCCTATGTGACCTCATCCAATCCCACCGCTGGCGGCGCCTGTGCCGGCTCCGGCTTGGGACCCCGAAACCTCGACCGGATCGTGGGAATCACCAAGTCGTATACCACCAGGGTCGGTTCGGGCCCCTTCCCCACCGAACTCACCGATGCCGATGGTGACCGCCTGGTTGAGGTGGGCCACGAGTTTGGCACCGTCACCGGTCGACGCCGCCGAGCCGGCTGGCTCGACTGTGTCATGTTGCGTCACGCCGCCCGCCTCAACAGCCTGACCGAGCTGGCCCTCACCAAGCTCGATGTCCTCGATGGATTCGAGGAGATCAAGGTATGCACCGGCTATCGCCTCGACGGTGAAGAGATCGAGTTCTACCCCGACCGCTCCGATCTCTTGGCCCGAGTTGAACCGATCTATACCACCCTGGCCGGATGGGCGACCCCACTCACCGAGGTTCGCCACGCTGACGACCTGCCCGACCAGGCCCGGGCCTTTCTCTCCCTGGTGGAAGACCAGGTTGGCGTACCGGTCCGCATCGTCGGTGTTGGAGCCGATCGCGATGCCCACCTGACCTGGACCTCATCATCGTGATCTCGCGCTATCGCACCCCGGAGATCGATGCTGTCTGGTCGGATGTGGCCAAATGGTCCCGCTATCTCGAAGTAGAGCTGCTGGCCACCGATGCCCACGCGGCCCACGGCCTGATTCCAGCCACCGATGCCGCTACCTGTCGGGCGAATGCTCCCACCATCGACGAGGACTTTGTTGAAGCCCTCCTCGCCCGGGAAGCGATCACCCATCACGATGTGGCCGCCTTTGTTGATCTTGTCCAGTCGGCAATCGGTGGCGATGCCGGAAAGTGGATCCACTACGGACTGACCTCATCCGATGTCGGTGACACCGTGATCTGTTGGCAGCTGCGCGACGCTGCCAACATCATCCTCGCTGAGCTTGACATCCTGATCACCACCCTGGTCGAGATGGCTCGACGCCATCGCGCCACCCCCATGGTGGGACGAACCCATGGGATCCATGCTGAACCGACCACCTTTGGGGCCAAGATCGCGCTGTGGGCCCTCCAAGCCGATCGGGATCGAATCCGACTGCGCGCCGCTCGCGACACGGTCTCAGTGATGAAGATGTCCGGTGCAGTCGGCACCTACTCCAATATCTCTCCAGTGATTGAACGCTCGGTGGGGGACGCCCTCAGCCTCGCCCCGGTGGCGGCCAGCCAGATCATCGCCCGAGATCGACACGCCGAATTCCTCTATGCCTGCGCCTCGATCGGCGCGACCTGCGAACTGATTGCCGTTGAACTCCGCCACCTTCAACGCACCGAGGTCAGCGAAGTGCGCGAGGGCTTTAGTCCGGGCCAAAAGGGATCATCGGCAATGCCCCACAAGCGCAACCCGATATCGGCTGAGACCATTTCCGGTCTAGCACGGGTATTACGCACCAATGCCCTGGCTGGTTTACAAGACATTGCCCTGTGGCACGAGCGTGATATTTCTCACTCGTCAGTGGAGCGAATCGTGTTGCCCGATTCGGCTCATCTGACCCACTATGTGGTGCGTCGGCTCACCGGGGTTTTGTCCCGTCTGGTGGTGGACACCGAACGGATGGCCGCCAACCTCCATTCCAGTCACGGTCTGGTGTTTAGTCAGGCGGTGCTCTTGGCCCTGGTCAGCGAGGGCATGTCACGCGACGAGGCGTACCGAATCGTTCAAGGTCACGCGATGCACGCATGGGATGAAAAAGTCAGCCTCGAAGAGCTTCTGCGCGATGATCCAAACATCAGTGACGACATCGTCGCCAACGCCTTTGATGTGGAGCGGTCGCTCAACCAACTCGAGGTGATCTTTGATCAGCTCGACGCGATCGACCGCTAGCTCACCAGATGGTGACGTGTTGGGTGCCACCCTTGGCGACACCCAGCCACATCAGCGATCGCTACGACTGATGCCGGCGCGCTTCAGGACGGCAGCCGGAACCCCAACATCACGCCACGACGCGTACGAGATGCCCTTACGAGCGCTATAGCGCTGAGCGACCCCAACAAAATCGGTCTCGAGGGCGGAGATGTCGACAGTTTCTTGACCCGCCTTGAGCTCTTCATTGAGGTCGCGACGCATCTGGATCAGGTCAAGCTCCTTAATCGGCGATGCATCGACCAGCTCAGCCTCAATCTTCTCGAGCTGGGCCTTGATCGATTCGGGAGTGCGCTTGCGGCCACGCTTGGGCTTGATGGCGCGAAGGGCTTCGAGATAGTCGCGAACGACACGACCATCGGCTCGGCCCTGTGCCATTGCGGCCTTGTGCTCGGGGGTGATTTCTCTTGGTCCACGTTGTCCAGCCATGGTGCCACTATAGGGGTCGAACTCGACCATCGTTACGCGCCTTTACTGCTTTTTTTGTCAACGGTCGACGACGAAGACGACCCCCAATCAGACGATGTATTAATCGTTAAGCACCGCTGGCGATATCCAACATTCAAAAATGTTGAGCGTTGAACGTATTCTCACGACCCGTTTGGGCTCATCAAGATCTTTACCGCACATCGTGAGCGCTGCCTTGATACATGACTCTTCATCGGGTAACACCATTGGCAGTCGGGACCGGCGCAGCCCCGATGGACCAGCGGTGAAACAATTGAGATAGGTGGTGCGGAAGTCAATCTTGCGGGCCAACGACGCTGGGATGATGTCAGCGGCACCTATTCCGATCGCATTGCCTTCGGTGACCTCGGTGAGATCCAACAAGACGATTACCCCGATCCGAGGGGTCGTCGGATCAGCCAATCCCGGAACCCAGAACCGTCCGGTCACGTGAGGGTCCATCGTGATACCCGAAATGTCCTTGCCACCTTCTTCGATGATCAAGACATCGATGTCATCGAAGGGCAGGGTTCCGATCAAGGCGTGTGATCGTTGCGTGAGTTCAATCTCACGTCCTTGACCGATATCGGCCGCGGCCAAGGCTTCAACATGAACCACTTCACCAGCCGATGACTCCAAGCTGGCCACCCCGCCCAACAACCGGCCGGTCTCACGAAGAGCAGCGACCGCCGAAACGATGCGCTCGGCCATCTCGGTAGGACCACACGAATGAACCATCGCCGCGCCGGCCCGCTTTCCAAAGCCCACCGCCGTCATCTTGGCGCATCCCGACTGGATCGTCCCCTGAAAACAGGTGTGAGGCTTGATCCGATTGACCGGTAAGAATCGATCAGCTGATGCCGCGTTGGCATCAAGATGGATGGGCCGACCCGAAGGCGTATGGGCGACCACCACCGTGTCCATCGTGGCTCGAATCTCTGCCCCAACGGACTCTTCGGTGATACCGAGCACCGCCAACACCTCAGCTTGGCCCTCAGCGGTCGCTCCCCCATGAGAACCCATCGCTGGGACGACAAACGGCCGAGCCCCAAGCTCACGAAGCCCAGCGATCGTTCCCCGGACGAGCTCAACCCGGGCAACCAAGCCGCGAGATCCGACGCCGACCGCCACGGTCATCGAGTCGGTCACCTGGTCAGCAAAGCGTTCAACGGTTTGGTCGAAGGCGACACGCTCAACATCGTCAAGAGCTGGCGGCGTGACCGCCGAGACCGAATAGGGCTTCAGCTCCGGAATAGTGAGTTCCGGATCAAACGGAAGCTCAACGCCAACATCGATCTGATCCCACCCCATAGGACCAGATTAGCCCTGGGCTCGTTGGCCCGACGTTTCGCGCAGGGGGAGCACTCGCAAGAGATGGTGCCAATGGCACTCCGTGCACGCCTCAACCAGATAGGCGGTCAGGCGACCATCGGAGCGGCGGTTGACCTCATCGAGCTCTCGCGCTGACGACACACACCGTCCCGACGGCGGCAACCGATGACCAAACACATAGGTGACCATCTTGAGCGGTAGTGCTTCGCAGATCGGGCACATCGTGGTGGTGACCATCCCCACATTGCGAGCAGCCCGGAGAAGTTCGGGATGAGCATCACACACCTCACGGCGAGCGATCCGGCCCAACTTGACCTGGTTGATCAGCATCCGCCGGGCCAATCGATGGTCAACGATGCCCGTTGTCGCCGCACGATTCAGCGATTCAACGGTAAAACCCACACTGCCAGGGTAGCCATCCGCGAGACTGGACGGGTGACGACAATTCGCTACGGGCAGAACCTTCCCACCGATGCCGAACTCAAGCTGTGCGGCACGCTTGGCTCAGGCAAACGAGCCCTTGAACTCGGTATCAGCCAGCACCACAACTCGATCGTGTTCGCCCAACGGGAAGCCAAGGCGATCGCTGTCGACCCTGATGCTGATCGGATCGCCGCTCTGCGCCACACAGCAACCGAGCAGGAAGTTCATGTCGAATGCCACCAAGCCGATCTGGCTGATCTCGGCTTTATCACCAGCGCCTCGCTCGAACTGGTCATCGCCGACCACAGTCTCAGCAATGTCGACGACATGGCCCGTCTCTTCCGACAGGTGCATCGGGTGCTGCGTCCCTCACGCCCCTTCGTGATCGCGATCCCCCACCCCTTCGCTGCTGTCCAACCGGATCGGTCAAACCCCATCCCGTATGGGACGACCTGCTGGACGGTGTCCGAATGGTTCACCTATCTCTATCGGTCCAACTTCCGCATCGACCAGATGATCGAACTCGGCGTCTCCGACACCTCAGCGATACCGACCACCTTGATCCTGAGAGCGGTCACCGAAGGCGATTAAACATTTTGCTAAACCAGGCCTGAAATCCCCGGCCGGTGCTCTGTGACGTCGTAGTGTTCATTCGGTGCTGGCTGACCTCGCCCGCGCCGCATGCACACGGACCGGGAGGATCATCACATGGCACTTTGGAAGCTGCACGGGGACGGCTCACTAAAACCAGGAGCAGTCGTCGCGCCCGACGAACGATTGTCGTGGGGTAAAACGATTGGCCTCGGCGCCCAGCACGTGGTGGCCATGTTTGGGGCCACCTTCGTCTTCCCCCTCCTGATGGGGCTGAACCCCCAGCTGGCGGTGATGATGTCGGGTATCGCCACCATCGCCTTCTTGATCGTGGTCAAGGGTCGAGTGCCGAGCTATCTCGGCTCATCGGCTTCATTCGTCGGCGTGGCTGCAGCGATCTATGGCAATGGTGGACGACCCGACGATCTCTCCGGTGCCCTCCTCGTGGTCGGACTGACGCTCTTTATCGTCGGCGTGATCATCCATTTCATGGGATCGGGAGCGATCCATCGCACCCTGCCCCCGGTGGTCACCGGGGCGGTGGTCATGTTGATCGGGTTCAACCTTGCCCCGGTGGTCGCCAAGGTGTATTGGCCCCAAGACCAATGGATCGCCCTGATCACCATGCTGGTCGTGGTCGTCCTCAGCGTTGGCGCTCGCGGCTTTATCAGTCGAATCGCGATCTTCGTCAGCTTGATCATCGGCTATGTCCTGTCGTGGATCTTCGACGGGATCTTCGGCCAGATCACTTCCTTCTCCCCCGCTGCCGGTGACATCACCGCCCACAACCGGGTCGACTGGTCCGGGGTCACCTCCGCTGACTGGTTCGGCTTGCCCCCGCTCAGCAAGCTCGATGTGTGGCAACTCAATAGCCCCGACAATGTGGTCGGGTTCCACGCTCCAAGTTTCAAACTGGCCTTCATCCTGGTGGCCCTGCCGGTGGTGATCGCCCTGATCGCCGAGAACACCGGCCATGTCAAGGCGGTTGCCGAAATGACCGGCGCCGACCTCGACCCCGATATGGGTCGGGCGATCGCTGCCGACGGTCTCGGTTCGGTGATCGCCACCGCGGTCGGTGCTGGACCGACCACCACCTATGCCGAAAACATCGGGGTCATGGCCGCCACCAAGGTCTATTCGACCGCTGCCTATGTCGTCGCCGCTCTGGTGGCCATCCTGTTCGGCTTCTCCCCCAAGTTCGGAGCCATCATCTCGGCCACCCCCGGCGGTGTCCTCGGCGGTATCACCGTGGTGCTCTACGGCATGATCGGACTGCTGGGTGCCAAGATCTGGAAAGAACACCAGGTGGACTTCGGTCATCCGATCAACCTGGTGCCGGTCTCAGCCGGGATCATCATCGGGATCGGCGATGTCTCCCTGCGATTCTCTGACGACTTCGTGTTGAGCGGGATCGCCTTCGGCACCATCGTCACCGTGGCCGTCTACCACCTGGCCCGGGCGATCGCCCCCAAGGAACTCGGCGACGGAGCACCCGGAACCGCCGTGATCGCTGATCCGCCCCGTCACCCCGACGACGCGCTCTGATCGATACTTCGAGGCTGTTCGCTAGCGCTGAGCCCACCACTGGGTCAGTCGGCGAACAGCCTCATCGGGGCCGATCAAGCCCTCCTCAAGGCGGATCTCCAACAGGAACGCCAGGGCATCGCCCACCTCGCGGCCCGGTCCGATCCCCAAGACCTCCATCACCTGTTTCCCATCCAGTTCAGGCCGAATAGCTGCCAGTTCTTCTTGAGCGGCAAGGTCGGCAATCCGAGCCTCGAGGTCATCCATTCGAGCAGCCAAACGACGAGCCTTACGCTCATTTCGGGTCGTCGCATCACACCGGGTCAACACATTGAGCTCATGGAGCAAGTCGCCGGCATCACGGACATAGCGCCGTACCGCCGAATCAGACCAGCCGAGACGATAGGTGTGAAACCGAAGGTGGAGGGCCACCAGATCGGTGACCGCCTCGATGTCGTCATTGGAGTAGCGCAGGGCGGACATCCGCTTCCGAGTCATCCGGGCCCCCACCACATCGTGATGGTGGAAGGTGGTGCCCTTGCCTTCCAGATAGCCCCGGGTGCGCGGCTTACCGATGTCGTGGAACAGCGCTGCTAGGCGGGTCAACCGAAAGTCATAGGGCGGATGTCCCTCGGGTTGTTCATCGAGAGGGCGCACATTGTCGACCACCGCGATCGTGTGGGTGAGAACATCTTTGTGGCGGTGAATCGGATCCTCTTCGAGTCGCATCGCCGACAACTCCGGCAAGAACTGGTCGGACAACCCGGTGTCGTAGAGAAACCACAGCCCAGCGTTCGGATGGGTCACGGTGATCAACTTGTCGAGCTCATCCCGGATCCGTTCGGCGGACACGATCTCCATCCGCGGGGCCATCGCCTTGACCGCTGCCACCAGCTCAGGGGTGGGGGTGAGATCGAAGCGGGCGATAAACCGGGCCGCCCGCAGCATGCGCAAGGGATCATCACGAAAGCTGATATCCGGACCAAGCGGGGTGCGCAAGACCTTCTGGATCAGGTCAGCCGCCCCGCCAAAGGGATCGACCAAGACCGGCTCAGCGCCCAACTCCAAGGCCATTGCATTGATCGTGAAGTCGCGACGGCTCAGATCGGTTTCAACATCATCGGCATAGACCACATGGGGTTTGCGAGAGTCATCGGTGTAGGACTCCGCCCGAAAAGTGGTGATCTCATAGACCCGCTCCCCCACCTTGGCGCCGATCGTGCCAAATCGTTCGCCCTGGGTCCATACCGCATCGGCCCAGCCATTCAGGCATGCCTTGATCTGGGGCGGTCGAGCATCGGTGGTGAGGTCGATGTCAAAATCGCCTCGACCGGTGTCGACCAAGAGGTCACGAACCGATCCCCCTACCAGGTAGAGACGGTGTCCCGCCTCGACGAACCGCTCAACAAGGGGCTCGAGCTCAGACAGTAGGGGCGCGAAACGATCCGGAATCATGCTCAAATCAGACTACGACCAGGTCCCGTGGGTGAGAACCCATCGCGCCGATCAGGTGTCGCGGTTTGCCGCATCCGAGCCGACAGATCGGGAATCAGCCGATCCCCCGCTGACATGGTGACCCTGGCACACACCAGCGATCTGACCAGAGTCGACATCACCTCATCCCTCGCGGTCAAACCGGTGGTGACCGCCAACAACGAAGGCGTGCCAAGACAACGCCCGACGAGGATCAATCTCTACGGCAACACGCTCGTGGTCCAAGTCGCGCTACGGTCGCCGCCATGACCTGGCGCATACGATCGTGGCCTTATGACCCGACCGTCGCCCTCATCATCTTTGTTGACCTGACCACGACCCCATCGGATGGCCAGATCGATGCCGCCATCGCCGCTGCTCGGCGCCGGGGCGCCCGACTGGCTCGTACCTCAGCGGTCACCCTCGACACCGCATCCGCACTGGACGGCCACGGCTTCGAGATCATCGATCGGCTGGCACTCCTGCAAACCGACCTCACCGCCGCGCCGCCCGCCGCCCATGCCCGGATTCGCCACCTGCGTCGATCCCACTATGGACTGGCCGCCGAAGTCGACCTGGCTGCCTTCGGCCCCCGCTGGGGACAGGATGTGTCGTCCTTGGTCGACATCGGTACCAGCACCACCTGGCATCGGGCCCGCTGGATCAGCCAAGACCACCAGTGGACTCGGGAGATGGCCGGATTTGCCATCAGCGGCGCCGCTGGATCGGTCGGCTATCTCCAACGTCTCGCCGTGCATCCCGATGCCCAGCGACACGGCTATGGCCGCGACCTCACCCTTGATTCGCTGGCCTGGATGCGCTCGATGGGGGCCACCACCGCCCTGGTCAACACCGGGATCACGAATTCGCCAGCCCTGGCGCTCTATGAACGGCTGGGGTTCGAACGTTTGGCTGATGACCTCATCGTTGCCGAAATCGATCTCCGCACCACCTGACCGAGGCTCGGCTCAACCCCAGCCACATCGTGTGCCATATGCCACTAAGCTGTCGCACCTGTGAGTATCCGTATTGTTACCGATTCTGCCTGCGATCTTCCTGACGAGATCATCGACCACTACCAGGTGACCGTGGTCCCCCTTTCGATCCGTTTCGGCGACGAGGAGTATGTCGACCGCGAAGAGCTGTCCGTTGATGAGTTCTGGTCCCGTTGTGCTCGTACCGATCTTCTTCCATCAACCGCTGCCCCATCACCGGGACGTTTTGAAGCCGCCTATCGCCGCTTGATCGACGAGGGAGCGACCGGCATTGTGGTCATCAATCTGTCGGGAGCATTGTCGGCAACCAATCAGTCCGCCATGTTGGCAGCTCAGGCGATCACCGAGGTCGATGTGCGGGTGATCGACAGCCGCCAAGCCAGCTTGGGCTTCGGCAATATCGTCAAGATCTGCGCCCAAATGGCCGACGATGGGGCCAGCATCGATGAGATCGAAGCAGCTGCTCACGACCTGAGCGCTCGCACCCACACGTTCGGGGCAATCGACACCTTGGAGAATCTCAAGAAGGGTGGCCGCATCGGTGGCGCCAAGGCCTTTTTGGCCACCACCTTGTCGATCAAGCCGCTGATCACCGTCGTCGATGGCGCTGTCGAACAAGCTGGACGTCAGCGAACCCGCACCAAGGCGCTCAAGCACCTCGTCGGCCTGGTCAAAAAGGATGCTGACCAGATCGACACCCTGTCGATCATGGGGGCGGACTGCCCCGACCTCGATCAGTTTGTTGCCATGGTCCAACCCCACTATGACGGCGAGATCCTGGTCTCCATGATGGGCCCGGTGATCGGCGCCCATACCGGTGCTGGGGCGATTGCGGTGACCTACACCACTCGCTAAGACGACTCATCTCACGGTTATCGACCACTTGATCACCTCAAATGCCTCACCCTGACCGGTGATGCCCACTAGCGTGAGCGACGATCATGGTTTCGTCTGCTCCTGAGCCTCCCGGTGACCTCCTCGGTGACCGCTAT
>PDWJ01000277.1_pt1 | contig 78859 bp, 69 predicted proteins | sample 1430881 | NCBI WGS metagenome assembly PDWJ01 (sample SAMN01162460, study PRJNA174530) | Oral metagenome, whole genome shotgun sequencing project. | biome: Marine environment; feature: Marine mammal; material: Swab sample of the gingival sulcus; isolation source: swab sample of gingival sulcus...
ACCAGCAGGATTCTTCTGGTATATTGATATGGTTCTTTCATTTTCTCCTCCAAACAGTTGTTGATCTTTTTGTTTGGATACAGCATAGCATTTTTTCTGAACTGCACATATCTGGCAAACCTGCCATTTATCCCACCATCGCCATCTCCCCCAGCCCAAAGGCTGTCTGTTTACCGATATGAGTCTGCTGACAGAATTCAACCAGCGGCAAAAACTCTGCCAATTCACCCTCATAAGTGACTGTTCCGATAATGCCATCCAGAGGCATCTTCTGCCTCTGACGTTGGGAGTAGCGCTGCCATTGATGGCGGTAAAGGTTGCTGGCAACTGTTCGTACCGCCTCCGCTCTTTTAGGCAATCCCCGATAATCAAGATCAGGTTCACCATTATCATAAAAGGTCATTAGTGTGGAAATGCGGCGAAGCATCGCCCGGGTAAGAACGTGAAAGGGGAGTTCGGAGATATAGCGATTATTGAATTTAAGCCGCAGCGGTGTTTTCAGTTGGATGGTCAGCCGCTTTGCTGCAGCAGCCGGCGGCCTGGCGAGGGTGAGCCGGCTTGGCGCCTCGTCAATGTTTATCTGTTGCTCTTCACTGCTATAGATGAGGCCGCTTCCCTGGGAGACGCGTTCCAGGATGAATTGTCCACGGCAGCCGCTGATATGCTTACCAATACCAAGCTTTCCCATACGTTCAAACGCATAAACAAAATAAGGCAAGTGATGGTTCACCTCACCAAACAACAACAATGAGAAGACAAACAGATCGCCTGCGCTGAAATCAGTCTGGGTGGTCAGTGGTGGTTGTATGACAAAGGGGTGTGGCGGAGAAGCAATTTTACTCTTCGGCGGTGGGGAAAGGGCAAGGTGGGTCTCGAAGACCAACGTATAAAGACACTGCGATTTTAACAGACAGGAAGAACACTCCTGATGCTGTAATGCGCAGACAGTCGCCTTGAGTGCATGCCCAAAAACGCCGCGGAAGGTGGAACCTTTATAGAGAGGTAGACGGGCATCCGTTTGAAATCGACAACAGAATTCATATCGGCCAAAGAGCATACTACCCAATCAGGAGAAGACAAAAAGCATTATTCGCATTGATTCGTTTCGCTGCTCTGCGTTCATGCAGCATCTTTTCAGTACAGTCAAGAAAGTGGCAATCAGAAGCTGGCCATTGTTACTCCTCTGTTTTCATCTTTCACGGTCATCAACAGGAAAGGTGAAGCCAATACCCGACGAGCTCAAATGTACTCAATCTGCCATGAAAATGAAACGCCTAATTGCCTATAGAGTAAACAGGGTTATCGAGAGAGTGGCAAGCCCCATAAATGCTGTAACAACACGGGTGTCCACAAAAAGACAGGTTGAATCGTAAACCTTATAACGATACCCCCGCTCCAGTGGCTATATGAAGAATGTTTCTGGCCGCAGTGCTGTTGTGTTGAAAGATATTTACTCTTTTTTCGGAAAAGTGCAGTCACCTGACCATGCAGTGCATGGCTCAGCTCACCCGGATGGGAAGATGATCTGCCAGATATTTTTTTACCTGGTCAAGGGGGACTTCCTGTCGATGAAAAATACCTGCGGCCAGGGCCGCTTCTGCCGGGGTCTGCCTGAAAACTTCCAGAAAATGGTCGGCTGTGCCGGCCCCGCTCGAGGCAATGACAGGAAGGGTGACTGCGGTGCGGACGGCGGTAATCAGCTCCAGGTCAAAGCCCTTGTTTGTTCCGTCACGATCGATACAGTTGAGCAGGATTTCTCCAGCACCAAGTTGCTCACAGACCCGGGAGAGGGTTATCGCATCGAGATCACGGCCTTCGCGGCCACCTCTGATGGTGCACTGGTACCAGCAGTACCGCTCCCCATCAGGGCCGGGAAAGGCTGTGGCAATGACCTCATGATGCACGTCATCTGGACTGTTGACGTACACCCGCCGGGGGTCTACAGAGATAACCACGGCCTGATTGCCGTAAACACGGGCGATTTCCTCGATGGAGCTTGTGCCGCTGGCTGAGCCTGAACGCAGAACCTGCTCGACAATGGCAACCGCATCCGAGCCGATGGAGACCTTATCGGCTCCGGCACGGAAGTAGGCGGCAGCAACTTCAAGAGCCGAGTAGGTCCGACCGTTTCGGTCTGTGAAATCACGGATACCGCCACCGATAGTCAAGGGCACGAACACCTGCTCCGAGGTTTGCTCAAGGATCTTGAGCATGGGCATGTCCTGCAGGGGAAAATCACGAAACCCCATGATGTTGAGAAACGTTATCTCATCGGCACCTTGCTGGTAGTACCGGCTGGCCAGCTGCACCGGTGAACCCAGATTACGAATGGTCCCTTTTTCCCGGACCTCGTACTGGTCACCCTTGGTTACCACCAGCTCATCCTCGTCATTGGCCCGTACATCCAGACAGGCAATGATACGTTTTGCCAGCCTGGTGGGGTGGGGACGGACAGCTGGCAGTACCTCCAGCCGAGCATTGGTGAGAAAATTTTCGAGCACACGCAGGCCCGGGGCTCCGCTTTTTTCCGGGTGAAACTGGGTGGCAAACAGGTTGCCCCGCTGCACAGCGCTGGTGAACGTCACGCCATAATCGGTTTGGGTGAGGATATCGGCGTCAGTCTCGGCGACCACATGATAGGAGTGGACAAAGTAGAACTTTTCCGCACCGGTCAGGCCATTGAACAGCCGTGACTGCTGGCAGGCCCTGATGCCGTTCCAGCCGATATGCGGGACAGCCAGCCTTGTCGTAAAGCGCTGCACCCTGCCGGGAAGGAGACCCAATCCAGGCACACCAGGGGCCTCTTCGCTCTCGGAGAACAGCACCTGCATGCCCAGGCAGATGCCAAAAAACGGTCGATCATCGGCCAGGTAGGCCTGGAGCGCATCCAGGTACCCCAGAGCGTGAAGACGATCCATTATTGCCCCGTAGCTGCCGACACCGGGGAAGATCAGTTTTTCAGCCCGGAGAATATCCTCGGCACAGCCGACCGTTCGTACAGTTTCACCGATGCGGCCAAGGGCGTTAGTGATTGATCGGACATTACCTGCGCCGTAGTCCAGGAGGGTGATCATAAGACAACCTTCATCTGTGCTGTTGATTGTTGGGCTTGCAAGGAGAAGAGGGAGGCTGTACAACGTAGCTGTCTGGACAGTCGACAAGGCCGCCCAGGGAGCTGATAACAGTCTCCCTTTCATAGACGGCTTTTTTCTTCAAGTCAAGCGATACCGAGAGCAATGCAGGCGATGCTTCTTGCCGCGGGCCTGGGTACCCGGCTCCGCCCCTATACACAACTGCGACCTAAACCGCTTTTTCCGGTGCGCTGCCAGCCCCTGTTGCTGCAGCTACTCGACACCCTGGAAACCGCCGGGTTCACGAAAATCACGGTAAACTGCCACCACCTGGCCGACCAGGTCGTGGCTGCTGTCCAGGGACGGGCGCGACTACAGGTCGAGGCCCAAATCCTCGGGACCGGCGGTGCCCTGCGCCAGGCCCTGGACGCCTTCGAGGATGAGCCCCTGCTGGTGATGAATGGTGATATTCACCACAGGATTGACCTCGCAGAGGCAGTGGCCCATCACCGGCACACCGGCAATGCCGTCACCATGGTGCTGCACGACCTTCCCCGTTTCAACACCGTCGCTGTCAGGGATGACCGGGTGACCGGGTTCGAGCCTGGACAACACGGCAGAAAACTTGCCTATACCGGGGTGCAGATCATCGAACCTGCAGTGCTCGAGCAGATTCCTCGCCAGAGCTATCACCATATTATCGATCTCTATCGTGAAATAGCACCTACAGGTGCCATTGGCATGGTGGAAACCAGCGCTGCCTGGTGTGATATCGGCACAGTTGCCGACTATCTTGGCCTGCACGCTACCCTGCTCGCAGCAAGGCAGAGGTGGCAGATTGCCCCGGACGCGGCAGTGGCCACAGACGTACTTTTTGAGGAGTGGGGAGTGATCGGGTCAGGAGCGAGGATCGGCAGGGCCTGCAGACTGCGCAGATGTGTTGTCTGGGACGGGGCTGAGATCCCGCCGGGTGCCGACCTGGAGGACGCGCTTGTCTGCGGTGATCCACTCCTCGACTGTCAGTTACCAGGCTGGCCAGGAACCTGCCCATGAACAGGGAGCAATTAATCACGGCCTGCAGGCTGCTCGGGAAGACCTCTCCAGAGTGGCAGACCGCTGAGGTCCACTGTACGCCTCTGGCAGCGGACGGGTCAACACGCAAGCTGTACCGGCTGTGCTGCAGAATGAAGAGCTGCGTGGCCATCCTGCCGGCTGCGGCACCCCATGGCATGGATGAGGCGGTATCAGCGGCAGCTCTCGGCCGACACCTGTTTGGCCGGACCGGACTGGTGCCAGAAGTTCTCGGGTTTTCCCGGGAGCACGGGATATTGCTGTTCGAAGACCTGGGTGATGTACGACTATTCGACCTGGTTGAGACGCAGGGCTGGAGTGAGCCGATCCAGCACCTCTATGCACAGGTAATTCGTGCACTGGCACGGCTGCAGGTGAAGGGTGCCCAGGGCTTGCAGACCAGCTGCTGCTGGGAAGGACCCCGGTATGATCGCCAGCTTATGCTGGAACGGGAGTCCGGTTACTTTGCCCGGGCCTTGTGCCAGGATCTACTCGGCCTCGAGGTCAGCAAAGAGGTGCAGGCCGAGTTTTGCCGGCTGGCCGTGCAGGCGGCTGCGGCCCCGGCGACCTTCTTTCTCCACCGGGACTGCCAGTCACGCAATATCATGGTGCACCAGGGCACGATACGGTTCATTGATTTTCAGGGTGGTCGCCTCGGCCCACCAGGCTATGACCTGGCAGCCCTGCTGCTTGACCCCTATGTGGCCATGCCGGTGTCGTTGCAGGAGGAGCTGTTCGAGCTCCATGCTGCCGAGCTGGAACGGCTGGCCCCCGGTCATCTGCAAAGCCACCGCGCAACCTATCCCCAGCTGAGGTTGCAGCGCAATCTCCAGATACTTGGTGCCTTTGCCTTTCTCAGCCACTGTCAGGGGAAACCTTTTTTTGCCAGATATTTACGTCCTGGCCTGGACAGCCTGATGGCTTTACTTGCCAAACCGGAATGCGCCGGGTATCCTGCCCTGTTGAAACTTGCTCGAACATGCCGATCAATCCTTGAAAAAAGATGACTGAAAACTCCACCTTTGTCGCCCTGGTCGGGCGCCCCAATGTCGGGAAGTCTACCCTGTTTAACCGGATTACCCGGCGTCGCGATGCCCTGGTCGACCCTACCCCCGGGGTTACCCGCGATCGTCATTATGCCCGGGTCAACTGGGAGGGTCATGGTTTCACCCTGGTGGACACCGGCGGTATCGACGGGGGAGATGATCTCATGACCAGCCATATCCGCGAACAGGCCGAGCAGGCCATTGAAGAGGCGGATATCATTCTCCTGCTCATGGATGGCCGGGAGGGGCTGACACCCGGTGATGAAGAGCTTGTCGCCATGCTCAGGCGCACCGAAAAACAGGTGCTGTATGTGGTCAACAAGATTGACGGCCCTGAGCTGGAATATGAGCTGCTTTCCCCTTTCTACGCCCTGGGTGTGGAGCATCTCCTGCCGCTGTCCGCCGATCACAGCTACGGGTACCGTGACCTGATGGAGATGCTGGTGCCGATGCTGACCGCCGCCGCTGTCGAAGAGAAACTCCCGGAGGGCACGGTTCGCCTCGCCTTTGTCGGCCGCCCCAATGTCGGGAAGTCGTCGCTGATCAATACCATTATCGGTGAAGAACGTATGGTGGTCTCCGACATCAGCGGCACCACCCGGGACTCGGTGGATACCCTGGTCAGCCGTGACCAGTACCATTATCTGCTCATCGATACCGCCGGCATACGGCGCAAGGGAAAGACCACCGACAAGCTCGAAAAGTTTTCCGTGCTCAAGGCGCTCAAGTCTCTGGACAGATGTGATATCGCTGTAGTGGTGATTGATGCCTCCGAGGGGATCACCGAGCAGGACACCAGGATCATCGGTTATACCCAGGATGAAGGCAGGGCACTCATGATCCTTATCAATAAATGGGATCTGCTCGAGGATGACCGTAAGCGGCAGGATTGGCTTCTGCAGGAGATTGAACAGGCAACCACCTTTGTCGGGTTTGCGCCGGTGTTCAAGGTCTCGGCAGTCACTGGCAAGGGAATCAGGCGACTTTTCCCGGAAATCGGCAAGATCAGCCGTCAGTTCCGGGAGCGCTTCACCACCAGCAGCCTGAACCGGCTCCTTGAGGCGGCATTGGCCCAGCATGAGCCGTCCATGCACCGTGGCCGCCGGCTGAAACTCTACTACACCGCGCAGATAGGCACGGCGCCGCCGACCTTTGCCGTGATCGCCAGCCATCCCAAGGCTATCCACTTCTCGTATCGACGCTACCTGATTAACCGTTTTCGAGAAGGACTGGGCCTGGACCGGGTGCCGGTGCGGGTGTTCTTCCGGGAGCGTTCCGGCCGGGAAAAGAAAGATCGACGGCGGTAAAAGAGGCTATACGCCTGATACCCGCGTCTTGACATTACCCCCTGAAACGGGTAACCAAGATAACGGCGAGCGTCCATGCTCCGCCGCCACATCGACCAAGCTGTCTGTGCCAACAGGCAGAAACTCCAGGAGGAATTGCCATGAAAAAAGCAGGTCTTTGTATCCTGAGCGTTTTGCTCACCGCTCTGTTGTATGGGCAGGGGCTGGCGAAAACGCCTAAGGATGTGCTGGTTATGGCTGCACAGATTGATGACATGGTGAGTGTCGATCCCGCCGAGATTTTCGAGTTTTCCGGATCTGAATACGCGGCCAATACCTATGACCGGCTTATCGCCTATGATGTTGAGGATGTCAGCAATATCTTTGGCATGCTTGCCGAGAGCTGGGAGGTGGGTGAAGACGATATGACCTATACCTTCAAGATCCGCAAAGGCGTCACCTTTGCCTCAGGGAATCCGCTCACGGCCCATGACGTGGTCTACAGCCTGCAGCGGGTTGTGGCATTGAACAAGTCGCCGGCGTTCATTATCACCCAGTTTGGCTTTACCCCGGAAAACATGGCCGAGCGCATCAAGGCCGTGGATGACGAGACCCTGGTCCTGGTTACCGACAAGCCCTATGCACCCACCTTTTTTCTCTACTGCCTGACCTCAACCCCGGCGTCGGTGGTGGACTCCAAACTGGTTCGCGAACATGAGAAGGACGGTGATTACGGCTACGGCTGGCTCAAGACCAACTATGCCGGCTCAGGCCCCTTCACGCTGGCATCCTGGAAGCCGGCCGAGATGCTGCTGCTGGATGCCAATCCCAACTACTGGAACGGCAAGCCTGCCATGAAGCGGATCATTATCCGCCATATCGGCGAATCAGCCACCCAGCAGTTGCTGCTCGAGAAGGGTGATGTTGACATCGCTCGTGATCTGGGGCCTGACCAGTTTGACAGCCTCAAGCAGAACAGCGAGGTGAAACTTCATGCCAAGCCCAAGGGAGGGATCTGGTACCTGGGGCTTAATCAGAAAAATGAGATTCTCGCCAATCCCAAGGTGCGTGAAGCGCTGCGTTACCTGATCGATTACCAGGGGATGGCCGATACCCTGCTGCGCGGCACCATGGTCGTGCACCAGGCCTATCTGCCGGTCGGGTTTCTTGGTGCCCTCGAGGAAAAGCCCTTCAGCCTTGATGTGGAAAAGGCCAAGGCCCTGCTCACCGAGGCTGGCTATCCAGACGGGTTCACCGTGACCATGGATACCCGCAACTCTTCACCGACCATGGAGATGGCCCAGGCCATCCAGGCAACCATGGCCAAGGCCGGTGTCACTGTTGAACTGCTTCCCATGGACGGCAAGCAGGCATTGACCAAATACCGGGCCCGCAATCATGATATCTACATTGGCAGATGGGGACCCGACTATCAGGATCCCCACACCAACGCCTCCACCTTTGCCTTCAACAGGGACAACTCTGACGAGGCAACATCCAAGCCGCTGGCATGGCGCAATGCCTGGGATATCCCGGAGATGAGCGCCGAGACCGAGGCCGCCATTATAGAGCGTGACCCGGCAGTCCGCGCCGAGATGTACCTGGCAACCCAGCGTAAGCATCAGGCCAACGCACCTTTTATCATCATGTTTCAGGAGACCGAGGTGGTGGCTGAGCGGGTTGATGTCAAAGATTTCATCCTCGGACCGAGCTTTGACAGCAACTTTTATCGGCATATCAAAAAGTAGCTGGGCGAACTGAGCGTGCGATTCAACTCGTTGGCCGGGATCCCGCTGCGGGTCCTGGCCATTTTTTTCTCGGTACTCCTCACCTTCCTCGGCCTCCTGTTTGTCACCTTTTTTATCGGCCGGGTGGTCCCCATAGACCCGGTGCTGGCTGCGGTGGGAGATCGTGCCTCGGCAGAGGTCTATGATCAGGTGCGCATGGAGCTAGGCCTGCATTTGCCGCTCTATCAGCAGTTCTGGCTCTACCTGGTCAAGGTCTTCCACGGGGATCTCGGCTCTTCGGTGCTCACTGCCAACCCGGTGCTCGAGGATATCCGCCGCGTCTTTCCCGCCACCCTGGAGCTGGCCACCGTTGCCACCCTCATGGGCGTTTTTCTGGGAATCCCGGCGGGAATTGTCGCTGCAGTGTACCAGGGCAGGTGGCCGGATCAGGTGCTGCGGGTGATCAGCCTGTTCGGATATTCAGTGCCGGTGTTCTGGCTAGGGCTGGTGGGATTGCTGCTCTTTTATGGTATGCTCGATGTGGTTCCGGGTCCTGGCCGGCTCGATGTCTACTACGAGGGGCTGACCCCGACGGTCACTGGGGTCTTGCTGGTGGACACCGCCCTGGCCGGTGAATGGGAGATCTTCTGGAATGCGCTTGGCCATATCCTGCTCCCGGCCGGTATCCTTGGCTATTTTTCCACAGCCTACATCTGCCGGATGACCCGAAGTTTCATGCTGGAACAGCTCTCACAGGAGTACATCACCACTGCCCGGGTCAAGGGACTCTCGGAGTGGAAGGTTATCTGTAGCCACGCCCTGGGGAACGTCCGTCTCCCTCTGATTACAGTTATTGCCCTGAGTTATGCAAATCTCCTTGAGGGCTCGGTGCTCACCGAGACGGTCTTTGCCTGGCCAGGCCTGGGATTTTATCTGACGCAGTCACTGTTGAGCGCTGATATGAACGCGGTCCTCGGCGGCACCATTGTTGTCGGCTCAGTGTTTATCGGCATCAACCTGTTAAGTGATGCGCTTTATCAGCTGTTTGATCCCAGGGCGAGGCGTTGATCCGGATGAAGACATCGCACAGGCAATGGCTGCTCACCAGTACCCCCGGATCACGGACCCAGGCCCGCCTGGGGAGACTGTACACCCTCTGGTTGGCCTTTACGGAGAACCGCCTTGCCGTAACCGGACTGGTCATCATCTGTGGCCTCGTGGTTGTCGCGGTTTTCGCGCCATGGTTGTCGTCCTGGGAGCCCAATACCCCTGACCTGAACGCCCGGCTTCAACCCATGAGCTGGCAACACTGGTTTGGCACCGACCAGCTCGGCCGCGATATCCTCTCCCGCATTCTCTACGGTTCCAGGCTTACCCTGTATGTGATTGTACTGGTCGGGATGATTGCCGCGCCCATTGGCCTCATTGTCGGCACAGTAGCCGGATATAGCGGCGGTGTTCTCGATACGGTACTGATGCGCATCACCGATATCTTCCTGGCCTTTCCCAAGCTCATTCTGGCGCTTGCCTTTGTTGCCGCGCTGGGACCGGGGATCGAGAACGCGATCATTGCCATCGCTATCACTTCGTGGCCGCCCTATGCCCGCATCGCCCGGGCCGAGACCATGATTGTCCGCTCCAGTGTCTATATTGCTGCAGCCCGCCTCCAGGGGGCCGGACCTGTACGCCTTATCCTCCGCCATATTGTGCCGATGTGCCTCTCCTCATTGATCGTCCGGGTAACCCTTGACATGGCCGGTATTATCCTCACCGCTGCCGGCCTGGGATTTCTCGGCCTGGGCGCCCAGCCACCCCTGCCGGAATGGGGGGCAATGATCAGCTCGGGCCGGCAGTACCTGCTTGATCAGTGGTGGGTGGCGACGATCCCCGGTATCGCCATCTTCATCGTCAGCCTCGGCTTTAACCTGCTGGGCGATGGTCTGCGTGACGTGCTCGACCCCCGCAGTGGAGCCGCCTGATGAGTGACGCCTTCCTGCACATAGAAAATCTCCGGGTGCAGTTTACCACCCGGAACCGCATCATCGAGGCGGTCCGCGGCCTGTCGTTGACCATGGGCAGGGAGAAGCTGGGGATTGTCGGTGAGTCCGGTTCAGGCAAGTCCGTGACCGGGCGGGCCATCCTTGGCCTGGTACGGCCGCCGGGCATGGTCAGGGCAGATCGCCTCGAGTTCGACGGTATCGACCTGTTGGGCGCTGACCGGCGTACATGGCGTGATCTTCGTGGCAGCCGCCTCGCCATGGTCATGCAGGACCCCAAGTTTTCTCTCAATCCGGTGATGACCGTTGGCAGCCAGCTGGTCGAGGCCTGCCGCGCCCATCGCCGGGTATCACGCCGTGAGGCAAAACGGATGAGCCTCGAGATGCTGGAGGCCGTGCGGATCCGCCGGGTAGAACAGGTGTTCAGCCAGTATCCCCATGAGGTGTCTGGAGGGATGGGCCAGCGGATCATGATTGCGATGATGCTCATACCCCGGCCTGATCTGCTCATCGCCGACGAACCGACGTCAGCGCTGGATGTGACTGTGCAGCTTCAACTGCTGGCTGTCCTTGACGACCTTGTCACAGAGCGCGGTATGGGCCTGATCTTTATCAGTCACGATCTCAACCTGGTGGCCTCGTTCTGCGATCGGGTGGTGATCATGTACGGCGGCAGGGTCATGGAGGTCTGCCAGGCCAATGCGCTCCACCTTGCCACTCATCCTTACACCCGGGGGCTGCTCGAGTGTCTCCCGGAGATTGACGGAACGAGCGGGCAGCTACCTGTCCTGCAACGCGACCCGTCATGGATAGAGGGACCATGATGCTTGTTGTTGAGGATCTTCACGTCAGTTTTGGTCATGGCAGGAGTCGGGTGCAGGCCGTACGCGGTGTCAGTTTTGCCGTCAATGCCGGTGAGAGTTTTGGCCTGGTGGGGGAATCCGGCTCAGGCAAGTCAACCATTCTCAAGGCGATTTGCGGCCTGGTGAGCGCCGAGCAGGGCGAGATCCGGCTGGCTGATCAGTGCCTTGGCGCCGGCCGCGACCTGGATTTTTACAAGACCGTGCAGATGGTCTTCCAGGATCCGTACGGTTCCCTGCATCCTCGCCATACCGTGGACAGAATCCTCAGTGAACCCCTGGCCATACATGGCTTGGACAATGGCCAGCAACGTATTCTCCAGGTCCTTGACGAGGTCGGCCTTGGGGCGAGTTTCCGGTTTCGTTACTCCCACCAGCTTTCCGGGGGACAGCGACAGCGGGTCGCTGTGGCCCGTGCCCTGATTCTCGAACCCAAGGTGCTGCTCCTCGACGAGCCTACTTCGGCCCTGGATGTCTCTGTACAGGCCGAGGTCCTCAACGTCCTGAGCAGCCTGCGGCAAACCCGTGAGCTGACCTATGTGCTGGTCAGCCATGACCTTGCCGTGGTCGCCCATATGTGTGACCGGCTGGTTGTCATGAACCACGGACAAGAGGTGGAGGCCCTGACCGTGGCGGCACTGAAGGAAAACAGAAGCGGCCATCCCTATACCCAGCAGTTATTGGCGGCAAGCAAGGGGTACGACCGGGCCCTGATCGATGCCTTCAGCGATTTTGACAGGCCATGAACCCTATTGTGCTCAGTTGTCATACCCCGACCTTTGCCGTTCGTGGCCACTTTACGATTGCCAGGGGCTCGGTGGCTGAGGTCCGGGTCCTCGAGGTACAGGCGAGGTGTGGCACCTTGGTCGGCAGGGGAGAGAGTTCTCCTGAGCGCAGCGGCGTAGCCGTTGCACAAGCTGCTGCAGAGGTGGCTGCCTTTACTGCCCGGCATCCGTTCTTTACCAGGGAGGATCTGCTTGGCCTCATGCCGCGCGGGCCGGTGCGCAACGCTATTGACCTTGCCCTCTGGAACCTCGAGGCCCAAAGGCGTGGTCAGCCTGTCTGGCAGCTGGCAGGCCTGCCGGAACCGGGAGGAGTGAAGAGCGCCTTTACCATCAGTGTCGACCAACCAGAGCGTATGGAGGCGGCAGCCCGGGAGGCGAGCGCCCGGCCCCTGCTGAAGATAAAACTGACCGGTGCCGGTGATCTGGAGCGGGTCGCGGCTGTTCGCCGGGGAGCTCCCCAGGCCCGACTGATTGTCGATGCCAACGGTGCCTGGACCCCTGGGTACTACCTGCGCATGGCAGAACCGCTTGCTCGATTGGGGGTGGAGCTGCTTGAACAGCCCTTGCCGCCGGGCAGGGATGCAGAGCTTGCCGGACTGGCAAGGCCGGTGCCGGTCTATGCCGATGAGTCCTGCCGGGACCGGCATGACCTTGCCGCGCTTGTTGGGCTCTACGACGGTGTCAATCTCAAGCTGGACAAGTGCGGCGGACTTACCGAGGCCCTCGAGCTCAAGGCCGAGGCCCGCCGCCTCGGCTTTGCCGTAATGGTCGGCTGCATGCTGTCGTCATCACTGGCAGTGGCGCCGGCGCTGCTCCTCGCCCAGGACGCTGACGTTGTCGACCTTGACGCCCCGCTGCTCCTGGCCGAGGACAGGAACCCCTCGCTGATGGAGAAAGACGGGCTGCTTATGCCGGCCGAGGCCCGGCTGTGGGGCTGAGGTTCAACGGCTCTCCTGGGCCCAGTCGCAAAAGGGTGTTCGGGCCAGGCAGGCGTTATAGTAACGGGAGTCGCCGGTAACTTCGCGGCCCAGCCAGGGGGGCCGGATAAACGCCTGTGATGCATGCTCCAGCTCTATCTCTGCGATGACCAGTCCATGGTTGGCGCCAAGGAACTCGTCGACCACCCAGGAGAAGCCCTGGTGCTTGAGGGAAAAACGGTTTTTTTCAATGTGAGGGCCAGGGCAGAGAGTCTCGAGCATCTCTGCTGCCTCTGCGGCAGGAATTGCATACTCGAATTCAAGCCTGCTGCAGCTGTTGCCGCCACCTTTTATGGTGAGAAATCCTGAATCACCGGCCAGTCTTACCCGTACCGTCACCTCCTTGGAGGCGGCCAGATAGGCCTGCCGGTAGAGGACTGGAACCGCACCGTGGCGCCAGCTCTGGTCAAGGACCAGAAATTTTCGTTCAATTTCGATGGCCATGGTCTCTCCTTTCTCTCGGGTAAGCGGCTCCATCAAGACCTTCTCTTCTTGACAGGCAGCGGGGTGACTGGTAATCCTGTACAAAAATAGACATCAGGAACTCTTGAATTATTCGATTTTTCATTCAGGATCAAGGGTGGCGCGGTCGGTATATACGGTTGCCAGTGACCTGATATTCTCGGCAAAAGAAGGACACTGGCCGCAGAGATTGAAAAAAACAAGCTGTTCAATAGTTCCACTGGATCAACATTAGGGTGTTACCTTGTTTTTTCGTATTCTTCTTTCAGGTATTTTGTTGTTGTCAATCTTCCCTGCTCCCAGTATTGCCGAAGACGACGATGTTCTCACCACCGTCGAGGAGGCGGTGAAACAGTATACCGCCGGCGACTTTGCTGCTGCCGCCTCCAATCTCGACTATGCCTCCCAGCTGGTTCGGCAAAAGCGCAGTGAAATCACCAAGCGGCTGCTCCCCAAGGCCCTGCCCGGCTGGCAGGCTGGTGAGCCGGAATCGCAGACCGTCGCCTCTGGTGTCCTCGGGGGAGGGGTGACGGTGAGCCGTGAATATACCAAGGGGCCGGCAACTATTACCATAGAGATTGTCAGCGATTCCCCGGTATTGCAGTCTGTACTGATGATGATTAACAATCCGTTGTTTGCCGGTGCCGGAGGCGGGAAGCTCGAGCGGGTCAATACCCAGCGTGCCGTTGTCAAGTACGACGGTGATGACAAAAGCGGTGAACTTTTCATCGTCGTCAACAACCAGTTCCTGGTCACGGTCTCCGGCAAGGCGGTAGAGCGTCGGGACCTCTTGGACTATGCCGGAGCCCTCGATTACTTCGCGCTTTCCCAGAACTGAGTTTTCAAGGGGTAGCTGGAAATCCCCGAGTGGATACCCTACCGCGGCAAGGGGTGACATTCAACAGACAAGGTGTCTTCCGGGGAGGGCTGACGAGGTTCTTTCCGTGTGAGAGACGACCTCTGCTGCACCGGTTAAGAATTGGCCTTCTTCCCGCAGCAGAGGTTTTTTTACTGGATCATCACGGGTAACGATACATGGGACAGGAGCGGCAGCAACAACAGCGGCCTGGAGGGAGCACCGGCGTCAGTGACGAGGCCGTGTTCAAGGTGGCCAAAGAGATCGTCGTCAAGTTTATCGAGGTCGGCCGGTTAACCCCGGCTGAATTCGACGAGACCTTCCGTCAGGTCTACGCCTCGATAGAGCGGACGGTGCGCGGACAGTGAGTTCCCCCCTTCTCCTTGATCCCGGCCTGAATCACCTGCCTGACCAGGTCGAAGAGATCCATATCATAGGCATCTGTGGCACGGGAATGGCTGCCTTGGCCGGGATGCTCAGGGAACGGGGATATCGTGTACGTGGCTCTGACCAGAGCGTTTATCCCCCCATGTCAGACTTTCTCGCCGCTACCGGAATTCCGGTGTTCGAGGGCTATGCAGCGGCCAACCTCGAGCCATGCCCGGATCTGGTCATCGTCGGCAACGTCGTGCGTGCCGTCAATCCGGAGGCAATACGTTTGGCAGAGCTGGGTATCCCCTATCTGAGCATGCCGCAGGCCCTGGGGAAACTCTTTCTTCAGGATCGCCTTCCTCTGGTGGTCTGCGGTACGCACGGTAAGACGACAACCTCCTCGATCCTCGCCACCACCCTGCATCGGGCTGGGGTGACGCCGAGCTTTATGATCGGAGGTCTGGTCGAGGCCTTTGGCCGCAACTTCAATCTGTCGCCCTCTCCCTACTTTGTTGTTGAAGGTGACGAATACGACACCGCCTTTTTCAACAAGGTTTCAAAATTTCATCACTACCGGCCGCATTGCGCTATCATCACCTCCATTGAATTTGATCACGCCGATATCTTTACCGATCTTCAGATGATCAAGGATTCCTTTGCCGAGTTTATCGCCCGTATCCCCGAGGAGGGGCTGCTGGTGGCCTGCGGTGATGACCCGGTGGTCAGGGAGCTTGGTGAAACAGCCCGTTGTCCGGTAGCTTTTTACGGGACCACCACCGATTGCCTATGGCAGCTCACGGAATTTCAGCCCAGGGGAATGACGACATCCTTCAGCCTGCTCAAGAACGGCCAACGGTTTCACAGGCTTCGCCTCCCCATGCCTGGGCTGCATAACGCCCTCAACGCCACAGGTGTGACAGCACTCATGGAGCACCTCGGCTTTTCCGGTGAGGCGATTGCCGCCGGGATTGCCGGGTTTGAAGGGGTCAGGAAAAGACAGCAGATCAGGGGGGAGATCGCCGGTGTTACGGTAATCGACGATTTTGCCCATCATCCTTCAGCGGTACGGCAGACAACCCGAGCCCTGCGCCAGGCCTTTCCTGATCGCCGCCTACTGGTCGTCTTTGAGCCGCGGACCAATACCAGTCGCCGTGCTATCTTTCAGCAGGAGTATGCCGAGGCCTTTACCGGTGCTGACCTGATCCTGGTGCGCGAACACCTGATGCTCGATACAGTGCCGCCGGACCAGCAGTTTTCTTGCCGACAGCTGGCCCGTGATCTTCGCGAGAAAGGCCTTGCCGGTGAGGCGTTCAAGGATACCACGGCAATTCTCGACCGTCTTGAGGCTCTCTGCACAAACGGTGATGTGGTGGTTATCTTTTCCAACGGTGGGTTCGATGGTATCCATGAGCGTCTCCTCGAAAAGCTACGGGCAAGACTTTTGTAATACTGCGCAACATTCTTACTTTTCTTGTTTTTTTTAAAAAAAAGGTTTTCAGTAAAAATGAAATGTTTTCTTCACATTGGAACAGAAAAAACCGCGACAACAACAATACAGAATTTTTTCAACATTAATAGGGAAAAATTAAAAGAAAAAGGGATATTATACACGAAATCTGAAGGAGATTCTAACAACATAAAACTACCCCTAGCAGCATACAATGTTGACAGAAGAGATTATGTTACAAATTTTCATCATGTAAATGATAATAATGGATTATTAATGTTACAAAAAAAATTATCAAAGAATTACATGATGAAATAAAAACAAAAGGCTCAAATTGCTCTAAGGTGGTTTTTTCGTCTGAACATCTTCAATCCAGGCTAACCTCGATAAAAGAGCTGGAAAGATTAAAAACTATTCTTTTCAATTTTGGTATTTCTGATATTTCTGTCATTGTATATTTAAGGCGCCCTGCTGAGCTGGCTAATTCTTTATATGCAACAGCGATAAGAAGCGGAAGCCTTTTAACTTCTCCACCGCCCCCAAAAGATAATTATTTCAATAATATATGTAACCATAAAAACACTATAGAAAGATTTGCCAGCGTTTTTGGACCTGAATCTATTGTACCTAGAATTTTCAGAAAAAATGATTTTATCAATGAGTCTATCATTAACGATATTAACTACATAATAGGAAATAAATGTATTGATGAATACACCATTCCAAGTGATGCAAACAGGAGCATCTCTAAACTCGGCTTAAAAATATTAAGAAATATCAATAAAAAAATTCCTGTTTTTATTAAAAACAAGCCAAATCCATTGAGAATGGACGTTGTCAATTATGTTGATAAATACTTTTCAGATGAAAAATACATTATTCAATCTTCTTTATACATAGACTATGACATAGAATTTATTAGCTCAGATACTTGGGTAAGAGATAATTATTTTCCTCATAAGGAGGACATCTTCTCGAGAGAAATACCCTTAAAAAATAAAAAAATCATACAGGAGAACTTGATATTGAAAAAATAGCAAACTTAATTTCTGCTATATGGATCGACAAACAACAAGAAATATTATCATTAACAAAAAACAGCTAAAAAATAGTCTTCATTTTTTATTGATTACTGTATTTTTACTGCCGGTTTTTTCATGAAATTTTATAACCAGCAGAAACGACATTAGTAACAACTACACCTCATCTTTGATCACCACCTTACCGGCCTGAAACCTCCTTACCAAGAGAAATCATGACTGCAAAGTGCTCGTGGCTAAAACGCAAAACCACGCCCTGGTTTTTGCTGTTGACTCTTTGCTATGGCAGTGTTGGGCTTCCGGGATTTCACCCTCTTCTCCACTATGAGACCGCGGCCCATTCTCATTTTTCGGCCTGATACTGCCTTGTCGGGACTGAGCTTACCGATGACGGTGAAGGGCATCACTGCCCCCTTTGTGACTTTCTCGCCACCCTGCAATTCACTCCAGGCGTTTATCACTTTGCCCTCTCCTCTGTCCTCTATTTTGCCAGTATCACCTCCCTTCTCGAAACGCCACTTTCAGTCAGGCTTCTCGAGAGGGGTATACCTCCGGATTGGAGGTATACCCCATATGTACTGCCCTCTTTGACGACCCCATGCTTTGTCGCATGCCCTGAGTGAAAAATCCAGGATACCCCTTTGTGTACCCCTGCTTCCAGCTCCCCAGACAACTGTCCGACAGCAGGTTGTTCTATTATTTCCCTGCCATCATTGCGGCAATGTCCTCTTCGACGGTGCTGGTGGGCTTGATGGCAAAGTTTTTCACCAGCACCTCAAGGACCGCCGGAGAGACAAAGGCTGGTAGAGAGGGGCCAAGACGAATACCTTTGACACCGAGAGAGAGAAGTGCCAGTAATACTGCCACGGCTTTCTGCTCATACCAGCCGATATCAAAAGAAATCGGCAGGTCATTGATATCCTCCAGTGCAAAGACCTCTTTGAGCTTAAGAGCAATGACCGCCAAGGAATAACTGTCATTACATTGACCGGCATCAAGTACCCTCGGGATACCGCCAATGTCGCCAAGATCAAGCTTGTTGTAGCGGTACTTGGCACATCCTGCTGTGAGGATCACTGTGTCGTGGGGCAGGTTTCGGGCAACATCTGAAAAGTACTCACGCCCCTTCTGCCGGCCATCACAGCCGCCCATAACGACAAAGCGCTTGATTGCTCCTGACGTTACAGCCGCTATGACCTTGTCTGCCAGGGCAAGCACCTGATTATGGGCAAAACCACCGATAATGGTGCCTGTCTCAATTTCCTCCGGGGCCTTACAGCTTTTTGCCTGCGCAATAATGGCCGAAAAATCTTTCATGCCGCCATTGACTCTGTCGGCAATGTGCGTTGTTCCCGGATAACCGGCCATCGCCGTGGTATACATCCGCCCCTGATAGGTATTTGTCTTTTTAATGGGGACAATACAGTTGGTGGTCATGAGGATTGGCCCGTTAAATGACTCAAAATCCTTGTTCTGATGCCACCATGAACTGCCGTAATTTCCCTTGAGATTCTCGTACTTCTTAAAGGCAGGATAGGAATGAGCTGGCAGCATCTCGCCGTGGGTATAAACATCAACCCCTGTGCCCTGGGTCTGGATGAGTAGCTCTTCCAGGTCTTTCAGGTCATGGCCGCTGACAAGTATTCCCGGGTTTTCGCCGACCCCCAGATTCACCTGGGTCATTTCAGGATTACCGTAGGCAGAGGTATTGGCGGTATCCAGCGCTGCCATGGCTTTCACTGCACATTCACCGGCCTGCAGTATCAGGGCGACCATCTCGTCAACGGAAAGGTCTTCGGTGGTGGACGCCAACCCCTCAATGACAAAGTCGTAGACTTCCGCATCTTCAACACCAAGAACAGCAGCATGCTCAGCATACGCTCCAATACCCTTGAGGCCGAGGATGAGAAGTTCGCGGAGCGAACGGACATCTTCGTTTTCCGTGGCCAGTACTCCGACAGTCCTGGCTTTTTCATCAAACGAGGCTGTATCGCTGGAAAACCACTGCGCTGAATGGTGCAGTGCGTCTACCTTTTCCGGAGATGATTGTACAGCATCAAACTGCTCTTTGAGTTGACGCTTCATGGCCTGGGAACGTGCTATCCACGACTCCAGACTGGTATTGTCAAAGTTGGCATTGGTGATGGTGGTAAACAGGCCCTGCACAAGAAGGAGGCCTACGGTCATGTCAACCGGTTTGCCAACCTGTTTCAGCTCCTTTGCCAGAACCGCGATACCTTTCAGGTCATAAATAAGTAAATCCTGCAGGTTGGCGGTTGACGCCTCTTTCCCGCAGACGCCTTTTACCGTGCATCCAGTACCTTTTGCGGTCTCCTGACATTGAAAACAGAACATCTTCATAGCGGTTTATCCTCAACGTAGTTGCTTGTCTCTCGTTCAGTTCCAGATGAACGGAAACAAAGGTTGTAAGATCTTATCAGCACATCAGTTGTGGCGCTGATGTTGCCCTCTAGTCTACAGCCGTTGAGACACTCCTCCTTGACACAGATCAAGTTTTACAATTTTTACTGTTTTTGGGTGTTTTTTTAAGTGTGAATAAAGTATAGCCGGACAAATTCAAGCACACTGCCCTTCGAGGTAATCAAGGATAATCTGGAAGTAAAAAAAACAGCGTTCCACCAGGGGAACAATTACAGATAAAAAACGGTGAAAGGATCCGTTGATAGCTTCAAGAAGCCAAGGGAAAAAGAGCGGAAAAGAAAGATAGTCGACTCCCTACAGAACGTCCTGACCAGCCAATGACCGTTGACACTCGGCCTGATTTCCACTATAAACAATGAGATATGGCTGTACGCCTGAAACCGTTTTCGATAACCACGCAGGACAACGAGAGGACAGCATACCATGACACTGAAAAAACTGGCTATCATCGTCGCGACCCTGGCCCTGACCGCCAGCCAGGCAATCGCCAAAGACACGATCATCAACGGCATTGATGCCAACTTCCCTCCTTTCGCCTACATTGACAAAACCGGCAAGCCCAGCGGGTTTGATGTAGAATGCATGGATATTATTGCAAAAAAACTCGGCATGAAAGTGGAGCACAAACCCATTGAGTGGGACGGCATCATCACTGCCCTGATGACCAAAAAAATTGACATGGTCGCCTCGGGCATGAGCATCACCGAGGAACGCGCAAAAAAAGTCAGCTTCACTCTTCCTTACTGGGTCATCAAACAGGTCTTTGTCACCAAAAAGGATTCTTCACTGACGGTCAACGATGTCCTCACAGGCAAAAAAAAGCTGGGTGTGCAGCAGGGTACCTCTGAAGCCAAATGGCTCAAGGAAGAGGCTGCCAAGCAGGGCTGGAATTTCACCTTGCGGTACTACAACTCGGCTCCCATCTCCCTTGAGGACGTCCTCAATGGCCGTATTGACGCGGCTGCCATGGATGACGCCCCAGCCAAGGATGCGGTTGCCAAAAAAGAGGTAAAGATTATCGGCACCTTTGGCATGCACGACGAAGAATTCGGTTACGCCGTGCGTAAAGATGACAAGGAGTTACTCGACAAGGTCAATGCTGAACTCAAGGCCCTGATGGGATCGCCCAAGTGGAACGAGCTGGTCAAAAAATACGAACTAGACAAATAACTGCCTAAACGTTTCCAGGGGGGAAACTCCTCACATGTTTTTTTCACGTGGGAAGTTTCCCCTGCATTGACCTACCTGCCCGCCGCCTTTGCCGACAACGCAAACCATACCTGACCATGTCCGCCTCAACCTCGGCCGTCCTTGACGCCCTCCCCTACTTGATTCAGGGCTCATTGATCACCATTGGCATCGTTTCGCTGGCCATGCTGCTGGGGTTGTTAGTGGGGTTAACCATGGCGGTCGGCATGGTGTATGGAAACAGCTTCTGGAAGGCACTCTTTGGTACCTATGTCTGGTTCTTCAGGGGTGTGCCAGTTCTGGTGCTGCTTTTTCTCTTCTACTTCGGACTCTTTCACTGGCTTGGCCTCAACTTCAGCGCCTTTGCCGCCGTTACCCTTGTTCTGGGGATGGTTACCGGTGCATACCAGGCAAATATCTTCCGAGGCGCCATGCTGAGCCTGCCCAAAGGGCAGTTTCAAGCGGCAGCCGCCCTGGGAATGGGAAACCGCCAAACCATCCTCTCCATCATCATCCCGCAGGTTCTCAGGATATCCATCCCTGCCTGGAGCAATGAATTTTCGATTGTCCTCAAGGATTCGGCCCTGGCCTTTGTCATCGGTGCGCCTGAAATCATGGCGAGGACACAGTTTGTCGCCTCCAGAACCTACCAGCACCTGCCGCTCTACATCACTGCAGGTTGCCTCTATTTCCTGCTGACCTGGGCTGGAGTGCTCGCCCTGATGCAGCTGGAAAAATCTGTCCGTATCCCGGGCTACTCCCATCAAGGTACCTGAACCATGACCACTGTTCCTATCCTGGAAGCCGAACAGCTGACCAAGTCTTTTGCCCGGAATACCATACTTCAATCGGTCAATCTCAGCCTCGAGTCCAGGGAGATCAAAGTACTGATAGGCCCTTCAGGGGGCGGCAAGTCCACCCTCCTGCAATGCATCAACGCCCTGGTCAAACCTGACAGCGGGACACTTCGCCTGCACGGCAAACCCGTCAACCTCGATAACCGCGCCGAGTTATACCGCCTGCGGCAGACAGTTGGCATGATTTTTCAGGATTTCAACCTCTTCGATCACCTGAGTGCCGTCAACAATATCATTGTCCCGCTGCGGAAAGTAAAACAGCTCAGTAAAAGCGAGGCCACAGAGCGGGCCCTCACCGAACTGACCCAGGTGGGACTTGCCGACAAGACCGAACTCTACCCTGCCCAGCTTTCTGGCGGCCAGAAACAGCGGGTGGCCATTGCCCGGGCCCTGGCCATGGACCCGGAGATTCTTTTGCTGGACGAGCCCACTTCTGCCCTCGACCCTGAGCTTATCGGCGAGGTGCTCAGTGTTATCCGTGGACTGGCTGCCAAGGGCATGACAATGATCATGGCCACCCACCAGATCAGCCTGATCAAATCCATCGCAGACACCGTCATCTTTATGGAAAATGGAGAAATTGTCGAACAGGGCACTCCGGACGAGCTGTTAAACGGTACCAGCGCCAGCAAGACCCGGCAGTTCTGCGACCTCCTTGCCGATATCGAAACCCGGGGGGCTTAGGTGGAGCTTTCTCCCTTTTACACTGAACTGTTCGAAGCACTCAACAGAGGGGTACTCACCAGTATTGCCCTGATTGTCCCTTCGGCCATCGGCGGGATACTCATCGGTATCCTTGCCGGCTCATTACGGGTTTTTGGCCCGGCGTTGATCCGAAACATTGGCCATTTCTACGCCGCCCTGTTCAGGGGCACACCACTGGTGGTCCAGCTCTTTGTCCTCTACTTCGGGCTGCCCGGCATAGGGATCTATCTCAGTCCTTACATGGCAGCGGTTACCGGCTTCATCCTCTGCGGCGGCGCTTACCAGTCTGAATATGTACGTGGAGCCCTGCTCTCCATCAAACGCGGCCAGTATCTCGGCGCACAGGCCCTCGGCTTTACCGGGCTGCAGACAGTTACCTGGATCATTGTGCCCCAGGCTGTCCGTCGAGCCCTCCACGGCTGTGGCAACGAACTTATCTACCTCATCAAGTACTCCAGCCTCGCCTACATCGTCACCTGCATAGAGCTCACCGGAGAAGGCAAGACCATTGCCACCGAATACTTTCGCTTCACCGAGGTGTTTGCCATCATCGGGCTCTACTATCTGGCCATGGTGAGCCTGGCGGTACTTCTTCTGAAAAAAGTCGAACAGCGACTGGCTGTGCCCGGCTTTGGGATGCATTGAAATGGCAGTAATCACCCTCCCCGACGAGCTTAAGCACCAACTGCAACAGGACCTTGGACCAGATCAGGTTTTCGATGACCCGTCAATCTTGAAGACCTGCGCCTCGGACGCATCAAAGGCCTTTCATCTGCCACACCTGGTGGTCAGACCCGATACTGTCACTGGTGTCCAAAAGGTGCTGCACCTGGCAAGCGAGCACCGGGTTCCAGTGTACCCCAGGGGTGGAGGTTCAGGTCTTGCCGGTGGATGTCTCGCTGAACATGGCGGCATTGTTCTCCAACTTACAGGACTTAACCGTCTCCGTTCCCTTGATGATCGCAACTTTACCATGGAAGTGGAGGCCGGGGTCCTCAGTTCCCGGGTTCGAGATGCAGCAGCCGAGGCAGGGATGTACTATCCCCCCGATCCTGCTGGCATGGAACTCAGCACCATTGGCGGCAATGCCGCCACAGATGCCGGAGGGCCAGCCTGCCTTAAATACGGCACCACAAGAGATTATATTCTGGGCGTCGAGGCGGTGCTGCCCAACGGCGAACTGCTCAGCACAGGGGTAAAAACCAGAAAAGGTGTTGTTGGTTACGATCTCTGCAATCTGCTCATCGGCAGTGAGGGGACCCTGGCGATCATCACGGCCCTCACCCTGAAACTCCTCCCCAGACCAGGAACAACCACGGGCATGATCGCGCTGTTCACAGACATGGGCGCCGCCATGGACGCGGTGGCCTCGATCATGGCCAGCGGCCACCTGCCATCTGCCCTTGAGTTTCTTGACTATCGCTGCGTTGGCCTGATTCGCGATCTCCTGCCGGTGACACCACCTGAAGGCAGCTCCATGCTTATTGTCGAGGTGGACGGAGGTGCCCAGGTTATTGACAACGAGATCCGGGAAATTGAGGCTGTCACCAGAAAGAGAGGGGCTCTCCATTGCCTGCAGCTGCCCGTGGCAGCCGACCGGCAGCGTATATGGGAGGTGCGGCGCCAGGTATCTCTTCGGATTCGTGATCAGGCCGGTATTTACTTCCCCGAAGACATTGCTGTACCCCTCTCAGCCATTGAGCGGCTGGTGAACGCCCTGCCCGCCTGTGAAGCGCGACATAACGTCGAGATTTACGGCTTCGGTCATGCAGGTGACGGCAACATCCATCTCAGTGTGATCACTCGGGATGCTGATGGGTATGCTCGAGCGCACAACGCAGTTGTCGAGCTTCTCGAACTGGCGGTTTCCCTGGATGGCACCATCTCCGGTGAGCATGGCATTGGTCTGGCCAAACGTGAATTCATTACCATGGAGCTCTCCAGCAGATCCCTTGCCCTGCAGCGTCAGATAAAAAACACCTTTGACCCCTACCACATCCTCAACCCGGGCAAGGTCTTCCCGGACAACCTCGACAGCACGCCATGAGCACCACAACCTTTGGCAGCAGCAGAGTCCGCACTGTCGCCCCTTCCATGACCAAAGAGATGGCGGTTATCGCTGCAAGGCATGGCGACTGTGTCAGCCTTGGTCAGGGCGTACCAGGCTTTGCCACGCCCGCTCACATTACCAAGGCCATTGCCGATTTTATCACCTCCAGGCCGGAGAGTGGTAAATACACGCTGCAGACCGGCATGCCAGAGCTCCGCGAGGCCATCAGTATGACACTGCAGCGAAACAAGGGTATCCGGGTTGATCCCGAGACTGAGATCTGTGTCACGGTGGGCGGCATGGAGGCCCTCCTCTGCGCGGTGTTTGCGGTCCTTGATCCAGGAGATGAGGTTCTGTTGCCATCACCGACCTACGCCTCATACACCGAGCAGATTCTCCTCGCAGGAGGCGTCCCGGTCCATATCCCCATGGACGACAAATGGCAGCTCGACATTGACGCCATGGCCAGTGCCATCACCGGAAAAACCCGCGCAATTATGCTGTGCAACCCCGGTAATCCGTGTGGCAATGTGATCCCAGCTCAACAGCTAAAAGAGCTCTGCCTGCTTGGCGAAGCCCATAATCTGGTGATGATCGTCGACGACACCTACGACTATCTCGTCTTTGAGAACGCTGCACCAGATACTCCCCTGGCCTGGGAACGCTTTCGTCACCTCAGCATCTCGGTGGGGTCACTGTCCAAAAAATATGCAATGACTGGATGGCGAGTGGGCTGGATCGCGGCAGACAGCCGCTGGATGGAGCAGATTATGAAGGTCCATGACGCCACGGCTATCTGTGCGCCAGCCCCTTCTCAGTTCGGCGCCCTGACCGCCCTCACCGGCTCCCAGGACTGCGTGACCCGCATGCGCCATGCGTTACTCAAGAGAAAGGAGCTGTGCTGTCAGCGACTGGACGAACTGCACCAATACTTCAGCTACGTGCCACCAGCCGGCGCCTTTTACGTCATGGCCAGATACCTGTTCACTGACCAGGAGGCCACCGAGCTTGCCGTTCGGCTGATCAAGGAGGCCGGCGTTATCACTATTCCGGGAACGGGTTTTGGCCCGGGTGGAGAGTCACACCTCAGGCTCAGTTTTGGCGGTGACGAGGTCGAGATCAATGCGGCCTTCGACCGAATTACCAGGTGGCTCAACTCTTCAGCAACTCATGCAACAACGTGAGAAAACAGATGCCTGACAGTCGAGCGGAACTACTCCAGGAGCACATTGACGCCTTTCCCATCCTTCCGACCACGGCCACCAGGGTCATGCAGGTGACCAGCAATCCGGAAAGTTCGGCCCAGGACCTGATGGAGGCGATTCTCCCGGATCAGGCACTGTGTGTCACTGTGCTCAAGCTGGCCAACTCGGTACTGTTCGGTCGCCCCAAAAAGGTTGACTCGATTAAGCTGGCTATCACGGTGCTCGGTTTTGACGAAGTTCAGGCCATCGCCCTCAGTAAGGCAATGATCAACTCGTTCAACGATCTGGCCTGGAAAAAAAAGACAAATCTCGATGCCTTCTGGAAGCACTCCCTGCTCACCGGCCTCGCAGCCAGACGCATTGCGCAGCACCTGCGTTCGCCGCTTGCCGGTTCATTCATTGCCGGCCTCATTCATGACATTGGCAAACTCGTGATGCTGATGACCTTTGAGAGCGAATATGCCCCTGCAGAGTGGCTGGAGCACTTCAGCACTGTCGAACAGCTCGCCGCTGAACAGAAGCGCTTTGTCTTCACCCACGACATTGTTGGCGGCGAGCTCCTGAAAAAATGGGCGTTTCCCGATAATCTGCTGGCCGCAGTCACCTTTCATCACTGCCCGGAAGATGCAGGCTCGCAAAAGGGTATCGCCACGATTGTTCAACTGGCAGATCTGCTCGCGCATTGCTGCAATTTTCCGGAGATGCTCGAAGGCCAGAACATTACACACTGTATTCAGCAGTACCTGCCAAACCTGGCTTCCCGCTGGCTGGCTCTTGGCTACCGCTGGGATGACGAGGTTGTTCAACGCTGGTATCAATGGCTACTCAACAACCACCAGGAAAACGACAGTATCAGAACCCTTTTCTTGCAATAACGCACCGTAACCACAGGTTTTTGCCGGGCTACTCCAGACAGTGCAAGGATTTCAGTGAAAGGGAGCAGACGAGGGAACCTGTTCCTGTTCATGGAGACGACGTTCGACTTCGGGCAGCCAGGCACGTTCGATCCAGGAGGTCCCGTTACCGGGTGTCACGGCCGAACAGTCCCAGCCGCTCAGATTGAGCATGACAGCCATCTCGGCCATGGCCCGCTGATTCTCGGTGTGGAGGATGACATGGGCAAAGGGTTGGCATCCACTGAGATAGTCGACGATATCCAGGGCCGAACCAGGATATCCACCGCGCAACCTGTCAATGTCTTGTTCCCCGGGCCACATTGCGTACCCCAGCGAAATAACAGCAGCCACTCTCGGATGTGCACGCATCCAGGCAATCATCGCCCAGACATTGGCAAAACCAACGGCAAGGGAGCCTGGCAAGAAGGAACGAATCAGATAACGCATGACCGCCAAGTGTTCGCGGTTTCCATCAAAAAAGATAATCATACCCTTTAACCAGGTCGAACAACAGACAAGAATATTTGCATATTTTATCGAACAGCGCTAGATAGTATACAGGTCTACTCAACGAACTTTACAGACAGATGCGCCGTCTTTGTCACTGACAGTGAAGCATAAGCAACGAAGGAACACGCTGCCTGTCCTCCGATCTTTTTCCCAGGGTTCTTTGAGCACAGCCGAGGACACGGGGGGTACCAGCAACGACCTCGCTTGCAGATGACAGTACCCCAAAACAATTTTTTGCCGGTAAAAAACTTGCCACTGTTCGTCAAACAGTTGCCGAAAGGCTTGAGCAGTTAAGCTCTTTCTGCAACGGTACACCCTGCGGCCTGATGACGAACGGCGTTTTTCAAGAGTATATCACTTTTATCATGGAAGGAGAAGACCATGGGCATCATCACCATTTCAAGGGGATCGTACAGCAACGGAAAATTTATTGCCGAACAACTGGCAAGGGAACTCGGCTATGAATGTGTGTCCCGTGACATTATCATGGAAGCGTCAGAACATTTTAACGTCCCTGAGTTGAAACTGATTCGGGCGATTCATGATGCGCCTAACCTGCTTGACAGGATGAACTATACCAAAGAAAAGTACATCGCCTACATCCGTGAAGCATTTTACGACCATATGCGGCACAGCAACATTGTCTACCACGGCCTGGCAGGTCAGTTTCTCCTTCAGGGTGTTCCCAATGTACTCAAGGTTCGTATCATTGCAAACTTCGAAGACCGGGTCCGCGAGGAGATGCAACGCGAGGGGATTGGCGCTGACGAGGCCCGCCATATCCTGAAAAAAGATGACGAGGAGCGGCGAAAATGGAGTTCCACTCTGTATGGTATCGATACCGCAGATCCAACCCTCTACGATATCCTGATTCACATAGACACCATCCAGGCGGAAAAGGCCGTAGAAATCCTCAAGGCCATTGCTGATCGACCATGCTTTCAGGATTCACCCCAACAGCGTCAGGTTCTCAGTGACAAGTACCTGGAGGCAAAAGTCACTGTTGCCCTGCTGGGGAAATTCCCTGGTGTCAAGGTCCACGCCGAAAAAAGCACGGTAATGATTCAGATGGAAAATGTGCTCTTCATGGAAGACCGTGTCAAAGAGCAGATCACCCAGATCGTCAACACCGTTGATGGTGTCAAGGAAATTCACGTGGGTGTAACTCCCATGGATATCGACTAACGAGGAGCTTGACGTCTTCGTTTTCCAATCAACCTCAAGGCGGAAAAGAACCTCCGGATATTTTTTGTGCTTTTTTATCCGTTGGCTATTGAGATTCTTCCGCAAAAACCGTGTTGTTCTTTTGTGGGGGTACTCTATTTAGTTCCAGAAGGTTCCCTGATGACAGCGCTGTTAACCAGGAAGAATATACCGGCGTAAGAGTCGACCAGCTCCAGGGATCTGTCAAGTTTCGCGAAGATCCCTGGTCAAGCCGGGAAGCACGCTGCAGGAGCCGGCGAAGTTTAGGGATAAACTCACTGTTCTGGTAGCGATATTGTTCAGGAAAAAGTTCCGGATAACTGAGGCGGTCCGGGACAAGAGGACGACATCCGGCTCGCACGGCCTCCAGCACTGCCATCCCAAAAAATTCATGGACAGCAGTACTCACAACAATGTCACCACGCCGGAGCAATTCGGCATACCTCGCTCTTGGAGTTGCATAGCCCCAGTGCATGACCCGTTCTCCCAGCCTTTTTCTGGCATCTGCTAATGCCGCTGTCTGCCGTTGGTGCTGGTCGCCAAGCACAATTATTCTGAACGCCAGCCCCTCCCCTGCCAACTGCTCAAGCGCATCAACAAAAATATCGGGCTGCTTGTCATGCTCCCAGCGATGATTCCAGAGGACCACCGGTTCAGATCCGGGAGCGGCAGCCTCTATGCTGTCTATCTCGGCATAGTCCATACCTGGGGGAATTATGCGGCTTTTTTTATGGAGATCATCGAGAAGGTCAGTTCTATACCCTGTGCTGGCTCCTCGCTGCAAGTAACGGTCGACGCCAGTAAAAAAGGTAAGAAAATTATGTTCAGAGTTGAAGACTATACTGTCAGCAGCCAAGGCTGAAGAAAAATTCAGCGCCTGAAACTGGTATACAGACTGACTGTCCTGCTGTACCGGGTAGGCAAACTGATTTTCGTGAAAGTAGATGGCTGTCGGCAGCACCAGGCCATGTCGGGCTAACAGACTTCTTAACAAAGTGAAATCAATAAAGGAAGAGACAAGCAGGGCGTCAAAATGGCACCCTCTGTCAACGGCTGCCAGCAACCGCTCAGCCATCCGGGGTGCGGCCAACTGCATGCGTTGCTTCCAGCCTCTTGCCGGCTGGGTGAACCACGAGAAGTTCCATTGGCAAAGATGCGATGCAAGCCCTTCAAGAAAAGCACGGTGAGAACCACCAAAATAGGGCTCCACCAGGGCCAGGTGAGGTCTGCCGTTTTTTTGCCAATGAATTTTTTCTTTCCAGTCTTTCATGATTTCCGGCATAATAGAACAGCACCAAAAAAACATCCTGCCAGGGTTTTCCGTCGGGAGTTGGATGTCCAGCATCAGGAAAACAAAGTACAGCATTCTTTGTTTCACCCCATAACACAGCAAGAGGTTTTTCTCATGTCAAACTGGTATGTGGCTGTAAACGGCCAAACACAAGGACCATTCTCCTCAGCTCAACTTCGCCAGGGTATTGCGACAGGCATATATACGAGCACAACTCTGATCTGGCGGGAAGGATTCAGCGAATGGTTACCTCTGTCCGAGGTACAGGAGCTTTCCGATCCCCAGCCCGGGGCAGGTGTGCCGCCCCAACAGCCCGGCCAGGTTGCGCATGAGATTGACTACCGGGTACTCGGCCAGGAAATGCAGTTCGTCGAAATCGAACTGGATCCGGGCGAAAGCGTTGTCGCTGAAGCTGGCGCCATGATGTACATGGATGAGCAAATCCAGATGGAAACCGTCTTTGGTGACGGCTCTGCAGCCTCTGCATCCGGCTCCTTTATGGACCGGATGCTCGGTGCCGGCAAACGGCTGATCACCGGTGAAGGGCTGTTCATCACCATGTTCACCAACCAGGGCTCAGGAAAAAAACAGGTAGCCTTTGCCTCACCCTATCCAGGCAAGATTATCCCGTTAAATCTGCCAGATTACGGCAACCGGATCATCTGCCAGAAAGACGCATTCCTCTGCGCTGCCAGGGGAGTTTCCATTGGTATTGCCTTCCAGAAAAAAATCGGCGTAGCTCTCTTTGGCGGTGAAGGCTTTATCATGCAGCAACTGGACGGGGACGGGCTGAGCTTTGTTCACGCTGGCGGCACGATTATTGAGCGGGAGCTGGCTGCCGGCGAAATGCTCAGGGTCGACACCGGCTGCCTGGTGGCCCTGACCCAGACGGTGAATTACGACATTGAATTCGTCGGCAACGTCAAGAGCGCCATTTTTGGCGGAGAGGGCTTTTTCTTTGCCACCCTCAGAGGACCTGGACACGTATGGCTGCAGTCCCTGCCATTTTCGAGGTTGGCCGGCCGGATCTGGGAGGCTGCCCCGCAGACGGCTGGCGGCGCCAAGGGCGAAGGCTCAGTGATCGGCGGCCTGGCCAACATATTCGAGCGGTAGCAAAGAACCTACAACTGTTCCTCGATAAATTTCATCATCTCGGCGCTGAGCCCCAGGGCCTGGCCTAGGCGGTCCAACCACTGTCGCTCAGCCGCAGTATCCACATCAATGGCTGCGGCAGCGAGCATGTACATGGTTTTGGCAGTTCCTGGATCTTCCACCCCGGTGCTCAGCTCCTCTATGGTACGGGGACGATGCAGCTCTTCGATCAGAAAGCGCTGCTCTTCCTGGGTTAACTCGGCCTGCCGCAGGCGATCAACGATCCGTTTTTCCTCGTTTTTATCAAGTACCCCGTCACTGTGTGCGGCAGCAATCATGACCTGAACCATACGGATGGCCAGGTCCTGCATATCAGCCTTGCCTGCCGCTTCACTCATCGGCGGCGGAGGCGGTGGCGCAGCTCCACCAGCAGGGCCTTGACCGGGCAATGGAGGGGGCCCTGCTGCCGAGGGCGGGACCGGGGGAACTGGCGGTGCTCCGGAAAAACGACCATGCGGCGAGGCAGACGGACCACCTCGGTCTTTCATGATTTCCATGGCGCCAACACCCAATCCAATCATGGTCATCAGGCCGCCTCCCGATCCGAGGCTGTCTAACAACCCTCCCTTGCCTGAGCGGGACCCAGATCTCAGCACCTCACCCACTACCTTGCCCAGCAGCTTTTCTGCGTCAAACATCGGCTCATCCCTAGTTTTGTACTATTTTCATAAAATATTCTTTCCCTCCAATATAGCTGCTCTTCAGAATACCGCACCCAGAAAAGTATCGCATCGAATTTCTCATACAGCTCCAGCTTTCCCTGTACAATTACCAGGAATACGTCTATAGTGCGCAGAAACAACAATACGCGAGACGAGCATGACTCTTCATCCCCCTGACTTGTCAACCATGGCCTGACCGTCCTGTTTCCATATTTTTCGCCGATGACAACAGACACATATATTGAGGATCTTCTTACCTTTCTTACCCGTTCTTCAAGCCCTTTTCACGCTGTGTACACTGCAGCGAAAATGCTCGAGCAGGCGCAATTTACCCGCGTGGAAGAAACAGCAGACTGGCGAGACCTCCAACCCGGCAAATATTACACCACCAGATCCGACTCAAGCCTGATTGCCTTCACCTTTTCCGAAAAGCCTGCGGCACTGCGCATGGCAGGTGCGCACACTGACAGCCCCTGTCTCAAACTTAAACCCAATGCCGAAATCTCGAGGCAGGGATGCACCCAGCTTGGCGTCGAGGTTTACGGCGGCGCTCTACTTGGCCCCTGGTTTGACAGGGACCTTTCCCTGGCGGGCCGGGTCTGCTGGCTTGACACTGCAGACCGCCTGCATACCTCGCTGGTGGACTTTAAACGCCCCATTGCCGTTATTCCCAGCCTGGCGATCCATCTTGACCGGGAAGTCAATACGAATCGGTCTATCAACAAGCAGACCGACTTGATACCGATACTTCTGGGCAATGAACAGGAGGGGCACCAGGGTTTTCGTGCCTCGCTTAAAGAACAGCTCCATAAAAATACTTCTGACATCCAGGAACTGCTCGACGTTGACCTCTTTTTCTACGATGTCCAGGGCCCGGCACGTATCGGTCTTGCCGATGACCTCATCACCGGAGCCCGGCTCGACAACCTGGTTTCCTGTCACGCCCTGCTCACCGCCATGGCCTCCGGGATCTCGGAGAACGCGATGATTGTCCTCAATGACCATGAAGAGGTCGGCTCAGTCTCGACAACAGGTGCGCAAGGTCCCTTTCTCCAAGCTGTGCTGGAACGGCTCTTTCCTGATGTGGAACACCGAAATCAACTACTTAGCAGGTCGCTTCTTCTCTCCGTGGATAATGCCCACGCAGTACATCCGAACTTTGCCGACCGCCATGATTCTCTGTGTCTGCCGAGATTGAACAAGGGGCCAGTCATCAAACACAATGCCAATCAACGCTACGCCACTAACGCGCTTACCAGCTCCATTTTTCGTACGCTCTGCCACAGGGTCCACGTACCGGTCCAGGAGTTTGTCATGCGTAATGATCTCGCCTGTGGCTCAACAATTGGCCCGCTGACGGCTGCCGGTATAGGGGTTGCCACGGTGGATGTCGGAATTCCCTCTTGGGCGATGCACTCCATTCGTGAAACCATGGGAGTACTTGACTGCTGGTACATGCACCTGGTCCTGCGCGAATTCTTTTCCGGCACTCCCCCCCTGGTTCTCGACACGGAGATGATTGGATGAAAGGGTGGCGGATCTGGAAAGCTGTTTTCTGCTTGTTTTTCCTGGGAATAATCTGTACGACTGCCGGCCTTGTCAACAAAAGTGCCGCCGCCAGAGTATCCCATGAGCTCCAGCGTTCGCTGCTCAAACATCAGGACAGTCGCCCAGCAGCCAGTCAACTCCGCAGACTCCAGCGCTACAATTACCTGATTAACTACTTCTGCTCTTTTGCCTATTTTCAAAAAGGGCGAACCGTTAATGCCGATTTTCTCAGGGCGTTGATCATTGCCGAATCCAATGTGCGGCCCAGAGCAATCTCCAGCAAAGGTGCCCGCGGACTCACCCAGATCCTCTACAGCACCGGCCGCCAGGCAGCCCGCGAACTCGTGGCAACACATTACCGTTTTCGTTATGTCAATATCCACCGACTTTCGCATCTTCGCAAAGAAGACCTTGATGATCCGGCCATCAATCTTCTTCTGGCCTCTTATCTCATTGCCAAGTACAATATTCAGTTTAACGGCAAACTTGACCTGGTCGTGGCTGCCTGGAATGCCGGAGGAAAAAGTATCAAAAACAACACACCACCGCACTACCCGGAAACACTTGACCTTATCGGCAAGGTCAACAGCCATTTTCTCTATTTTATTCGCCGAAATTCCGGCAAGGGTTAGCTGATTCATGTTCACTGGTTACTTGCATCTTGACGGCATCGTCTCTTCTGCCAAAATTCTCCGGGCGTCCGCCAGACAGCGGCATTCCCACTTCTTGCCTCGACGCTTATGATCCAGCAGCTTTTAGCCTTTGTCAGAAAACGGTTACCAGGTGGTGCCGGTAACGCACCTGCTCAAAAAAAAGCAGCGAATACCGGACAGCGGCAGCAGACTTCACCTGAGCAAGCAGCTGGGCGCTCTGCAGCAGGTGAAAACGCCTCGAAAAAAGTTCAGCGTCGCCGCCGGCGAAAACCGGGATCACGAAAACCAAAGCAGCGGCCATCCCCGGACAGTACCTGGAGTTGCGAGCAGTTCATTGTGCCGCCCGTGCCCGGTAAAATCAGGTTTCACGACGTTGACCTGCCAGACCCGCTCATGCACGCCATTGCCGACCTGAAATTCGAATACTGTACCCCCATCCAGGAAAAGGCCCTCCCCGCCGTTGTCCAGGGCCGGGATATTGTCGGCAAAGCCAATACCGGCACCGGCAAGAGTGCAGTGTTTCTCATCGGTATTCTCACTCGTCTTTTACGGGAAACAGCCAGCACGAAAGGCAACCGCAATCGCCGCCGCCTTCCACAAGCGCTGGTCATTGCCCCCACAAGAGAACTGGTTATCCAGATTGCCAAGGATGGCCAGGCCTTGGGTCGATACACTGACATTGGCATCCAGGCCGTGTATGGCGGCGCTCAGTATCAACAGCAGATGGATGCCCTGCGCCGGCAACAATGTGATATCGTCGTCGCTACCCCGGGACGCCTCCTGGATTTTGTCGGGAAACGGGTTGTCTGCCTCGACCAGTGTGCCATCCTGGTCATTGATGAGGCCGACCGGATGCTTGACATGGGCTTTATCCCCGATGTTCGTCGGATTATCGGCAGGATACCAGCGAAAGAGCAGCGCCAGACCATGCTGTTTTCCGCGACCATCACCCCGGATGTCCAACGGCTCGCTTCGCAGTGGTGCCGCAAACCTGTGTCTGCCAAGGTTGATGAAGAGGAGGTTGCAGCAGCGGCCGTCGAACAGATTGTCTACCTGGTGACTGGTCAAGAAAAATATCACCTCCTTTATAATCTGCTCCAACAGCAGGCTGAAAACCGAGTTCTGGTGTTTGCCAACCAGAAGCACGAGGCTCGTAAACTGAACGACCGGCTCCGTCGCAACGGCATCGACTGCGCACTGTTGACCGGAGATGTACCCCAGAATAAACGAACCGGCAGGTTGGAGAGTTTTCGTGCCGGCCGCATCAAGGTACTGGTGGCCACCGATGTCGCTGGCCGCGGTATCCACATCGACAACATCAGCCATGTGGTTAACTACACCCTCCCCTATGAGCCCGAGGACTACGTCCACCGTATCGGCCGGACAGGAAGGGCTGGCGCCAGTGGCACTGCCATCAGTTTTGCCTGTGAGGAAGGCGGCTTTTATCTGCCTGCCATTGAAGAGTTTATTGAGCAAAAACTGGAATGTATCATGCCCGACCCTGCCCTGCTGAAAGAAGCGCCCAAAGGGACGGCAGCAGAGCAGAACAGCGAAAAACAGCAGCGGAGACGCCCTTCAGGGAAGCGACGCCGCCGAAAACGGCAGCATCGACGCCGCTCACAGGACAACAGCGGGTAACAGGCCGACAACGTATCTCTGAATTTCACCACGGCAATCCCTTGTCGGCAGTGAACGTTTCTGCTCCACCCCGACTTGACCAGACATGACGGTGCATATGGAGCGAAAAATCATCTCTCTTAGTCGCTGATATTGTGCTGAACAAGATAATATGCTACACTTCGTTGTTTTTATCAGCCTCGGCAAGCAGAGCAGGGTTGTAGGCAAAACAATCACCATGGTGAAAAGTCCCCCTCTGTATCCGTGGAGGCGCACTGTCGGTCCGGAAAGGGACCTGCAGTAGACACAACCATTTTTTCAAGCTGGTCAAGGTCAGCTGAGCTCTCTCTTGAGCGTTGAACTTTTGAAAAGGAAAAGACAATGCAATACGGCATGATTATCGATATCGACCGCTGTGTCGGTTGCCACGCCTGCACCATCGCCTGCAAGGCAGAGTGGGAAATACCAACACGGTTCAACCGAAACTGGGTCTTCCGGCTTGGCCCAGAGATGACATCGGAAGGTCTTTCATACACCTACTATCCAGGCCTGTGCAATCACTGTGATTTACCGCCGTGTGTTGACGCCTGTCCCGCAGACCCGGTGAAAATGACCTTTCAGGATGCTCGAAACGGACAGACCAAAACCATGGTGGTTTCTGCCACGTGGAAAGATCCGTTCAATGGCACTGTGCAGATCGACAAGAAGCGGTGCATCGGCTGTGGCGCCTGTGCCGAAGCCTGTCCATACAATGCCAGATATATCAACCCTGATCTGGCAGACGAAAACAGTCTGGGCAAGGCTGATAAGTGTACCTATTGCATGCCCAGGGTCGCTGAAGGACTGACACCTTCCTGTGTGCAGACCTGTCTGGCCCATGCCCGTATCTTTGGTGACCTGGATGACCCCGAATCTGAGGTCGCCAAGTATGTCAAAAAAGGGGCAGTGGGACTGACCTCGGAAAAGGTGCAGATTGGTCCGAATGGCCTCTATTACGGGACAAAAAAGGCAGACATGGAGCTGTTAATGAAGGAGGCTCCCCAGGAGATGACCTACGCCAGCACCAGGACCCTGCGTCGGGCCATGATCGCCCAGATGACCAAACCTGCCATGAAAGGCCTCAAAGACCTTGGCGTTCTTGGACTTGTCGGGGCTCTGACCGCCAAATACCTGGAAGACGACGAAAAATAGATACCCTCGTTTTTCTTTACAGGAGCACTGGTGCGCGCACCTCTCACGAGATCCCAGACGACCACTGGATGAAGACGGGTACCTGCGCTTTATGCCCAGCTCTTTCTCCTGACCGGTTCTTTCAACGCCAACCAGTCTCTTCCTAAAGACTTCATGCTTCCCTCCCTTACCTATGCTGAGCGCTACCGTAACCTCGGCACCAGGACCTACAGTAAGCACGCCGATTACACGGAGGCTGACGAGCGGTACCGTCCCGATGGCAGCCAGGAAAGCTTTCTGCTCACTCCGTTTCGCGTCAGCAAAGAACGGCTGCTAATCTACAGTGCCAACCCGCCGCCTGAGATCCTGTCATACTATGTGCAAGAACAAGATGCCCTCTTTTGTCTTCATCCGCAGACACTGGAGCGCTCGGTAGACCCCTACCTGGAGGAGATCCGCGCCCACGGTACCCGGACAGCACCGCTGCGGGTCTCGCCCAGCTCGTCCACAAGAACGTTGTTTGTTCTTGACGGATACCCCGATCATGCCCTCAAGGTCCACTTTCCCTTTCGGGTCTCCCGGTATGGGAGAAAAATGCGTGATGAGGTCATTGAGCAGGCGGTAAACGTCTCCCGCGAGCTGGAAGCTGACATTGACCTGCTCGACCAACGATTTGCCTTTTTACGGGAACCGCTGGGCATCGCCCACGTCAACCTGGACACCTCCACGGCTCGAGGTGAAAACTGGGGCTATCTTGTTCGGGACATGCGCCCTTTTCCCTTGTATCCCGGGGAAAAACCGCACTTGCTACCAGGGTTTGCCCTGTACGGTCAGGATTTTTTTGCCCCTGACGCCCCACCCTTACTGCATGCGCTGATTGATCAGGATGACCCGCTCGCCGTTGTTCTCGAGTCCATCATGCTGCCCATTGTCCGGCACTGGGTGGACTGCTACCTGCACTTCGGCTACATGATGGAACCTCATGGCCAAAACACACTGCTGGAGATTGATACAGCCGGAAAAATACGCAGGATAGTCCACAGGGACCTGAGTGTCGGCCTGGACATGCGACGACGGCGCGATGTCGGACGGTCGGCTACTGGGCTCAACAACTACAATCGCATGGAAAGCGGTGAATTTACCAGTATTACCTACGACATGTTCACCGGGAGCCACTTCTTTGACCGCATCGTCACCTGCTGCTGCCAGCACTCGCCGCACCTGCAGGCTGAAGACTTTCGCCGGCCATGCCGGGAGCTCTTTGCCCGGCTGTTTCCAGATCATGCCCGCTACATGCCGCGAACTGTCCACTATTTCAGTGAGCAACGCGACCGCTTCAACAAACCCCTCTTTGTTGATACCGGTCAGGTGCCTTGCTGGCGTCCTTAACGCTCCGAACGCGGAGTGCCACCCGTGATTCATGAAACATGGGACCCTCACCCTGATCAGCCTCCTTCTGGGAGGTCAGCTCATTGATGGCAGAGGGAAACTGGTACTGCGGCCAGAACAGTCCTTCAGCCACGAGTAGACCAGGCTGGGTAGCGTCGCTGACCCTGGCCACCCGTTCACAGCAGCCCCGGGCATTCTCAAGCACCACCGGCGCACCAGAGACAATGCCTGCTGCAGCCGCATCTTCCGGGTGTACAAGGACCTCTCCGGGCACCGCCTCCAGTAGGTCACCCAGGGTGCTGTTCAAGAGGTCCCGGTGGGGCGGGGTAATCAGCAAAAAAGGATAACGGGCAGCCATGTCCGGGTTGTCAAACTCATCGGCCCTGATCAGCCCCGGAACTGAGGGGTACAACAGTTTCGCTGTTGCCAAAAAAGTTCCGGAACAGCCCTCTGCCTGCCAGTGGGTGGACCTGATATACCTGCCTGGTGCAGGAAGAGTCTTGCAGTCGGCAGGCAGTCCCTTCAGCGTCTTGAAGTAGGCTACCAGCCGCTCATCAACACTCTGATAAAACACTGGCTCGTCATACCCCATACGCTGGGCAAGCTGTTGAAACAGCTCAAAGTTGCTCATTGCCTCTCCCACCGGCGCGATAACAGGTTCGGTAACTCCCAGGTAAAAGTGGCCGTATGCCGTATACAGGTCACGGTTTTCCAGGAAGGTGGTTGCCGGCAGCAGGAGATCAGCATACCGTGCCGTGGGAGTCATCACCTGTTCATGGACCATGGTAAACAGGTCCTCTCTGGCCAGACCTCGCCGCACCTGACTGCTATCGGGCGCCGAGCTGAGCGGATTGGCATTGTAGTTGAGCAACACCCTGATGGGCGGGTCCAGGGCTGTCAGGGCATGGCCTAGATGGATCATGTTGACCCGACGCAGAGGAGCCGGGGCAAGTTCAGGGTGGGTGAGTGCGGCCTTGTCTCCGGAAAACGCTCCGGAGAAAAACAAGACCCCCTGCCCCGGGCCTCCGGTAAAAAGGCCAAGCGCATGCGCCAAAGTGGTCACCGCCCGTACCGCCATTGCCCCTCGACTGTTTCGTGTCATGCCCGCGCCAATCCGGAAAAAGATACGTTGACGCCTGGCCAGCAACCGCACCAGATCCTCGACCAGCTGCCGCTGCACGCCGCACTGACCGAGCAGCGTCTCAAGCGGTGTGGCCTCCAGGATATGAGCCAGATGCGCTTGTCGAGCAACGTGGTCGTGCCCTTCTTCATGCAGGACCCCGTTTTTCTGGCTCTTCAGCAACTTGAGGCACGCAAGTGCAAGTGCCACATCTCCGGCCGGCCGTACCGGAAGATGATAATCTGCGGCCGCTGCTGTCTCATTGCGATACGGATCAACCACCACCAGCTTTGCCCCCCTGCTCCGTGCCCTGGCGACATACTGCCAGAAATGGATGTTGGTTACCTTGATATTGATACCCCAGGCAACGATCAGGTCGGCGTTTTCCGCTTTTTCCGGAGGACTGCCGACAATATTCTGGCAATGGGCATTCCAGCCGGCCCGTGCCGTACTCGAGCAGATGGTTTCCTTTATCATGGTGGCCCCGAGTCGATGAAGAAGCGGGTATCCGGCAAAACGATGCACCACTCCCATATTGCCAGCATAGACCCAGGGCATGATCGCACTTCCCCCGTACTGGCGACAGGTGTCGCTGAGTTTTTCGGCGAGCTGGTCAAGGGCATCATCCCAGCTGATACGCTCAAAACTCGCTGTACCCTTGGTGCCAACCCGTCGTTGTGGGTAGAGAAGGCGCTGTTCACCATACACCCGCTCCAGATAACGCCGCATTTTTCTGCAGATAAAGCCGTGAGTATACGGATGATCAGGATCACCACGTAACTCGGTCACCCGGCCGTGTTCGAGCGTGGCGATCATGCCACAGGTATCTGGGCAGTCGAGGGGGCAGATGGTTTTCTTTCGAGAACTGAGCATAGTTTCACTTTGCTGGTGCTAAAGACACAGAGATCTCGACCAAATCACCTAAAAACAGCTGGGAACGACTCTTAACTATTCGATTTTTCAAAGAAGATCAAGGGACAAAACCTGTCATTTTTTACCTAAAAATTATTGCCCACGCTTTTTCACACGCTCAACACTTTCACCTGCCGTTACTTGAGCCCAGCACGAGGCTGACCTCATGCCACTGACCCGCATCCAGGAGCGATGCAGTATCAGGCATAATCAGCCCGGCAAAAATTCTCACAATCCCGGTAGGAATAATCTACCTGACAGTGTACTATAGCAGAGAGTTAATGCTTGGGTCTGTACTCACAACTTATTGTTATTAAAAAACAAAAAAATCAGCCTGCGCTTTTTACCCTGATATTCCTTGTTTTTTTATCAGTGCGTTGATTCCGGTGGAAATCCGGTCGATCCACCTGTGGGTGAACGGACACAGCAGCACCGGCCATTAGCAGGAGTATCCGCAAGTGTCAGCTATCCTGTCAACGCTGGGTCACTGCCGCCTGGCAGTAGAAAAACCAACCAATCACATCCTGGTCCACGCCATGTCCGCACCCTTTGTTCACCTCCATGTCCATACCCAATACTCCATGCTCGATGGCGCCATCCGTGTTGACGACCTCATCGAACGCGCTCTCGAATACGAGATGCCGGCTGTTGCCGTGACTGACCATGGTGCCATGTATGGAGCGCTTGAATTCTATGAAAAAGCCAAAAAGGCGGGCATTAAGCCCATAGTCGGCTGCGAGGCCTATATCGCTGAAAAGAGCAGGCTCCTCACCGGCCGCGACGCTGGCCACAATTTTCACATTGTGCTGCTGGCCATGAACCACACCGGGTACCAGAACCTGCTGCAATTAACCTCTGCGGCCCAGATCGAGGGGTTCTATTACCGGCCGCGGATCGACATGGATCTGTTGCGCAAACACCATGAAGGCCTGATCGCCCTTACCGCCTGTCTCCATGGTGAGATTCCCTACCGCCTCACCCATGGTGACCCTGAAGGCGCCCGAAAAAGAGCGCTGGAATTCAAGGAGCTCCTTGGCGACCGATTCTACTTTGAGCTCCAGGAAAATGGCATTCCCGAGCAGACCACCGTCAATCAGGGGTTGATGGCCCTGGCCAGGGAGCTTGATATTCCACTGGTGGCCACGGCAGACTGCCACTATCTCACCCAGGAAGAAAGCTACGCCCATGAGGTATTGCTCTGTATCCAGTGCCAGAAGACGATCAACGACCCCAGGAGATTTCGCTTTCCGACCAACCAGCTGTTCTTCAAGTCCGGCGACCAGATGTGTCAAGAATTCAGTTACTGTCCGGAAGCGGTCACCAATACCCTGGAAATAGCCGAGCGCTGCGACCTTGAGCTGGACTTTGGCACCAACTACTTTCCCAACTTTCCAGTTGAAGAGAACAAAGATCTGGAGACCATGTTTGCCGAGGCCTGCTGGAAAGGGTTTGATGAACGAATGGCCGAGGCGAGACTCCTGCGCACGGTCGAGGCAGACGAAGAACAACAGTACCGAGAGCGTCTGGAGATGGAGATCGACGTTATCCAGCGGATGGGCTTTTCCGGGTACTTTCTCATTGTTGCCGATTTTATCAACTGGGCCAAAAGCCAGGAGATACCTGTTGGCCCGGGCCGCGGCTCCGGGGCAGGAAGCCTGGCAGCTTTCTGCATGTCCATCACCGACATCGATCCTTTGCAGTATGGCCTGATCTTTGAACGATTTTTGAATGTGGAGCGTGTCTCCATGCCGGACTTTGACGTTGATTTCTGCAAGGATCGGCGTGATGAGGTTATCAGATATGTGCGGCAACGCTACGGCGGCAGTTCCCATGTCGCCCAGATCGTCGCCTATGGGTCCATGAAGGCTCGTGCTGTCATCAGGGACGTGGGGCGAGTCCTGGAGATTCCCCTGCCCGTGGTGGACCGGATTGCCAAGCTGGTGCCAGAACAGCTCAATATCACCCTGAAAAAGGCGATCAATCAGGAGCCAAAGCTTCGTGAGGCCATGAAGGAGAGTGATATCCGGGAGCTGCTCACCGTTGCCCAAACCCTGGAGGGTCTCTCCCGGCACAAGACTATCCATGCTGCCGGGGTGGTCATCTCACCCGGCCCGATGGTCGAGTACCTGCCCCTCTGTGTTGGTCCGAACAAGGAGGTGCTCACCCAGTATGACATGAAGTACACCGAGAAGACCGGGCTGATCAAGTTCGACTTCCTCGGCCTGAAGACACTCACTGTGATTGACCGGGCGCTTAAGCTGATCCGTCACAACACCGGTGAAGCGATCAACCTCAAGGCAATACCCATGGATGACCAACCCACCTATGCCCTCCTCTGCAAAGGGCACAGTCTCGGGGTGTTTCAGCTGGAAAGTGACGGAATGCGCGAGCTGCTCATCAAGATGCAGCCAGAGCAATTTTCCGACCTGATCGCGCTGGTGGCCCTGTACCGCCCGGGTCCGCTGGACTCGGGCATGGTCAACCAATTCGTCGAAACCAAACATGGCCGCCGGGAGGCCGAGTACCCGCTACCACAGGTTAAACAGGTACTGGAGGAGACCTACGGCGTCATTGTCTACCAGGAACAGGTCATGAAGATCTCCAACATCCTGGCTGGTTACAGCCTGGGAGATGCCGACATCCTCAGACGGGCCATGGGCAAAAAGATCCCCAGTGTCATGGAGGCACAGCGGGAAAAATTTTTACGCGGTGCCCGCGAAAAGAACATTCCCGAAGAGAAAGCCCAGTACGTCTTTGACCTGATGGCCAAGTTTGCGGGCTACGGGTTCAACAAGTCACATTCAGCAGCCTATGCCCTGATTGCCTATCAGACCGCCTACCTGAAAACCCACTACCCAGCCCAGTTTTTAGCGGCCCTGCTGAGCTGTGACGTCGACAATACCGACAAGGTGGTCAAATATATTCACGAATGTCAGGTCCAGGGTGTTGAAGTACATCCACCGGATATCAATGAATCATACAGTGACTTCACGGTTATTGATGACCGCATCCGCTTCGGGCTGGCCGCAGTGAAAAATGTTGGCGGTGCCGCGCTTGAGTCTATCCTTGCCGAACGCAGGCAAAACGGCGAGTACAGCTCACTTGTTGACCTCTGTTCCCGCATCGACGGTTCCAAGGTCAACCGCAAGGTGATCGAAAGTCTGATAAAGGCCGGTGCCTTTGATACCCTCTGCCCGGTGCGCAGCCAACTGCTCAACGGCCTGGATCTCTGCCTGGAGCGGGCCAAGGCCGTGCAGCGTGACCGCATGAGCGGCCAGATGAGCCTGTTTGGCCTGGAAGGGCTGGCCGAGGCAGCGCAGACGACTGAAATCGAACTGCCTGAAGTAGAGGAATGGCCGAACCTGCAAAAACTCTCCTACGAGAAAGAGGCTGTGGGCTTCTTCCTGACCGGCCATCCGTTAGAGGGGGTACTCGACGACCTGCGCCGGGTCACGGATACGACCATCGACAACCTGAAGACCCTTGAAGAAGGGCAGATGGTTCGGATTGGCGGCTTGATCAATGCCTACAAGGCGCACAAATCAAAAAAAGGCGATCCCATGGCCTTTACCAGCCTAGAGGATATGAGCGGCTCGGTTGAAGTGATTGTCTTCCCCAGCACCTTTGCCGACTGTGCCGAGCTGCTCCAGTCCGAACAACCGCTTGTGGTCCTCGGCACTGTTCAACACAATGAACGCGGCGCCAAGATTATCGCCGAGCAGGTAAAACCACTGGAGGAGGCCACCCAGAGCTATACGGAAATGGCCACCATCCGTCTGGACACCGGCACCACTTCACGGCAGCACATGGAAGCGATTAAGGAACTTCTCTTTCAGTATCATGGGACAACACCGGTGAAGCTTACCCTGCACTTTGCTGGACAGGGCGAGGTGGCAATTGACATGCACAATGATCTCAGGGTTCGGGCCTGCCCTGATTTTTTCCACGACCTGATCCAGCTCTGCGGTCAAAATACGCTCCAGGTTCGCCTCACCGACTGCCAGCAGTACCGACGAAGCAATGGCAAGAGGTGGAACTAACAGCGCCACACAAGAGCAGAATACCTTATAACAAGTTGTCCATGTGTATTTTCGTGGCGTGGAAACATCGACTTGCTCACAAGCAGCAGTGAAGATATGGCAACAACTGTTTTTGTACACTCGAGAAAAGAGAAGGGGACTGAAAGGCGTCTCCTTCCAATCCCCTTAAAAAAAACGAGCCTTCTTTCATGAAAACCGGCTCATCTGTGCAGAAAAGCTGTCACCTCAGAGCTCATTGACGGTGATAGCCTCTTCAGGACAGACCTCCACACAGGTCTCACAGCCCAGACACTCATCAACCTCTACCGGGCTGGCCTTGCCGTCAACCATCTCAAAGACCTGGGCAGGGCAGGCGCCCACACACTCTTCGTCACCAGAACACTTGTCCGTGTCAACAATAACTTCCCACATAGCTCGTTCTCCTGAAAATGAGTAAAAGAATTTGAGGCCGCCACCACGGCGGTCCTTCACTACGTTCCCGATGAGGGGTATTTTTGCCTCTACTTGACCCCACAGAGGTTAGTCAAGTGAAAAGCTTTTGTTGCTTTGCAACTGGCAAAACGCTTGTCCACCCAGGTGGTCACGGCACACCTCTTGAACTACAGATGCCATGAATACCATTGATGAGCGCATCGCTGAGACGCTCGCCTCTTGATCTCTTGAAACTCAAGATGCCGGTGGAGAACTATACGCAACAACAGGTTTTCCGCCTCGATGCAGAAAAAGAGCAAAAACATCACCGTTAAGGAACTGCAGACAGGACACGAAAATTCTTGTGGAACCGCAAAGCTGCAACAAGTTCTTGACAAGAGCTACCGCTGTAATCCTTCTACGTTAACGAAAAAATCAATCGAGAAAAAAACACCCTGCTCAGTTGTAACCGGGCATTTTGAGGTGAAGACAGAGCGCTGACAAACCGGGGCGAGGAACAAACAGGAAAAAAAACAGCAAGAGAAAAAGTCTTTTTGTTGACGACGTTCTGCCTTTTCTACTACCATTGTCTCCTTGTGACACTCCAACAATCAAGGGTCAAGATGGCAGACATTCATCCAAAAAAAATTCTGGAAATCAACAACCTGCAGACCTATTTCTTTTCTTCCGAAGGAACGGCTAAGGCTGTGGACGGTACCTCTTTTTCCCTCACGCAGGGGCAAATCCTAGGAGTTGTTGGTGAATCCGGCTGCGGTAAAAGTGTCACAGCGCAATCAGTGATGCGCCTTGTCCCCTCCCCTCCCGGCAGGACTGTCGGCGGCGAGATCCTGTTTGACGGTCAGGATTTGACCACGCTGAGCATGGCTGAAATGCGCCATATCCGGGGCAACAGAATCTCCATGATCTTCCAGGAGCCGATGACCTCGCTCAATCCGGTTTTTACCGTAGGCAACCAGCTTTCTGAAATGTTCATCCTCCATCGCGGCATGAACAAGAAAGATGCACTGGATGCCTCCATCGAAATGCTCACCAAGGTACAGATCCCGGCTCCAGAGGCCAGAGTAAGGGAATATCCACACCAGCTTTCCGGTGGCATGCGTCAGCGGGTAATGATTGCCATGGCTCTTTCCTGTGAACCTGAAGTACTCATTGCCGATGAACCCACCACTGCACTTGACGTAACGGTTCAGGCCCAGATCCTTGATCTCATCATAACCCTCAAGGATGACTTCGGCACGGCAGTAGAGATCATCACCCACGATCTTGGTGTCATTGCAGAGACTGCTGACTCCATTGTTGTGATGTATGCGGGCAAGGTGGTGGAACAAGCTGACACCATAGAACTTTTTGAAAACACCCTGCATCCCTACACCAGGGGACTGCTCAATTCCACGCCCATTCTGGGGCGACGCACTGCCGGTACATTTGAACGGCTCAACGAAATACAAGGCATGGTGCCAAGCCTCTATAATCTCCCGGAGGGCTGTAAGTTCTGCGAACGCTGTCCCGAATCGATGGCCATCTGTGCTCAGGAAGAACCGGAATTGACAAAGACCGACGCCAGTCACGCCGTAAGGTGCTGGCTGCATATCCCCCACTAAGGCCATGGCACAGGCAAGGGATATGGTACAGTATGGCAGGACAGAGCTTGAATTGAAGCTGCTGATTACCCGATGGTTGAACCGCCAGACGTCAGGCATGGCAGAGAGGTCTTCTGCAGCACATCCCTGGAAAACGGCGATAGATGCCTTGAAAATGGCGGTGCGTTGGCACCTCGCCAGCAGAGATCCACAGGGTACACGTAGATCTCTTTCTCCAACACCAGAACTCTCTGACACAACACCAATCCATGGCTGAATTTTTGCTGCAGGCAGAAGACCTCAAGGTCCATTTCCCCATCAAAAAAGGGCTACTCTCCCGCGTTCACGGCTATGTTTACGCAGTGGACGGCATTTCTCTCGAGCTGAGCAAAGGCGAGACCCTGGGGGTTGTCGGAGAATCCGGTTGTGGCAAATCCACGGCCGGCCTGGCGATAATGCGGCTCATCAAACCCACAGGCGGGACTGTGCGCTGGCAGGGCCGGGACATGAGCACCATGTCCTCTGCGGAAATGCGCAGTCTGCGCCGGGAAATGCAGCTCATTTTTCAAGATCCGTATTCCTCGCTCAACCCGCGCATGAATGTCAACCAGATCCTTGCCAACCCCATGGATGTGCATGGCATGTACAAGGGCAGTGAACGCGCTGATCGTCAGGCCTTCCTTCTGAAAACCGTGGGTATGAGTCCTGACCAGGGAATGCGTTATCCCCATGAATTTTCCGGTGGCCAGAGGCAACGCCTGGATATTGCCCGCGCCCTTGCCCTGAATCCTTCGGTCATCATAGGAGACGAGCCTGTTTCCGCCCTCGACGTCTCTATTCAGGCGCAGATCATCAACCTGCTCATGGATCTCAAAAAACAGTTTGACCTGTCCATGATCATTATCTCCCATGACCTTGCGGTCGTTGAGTATATCTGTGATCGTATCGTGGTCATGTATCTGGGTAAGGTTGTCGAGACCGGCACCTACCGTGACATTTACAGCAACCCCCAACATCCCTATACCCAGGCGCTGCTTTCCGCTGTCCCCGTGCCATATCCACGCCGGGTAAAACAACGGCAGATCCTCACCGGGGATGTGCCCAGCCCTATTCATCCTCCTTCTGGCTGCAGGTTTCACACCCGTTGCCCAAAGGTGATGGACATATGTTCTCAGAAGGTTCCTGTTGCCACTGACCTCGGTAAGGGGCATCAGGTTGCATGCCATTTATACTGAGTGGCATGAATGTCAAGAGTAAAACTATTTCCTGGAGGTAATCCTATGAAACGTCTGGTTGTTGCGACCCTCGTCGCAATGCTGTCAGTGCCGTCCCTTGCAATGGCCAAGGCTGACCTGACCATTGCCACAGATGCTCCGCCAAAATCCATGAACCCCCACGCGTACTCTTCAGACGCCAACTACTCGTACATGTCCAATTTCTTTGATGGCCTACTCCAGCGCAAGCCTCCCGAGGGTAAGCTGGAACCGGCCTTGGCAACAGCATGGAAACGCATCGATCCCCTGACCTGGGAATTCAAGCTGCGCAAGGGTGTAAAATTCCACAACGGCAATGACTTCAACGCCGAAGACGTCAAGTTCACCTTTGAGCGTATGAAAGATCCCAAGTACTCAAAATTTCTTAACTTCGGCAACTCGATCGCGGCCATTGAAACACCGGACGACTACACTGTCATTTTCACAACGGTGAAGCCTGTTCCCTGGTTTGCTGAAACCATGCACCAGAACTTCATCGTAGACAAAGAGTCCTCTCTTGAACGCGAAGATGGCGACTACAATACCAAGCCCATCGGCACCGGCGCCTATATCTTTGATGAATGGGTAAAGGGCTCCTATCTCCGCATGCACGCCAACGAGGATTACTGGGAAGGGGCCCCCAAGTATAAACACGTGGAGATGCGCCCCATCGTTGAAGAGGCAACCCGCTTCGCCGCGCTCGCTGGCAAACAGGTGGACATCGTCAATGGTGTACCGTTAACCCTTTATGAACGCATTTCCAAGATGGCCGATGTCGAGACCATCAACCGTCCTTCTCGACGCTGCATCTACCTCCATGTCTCCAACAAACCTGGGACACCATTTGCCGACAAACGTGTCCGCCAGGCCCTGGCCTACGCCATCGATGAAGATGAGATCATCGACAAGGTCATGCACGGCCACGCAACCAAATCCGCACAGATTCCAGATCAGGCCACCATCGGATACAATCCCGATATAAAGCGGCTTGAGTACAATCCGGAGATGGCCAAGAAACTGCTGGCAGAGGCCGGATATCCCGATGGCTTTGAGATAACCATTGCCGGACCCAATGACCGCTACATCAATGACGAAAAAATCTGCGAAGCTATCGCCAAGTACTTGGCCAAGGTGGGACTGAAGGTGAACCTCGATGTCAAACCCAAGTCCATCTTCTTTGATGAACTCACCGAATTCAAGCATCCATTTTACCTGATCGGCTGGTTTGATGGCTCCTATGATTTTGGCCGTTCCGCTGAAAAGCTTCTCCACACCTGGAACAAAGAACGGGGCATGGGCGGTTACAACGGTGCTGTCTACTCCAACCCTGAAATCGACAAGCTGATTATCGAATCCTCTTCCATCATTGATCGTGGCGAGCGTGAAAAGGCCCTGCAGAAGATCAATGAGATGGCAATGGAAGAGGTTGCCTACATCCCCCTGCACTACCAGCAGGACATGTTTGCCGTCCTGAAAGGCAAGGATATCAAGTTTACTCCCCGTGCCGATCGCTGGATAGTTCTCAAGGAAATCAAGTAACATCTTAACAGCAAAGGGGCCGCCACGGCGGCCCCGGTTCAATACTCTATGGCGTCATATATTTTTCGAAGATTGTTGCAGGGGGGCGTGGTCTTGCTGGCCGTCTCTTTTGCGTGCTTCTGTCTTTTCCGCTACACAGGGGACCCGGTACTTATGCTTGCCGGTAAATACGCGACCCAGCAGGAGCGCGAAATGGTACGGCAGGCATACGGACTCGATCAACCCACCCACATCCAGTACGTAAAGTTTCTCGGTGGAGCGCTCAAGGGAGATTTCGGTAAATCCTATATCAGTCAGGTGGACGCGCTGGACAGCATTCTTGAACGTTTTCCCGCTACCTTTGAACTGGCCTTTGCAGCCATTGTCATCTCCTTCACCATTGGGGTCGGACTCGGGGTTGTCGTCTCCATCTGGCCAAAGGGATTTGTCTGTCGAATACTCATGGCAGGGTCGCTGATGGGCATCTCCATTCCCACCTTTCTCATCGGTATCCTGCTGGTCATGCTTTTTTCGGTTTCGCTGGACATCCTGCCCTCTTTCGGACGGGGAGAGACGATCATGATCGGCGGCTGGCGTACCGGCCTGCTCACCCTTGATGGCCTCAAGCACATCATCCTGCCGGCCCTGACGCTTTCCGGCTACCAGCTCGCTGTTCTACTGCGTCTCACCCGTGCCGGAATGCGCGAAGTCATGGGCGAAGAGTACATCAAGACGGCATGGGCCAAGGGGCTTTCCCCTTTCAAGGTTATCATGAAACACGCCCTGCGAAATGTGATGATCCCGGTCATAACCATTGCCGGCCTTTCTTTCGGCGAGCTGATTGCCTTTTCCATTGTCACCGAAACCATCTTCCAGTGGCCAGGAATGGGGAACCTCCTGCTGACCTCTATTTTTGAAACAGACCAGCCTATCATTGTTACCTACATCATGCTGGCCTCGTTTATTATCCTCTCTATCAACATAATGGTAGACATGCTTTACGCGGTACTTAATCCGAAAATCCGCTACGATTGAAAAAAATGAAGGGTACTTTTCGTGGGAACCTCCCGGAGTTCAACACAATGGACATGCCGGGAACAACTGTTGTCTTGTTTTTACTATAGGGACTGCAGAGCATTACTTGACTATCACCTCAACACAGCACCTTCAGTAATGAATAAACCTCTTCTCAAAAAACGCATCAACAGCTTCAAGAGTGATACACCTGCAGTTATTGGCGCGACCATCCTGCTAACCTTCATACTTGCCGGAATTTTTGCCCCCTTTCTCGCCCCCATGGACCCCTATAAGCTGAGTTCGCTCGACCTGGCAAACTCTCTCTTGCAGCCCTTCTGGATGGATGGCGGCTCTGCCGCTTTCCCATTGGGAACCGATGATCAGGGCCGGGGAATCCTCTCGACCATCCTTTACGGCCTGCGCACCTCCCTTATCGTCGGCGGATCGGTCGTCGCCATCGCCGGAACATTCGGGATTGTAATGGGCATGATTGGCGCATATTACGGGGGACTCATTGATGCCTTTGTCATGCGCTGTGCCGACACGGTCTTTTCCTTCTCCACCACCCTGCTGGCCGTGTTACTGCTCGGTGTTTTCGAAACAAGAGGCATCGGCACTGTCATTTTTGCCATCTGCATTGCCGACTGGGTCAAGTACGCCCGCACCATCCGCGGCAGTGTCCTTGAGATAAAGAACAACCCTTACGTTATCGCCGCAAAAGCCTCGGGTGCCAGGGATTTTCGTATCCTTTTTCAGCACATCCTGCCCAACGCCATGCCTCCTATTTTCGTAGTCATGGCTGTTGACCTCGCTGTGGTCATCATGCTCGAAGCGACCCTGAGCTTCCTCGGAGTGGGCGTGCCCCTGACTGAACCTTCCCTGGGGATGATGATCTCCATCGGCAAGAACTACATCTATGCCGGAATGTGGTGGTTGACCCTTTTTCCAGGGGCGGCTCTCATTTTGCTCGTGGTGGGAATCAACCTCTTCGCCGACTGGCTACGCGACGAAATGAACCCCAAGCTTTCGAGATAAGACAATATTGCTGACAAGGACATTACCGCCTGTACCCACAAGGGTTCTACACTTGACGAAACACGCCGATAACCTTTATCATGGGCTCGTCCGTTTTACAAAAATGCGCAGATCGTTGGCATGGCAACGTCGTACCTCATTCTACCAGGAGGGTCTTTCAGCTAAAAATACCTTGGCCGCAAGTACAAAAAAAATCTTGAGGCACGTTATCCCGGCTTTCTTGCTGCTTACCGGGGTTGATTAATGGTGTGGTGTACTCATCAACGGGGCTATCCCATAAACACAAGGAGTAATCATGCAGAAACTGTTTGTTATTTCCCATGTTGTTTTGTTTTTGGTGGGTCTGGTTACTGTCAATCCTGCCTTGTCTGCAGAAAAGCTGTCTGGAACTGAATGTCTGGCTCCGGCAGGTGCCGGTGGTGGCTGGGATTTTACCTGCCGTGTCCCGGCAGCACAGCTCATGCAGAAACTGGATCTGATCAACGGCTCCATGAAGGTTGTCAACATGTCAGGCTCTGGCGGTGGGAAGGCCTTTGCCTATGTGGTTACCACGAGAAACGATGATGAAAACCTGATTGTGGCTGCCAGTGCGGCGACAGCAACCCGCCTTGCCCAGCAGGTTTATGGCGACTACAAAGCCGACGATGTCAGGTGGGTTGGCGCGCTCGGCATGGATTATGGCGTCATCGTCGTTTCCAAAGACTCCCCCTACAAGACTCTCGATGACCTGCTGACGAAACTCAAAGACGATCCGAAAAAAGCCCCCATTGTTGGTGCCAGCTCCAAGGGTGGCTGGGATCATCTCAAGGCCTTGATGATCGCCAAGGAAGCTGGGATAAAAAATCTGAGAAGCATCAACTACATCCCCTTTGACAATGGCGGCAAGGCCCTGCTGGAGGTTGTTGCCGGTCGTGCTGCTGCCTTTACCGGCGATGCCTCCGAGATTATCGGTCAGCTGCAGGCCGGAGAGGTCAAGGTGCTGGCAGTTCTGGCCGACCAGCGTATTCCTGCCCTGGGCGATGCCAAGACAGCAAAAGAGCAGGGCTACGATGTGGTGGGCGGCAACTGGCGTGCCTTCTACGCCCCAGCCGGGATCTCCGATAAAGCCTACGAAGTCTGGGTTGCCAATGTAAAGGCTGTCGCGATGTCTCCTGAATGGACAGAGCTTAGGAAAAAGAATGGTCTCGCGGAGTTCACCTCTTTTGGCAAGGATTTTGATGCGTTTGTTCGCAAGCAAATCGCCAACGTTGCCGAAATTTCCAAAGAACTCGGCATTATCAAGTAAATTGGCAGCATTTTCGAGGTACCTCAGGCCCTCAGGCCTCGACTGTCGCTAAAGTTCAAGCTGTTAGCGGACAAGAGGTATGAGAGGACTTTCGTTCACTTTTAGATCGGGCGGCTGAAAGACTCGACACCCCTGAAAGCCGCCCGCGAGTTACCATGAACGCTGCCGAAGAGTTACGGTATTTGCCTCTTTCCACCGGGACAAGGAACCGTTACCCAAGGTGCAACATCTGCCTGTGGTGTTGCCGCCCTTTATGCCTTGGTCCTGGACGAACCCATGCGTATTGAAAACAGCCAGAAGGTGATCTCGTGAACCTCGTTGCCGACCGAATGTACGCAATCGTCATGCTCATACTGAGCGTTATCTATGGCGCTACCGCTGTTGCGCTGAATGCCGACTTCGAAGCCGTCAATGAAAAATTCTACCCTTTCTGCCTGTCTGTATTGATGATCGTCTTTTCTATCGGGCTGTTCATCTGGCCCTCAGGGCATACAACCGCCTGGCCAAAGGGAAAAAATATTCTAAAAATCTGTCTTATCTTTTTTGCGATACTTGGCTACATCTTCACTCTCCACAAGGTTGGCTTCCTCATCTGTACCAGCGTGCTTATGGGAACCTGCATGTGGGTCTTCGAGGCCAAGGGTAAATGGATAGTGCCTGTCGCTGTTTGCACCGCCATTGTCTTTTATGTGGTTTTTGACCGGCTGTTGGGCCTCAATCTACCCGCCGGTCTCTTAAACTTTTACTAGACCTCTCATCCCTTTGCTCTTGCTAAGTTTGCTCGTCGGAGCCTTTCTCAACAGCCTTCAAGGAGTAAGTATGTATGGTTGATTTACTGCTGCATGGCTTTTCTGTCGCCTTAACCGGACAGAATATCTTTCTGGTTTTTCTCGGTTGTTTTTTGGGGACAGTTATCGGTATGCTGCCGGGCATTGGCCCCATTAATGCCATTGCCATCCTCTTTCCCATCATTCTCCAGTTTGAATTATCTCCCACCTCGGCATTGATCTTCTTTGCCGGAGTCTTCTATGGCTCGCAGTATGGGAATTCCATCTCGGCTGTCCTACTCAATGTACCCGGTACTTCTTCCTCGGCAGTAACCTGCATCGATGGCAATGCAGCTGCCAAACAGGGAAGAGCAGGACCTGCGCTTGCCATGAGTGCAGTGGCCTCCTTTACCGGCGGTGTTCTGTCGATCTTCCCGCTGATGTTCTTTGCCCCTCTGCTGGCCAGACTGGCCATCGATTTTGGACCTGCCGAATATTTTGTGCTGATGGTCTGTGCCTTCACCGCCCTTACCAGTTTCTCCACCGGCAGCTTTATCAAGGCAATATTTTCTGCAGTTTTTGGACTGGCCATTGCCACCGTTGGTATAGACGAACTGAGTTTTGAGGGGATGCGCCGCTTTACCTTTGGTATCGAGGAATTGGGAGACGGTATAGACTTCGTCGTCGTTGTGATCGGTATCTTTGCTGTCGGCGAGCTGTTCCTTTTTCTCTCCGAGCTAACAGAGAATTCTGCTCAGACAATTGCCCCGGTAAAAAATGTGCTCATGACCTTCAAGGAGCTCAAGGCATCATTAGGAGGCATTTTTCGCAGCTGTTTAAGCGGCTTTGTCGTCGGTGTCTTACCAGGCGCCGGTGCCACCATTGCCAGCTTTATCGCCTATGCCACTGAAAAAAAACTGGCGGGGGACAAGGGCAGGTTCGGTGAGGGTGATCTGCGCGGTGTGGCCGCCCCTGAGTCGGCAAACAACTCTTCGGCTGTAGGTTCTTTCATCCCTTTGCTGGTGCTGGGCGTACCGGGCAGTGAAACCACAGCGGTTATGCTGGCCGCCCTGATTACCCTCGGGGTGACACCGGGGCCCACCATGCTCACCGACCAGCCGGACATGTTTTGGGGCGTTGCCGCCTCAATGTTCTTGGGTAACCTTGTCCTGATTGTCCTCAATCTGCCCATGGTCAAGTGGCTGGCCAAAATCCTCCTCATTCCTCGCTGGATACTGATGCCTGTCATTGCCATTCTCAGCATCGTCGGGGTCTATGTGCTCAACGGTAGTGAATTTGACCTGGTGTTGATGCTTATTTTCGGTATCATTGGCTTTATTATGCGTAAGACCGGCTTTCCCATGGCGCCACTCATCCTTGGGCTGGTACTGGGTGGGCTGATTGAGGTGAACTTCAGAAGGGCTCTGAGCTACAGCTATGGGGATTACTCCACCTTTTTTGCATCACCCATCTCCATCGGTTTATGGATCATCACCTTCCTCAGCCTGGTAGCACCGCCAGCGATAAAATACCTCAAGAAACGGCTCCAGCAGGGGCAAGCTTAGCTTCCCAACGATTATCCACCATGCAAAAGGGAGTAAACTGCACTATTTTCATTGACAAGACCATCGGCAGCCAACACTATGCTCCTGCATAAACCGACCAGCTCGTTTTTGTTACCTCGCTGAGGAAAAACTCGACGGTGTTTTTTTTGAACCTCGAGGATCTGTTGCAACTACGTTCTGTTGTGTAACCTCAGCCTCAAGAGTTGTAGTACATTAGCGCAGCTGCTGGACGTGGGTAGCTGAAAAACTGTGCAAAAGGCCGTGGAAGAGTGGAACTCGGGGCTCTTTCACCCTGATTTGACAGTACCTGCTTTTAACCACCTTACCAAAAGGCGAAGGCGGATCATCTTTTCACGAAATTCAACCATGAAAGAACACCTGATCTACGAAAACTTCATCAATGATTTCAAGACAATTGTCAACATAGACAGCGCCAGCGAGAACCTCGAAGGAGTGGCCAGGGTTGCGCTGTTTCTTAAAAAAAAATTTGAACGCATTGGCCTTGCAACCGAGATTACCCGTGAGGGCAAGGACGGTGTTCCCTGCCTGAAGGCCTGCACCGCAAAAAAGGCAAACGGCCGCTATGATTTCATGTTCCTCGGACATATGGATACGGTCTTCCCCACCGGAGAGGTAGCAAAGCGCCCTTTCGCGATTGAAGGCAAACATGCTCTCGGCCCAGGGACCAACGACATGCAGGGCGGTCTGCTGGTTGCGCTGTATGTCATTGACAAGCTCAAAACTGACGGTAATCTCGACGACATTTCCATCTGTGTGGCCTTTAACGGCGACGAAGAAACAGGCTCTGACAACTCACGAGCCTGGATCGAAAAGATGGCGGCAAACTGCGATCGTGTCCTTGTCTTTGAAGCCTGTCGTCCCAATTACCGCAATGTTCTTCAACGCAAGGGTGGTGGGGTTATCCGCATCACCGCCAATGGTATTGCCGCCCATTCCGGCATCAACCCGAAAGAGGGAGCCAACGCTCTGGTGGAACTGGCCGGCCATATGCTGGCAATCGACAAGCTCAATGACCTGGGCAATGGTATCACTGCCCAGTGCACCGTCATCAACGGTGGAGAAAAGCACAATATCGTCCCTGACAGGGCCGAACTGGTTGTGGATGTTCGGGTGGAAACCATGGAAGAGGCGGTATTCGTCGATAATTTTTTCAAAAAACTTCCAGAAAACAACTATGTGAAAGGAGCCTCCATCACAGTTGTTGGCGGCGTCGAACGCCCTCCCATGGAGTATACGCACAAGACCCTGGAAATGTGGAAGATCCTCCATGAAGAATACAGCAAGCAAGGCATCACCTCTTCCTATATCTCCACAGGAGGCTGCTCCGACGGTAACTGGACCGCAGCCATGGGCATCCCGACGCTTGACGGTGTAGGCCCTGTTGGTGGCAACTCTCACCGTGAGGATGAATATCTAGACCTAACCAGTATTCTCCCCACGATTTCAACGGTGACAAGTACTTGCCTAAGGATGGTACGTGAAGCTGGCCACCCCTGAGAAGCTGACAGAATGTCGTTACCCAGCGATAGAAATGGCTTTCCCTCCACCAATGATCTTTACCCCCTTGATGACGGTTGGCATGAAAACCATTGACGAGCTCACCTGTTTGTGAATACAGTGGCCGAAAATACTCCAAGAGGAGGCAGCAAGCCCCGTCAAGGGGAGCACAAGACAATGGCAGAAAAAGCACAACAAAACGCAGCAGAACACGACCGGCAGCAGAGAATCTCTCCTGAAAAAAGTGAACAGGCGATGATCGAGGGCATCATTGAAGGGAGCCCCGACGCCGTAGGAGTGGCAGTAATCCGGTTGAACTGTCAGTGCCGAAAAATGGCCGCTGTCGACAAGCACGGTGATGCTGCCAGCAAGGTCATCATGTACCGTGACCATGCCGAAACCATCTGTGAAGAATGCCAGACCGATGGTGGAGCCTTTGCACGGGTGACAGAACAGTTCATCCGTTGGACCCAGCCTGAACCCGACCACCATACCCAGAAGATGATCAGCGCCAAGGTCCTGGGAACGACGCCGATTCCCGGCAAATGATCTCCCCGTGTTGTACCAGTCAACCTTTATCCTTTCAACCCTGAGGAAATCTCCATGAAATCAAGACGCATGTTGCTCTGCGCCTGTTCGCTGGTGCTGTTTTTTGCCCTGCCGGCCACAGCCGTGGAAATTAAACTGGCAGTGGTAACCAAACCCGGCTCAGCTCAGAATATCGTTGCCGGCAAGTTCAAGGAACTGCTGGAAGCCCGCTCCAAGGGTAAATACACGGTGACCGTCCTCCACTCGGCGTCCATTGGCAACGAGACCGAGATCCTCCAGCAGATCCAGATGAACACTGTGCAGATGGGCGTCATCACTATCGGACCCTTTGACACCTTTGACCCCATTGTCCGGGTGATTGGGTACCCGTTCATCTTCAAGGACAACGCCCAGGCAGATGAAATCCTTGACGGCCCCCTTGGCAAAGAAATCCTCGACCGCCTGGAGCGAGTGGGGTTCAAGGGGCTGGCCTACAGTGAAAATGGGTTTCGCAATCTGACAAACTCGAAAAAGCCTGTGCACAGCGCCGCTGATATCGAGGGGCTCAAGATTCGGGTTATGGATTCACCTCTCCATAACGCCATCTGGAAGGCCCTGGGTGCCAATCCAACGCCCATGCCCTGGCCCATCTACACCGAGTTGGAACAGGGGGTTATTGACGGCCAGGAAAACCCGCTTTGGGTCATGGAGGTCTACAAGTTTTACGAAATCCAGAAATATATGAGCATGACACGGCATGTCTACTCCGGACACATTGATGTGGCCTCGCTCCTCTGGTGGAAGACCCTCACCGAGACCGACCAGCAGATGATCGGCCAGGCCATGCGTGAGGCTGCCCTGTTCCAGCGCAAAGACAACCGCGACAAGGATGCAGACCGCCTGGCACTTCTCAAGGAAAAGGGGATGATCATCGATGAGAATCCCGATATTGAAAGCTTCCGCGAACGGGTTGCCAACCTCAAGGACATTGACCTGTTCAAGCAAAACGAGGTACAGGACCTGCTGCGCAGAATGCTGGAGGCGACCAAGTAAACGGTCTTCTTCAGTGGAACACAGGCCGCTTCCTTTACTACAAAAACAGTCCTGAAGACTGTATTTTTCTTTTTTGTCTCTTTTGTGAAACGTCTCACCCGAATTACCCGCAGGCTGAACCAGGCCATTGAAGGGCTGGTTATCAGCCTGGGGATGGCCATGGCGTTGCTGGTCGCACTCCAGGTCTTCTGCCGGTATGTCCTCAACAACTCGCTTTTCTGGTCTGAAGAACTGGCCCGGATCTTCCTGGTCTGGCTGAGCTTTCTCGGAGCAACTGTCGCCTATTACCGGGGGCAGCATCCTGGCCTGGACCTGCTTACCAGTCATCTGCCTCAACATTTCAAGTGGACAAGCGCTGTTGTCGTCCAGCTGGTGAGCATGCTGCTCTTTGCCGTTATCACTGTTGGCGGGACACAGTTTGCCTGGTTCGTCCGCATGCAGATCTCCTCTGCCTTGAACATCCCCAAATGGCTTATCCTCTCGATTGTCCCCCTCAGTGGTACCCTGCTCTTTTTTTACGCTTTTGTGGCCCTGATACAACTGGTTGGAGCAAAACACAGTGACGGCTGAAATCATCCTTGTCAGCCTCCTAGTGCTGTTCGCCCTGAACACCCCCATTGCCGTGGCCATCGGCGCAGCATCGCTGGCAGGCATCCTCGTCCAGGGCAATGTACCGCTGATGATGATTGCCCAGCGCATGTTCGCCGGCACCGATAACTTTCACCTCATGGCCGTCCCCCTGTTCATGTTTGCCGGGGTACTCATGGAGGCCGGCGGCATCAGTCGCAGGATTATCGACTTTGCCAACGCCCTGGTTGGCTGGCTTCCCGGCGGCCTTGCGGCAGTCACCGTCATCAGTGCCATGCTGTTTGCCGGTATATCCGGTTCTGCAGCTGCCGATGCCGCTGCCATGGGGGCCATCCTCATCCCGGCCATGAAAAAATCTGGCTACGCCTCGGACTTCTCCGGCGCGGTTCTCGCCTCAAGCGGCTCCATCGGTGTGATCATCCCGCCGTCCATACCGATGATCATCTTCGGCTTTCTCACCGGCGCCTCCATTGGTCAGCTTTTTACTGCAGGTATCATCCCTGGCCTGCTCATCGGCGCGTCCCTGATTCTCGTCTCAACACTGCTCTCCATCCGACACGGCTACGGCGCCACCACCCTCTTTTCCCTTGCTGAGATAGGCAGGACCTTTTTCCGGGCCCTGCTGTCACTGGGAGCCCCGCTCATCATCCTGGGGGGGATCCTCACCGGTGTTTTCACCGCCACCGAGTCCGCCGCTGTGGCCGTGGTCTACGCGCTGGTTGTTGGTATGGGTATCTACCGGCAAATCCGCCCGGCACAGCTACCAAAACTCTTCCTCCAGGGCGCACTTACCTCTTCCATGGTAATGTTCATCATTGCCATGGCCTCGATCTTCTCCTGGATCGCCGCCATGGAAGACCTCCCTGCAAAGATGGCCGGCGGGCTCCTGAGCCTCACCGACAATCCAGTACTGCTGCTCATCCTCATCAACCTCATCCTCCTGATTGCCGGCGTATTCATAGAAACCACGGCAAGCCTGATTCTCCTGGTACCGATCATCACCAGTATGGCCCCGGCCCTGCACATCGACCTCATCCATCTGGGGGTTATTGTGGTCACTAATCTGGCCATTGGCATGCTTACTCCCCCCATGGGTATCTGTCTGATTGTCTCCGGCTCCATCTCCGGCGACAGCCTGATGCAACTGAGTAGACGTATACTGCCCTTTCTTGCCATCCTCATCGCCGACCTTCTCCTGATCACCTTTTACTCCCCCCTTGCTATGACACTGCCCAACCTTATTGCCCCCTGAGCCTGGTATTTTTCGGGAATAGTCCCTAGCTGAAAAAGGCCGGTCATCACGAAACACTGTTGCCAACAATACGTTTCGATGATGTTGTTACACCATCCAGGAAGTAAAAGAAGTAATACTTTTGTCAACGAAGCACTCAAGCTGTCCTGTCCCCTCTGTGGCATGATTCACTCAAGCAAAGAAGAGATTGACCAACTGGAACGCCATAAAATCACAGACTCCAGACGTTATGCCGAACTGAGGCGGCAGGCTGCGGGTGAACGCCCCTGAATCTCAGGCCATCGACTGTGTGATTTGGGTAAGATGGTCAATTTTGGTAAATTTCATTGGAAGTGACCAGCAAAAACTGGTACATTTCCTAGTGAGGTAGAATGGAGCCACATGGTGGTTTCAGCTGTGCCTCGAACCACTCCGGCTAATACGGCAGAACTCTCCAAAAAGTGGAGCCGTGACTGTTCACGGACGTCTGCCAGAGGTACAGTTGACTTGTATGGTAACAGTAAGCACCAGGAGGACCTCTGTTCGCATTGCCGTTCAGGGTATTGTCCAGGGCGTAGGTTTTCGTCCCTTTGTCTATCGACTTGCCCAGCAGATGGAGTTGGGGGGATCCATCGCCAACAACGGTGAGGGTGTTCGTATCCATATCACAGGAGCTCCGGAGCGGGTCGACCGCTTCATTGAACGCCTCCGAAACGAAGCGCCCCCCATCGCCCGTATCGTCAGCCTGGACGTTACCGAGGCGATGCACGTTGAAAAGGAACACTTTGTCATCCTCCCCAGCTCCTCTTCGACCCGGCCCAAAGCCCAGATTCCTCCAGACATCAGCGTTTGCGGCGACTGCCTCCAGGAGATGATGGATCCGGCCGACCGCCGCTATCACTACCCGTTTATCAACTGTACAAACTGCGGTCCCCGTTTCAGTATCATCCGTTCCATCCCCTATGACCGTGACAGCACGTCCATGGCAGTTTTCCCCATGTGTGAAGCCTGTAGCAGGGAGTACCATGATCCCCTGAACCGCCGTTTTCATGCACAGCCCAATGCCTGTCCCGCCTGTGGACCATCCTTAAGCTGGCATGACCCGACTGGTTTACCGCTGCCAGGCAACGACCCGGTGGCTCAGGCTGCAAGAGCGCTGGCTGCCGGCCGGGTGGTGGCGATCAAGGGATTGGGGGGCTTCCACCTGGCTGTCGATGCCTGTTCCGACCAGGCGGTGGCACGGCTCAGACAACGCAAGCACCGCAAAGGCAAACCCCTTGCCGTGATGTTCCGGGATATGGCCACGGTCCGCCTTCACTGTCAGGTATCACCCCTGGAGGAACAGATCCTCTGTTCGCCAGAACATCCCATTGTCCTGCTGGAACGAAAAGACCCGGGACTGCTCGCCGCTGACCTTGCCGACGGCCTTGCCGTACTCGGGGTGATGCTCCCGTACACGCCCCTGCATTATCTGCTCCTGCACCATGGCGACGCACCGACAGCCCTGGTCATGACCAGCGGCAACCTGAGCAACGAACCCATCTGTACCGATAACGATGAGGCCCTGACAAGGCTTGGCGGTATTGCTGATTACTTCCTCCTCCACAACCGCGATATTCTCACCCGTGTGGATGATTCGCTGGTCCGGGTCATGGCCGGAAAACCCCGGCTGCTCCGGAGAGGAAGAGGCTACGCCCCGGTCCCCCTGCTCCTGCAACACCCCTGTGCAGACATCTTTGCCAGTGGCGCCGAGATGAAAAACAGCTTCTGTCTCGTCAGGAGCGGCGAGGCCTATATCAGTCAGCATATTGGCGAGATGACTAGCCCGCAATGCCTTGATTTTTATACAGAATCCATTGCCCACCTCTCCCGTGTCCTGGCAACAAAGATCACTGCCGCAGCCTGTGACATGCACCCGGATTATCTGGCCAGCCGACACGCCGAGGACCTGCATGTTCCGCTGCACAGGATACAGCATCACCATGCCCACGCTGCAGCGGTCATGGCTGAACATGGCCTGGAGGGGCCGGTGCTCGCCGTGATTCTCGACGGTAGCGGATACGGAGGTGATCATACGGTTTTTGGCGGCGAATGCTACCTGGTTGACCGCAGGACCTACACCCGGCTCGGTCACCTGCGTCATCTATCCCTGCCCGGTGGTGACCAGGCGGTACGCGAACCCTGGCGCATGGGCCTGGCCCTGTTTCAGGCAGGCGCTGAAGAGACGCCCTTGCCCCTGCCTTCCAGTCTGGAAAGTATTGCCCAGGAAAGACTCACCGTTGTCCGGCAGATGATAGCAGCCGGGGTTAACACACCTCTCACCTCCAGCTGTGGACGGCTGTTTGACGCGGTAGCAGCACTGCTTGGCATCTGCCTGTACGCTGACTATGAAGGGCAGGCAGCCATGCAGGTGGAAGCCCTGGCCACAGGTGCCCGCTGCGCCACCCTGGCAACAGAACAGACAGGCTACCCGGTTCGGCTTGTCCAGGAGAACGATCTACTGCAGATCGACACCGCACCTCTGGCAGCTCTGCTGCTAAGCGATACCCGCCACCATTCTCCAGGGCTTGCAGCGCTTCGCTTTCACAACTGGCTCATTGACGCGGTAGCTGCCCTTTTGCTCGAAGTCGATCCAGAAGTACACTACGGGGTCGTACTCGGCGGCGGCTGCATGCAGAACCGGATTCTCCTCGAAGGACTCATCTCACAAATTGAGGCCCAGGGCCGCATCGTCCATGCCGGAGAAATGATCCCGGCCAACGATGGCGGTATTGCCCTGGGCCAGGCATACATCGGAGGTTACAGACCATGTGCCTAGCCATTCCCATGCGGGTCATCGAGACCAGGGGAACTGAAAATGACCCCTTTGATCCGCTCATCGCCCTGGTCGATGCCGACGGTGTTACCAGGGAAATTCGCCTTGACCTGGCCGACCGTATCCCAGATCCCGACGAATATGTCATCATCCATGCAGGATTCGCCATCCGTACATTGACCACGGAGGAGGCCGAACACAACCTTGCCCTGATGCGGGAAATGGCCGAGGCAGTGGCCGAGCACGACAAGGAACAGGGGAACCACCACGAGCAATGAAGCAGGCTGGAAAATTCCGCGAACCAGAGATCACCCGGTCACTACTGAACAGGCTCACCTCCCAGGTCAAGCGTCCCTTGCGGATCATGGAGGTCTGCGGTACCCATACCATGTCCATCTTTCGCCATGGCATCCGCAGCCTGCTGCCTCCAGAGGTGGAACTGCTTTCCGGGCCGGGATGCCCGGTCTGCGTCACCTCGGCCAGCCACATCGATGCCTTTCTCGAGGCGGCCAGACTGCCGGGGGTCACGGTGGCCACCTTTGGTGACCTTATCAGGGTGCCCGGTGCCACAGGGTCACTTGCCAGTGCCCGGGCCGAGGGCTGCCGGGTGGAAATTGTCTATTCCCCCATGGATGCCCTGGAGCTTGCCCGACGGGAACCGGAACAGACCGTCCTGTTCCCCGGCATTGGTTTCGAAACCACCGCACCGACAGTGGCAGCCACCATTCTCGAGGCCCGGCGCCTCAAGCTCGACAACTTCTGCATCATCGCCGCAGCCAAGATCATGCCCCCTCCCCTGGACCAGCTCATGCAGGCTCCAGACCTCAACATTGACGGCCTCCTCTGCCCTGGCCATGTCAGTGCCATCATCGGCACCGACGCCTACGCCTTTCTCCCCAAACGCTACGGGCTGGCCTGTGCAGTTGCCGGCTTTGAACCGGCTGATATTATTTCCGGGCTGGTAAGTCTCACTGACCAGATCAACACGGGAAAGCCCAGGGTGGACAACTGCTACACCCGCGCGGTGAGCAGCACCGGTAACCTCAGGGCGCAACAGCTCATGGAGCTGGTCTTTCAGGCCAAGGACAGCGAGTGGCGGGGACTGGGCATACTTCCCGGCAGTGGTCTGGAACTCCGGTCTGAATTTGCCGAGTTTGACGCCTGCAAACGCTTTGGCATCCGGTTGCGGCCCTCACCGGAACCCAAGGGCTGCCGCTGCGGTGATGTCCTCAAGGGCAGTATTCTCCCCACCGACTGCCCGCTCTACAGCAACCGGTGCACACCACTTCATCCCATTGGCCCCTGCATGGTCTCCAGCGAAGGGACCTGCGCGGCCTATTACCGATACAGCGACAATACCAAGTAACAGGTCAGTTATGAACAAAACAGATATTATCGGGCTCGATCATGGCAGCGGTGGGCTGGCCAGCCAGCACCTCATCAGCGGTCTCTTTCTCAAGCACCTCAAGAGCCCTCTCCTTCACGATATGGAAGACTGCGCGGTCCTTGAGGAATATGCCGGCCGAATTGCTATCACCACCGACAGTTATGTGGTGGATCCGATCTTCTTTCCCGGCGGTGATATTGGCGAGTTGGCGGTCAACGGCACCATCAACGACCTGGCCATGCGCGCAGCCCGGCCCATTGCCCTGAGTCTCGCCCTCATCATTGAGGAAGGCTTTTCCATGAGCGACCTGGAGACCCTGATCATCTCCATTGCCCGGGCCAGTGAAAACGCCGGGGTAGCCGTGGTAACCGGCGATACCAAAGTTGTCCCCAAAGGCAAGGCTGACGGCATTTTCATCAACACCACCGGAGTGGGTATCACCTCTCATGGTCTTGATATTTCGGGAAAAAGTGCCCAGCCAGGAGACGCGGTCATCCTCTCTGGAACCCTCGCCGATCATGGCATCACCATCATGAGTGCCCAGGCAGGGCTCACCATCAGTGGTGACATCAAAAGCGACACCCAGCCGCTCCACCGGCTGGTGCATCGTCTCCTCGAGGAAGAGCCCTGCTCCATGCATGTGTTCCGTGATCCCACCCGGGGCGGCCTGGCAACTTCGCTGTGTGAAATTGCCCAGGCATCGAAGGTCACCATCACCATTGACGAACAGCAACTGCCGATCAGGCCTTCGGTCAATGCCGCCTGCGAGATGCTCGGTCTCGATCCCCTTTATCTCGCCAACGAGGGAAAATGCATCATGATCTGCGACCAGGAATGTGCCAGCGACGCCCTCGCCATAATGCAACAGATGCCTGAAGGCCGTGACGCCGCCATCATCGGCAAGGTCACCGCGGAGAAGGCCGCCCGGGTCAGCCTGACCACGGCGATTGGCGGTACACGGCTGCTGGAGCCGCTTGCCGGAGCGCCGTTGCCGCGGATCTGCTAAAGTGGAAAAGTAAAAAAAACAAATGGTTAGATTGATAAATGTCTGCGTCATCTTCAGGGGTTCTTCCGAATCTTGCCGGCCGCTCTTTTGGCACTCCGAAAACTGCGCGGACAACCACTAAATATCTCTGCACATTTTGTTGAACTCGTACATTATTTTTTATTATTTTCTTCTATTTTATTTAAAAATATTAAAAAATCAGGTATGTACCTTTAATTTTACTTTTTAGTGGTATTGGGGTGGCCGGAAAAAATCCGGTCGACATTAACACTTCCCTTGTTCGTCTTAGGAGGAGGAACCGTATGTCTCTACACGAAACAAGAAACGACACCGGGATGCAGGTCAGCCGACGCAGCTTTATCAAAGGCTGTTCCATGGCTGCTGCGGCGCTTGGCCTTTCCGAGGCCATGGTTCCCAAGTTGGTGGAAGCCGCCAGCTCGGCAGAACGACCACCGGTAATCTGGCTCCACTTCCAGGAGTGTACCGGCTGTACCGAAACCCTGCTCAGGTCGTCTCATCCGGACGTCGCTCGGCTCATCCTCGACATTATCTCCCTGGACTACCACGAGACTGTCATGGCGGCTGCCGGTCATCAGGCAGAGAAGTCCATGCATGATACCATGGCCAAGTACGAAGGGAAGTACATCTGTATTGTCGAGGGGGCTATCCCCACCAAAGATGGAGGTATCTACTGTAAGGTTGCCAACAAGACCGCCATGGAGAGTCTTGAGGAGGTCTCCTCCAAGGCTGCAGCGGTCATTGCCATTGGCAGCTGTGCCGCGTTTGGCGGAATACAGGCAGCCAAGCCCAATCCCACCGGTGCTGTCGGCGTCATGCAACTGGTGCACGACAAACCGGTGGTCAATATCCCAGGCTGTCCGCCCAACCCCATGTGCCTGGCCGGCACCCTGCTTCACTTCCTTACCTTTGGCAGTTTTCCCCGCCTCGACAACCTCAAGCGGCCGCTCTTTGCCTATGGCCGCAAGAACCACGACCAGTGTGAACGTCGTGCTCATTTTGCCGAAGGCCGCTTTGTCGAGGAGTTCGGCGACGAGGCACACAAGCTGGGGTATTGCCTGTACAAGGTTGGCTGCAAGGGACCCGAGACCTACGCCAACTGTCCGGTTGCCCGGTTCAATGAGGTCGGTGTCTGGCCTGTGAGTGTTGGCCATGGCTGCATCGGCTGTACCGAACCCGATTTTTGGGACACCATGACGCCTTTCTACGAGAGACTGCCCAATGTCAAGATCCCCGGCGGCAATAAGGGTATTGTCGCCAGCGCTGATTCTATTGGCAAGAAGATCCTCGGCGTCACCGGGGCCGCTATCGGCATCCACGCCGCCGTCGGCATCGGTAAACGGGTCATCAAAGGCAAATCTGAAGAATAAGGCAACCTATCTACGGAGGACAGTTTCATGGCAGAAAGAATTGTGGTCGATCCCATCACTCGGATTGAAGGCCACCTGAGAATAGATGCAGAAGTCGAAAACGGTGCAATCAGCAAGGCCTGGTCATCAGGTCAGATGTGGCGGGGACTGGAGGTCATCCTTCAGGGACATGACCCCCGGGACGCCTGGTTGTTTGTCCAGCGGATCTGTGGTGTCTGTACCACGGTCCATGCCCTGGCTTCGGTGCGCTGTGTCGAAAACGCGCTGGACCTGGAGATCCCCATCAACGCCCAGTACATCCGAAACCTCATCCAGTCCATTCATACGCTGCATGACCATATTGTCCATTTCTACGTGCTGTCAGCCCTCGACTGGGTAGATGTGGTCTCTGCGTTGAGTGCTGACATTAACGCCACCGTCAAGCTGGCCGAGACCCTGTCCAACTGGCCCGGTAATTCCAAGAACCGCTTTGCCGCAGTCAAGAAAAAGGTCCAGGCCATTGTTGATTCCGGCCAGCTGGGACCGTTTGCCAACGCCTATTGGGGCCATCCGGCCATGATCCTGCCGCCGGAGGCGAACCTGATGGCGGTCTCCCACTATCTGGAGGCCCTTGATTACCAACGCAAGGCCAACGAGGCCCTGGCAATTTTCACCGGCAAGAATCCACACATCCAGAACCTGAGCGTTGGCGGCGTCACCTGTGCCATCAATCTCGACAACGAGGCCACCCTCAACATGGAACGGCTCTACCGGATCAAGCAGCTGGTGAGCGAGGTACGCGGCTTCATCCAGAACGTCTATCTACCCGATATTATCGCGGTGGGTGCCCTGTACAAGGACTGGCTCGCCTACGGCTCCGGGGTCACCAACTACCTGGCAGTACCGGACATGGTCCTCGACACCAAGGCCACCAGGTTTGACTGTCCCGGTGGCACCATCATGGGTGGTGATCTCAAGACCATCAAGCCCATTACCAGTTTTAAGGACCCCTACTTCCACGACAACGTCACCGAGAATATCTCCCGTGGCTGGTACGACGGTGACTGGACCCGTCACCCCTACGAAGAAGAAACCGTTCCCAACTACACTGACTTCCAGGACGACGGCAAGTACACCTGGCTCAAGGCGCCGCGCTTCCAGGGCCAGCCCATGCAGGTCGGGCCGCTCGCCCAGCTGCTGGTAGGGTATGCCCAGGGCCACGAGAAGACCGTTAATGCGGTAAATGATACCCTGAGCCGCATCAGTTCACTGGCCGGTGTTCAGGTGGGTCCGGAAGTACTGCATTCGACGCCGGGCCGTCACGTTGCCCGCGCCGTCCGGGCCTCGCTGATGGCAGATCTGGCCCTCAAGCACTGGGAACTGCTGGTGGACAATGTCGGCAAGGGTGACACCGATATCTTCAACAAACCGGTGTTCCCCAAGGGTGAGCAGCAGGGCTGTGGATTCCACGAAGCTCCCCGTGGCGCCCTGTCGCACTGGATTGTCATCAAAGACGGGATCATCAAGAACTACCAGGCGGTCGTTCCTTCGACATGGAACGCAGGCCCGCGTGACGAAAACGACGTGGCCGGGCCCTATGAGGCCTCCCTGGTGGGCAACCCCATGGCCAATCCGGAGATGCCCCTCGAGGTGCTGCGCACCGTGCACAGCTTTGATCCATGTATCGCCTGCGCCGTGCACATGCTTGATCCCCATGGCGACGAACTGACCAGGGTGAAAGTGCTGTAGTCCACCTTGAACACCCATGACGAGGAGGTCATTATGCAATATGAACGACACCTGACGTGGAGCATCCTGCTACGGCTGTACCACTGGATGTTTGCCTTGTCCATCGTTACCCTGGTGGTCACCGGACTCTACATTCATGATCCCTGGACCACCACAGTGCTGGAAGGCGGTAATATCAGCTATCCCATGTCCGATATTCGCTTTATCCACTTCATCGCCGGATTTGTTTTCACCGGTGCCATGCTCATCAGAATCTTTCTGATATTTTTTGGCAACCGGCAGGAACGTTTCTGGGACTGGCTGCCCCTCCATCCCACCGGCATAAAAAACCTGTTTCAGACGATCCTCCACTATGCCTATGTGAAAGACGACATGGAGCACAAGCTGGGCCATAACACCATGGCCGGTACCTCGTACCTGATCACCTTTCTCGTGGCGTTGATGCAGATCATCAGCGGGTTTTACATGCTCTACCCGGAGAGTCCCTTCTGGATGGGCTGGGGCGGCACGCTGCTCGGTTCCCAGCAATGGGGCAGATTTCTCCACTACCTGGCCATGTGGTGGTTCATGATGTTCCCCATGATCCACATCTACCTTTGTGTCTGGAACGACGTCTACAGTAAGGAAGGGCTGATCTCTTCGATCTTCAACGGCGTCAAGTACACCCCGAGCAATCACTAAAAAACGACAGCTACGACCAAGGGGCAGGGACCTCCCTGCCCCCCTTTTTTTCCAATGACTGCACCCTGTTCCAAAAAAATCGGTATTCTTGGTGTTGGTAACCTGCTCCTCAGCGACGAGGGCTTTGGTTCCCACTTCCTCGACTACCTGAGCAGCAACTTTGAAATTCCTGCCGGTATCACTGTCTTTGATGGCGGCACCGCAGGGATCATGCTCGCTCCCTTTGTCGAAGACCATGACATCATCTTCGTTATTGACGTGGTCAGCCCAACAGAGGGAGAACCCGGCTCCATCCACTGTTTCACTGACCAGGAAGTACGCTCCGGCAACATTCAGACCCGCATGAGTCCGCACCAGGTCGGCCTGCTGGAAATTCTTGACCTGTGTAATCTCCGGGGCCTGGAACCCGAGCACATCGAGATGTTCACGGTGGTCCCCCAGGATCTGTCGACACGAATAGGTCTGTCGCCATTACTTGAGACAAAACTGCCTGAAGTGATGAGCCTGCTGGCCAGTGCCTTGGAACGACAAGGAGTCCACCTCACGCCCAAAGCTGCCCCTAAAGTGGGTCCGCATAACGCACCAGACTACCAGACCATGGCGCAGCGTACCCACAAGCGACAACACAGATAGGTCATGCACGAACTCTCGCTTGCCCAGAACCTCATCGATCAAATCGTCGAGCTTGCCGGTGAACACGGTGCTGACAAGATCCTCAAGGTTGTCGTCGGCATCGGCCCCTTCTCGGGAATAGTGGCCGAATCTTTCAGCTTCGGGTTTAATGCACTCAAACAAGAAAAAGTCCTGACACGAGCCGCTATCCTTGAACTGGACGAGCCTGCCCCCGAATACCGATGCCGTGCCTGTCAGCACATCACAACGATTCGCAGTGACAGTCCTGCCACCATGGCCATGGTGGCCGCACAGATGATGACCGACAGGCGCTGTCCTTCCTGTAATACTGCCGCTCTTTCGCCATGGGGCGGTAATGAACTGCTGTTGAAAACCATCGAGATGGAGTAAAACATGTGTGACACATGCGGTTGTCAACTTCACGACCATCACCACAGGGATACCAAGCTGGTGGAGGTCAATCAGAGCCTGCTGGCAGCCAACCAGCGGCAGGCTGAAGCCAACAGGCAACATATTGAGAGGATGGGGGCGATCGCTCTCAATCTGATCTCCAGTCCAGGTTCAGGGAAGACGACCCTGTTGGAACACACCATCGAAGCCCTGGGTTCAACGTATCGTATCGGCGTTATCGAGGGTGATATCGAAACCGAAAGGGATGCCGATCGAATCCGCGCCAAGGGTGTACCTGCTGTGCAGCTGACCACCGGTGGCGCCTGCCACCTTGACGCCCCTCTGGTCCATACAGGTCTCCACGAACTGGAACACCAGGCCGAGGGCAACCCCTTTGACCTGATCTTTATTGAAAATGTGGGCAACCTCGTCTGTCCGGCCACGTTTTACCTGGGGGAACACCGCCGTGTTGTCATGATCTCGGTGCCAGAGGGATCGGACAAACCCGTCAAATACCCAACGACCTTCAAGGGTGCAGATCTCTTTCTCATCACCAAAAGCGACCTGCTTCCCCATTTTGACTTTTCTGTAGAAGAGGCCCGCACAGAGGCCCTGGGTATCCGCCCGGAGATGCAGGTTATATCCCTCTCCGCAACCAGCAAGGAAAACTTCGAGCAGTGGCTGGCCTATCTCAGGGGACTCCTCGACAGCTAACCCCTCGGCAGAGGCGCTCCTGCCATTATCTGGAATCGGGTCTCCCTTCAGGACGTGCCCGGAAGATCTGCCCGGTATTCCGATGACAGTCCCCTTTCAAGATACCGGGCAACCGATGAATGAACAACAGCGCATCCAGAAAAGCCTGTTCAGATCAATGCTTTTTGAGGGTGTCAGCGCCGTTGAAGTCGAAAAAATCGCTGCCACAGCCTGCCTGTACCATGTCGAACAGGGGCAGTACGTATACCGGCAGGAAGACCGTGACCGCCGCTTCTACATCATCGATACCGGTGAAGTCGAACTGACCATCACGACACCAGGCGAGAGACACACCATCCTCGGGCACATTGGTCCTGGCGGTCATTTCGGTGAGACCTCGCTCCTGACCAAAACCGGTTACGTCTTCAATGCCCGGGCGCTCAGCGACCTTACCCTGCTCTGTTTCGATGCCGACGCCTTCAACGCTGTTCTTCTGACCAACAGCGTAATCCAGCACCAGCTGAGTATCGCTCTGGCCAGGCGTTTACGGGTCTCGTTCCACGATCATGCCAACACCCTGGACAAGCTCAAACAGAGTCGCCAGGATGGCGGCACCATGGGCCCCAATTTCTTCGCAGACCCCGAGCAAAACCTGACAACAGGGCCTCGCCCTCTGGTGCTTGACGAGGAGGGACGGCTGGCAGAATCTGCACTGGCCAAACAGATCCGCACCATTGTCCGCCGGTTCGGCGAGAACATGAAACCGGTGCTACTGACCGGGGAATCAGGAACAGGTCGCCGGCTGGTCGCCCATGAAATCCATCGCACCGGAACCTACCAGAAGGGCCCCTACATTGTCGTGGATATCCGTGATATTGACGCGCTGCAGCTACCAGTGGAATTATTCGGTCACGAGCGGGCACCCTTCTCTTTCTCTGCAATCAGCGAGCTGGGGGTCTTCGAGCAGTATCAGGGTGGCACGGTCGTGCTTCACCATGCCGAGTACATGGAGCCCGAGATTCAGCACCAGCTGGCGCAGATGCTTGAGAGTGGTTTCTTTACCCGTGCCGATGGCAAGGAAAAGGTGGCGCTGCGCTCCAGAGTCATCCTGATCTGCACTGATGCTCCCCGGATGAACAACGGCCATGAACACCTGCTGCCCGAGCTGTTCAACCTGTTTGCCAACCAGCATTTTCAGGTGGCACCACTCAGGGAGCACCGCCGTGATATCCCCAGGCTTGTCCGGTATTATCTACAAAATTTTAGCCTCCAGTACGGCAAAGTCATTGACCGGGTCGATGACCAGACACTGGGTATGCTCATGAACTACGACTGGCCCGGCAACATGACAGAAATGTCCAGTGTTCTGCAGCGCGCCGTGATGCTGGGAAAGGACAACGAACCGCTCAACGACCAGATTCTGCTGGGCCTGCCCAAATCCGAAGGAAAATGGGAATTCAACCTGTTGCGGCTCAGCGTCATCAAAAATATCCTGAACAGCCGACTCTTTCCCGTACTCCCCAAAATTCTACTCTCGCTGTTTTTCCTGATCGTTCTCATAGCGTTACTCTTCGGTCCCTCCGACGCTGTCCACAACATCGGTATCACCTTTAGCTGGGCAATAGGCTGGCCCTTGCTGTTCTTCTCCTTCTTTTTCCTGGCGCGCATCTGGTGCAGCGTCTGTCCCCTCTCGGTGCCGGGCTGGGCGATGCAGATACTGCTCAAACCCCAGCGGGGCACACCGGCGTTCATCCGCAAGAACTCCGGCTGGATCATGACCGGGCTGTGTATCCTCTTCTTTTGGGTGGAAATCACCTGGAACGCCAACGAATCACCCGGCCTCACCGCATGGATCATCTTGTCGGTGAGCCTTGGCAGTCTTCTCTTTTCCATCTTTTTCCAACGCCGTGTCTGGTGCCGCTACCTCTGCCCGTTGGGAGCCATCAACGCAATATTTGCCATGCCCGCTGTCCTCGAACTCCGTTCCAACAACCACATGTGCATGAACCGGTGCCGCAATCATCACTGCTTCACAGGCAACGAACAGGTGGGGGGATGCCCGATGTTACGCCACCCGTTCCTCGTCGATAACAATCGCGACTGCGTCCTCTGCGGCCAGTGTATCAAGACCTGCCAGCAGAACTCGATTCACCTCAACCTGCGACTGGCGCCTCAGGAGCTATGGAACCTACAATCACCCCGTCTGGAAGACAGCGTTCTCGTCGTCAGCCTCGGGGCCATCTTCTTCCCCTTTGCCATGGGTCAGCAGACCTCTGACATGCTTGTCCAGTGGTTTCCACCTCTACAGCAGATCGCTGGTTCCTGGAGTTCCGGCATGGTCACGGGGCTGTTTTTCTTTGCCATCGTCTTCTTTTATCTGGGCAGCTATGCCGTGCTTTCCCGGATCATGGCACTGCTGACCCATACCCCCTGGCAAAAGGTTGCCGCCATTCTCGGATACGGGATGATCCCCCTCGTTCTCGGCGCCTTTCTCGCCCTTCACCTGGATCTCTTTGTCAATGATCTCTGGCGGCTTCTCCCCAACCTGCAGGAACTTTTTGGCGGAGAAGCAACCTATACCCCCACCCGCCTCATGAGCCGTGATGCCGCCTTTGTTCTCCAGTTTATCACGGTGATGGGGGGCCTGATTGCAGCGCTATACGCCAATACCCGCATCGTCAGACGCCTTCGGCAAAACAGGGGTGGTAGCCGACATGCCGTTCTTCTGCCAGGGCTGCTGCTCTGCCTCTCGGCCATCGCCTACCTCAACTTCCTCTAACACCTTGGTTCTTTTAAATTCACCAGAGTACCTCCCGAATGAGGCACAGTAAGAAACCTCAAGATAATGCATTGATTTTTTCATGAGAAAGGAGAGTCCCCTGAGCGAACAGAGCACTCAGGTACCTTCGAAGAACTGGAGACGGCAAATATACCTGCACATCTGCGGCAAGCCTTTAAGGATTTTCTCTGCATATCCATATAAAAATATTAAAAAAATTATGAGAAACGCTTTCACCTCAACGGGATCGACACCGGCAGCGACACAACCTCTACCGCTTATACAAGGTACCAGTGCTTCCTCTTGATCACTTTCGATGTGGTTTTCTGTTGACGACAGGATTGTGGTCAGTGTACACCTGGTAACCTGTGAATAATATTTATCTAAACTGAGTGATACTAGTATGTACCGATCAATTTTCGCACTCTGCACAAGAAAATTTTAATGCCCCAGACAGCAATACAGCATCTCTCGTTTGACGCCTGCTACATCAGAGCCAAAAAAGACCTTTACATTGGGGAAAAAACACTGGACTTCTCCCCAGACAGCGAAGTTCTTGTAAAGATCACTCGCGGCGGTATCTGCGGCTCTGATGTACATTATTATCAGCATGGCGGCATTGGCGATATTTCTCTCAAGCACCCCATGGTTCTCGGCCATGAGGTCATAGGGACCACCGTGCCAGCAGGCTCGGCCGCCGCTGTTAACGTTGCCGTCAATCCAAGCCGCCCCTGCAATGGTTGTGTATACTGTCTTTCAAACCGATCCAATCAGTGTATGGACATGCTTTTTTTCGGCAGCGCCATGCGTACCCCCCATGTAGATGGAGGCTTTGCCCAGTATGTTGCTGTTCGTCCCGACCAATGTATCCCGTATGCACCGGAAATAGCTGAAGAGATAATGGCCTTCACAGAGCCTCTTGCTGTTGCTCTACATGCCCTCAACAAGGCAGGCGGCGTACTCGGCAAGAAAGTACTGGTTACCGGCGCAGGCCCCATTGGTCTACTTGTGACCGCTGCCTGCCGGGCAGCAGGGGCGATGGAGATCATCGTCACTGACCTTGTTGATAAAAATCGCCGGCTCGCCCTTGTCATGGGCGCGGATTCGACCCGGGATCCGATGGAGGACAATCTCGCCCCATTTACGGAAAAAAAAGGGTATTTTGATGTCTCCTTTGAGGCCTCCGGAGCAATCCCTGCCATACAAAGCAATATCAACTTTGTCCAGAGCGGAGGCACCATGGTCCAGATTGGAATGGGCCCGGGTATGGTCGACATTCCCCTGACTACATTTCTGGCCAAAGAGATCCGTTTCACTGGAGCATTTCGCTTTAACGAAGAATTCACAACCGCAGTACGATGGCTGGAAAAAGGCCTTATCGACCCACGTCCACTGCTCACCGAAGTGTATGACTACAATGACATTGAAGAGGCCATCAACCTTGCCGCCGACAAGTCCCGTGCACTCAAGGTTCAGCTTTCTTTCACCTGACAGGATAAATCATCATGACTACCGCCAGCCTTTTTGATCTTACCGGCCGCAGAGCCCTCATCACCGGTTCAACCCGCGGTATTGGTAACCTCATGGCAAAAGGACTTGCTACCCACGGTGCAAGTATCGTCATCAATGGCACGGATCAGCAACGCGCTGAAGCCGTTGCAAAAGAGCTTGTCGCAGACGGCTATGACGCAAGTGCCCTCGCCTTCGATGTCACAGATAAAAAGGCGATAACCGAGAGTGTCAAAAAGATAGAAGAGGACATCGGACCAATTGACATACTCATTAACAATGCAGGTATCCAGCGCCGCCACCCGTTTCTTGAATTTCCCGAAAAAGACTGGGATGAGGTTATCGCAGTTAACCAGAAAGCTGTTTTCATTGTTTCGCAGATCGTGGCTCAGTACATGGTACAACGTGGCAAGGGGAAAATAATCAACATCTGCTCGATGCAGTCTGAGCTTGGTCGTGATACCATCACCCCCTACGCTGCGTCAAAGGGTGCCGTAAAGATGATGACCCGTGGTATGTGCGTGGAACTTGCCCGTCACAATATCCAGGTCAACGGCATTGCACCGGGGTATTTCAAGAGTGAAATGACCCGGCCACTTGTCGAGGACCAAGAATTTTCCAGATGGCTGTGTAACCGGACTCCAGCCAACCGCTGGGGCGAACCCGAAGAACTGATCGGTGCTGCCGTTTTTTTAAGCTCCAAAGCATCAGATTTTGTCAACGGCCATCTCATTTTCGTGGATGGAGGTATGCTGGCGGCAGTGTAACAAAGGAGTTGAACATACGCTTTTCAAGGTTGTCGAGATCTGTTTTTTACCATCGATGGCAACAGTGCGCTCCTGGATAACGCCTTGGCTCTTTACAAGGAACATCGCCAAAGCAACAGCAAAATACGTAACTAGAGCTTAACATTATTGCTGCAAGATTATTGGCACTTCTCCCGGTTGTTTTTTATCCCCGGCAGGACGTGTCATTAAACAATACTTCATCTTAAACACACAGGAGGAAAAGATGAAAAAACTGTTTTTGGTGAGTGCCTTTATTCTCCCTCTCTCTCTTTTAGCCACAAGCCTTTTTGCTGCTGACGTCAATCTGAAATTCGCCAGCACCAATGCCGCTGGCGAACAGGCATATATTGTTCAGAAAGAATGGACCGATGCCGTAGAAAAGGCCTCCAATGGTCGTATTAAAATTGACCTGCTGCCTCTTGATGCCGTCGTAAAATCCTCTGACTTATTAACCGGTGTTCGTAACGGTATCATTGACGGTACTGTTTCCACCTCTGCACACTACGCAGGTGACGATCCGGGCTTTGGCCTTATTGGTGATACGATCAGCGCCTGGAACAGTGACGAAGACATCCTCAAGTTCTACTATTTTGGCGGTGGTCTCGAGGTAACAGACAAGATCTTCCAGGCATATGGCGCAAAGCTGATCGGTGTTTGTGTCACCGGTGCCGAGTCCCTGCCCTCCAAGCTGCCAATTCAGAAGGTCGAAGATTTCAAAGGTGTCAAAATGCGTGCGCCTTCCGGACCAATCCACAAGTTATTTGCAAAGATGGGGGCTGCACCCGTCGGTCTGCCAGGTTCAGAAATCTATACCGCCCTTGAAAAGGGCGTTATAGATGCCGCTGATTTTTCAACCTTTTCCAACAACCATCAGCAAGGGGTACACGCCATTGCAAAGTACCCCATCTACCCGGGCATCCACTCTTCACCGACCGTTCACATAATAATGAACCTGAAAAAATGGAACGCATTACCTGAAAACGACAAGTTTTTTCTGCAGAAATTCTTTAAAGGTCTTGCCCTTGATTCACTGCTTAAACCACATTATGAAGATCGTATTGCCTACAGTGCCGCGATTAAAGAAGGGGTGACACCGGTTGCATGGACCGATGAAGAAAAGGCTAAAGTCCGTGCTAACGCCCGAGAAATCTGGGAAGAAATTGCATCCAAATCTGAAATCGGCAAGATGTACTATGATGCCCTGCAGAAGTTTCTCGAATCCCAGGGTATGAATTAACGACCATTGCCTGCCCCAAAGCCAACAACGAAAAATTAAATCCGGGCGGGCAGAAAAACAAACGCAAGGACATTATCATCACCGGGGCAGCTATAACCATCCCCGGTGATCCTTTTCCTCTCAGTGGGAGCCTACCATGAAACTGGACCGGGCAATTGACAGAATATTTATCCGGTTAGGACATTGCATCTCTGTTTTGTTTTTGGTTGTCGTCTGTATCAGCTTTTATGAAGTGATTATGCGATACGTGTTCGATTCACCAACCCTGTGGGTCCACGAAACCACTTCGTTTCTTGTGAGCCTGGCACTACTCTTTGGTGGTATTTCCTGCTACGCTGCAGAAAAGCACATCGCCATGACATTTATCGCGGATAGCTTTCCTGTCATGGTCCGTTGGTATACCGTCCTCTTTGTTGAGACGTGTACCCTGCTGTTTGCCGTCATGCTCGCCTATGGCGCTTTTTTATCGGCAAAGGACGCCTTTATCTCACCCTTTGGTAAATTCCGTATGCAAACATCCGGTAGTGCCCTGGATACACCTTTTCCGGCACTGAACAAAGGCTTTTTCTTCTTTACATGTATCATGTTGATTTTTCTTGTCATATTACACCTGATACGCCATCTTACAACGTACAGGGAAACAAAAATTCAACTCCTCGAATCAAAAAAAGAGAAAAATCATGCTTAGTGCTTCGGGTATCGCTGTTGGTACTTTGATCATTTTCCTTATGATGCTCTCCCTGCTGTTTGTCGGAATGCCCCTTGGCTTTTTGACCGGCTTCATTGCGTTGTCGATGTCGTATCTCTGGTTTGGCAATATTTCCATGATGCAGATGGTCGCTGCGCGGGTAAGTGATTTTACGACATCCTATACCTTCATTGCCGTTCCCATGTTTGTCCTTATGGCTACACTTCTCGATAAAACAGGAATTGCCCGTGACCTCTATAATGCCATGCGGGTACTTGCCGGGCGCATTCGTGGTGGCGTCGCAATACAGAGTATGATTGTTGCCATCATCCTGGCGTCAATGTCTGGAATTATCGGGGGAGAGACAGTCCTCCTCGGAATGCTGGCACTACCGCAGATGCTCAGGCTTGGTTACAACCAAAAACTTGCAATCGGCACGGTTGTTGGCGGTGGTGCTCTGGGTACCATGGTCCCACCGAGCATCGTCCTGATTATTTACGGTATGACGTCAAACGTCTCCATTGGCGATCTTTTTCTCGGTGCTGTTCCTGCAGCAATGATTCTTGCCGGCATGTATATTACGTATATCCTAGTGATATGCAATATCTATCCGGATTATGGTCCAGCAATGGATAAAGGCGAACTTGAAAACATGAGTCGCGATGACCTGAAAAAGATATTCAGAGATATCTTGTTACCAATACTTATAGCTGTATGGATTCTTGGCAGTATCTATGCAGGCATTGCTTCCGTAACCGAGGCCGCGTGCGTTGGTGTGGTTGGTGTTGCAATTGCTGCAGCAATCCGCAAAGAGCTGAAGACAACCATTATTTATGATGCGTTAAAACACACTATCAGCACTGTTGGTATGATTATATGGGTAGGGATCGGGGCAACCATGATTATCGGGATCTACAACCTGATGGGTGGCGATGTGTTTATAAATGACCTCTTCATGGGACTAAACATGCCGCCGGTGTTTACCATTATTATTATGATGGCTATTCTCCTCGTCCTGGGCATGTTTCTCGACTGGATTGGTGTTGCCATGCTGACCATGCCTATTTTTGTGCCGATCATTACAAATCTTGGCTATGACCCTGTCTGGTTTGGTGTAATCTTCTGTGTTAATATGCAGGTATCATTTCTCAGCCCACCTTTTGGTCCTGCGGCCTTCTATCTTAAAAGTGTTGCACCAGAAGGTATTGAACTCACCGATATTTTTACATCTGTCTGGCCCTTTATCACGATGCAGATTATCACTCTGACGATCCTTATCACCTTTCCATCCGTGGTTTCATTTATCTATGAGTAGGACTCAGAGAAAAAGCTGACCAACATCGATTTTACAGCAGTGAATTCGGTAGGTTATCCCTGCCTCAAAGCTCAGAGGATCTGCGGAGATGAATCTGCCGTTATCCGCATCGTAATAGCCGGCGCGCATGTAGTAAAGTAACGGCTGCAGCCTGGTCTCTGTTTTGCCCAAATCCCGGCCATACGGGCTGCAGGCATATTGATTGACAATGGCTCCACTGTTGTCTGTCATTACCATAGTACTACCGATGGCATCAAAATGATAGGTATACGCGTTGTTCCCTTCGATCATCTCTTCCAGCCCTGCCGCATAGATAGAGCACCTTGTGATCTGTCCGGAAGAGTCGGCTTCGGCAAGCAGATTGTTACTGCTGTCGTAGATGTGGTAGGTGGTCAAGCCATTGCGGGTAGTCTTGAGGTGATTGCCGGCACCATCGTAGGCAACGGCAACAATCTCCTTCAACATACAGCCTCTTTCTCAACATGCCCTTTTGAGGTCAAAAAACATCAGGTTAAGCCTGTTTCAGGAGCGGTTTTTATGGGGATTCTATTTTATTTCAGATTGTTAGGTTGGCCCGACCCCGGATCTAAGAACCTTTTTTCACCTAAAAATGAAACCATTATAGGTAAACTTCACCGTTGTTATATTTCACACTATGGATTCCGGTGGGATCAAAGGATTTTCAAGGCAGTTAAATAAACAAGGGGCTTAGGAAGCAAACGACCTTACAAAGGTTTTTTCCTAAATAAATTTAACAATACTTTATACAAGTTTTCATTGCGAAGATTAAAGCGAAATTCGGTTTCTTTTAAATGAAGAAGAAAGGTTTCCTTAGGGACACCATT
>PDWJ01000278.1_pt1 | contig 78831 bp, 68 predicted proteins | sample 1430881 | NCBI WGS metagenome assembly PDWJ01 (sample SAMN01162460, study PRJNA174530) | Oral metagenome, whole genome shotgun sequencing project. | biome: Marine environment; feature: Marine mammal; material: Swab sample of the gingival sulcus; isolation source: swab sample of gingival sulcus...
GTTGACCACATGCGAGATTGGGCTATGGGCAGCAACGGAAGCTGGGTCAGCATGGGTGTTTACAGTGCTGGTAACAGCTATGGCGTAGATGAAGATCTTATGTTTGCCTTTCCCGTCACTTGCGAGAATGGTGAATGGAAAGAAGTCACGGGCCTTGAGATAAGTGATTTCAGCAGGGAAAAAATAGCAGATACAGAGAAAGAACTCCAGGATGAGCGTAATGCGATTTCTGATCTGCTGTAGTTTGCAACAGTAAGTTTTCATTTGTTATGTACACATCAAGGTATCAGAGGAGAGTGCTTCTCTGATACCTTTTTTGTAACACATCCAGCATATATAGCCCTTTTTTCTGGCTCATTTTCCGGTTACATCAATAAATATGGTTGCTTCTTATACAGGCAATCACTATATTCCTCTTACTTTTTTCTTGACAGATTGTATTTTACCTCAAAGGGATAATTGACTACACTGAATTTCCCAGTTCCGATAAAAGAATAAAACTCATTGTATATACATAAAAAAAACATTTTCAGACACCTATCAGAGATTATACAATATGCGCACCTTAGATATTCCCTTACCTGAAATTGACGTTCCCGATCAACCTCAGTGGCCAACACTGTCAAAAGAGCAGGAACAGGAAATAAAAGAGAAGATCAAACAACATCTCAAAGATATGAACGGTGTACTTGTGGCACATTATTACACCGACAGCCGCCTGCAGGATCTTGCCGAAGAGACAGGTGGATACGTTGCAGACTCTCTGGAAATGGCACGTTTTGGCACGGAATCGAAGGCTGATACCCTTGTTGTCGCTGGTGTGAAATTCATGGGAGAAACCGCCAAAATTCTCAACAATGAAAAACGGGTGATTATGCCTGATCTTAACGCCACCTGCTCATTAGATGACGGCTGTCCCATTGATCTTTTTTCGGAGTTCTGTGACAAACACCCGGATCACACTGTTGTCGTTTACGCCAACACCAGCAGTGAGGTAAAAGCACGTTCAGACTGGGTTGTAACTTCAGGTATCGCTCTTGATATCGTCCAGCACCTCGCGGATAAAGGTGAAAAGGTACTCTGGGCACCTGACAAACATCTCGGATCATATATTCAAGCAGAAACAGGGGTGGAGATGCTCCTGTGGCCTGGAAGTTGCGTTATCCACGAACGCTTCAAGGAACAGGCGCTGATCAATATGAAAAAGGCACATCCCGACGCTGCAGTACTTGTACATCCGGAATCCCCCAAAGAAATCGTGGCACAGGCTGACCTGGTAGGATCAACCACTGCGATGATTAATGCTGTGGTGAGCATGAATCAGAAAAAATTTATTGTCGCCACAGATGTGGGCATTTTTGCCAAAATGAAACAACTTGCCCCGGGAAAAACACTCCTGCCAGCCCCTACTGCAGGAGACGGGGCAACTTGTGAAAGCTGTGCTGCATGTCCCTGGATGGGAATGAACTCCTTAATCAATCTGGAAGAGGTTCTGCGTACTGGCAAAAACGAGATCCATGTTGATCGAGAACTTGCTGAAAAGGCCAAAAAACCAATACGCAGGATGCTTGATTTCGCTAAAAATCGAAAATAGTTTTAAGAATCGTTTTATTTACTGGATTCTGGAGAATCTTATTGACATCGCGTCATATAAACTTGGCAAAAGAGAAGGGAAGCAATGAGTAAACTAATGTAGATGCTTTGTAACGATCTCATCCAGGATGAGGTTTGCGGTCTGGATTTTCGAGCATAACGGAAGTTTTTTAATCCCGTCTTTATCGAGGATGGTGACCCTGTTGGTCTCACTTTCAAAACCAGCATCAGAATCGTTTATATTGTTGATAACGATAAGATCCAGGTTCTTTTTATAGAGTTTCTTTCTGCCTTCCTCAATACTATCTCTCGTTTCTGCAGCAAACCCGACCAGAATCTGCTGTTCTTTCTCTTTGCCAAGCTGGTAAAGTATATCTGTAGTGTTTTCTAATTCAATACAAGTCTCAGCAGCAATTTTTTTCACCTTATGGGTGGCAACATTTTTGGGTCGGAAATCACTGACGGCAGCAGCCTTTATGACAATTGTGGATCGAGGGAACTCTGCACGCACAGCGGTAAACATCTCCCCAGCGGTGATAACATCTATTTTTCTTATAGCAGAACAACAGGAAAGAGATGTTGGGCCGCTCACCAGCACAACCTCGGCCCCCCTCCTCCAGGCTTCACGGGCCAGCGCATATCCCATTTTCCCTGAAGAACGATTGCTTATAAAGCGTGCAGGATCAAGGGGTTCTCGTGTCGGACCCGCTGTCACCAGTACATGTTGACCTGCCAGGTCATTTTTACCAAGAATTCTGGAGATAACATTCTCCACCGTATCCCATCCAACCAGTCTCCCCTGTCCTTCATCCTTGCAGGCCATCATACCAGTTTCAGGCTCCAGAATCAAAAAGCCCAACTCTCTTAAAAGTCCCAGGTTTCTCTGGGTTACCGGATTACTGTACATATTCGGGTTCATGGCAGGACAGACTACAATTTTTGCCTTTGTTGCCAGTACCGCTGCCGAGAGAAGATCATCAGCACCGCCATGTGCAAGTCTGAAGATAGTCTGGGCGGTAGCAGGAGCCAGTAAAAAGAGATCAGCCTCGCTGGCCAGTTCAATATGAGCCAGGGCATGGTCTGGCTCATCAAACATAGAAGTGTAGGTTTTCTCGCCGGTCAATGCTGAAAAGGTCAGCGGGGTAACAAACTTACAGGCGGCCTCTGTCATAATAACCGAAACCCGGGCACCTGCCTGGGCAAGCGTTGAAACAAATCCTGCCACCTTAAACGCGGCAATACTACCGCTGACCCCTACAACTATTCTTTTTCCTGCCAGACAATCAACCATTGCAAATAACGCCCGGGAATGAAAGCATACCTAAGCTCAACTAAACTATTAGTCCCTGCTTGCACCAAAGAAACGCAGAAGCATAAGAAACAGGTTAATAAAATCGAGATATAAGGCCAAGGCCCCCATAATGGCACCTTTTTTAACTGCATCCGGTCCCTGTTCGAGAATACCCTGTTCCCCCATTGTCTTTATCTTCTGCACATCATATGCTGTCAGCCCTGTGAAGATAAAAACGCCTAAAAGGGAGATAACCCAGTATAGTGAAGAGCTGTGAAGAAAAATGTTAACAATGGAAGCAATAATAATCCCAACAAGTCCCATTATCAGGAAAGAGCCAAAACCAGATAAATCTCTTTTTGTCACCATGCCATAGACTGCCATTGCGCCAAACATGCCGGCAGTTATTACAAAGGTGGAGGCAATTGATGTTTTCGTATAGGCAAGGAAAATGACTGACAACGTTACCCCGTTGAGAATGGAATACCCCATAAACAACATCGTCGCCGTACCGGCCTGTATTTTCTGGATTCGTGCAGAGAGAAAAAAAACAAGCCCCAGTTCAAAAAGGATAAGTATAAAAAATATCGGGCTGCTTACCACCTGCATCACAAGACCACTTTCAAACATGACTTGAGCTATTACTGCTGTTATCACCAGCCCAATCGCCATCCAGTTAAAGACTTTTGCCAAAAACAGTGAGGAAGCTTCCTTTCTCGCCTGCTCCATAGTAATTTGATAGGTATTTTCGTGCATTCTCGCTCTCCTTTTATGGAATATTTTATTTTCTTATACGCGATCTTTTATACATGTTTCCCTCTAACAACATGGGATACAATAATCATTGCAGCATAAACTACAACTCAATGCCAACTGGACTTCTTACCCTCTCTCTTTTAATAGGCACCGTTACCACGAAACATAATAATGATGGTCTTTATGATGATTTTTAAATCAGTCCAGAGTGAATAATTGAGAATATACCAATCATCAATTTTCACCCGGTCATGGTAATCACCGATATCTGATCTTTTCCCCACCTGCCAGGGACCGGTAATACCCGGTTTCATCGAGCAATACCTGCCAGCGCTTTCCTTGTAAAAACTGCTCAACTCATGGGCAACTATCGGTCTTGCTCCCACAACACTCATATCACCTCGCAATACATTGAAAAATTGAGGCAATTCATCAAGACTTGTTCTTCTCAGGAACCGACCTACACGAGTAATGCGCGGGTCACTTTTTAATTTCATATTTTCAGTCCACTCTTTCCTGAGGACAGCATCATTTCTTAACAGCTCTTCGAGCTTTTCCTCGGCATCAACGCACATAGATCTGAACTTATAACAGCTGAACTCTTTTCCTGCAGCGGTAATTCTCCTCTGCTTATAAAAGATCGGACCACCATCGCTTAGTTTAACCACCAGGGCAAGAAGTAAAGTAAATGGCAGAGTGCAGACGAGGGCAAAAATAGAAAAGACGATATCAAATGTCCTTTTCCACTCGGTATTGGGGTTGAAATTCAAGAGCAGCAGATTGCCAAGTGACTGTACTTCCGCATGATGCAGTCCAAAGGCATAGATATCCGGTATAAGATAGATCCGGGCCCCCAGTGAACGACATTCTCTGAGAATAGTAAAAATTTTCTTCTCGGCACGCATGGGCAATGCAATGTACACATAATCAATATCATTGGCATTGAGATACTCAGGCAGCATCGATATGGTACCAAAAATGGGTTTCCCCATCGCCTCAGTTACATCATCGGACACCTTATCGTCAAAAAAACCCAGCACGCTAATCCCTGCCCAGGGAATAGACTCCACTTCCCGTACCAGCCTCTGGCCAAGATCGCCAGCGCCGGCAACAACAGCCCTGCGTATGTTTTTCCCTCGTGTACGGATACTTCTCAGGACCTTTCTGAAAATAACATGGAACACAAAGATGAGGACAGGGGTGGTGAGTGACCAGATCAAGAATACCAGACGGGAATAGGCTGCAGATATCTTAAAGATAAAAAAGTAAAAGAGGACAGGCCCGATAACAGCGGTCCACGCCTTAACAATAACGATAAATTCAGCATAAAACTTCCAGCCTCGCCAGGATCTGTAAAGTTGAAAAGACTGAAATGTTATAAAGCTTAACAGAAAAGCAATGCAAACAAGCCGTGTATAGTAAACACTCCAGGGTACCCGGTACCAATACACCAGTAGCCAGAGAAAGCCAACAACGGCAAGGCAATCCAATATATGCAGCAGCCTGACGGCAAGTGAACTTTGCTCACGCAGGTTTGTGGAAATCATATTTTTTACGTATCCTTCTTACAAATACCTTCTTTTATCCACCACCCAGGATTCATACTGAGCTTTTGCAACAGATTTGAAGGCAGATGGTTATGTATATATCCCAACTTGAACCCCAGATATTTCAGAAATATCCGAACCCCCAGTTCCGGCAGCAAGAGATAGGTACCATTTCGTCTAATCATATCTATCTCATGGCAAAGATAGCCTATCCCTCGCCCTTCTGCACTACCATATTTACCTATTATCTCTTTTTCCAGAGAATGCAAAACGCCGATATCAAAATATCTTTTAAATTCCTGTTTTGGTGTGTAATTATGAGAATGATAGGCCTCTGCTTCAGCGACATAACAATTGGCAAACCCCGCCTCAAGAAGCGCAGCAGCAGCTATGGTATCTTCCCCAAAAATAAGTCTGTCTCTAAAGTATCCAACTTCCACCAGCGCACTCTTACGATATGCGGCAAAGGAATTTGATATGAAAATTGTCAGCAATCCATGTGTTTTCCTGTCCGCTGCCCTATATTTTTTACTCTTCTCAGGATAGTTGAACACCCGAAGACTTGCAGCAAAATGATCAGCATCAAAAGCAGGGAACTGGCGACCATAACAGCAGGCAACTTCCTCCTCTGCTACGAGGGGCGCAATGAGCCGTTCCAGGGCATCCTTTCTTTTCAAGATGACATCCTGAGTAAGAAAAACTACAATATCATTTCTGGCATATTCCACCAGCAGGGATCTGGTGCCACCGTGATCAAATTTTTCTGGTTGAATATGCACTATTTTGGCGTGGTATTTTTCTGCAATGGCAACGGAATCATCAGTTGAGCCAGAATCTGAAACCAGTATTTCATCACACCCCAGAGTTTGTATTGTAAGAGAGGCGAGCAGCTCTTGTAATGTTGCTGCTCCGTTTTTCACCGGAATAATTACAGAAATACAGGGTTGTTCAATCATGGTAATAGAGGATTATCTCAATAATCGTTGCCGGCAGGCATCAATCATCATTTTTCGAAGCTGTAGAATATGGTACAATAGCAATTGAAGAATGTTTACGTCTTTTTCCAAGTAACACCAGTTTATCACACTGAAAAATAATAAAGAGCAAGGGGGTACCAGGCAAGATAAAAAAGAGTCGTGTTAACAGCTTATCCATAAGCGATAAAATGAACCCCGGCAAATAACTCAAAAAGGAAGAGACCACTGCGGCATTTGTATTTTTTGTTATATCACGGTGCAGCGCCAAAAGAAGCGCATAGTTGCTAATAGATGCCCGCATTTTCTCAAAGGTTTGAGCTTTTGTTAAGAGACCAAGATGGCTGCAGGTATTATCTATATGAAGTATCTCGTGCGCTTCATGTAGCCGTATGGCCCATTCAATATCTTCATATCCATATTCCACAAATCTGTCATCAAAATAGACAGTATCCAAGATATTTTTTCGGACCATTACATTTGAGGTAAAGAGATATCTCCAAGGCGATTTATTTCTCGTTCTGGCATCAAAGACTTCTGTTTTTATGCTTTTATACAGATAAAAAACATACTCTGTTCCCGTCAAGCTCCTCTTTTTATAACTTCTGCCGCCGCAGATAATATCATATCCCTGCTCTGATTTTGTCAAGAATTGCAGCAGAAAATCATCCCTGTCCGGAAATACATCACCATCAAGAAAAAGAAGTATTTCACCGCTGGCTTTTTCTACAAGACGGTTTCGTACCTTCGCTCTGCCTCTGTTTACACTATTCTCTTCGTATATCACCGATGGAAGACTGTCCAGTATTCCCTCAACGTTATAGGTGACCTCTGATGCGTCATCAACGACCAGGATTTCTACCGAATATTTTTCATCCAGCTCATCGATCTGTTTTTGCAATTCCTGTAAAAGTGACCGTACATCGAAGTTGTATACGGGTATGAGTATCGATAAAGTGACAGCCTGTTCCATTTGTAAGCTATGCTTTTGTCTTTTTAACCAGAGCTATATGCTCCCGGTACAACTGAAGAAGAGAATCAAAGCCCAGCTTTTCAAGCAATATTCTACACCCTCTTTTATCACCAGGAACAGGTAGTAGTACCAGCTGGTGAAAAGCGAACGGGGAAGATATCTTTTTCTGGCCCAATGCGTCTCTTCAAGGGCCTCTCTCCAGTTTTTTTCAGATACACCATCATGCTGCATATTGGCAAGCAGTTCAGATGTTGTCTGAAAATGGGCGCCGCGTGTACGAAAACGAAGGAGCAGTTCATAATCCATAGCATACCGGTAAGAGGTATCAAATCCGCCCATCGTATCATATACTGTTTTTTTCACAAAACAGGTCATATGAGTCACGCTCATGTCTCTGTCAAGCAGTTCTGGTCTGGACTCACAACGGTATGCCTTATTCCCTCCATGCCAGTATTGTAAATCACCGCATACAACATCCACAGGCGTCCCTTGATCATTCAAAAAGATATCCACCACCTTTTCAACCGTAGTATGTTCATACCAGTCGCCCGCGTTAAGTATCCCCACTATTTCACCATGACAGAGAGTAATGCCTTTATTAAACGCATCACTAATGCCATCATCTCTCTCACTCAACCACCTGTCGACAACATCAGCGTACTCTTCTATTATGCCTGTTGTCTTATCTGTTGAACCTCCATCAATAATAATATATTCCAGATGCGGATATGTTTGCATCGTAACACTTTCAATGGTTTTTCTGATGACCTCCTCGCCATTTAAAACCACTGTGACAATGGAAACAAGAGGAGCTGCAGTATGCTGACTGGTATGTTGCGTATCAGGAGACATTATATATTTGCATAAACTTCGTAGGTTTTTCTGGCACACTCGTCCCAATCAAACATTTTTTGCCGCTTAAAGCCTTTTCCCCGCATGGCCTTTCTAACAGTATCAGAGTAGACAACGCTTTCAAGCACTTCACGGATACTATCCACGTGCAGAGGATCAAAATAGGCTGCCGCATCACCTGCCACCTCCGGCATAGAGCTGACATTACTGCAACACACCGGACAACCGCATCTCATGGCCTCAACAAGAGGAAGCCCAAATCCTTCATAGAGTGAAGGATACACAAGAACAGAGGCGTTAGCATAGAGTTGTACAAGTTTTTTATCATCTGCCGGTATCTTCACCACAGATTCCAGTACACCACGATCTAAAAAAAATTGCTTTTCCACCCTGCTGAAGGCTCCACCACCAACACAAACCAGTCGATGCGTCTTTTTCAGCTGCCTGGATGCACTGTAAGCCTCTACAAGACGCTTAAAATTCTTCACACTGTTTCTCAACCCCACATAGAGCAGATATGGAGAGGAAGTATCTTTTGGCCTGGTTCCTTTTTTATCAGGTACAATGGATGAACCATGATAAACCACGGATACCTTATTGCTGTCAATGCCTGTTATTTCCAATAAATCATTATATGTATGTTTAGAAACCACTATGACATGATCTGCCTGTAAAACAGCGCGCAATTTTTTTCGCGGCACATCCAGATCCGGCCCTGTGAAATGCTCCGGATATTTTTCATGGATCATATCATGAACAGTTACAACCCGCTTGGCAGAAGTGTTATATCCCCTGTCCCTGTAATAGGTTTCATGGACAATATCAGCCCTGTTCCCATAGAGAAAGGATTGCGTCATCTTTTCGTTGAGAAACGGCAGTATTCGATGTTTTCCCTTGAACTCAGGAATAAAAATCCCTCTCTTGGCAACACCAGTATCCCGTAAGGCCCTGTTTATGTATACCGGAGCAAGGATAGCGGTCTCAGTATCCTTTTGCAGCAGAGGTAACCTGGCCGCCACTTCCAGAAAATAACGGGAGATACCGCCAACGGCCTGAAGAGCGAATATCTGATAGTCGTAGAGGATCTTCATCGCTTTTCACACACCATTACATTTTCAATACCCACTGCATATCAGCCTCGATTGTCCCAGGCAAACTGGTATCCTTCTATTGTTTTCCCGGCACAAACATCCCATGAAAACTGCTGCGCCCGTTTAATACCTTTCCGGCTACAGCATTCTCTCATCGTGTCATCAGCGATCAGTTGTGTCATTGCCTCTGCGATACCATCAGAATCTTTTGGATCAATGAGTATACCGGCATCCCCAACCACCTCAGGCAAAGAAGAGGTATTCGAACAAATGACAGGCACTCCGCATTGCATAGCCTCGAGTGGAGGAAGACCAAAGCCTTCATACAAAGATGGGTACACAAATCCAGTGGCGCCGCTGTACAAGGCACTCAAATATTTATCTTCGATAAAGCCAGTAAAATGGACTCGCTCTCGTAATTGTTTATCTTCTTGTATTTCTTTTATTATTTTCTCTACCTTCCAACCAATGGCACCGATAAGCACAAAATGGAAATCTTTTCCTTCCGGCTCGTTGATGATCTTTTTAAAAGCTGCGATGGATGTTTGCAAATTCTTTCGTTTCTCAACAGTTGCCAGGGTGAGAAAATATGGATTCTCCTGTAACCCAAAACTTTTCTTTGTATCCTCAATCACACGGACATCAGATACAGGGAAATAGAGCGTTCGGGAGGCTGCCAAAGGCGTTACAATAATGCGCTGCGGATCCATATCAAAATATTCGGACACATCTTTCCTGGTGTTCTCTGAAATGGTAAAAAGAAAATCCTGGTCTTTTACAAAGGAAGTGATAACAGGCTTAAACCGTTCAATAAATTTTTCTTCAAAGTAGTCAGGAAACAAGAGCGCAATGATATCATATATTGTCATCATTCGAACTGTCTTATACCCGGGTTTGTATGTTGGCAGGGCGTCATACATGGAGTGATAGATATCACATTTTTTGAATATGCGGTGCCTGTGTATATCCCGGTAAATTCGAGACAACACCTTTGCGGGCAACCCCTCACCTATACCACCAGGAAGACGATGAGCCAGCTTTACCAGCACCTCCTCGGCAGCAGATTCCTGAAATTTCCTGTTATCAAGCTGCAACTTTCTGAAATACTCGCTGGTTAATCCATTCACCTCAATGGATGACAGCCCCGTGTATTGGATGTCAATATCATCCTTTGCAAGCAATTTTTGAGTAAGACTGCTGATAGTCCTGTAGATACCGGTACGCGCAGTTTCATAGAGTTGTGCCAACCCTATTACACTGGCTTCAATAACAATTTTCATACGTTTTCTCAGCAATTATCTATAACTCTTTCGATCTGTGAGCAGTCTTTCGAAATATGCAATTGTTTTCATAAGCCCTTCATCCAGCGAAATTTGCGGCTTCCATCCCAGCTTGCGTTCAGCAAGTGAAATATCCGGCCGTCTCTGCACAGGATCATCACTTGGCAGCGTTTTAAACTCAAGTGTTGAGGATGAACCTGTCAGCTCAAGAATTTTTTCTGCAAGCTCTATTATGGTAAATTCTCCTGGATTTCCCACATTCACAGGCCCGGTAAAATCATCAGCACTGTTCATCAGCCGAATAAACACTTCAATGAGATCATCAACAAAACAAAAAGAGCGTGACTGCGTCCCATCTCCATAGATGGTCAACGGCTTATTCTGCAATGCCTGAACGATAAAGTTTGAGACAACGCGCCCATCATTGGGATGCATTTTGGGTCCATAGGTATTGAATATTCTGGCAACCTTAACCTTGAGTTTATGCTGTCTGTGATAGTCAAAAAATAATGTTTCAGCACACCGCTTACCCTCATCGTAGCAGCTGCGCAAACCGATGGGATTGACATGGCCCCAGTACTCCTCTTTCTGCGGGTGCATCTGAGGATCGCCATACACCTCACTTGTGGAGGCCTGAAAGATTTTTGCACCAACTCTCTTAGCCAGGCCGAGCATGTTAATTGCACCATGGACACTTGTCTTTGTCGTCTGCACCGGATCATGTTGATAATGAACGGGGGATGCAGGGCAGGCAAAATTATAGATTTCATCAACCTCCACATAGAGCGGAAAGGTGACATCATGCCGCAACAGCTCAAATCTGGGATTTCCCATCATCTCCAGGATATTGTCCTTTGTCCCCGTAAAAAAATTATCAACGCAGATCACATAATGCCCTTCTTCCAATAATCTTGAGCAAAGATGTGCGCCCAAAAAGCCCGCACCGCCTGTCACTAAAATCTGCTTACGATTCTTCAAGATATTACCTCAACAATTATAACAAATGGGTCATAAACATTTTTTTCCGTTTATCCAGAGGAACTATCTCATTCACGATAAATACCCCTTCTTTGACCGTTTCTCATACACCATTCTTATGCTTTTTTCCATACCCATATACAAGAACCTGACAGTTAGAAAAAGATCGATTTTAACGAGATAGAGCTAAATTTATTGCCTTTTTCATCCTATTTATTATTGTTTCATGTTCTGATAGTAGTATAAGTACAGGATTGCTTTTTATCCGTATCTCTTTCATTATCTAATTTTGATAAGAACATCCTCTTACAACAAACTTTAAACGTAAACAAAACACATAATGAGTCACTTACACAAACGTATCGTAATTACAGGCATTGGTCTAACATCTCCCTGCGGAAATAATCTGCAAGATTTCAGACATAATCTGCTCAAGGGGACAAGCGGAATCCAGGAGATTGATTTACGTTATTTTGGAAAGGCACCTGCAGGCATATGCGATTTCCCAGAGACAAAATACCGAAAAAAGAAAGAAAACAAAAAGGGATCCCGTGCCGGCTGCATCTCTGTCTACTGTGCCAATGAGGCCATACATATGGCTGGTTTATCCACCACCTCCTACGACCCTTCCCGTGTAGGGGTATACATCGGTATCACCGAGCATGGAACGGTAGAAACAGAAAATGAGGTCTATAATGTCAGTCTATTCGATCATGATCTTTCATACTGGACACATCACCAGAATCCACGAACAGTGGCAAACAACCCGGCTGGAGAAATCACTCTGAATCTGGGAATTACCGGCCCCCATTATACCATAGGAGCAGCCTGCGCAGCAGGAAATGCCTCGCTTATCCAGGGTGTCCAGATGCTTCAGCTAGGAGAAGTTGACATGGCCCTGGCTGGCGGTGTATCTGAGGCAACCAGTTCTTTCGGCATATTTGCAAGCTTTAAGGCACAAAATGCACTTGCATCAGCAGAGGATCCTTCCACAGCCTGCCGTCCTTTTGATACCAGCAGAAACGGCATTGTGGTATCAGAAGGCGGGGCTGTTTTTGTGCTGGAGACATTGGAAAATGCTCTAAAGCGAGACTGCAAAATCTTTGGTGAGATAGTCGGCTACGCGATAAATTCAGACGCAATGGATTTTGTTTTACCATCTGCCCAAAGACAAAGCGAATGTATGGTAAAAGCCTTGCATAAGGCACAGCTCAACCCCGACGATATTGATATAATCAGTACACATGCAACAGGTACAAAACAGGGAGATGTGGAAGAATGTAAGGCAATACGTGCTGTTTTCGGAGCCGCACCTGCAACCTATATAAACAATACCAAGTCAATTATCGGTCACGCCATGGGCGCAGCTGGTGTCCTGGAACTTGCTGGCAATATACTGAGCTTTGAAGATACGTATATACATCCGACCATCAACCTTACACAACTTGATGAAAACTGCGCATTGCCCAATCTTGTTATGAATGAACCGATTAAAAGAGAATCAATCACCACTATATTAAATAACTCTTTCGGTATGCTTGGTATCAATTCGGCAGTTATTGTCAGAAAATTCTCCTAAAACTGTTTTTTTTAAAAAATATATCAACAAATAATACAATCTATGCTAATAAAGAGGGCTGTTTTATGGACAGTATAGTAAAAGATCTTGCTATACTGCCATAAAACCACGTTTTTTAACGTACAGTCATATACAATTACAAACAATATGATGGTAAAAAACAATTTATAATCTACCAATCTTTGAAGTAACTGGAGAAACAAATGACCCGCGATGCAATAAAAAATCTGATCATAGAAATCATTTCTGACATCGACGAAGATGCAGAGCTTGACTCACTGGACCCGGATCAGCCCTTACGCGACCAGATTGAGCTGGATTCCATGGATTTTCTCGACATTGTCATGGAACTTCGTAAACGATATCAACTCCAGATACCGGAAGATGATTACGGTGAGCTTGCAACCCTAAACAGCTGCGCAAACTATCTGGAACCATTACTCAAGGATAAATAGTTGTGTGAAAATTTCATATTTAATACTCGGCGGCGGCCTCTCCGGGCTCGCTGCCGGTATACGATTGTCTCGATATACCGAAAACGTACATATATTTGAAAAGCACCATCGATGTGGTGGATTGAACTCTTTTTACACACGGGGGAATTATCTTTTTGAAACAGGATTGCACGCATTTACCAACTATGCGGAGCCATCTGAAAAAAAAGTTCCTCTGAATACCCTTTTCCGCCAACTCAAACTCGCACGTAAAGAGTTTACCACATATGTACAGCTACAAAGCAAAATACTATTCAAAGACCAGGAATCATTAGTTTTCAACAATAATATCGAGACATTAACAAGAGAGATTAAAGAGAAATTCCCCAACTCTTTCAAAGGGTTTCAACAGTTAATCCTCTTCATGAAAGAGCACGATTATTCTTCTCTATTAAAATTTTCTTCAGCAAGAGATATCCTCTGTCATTTTCTGCCATCGCCGCTACTCGTTGAAATGCTGCTCTGTCCGCTCTTCTACTATGGCTCCAGCACCGCTCATGACATGTCTATTGCCCAATTTAACATTATGTTTCGTTCCATTTATCTGGAAGGATTCTTTCGCCCAGGACAGACAATGAAAGAGTTTCTGGACATGCTGGTTACCCGATTCCTTGATGATGGCGGTCAGCTACATCTCTCAACTGAGGTTACGCGCATTCTTCATAACGGCAGGAAAGCCCATGGCGTTGAGCTGTCAAACGGCGAGATCATCGAATGTGATCACATCCTCTCCACTGTGGGACGTGCAGAAACCAGACTCCTCCTAGATGGATCAGCAAGTGATGGGCAAGAACAGGAACGTAACGAAAGGTTAAGCTTTCTGGAAAACATTTTTGTGTTTAACAAAAAGCAAGCCTCACAGGAATACAGGGAAAACACCATTATCTTTTATAATACATCACCAACTATTCGTTATTCAGTCCCCACGACCCCTGTGGATTTCACAAGCGGTGTAATCTGTTTTCCTGCCCATTTTCAAGGTCGTCCTGAGACTCCTCTTTGCGAAATTCGCTCAACGCATCTGGCAAATTATCAAATCTGGAAGGATCTATTAAAAGACAAGCGGACATACAACAGACAAAAATCCCTGGTACGTGAACAATCATTTGCATATATTCAATCATTGTTGGGTCCCTATCCTCAGGCCCCCATTCTGGAAGATAGTTTCACCCCAACCACTATTGAGCGATATACCGGAAAAAAAAGGGGGGCAATTTATGGAAGTCCCCATAAAATTCATGACGGAGATATTGGCTTTGATAACCTCTATCTTGCCGGAACTGATCAGGGATTTCAAGGAATAGTCGGATCAATGTTAAGCGGTATTACCATAGTAAACAATCATTTACTGTCAAAAATGTAAAATACAACGGGAAGAGTAACTGTGTTATCATTTAATTCTCTAGAAGATAGCTATGATGTCATTATCATCGGTTCCGGCCTTGGCGGCCTCACAACAGCAAACAGGCTCGCCTATTGCGGTCACAAGGTGCTTCTGCTGGAACACCATCACCAGCTGGGCGGCCTTGCCTCCTGGTTTAAGAGAAAAGGACATATTTTCGATGTCTCTTTGCACGGTTTTCCATACGGCATGGTTAAAACCTGTAAAAAATACTGGAACAAGGAGATAATGCGCTCCATTGTGCAATTAAAGAACATCGTTTTCAACAACCCTCAGTTCACACTGAGCACAACCTTTGACAAGGAAGATTTCACCCGAATCCTGAACGAAACATTTCATATCGAAAACAAAGCCGTTACCGCCTTTTTCGAAACAGTTGCCAAAATGAACTTTTATGATGACCAGTCTCTAACCACTGGAGAACTATTTCAAAAGTTCTTTCCTGACCGTACAGATGTGCATCGTCTGCTCATGGAGCCCATCACCTACGCCAACGGCTCATCTCTTGCCGATCCTGCAATCACCTACGGAATTGTATTTTCCAATTTCATGAACAAGGGGGTTTACACCTTTGAAGGCGGTACCGACAAGCTTATAAAAATGATGCAAAACCAGCTGGAAGAAAACGGGGTTACTATCTGTACCGGAGCAAAAGTAGAAAAAATAATAGTAGAACATGGCACAGTTACTGGCGTTCTCGTTCATAATAAACGTATCAACTCCAGATGTGTTATCTCAAACTCGGGTATAACCAACACCGTCTCTTCGCTCACTGATCCCTCTCATTTTTCAGATACATTCCAGAAGAGAATACAAGAGATACGTGTGAATAATTCAAGCTGTCAAGTCTACCTTGGTATCAAAGAGGAAGAATCCATTCCCGATATTGGAGATTTGATTTTCCATTCCAAATCCCCCTGTTTTTCTTCAGATGAGCTTCTCGACAAGCACACCCGGTCGAAAACATTTTCCATCTATTATCCGAAAACCAGGCCAGACCATAACAGATACACCATCGTTGCCAGTATGAATGCCAGGTACGATGACTGGTGTCATCTTGAAAAAGTAGCATATGAACATGAAAAGGATAGGCTTATAAGAGAGGCCGTCGAGGATCTACAGGAATATATCCCTGATATCAAAGAGAAAATAGACTGGACCGAGGCAGCAACACCCGTTACCTTTAAACGTTACACCCTCCATACAGCAGGTACATCCTTTGGCACTAAATTTGAGGGATTGGATATCTCCAGATCTCTGTTCAAAGAAATTCCAGGACTCTTTCATGTGGGTTCTGTAGGCATTATCATGTCAGGCTGGTTGGGTGCAATCAATTACGGGGTGATTGTCGCAAATGATGCCGACAGTTATATAAGAGAATTACAATAGCCATTTTCACCACACTCCCGCTCCCTTGCACTTATTTTTTATGTTTTTTTCTCTTTCAGGGAAAGGGTATATTGATATTTGAGTGAAAAAGGTTACAATAAATTCACCTGAAACACACGTTTCTCATCAGCGTTTTGCCAACAGTTTATATAAGGAACACAGTGTAGTTAAATTGGAGTTTTACTCCTCTATATTCGAACTTTGTAGGAATTTTTTACCGTGCAGCTATCAATTTCACATATGATTCTCAATGCTGGTCTTATGGGCCAGTTTATTATTCTAGTCCTTCTGGTTTTTTCTATCATTTCCTGGTCTATTATTTTTATGAAAACCATCATGTTTCGAAGAATCAGAAAACAAACAGAAACATTTATGGATTCTTTCTGGTCATCCAATAATATTTCAGAGGCAGATTCTCTCGCCGCCCAGTTTCCTTCATGCCCTCAGGCTGTAGTTTTTAACGCCGGCTATAATGAGCTGCAAAAGATAAACAAAGCACGAGCTCGAAAAGAAAAATCTCCACAAATCAATACGCTTGACACGCAGCTTGCAGCCATGGATAACCTTAAAAGAGCCATTCGAAAAGCTGAATCACAAGAGATCAACCGTATCTCCCAAACATTGCCCTTTCTAGCAACCACGGGCAGTGCTACCCCTTTTATAGGACTATTTGGTACAGTCTGGGGTATCATGGCATCTTTTCATGATATCGGTATACGCGGATCTGCCTCTCTTGCTGTTGTAGCACCAGGCATTTCCGAGGCATTGGTCGCAACTGCAGCAGGCTTGGCGGTGGCCATACCTGCTGTTATTTTTTATAATCATTTTTCTAACAAGGTCGCTGTACTCGATGATGAAATGCAAAACTTCTCAACAGATTTTTTGAACCTTGTTGAACGCGATCTTCTGGGCAGGATGTCCTGAAAATGCAGGGTGGATGCAATGCAAAGGAGTAGAAAAAATGGACGAAAAGGTTTGGTGTCTGAAATTAACGTAACACCTCTCGTTGACGTAATGCTGGTGTTGCTGATTATCTTTATGGTAACAGCCCCCATGATGACCCAGGGTGTAGATATCGATCTTCCAGAAACCACTGCTAAATCACTGCGGCAAAAAGAGGATCCAATTGTTGTCACCATTGATAAAAAGGGAACTATTACTCTAGATCAGGTTGTTGTCAGCCAATCACTGCTGAAACAACAGCTCAGTAAACTTTCATCTGAGCAAAAGGAAAAGCCCATTTTCCTGCGTGCCGACAAGAATGTTCCCTATGGCAAGGTGGTAACTGTTATGGCAGATATAAAAACCTCCGGCTTTGAAAAACTGGGGATGATCACTCAACCTGCAACAGAAGAAGAGTAAACCGGTGCCTGCAACATATGAAACCAGTATGATGAATGACAAATTCTGGAAAATATCGATAAATTTTGCACTCACCTTCCATGTCATTATAATTGCTGGTGCTATCTACCTGCCAGGGATACTGAAGAAAACTCCTGAATTTGAAAAGATTTACACTCTTGATCTTGTAAATATAGAGATACCTGTACAAGAAGAAGCACCTCAACCGGAACCTGTTATCAAACAGGAAAAAAAGCAGGCACCGCCACCAGCCCCGAAACCTGAAAAAGCGGTCTCCATAGCACAAACTGAAGTAAAGCAGCCTCCGCCGAAACCAGTTCCAAAGAAGATAAAACCCATCTCGATAAAGCCCAGGAAACAGAAAAAAAAGAAAATTATCCGTAACCGACAAATAGAGGCGCTAAAGAAGAAACAGGCAGAGCTTCGTCGTCTTGAAAAATTACACAGACAACGTATTCTTGAAGCAGAGCGTTTGGAGCGGGAAGCACAGATGGCAGCCGATCTTGCAGCAACGGAGGCTGTACAAAAACTAAAACAGATGCTGCATGAATCCGACAGAGCAAAAAACAGGAAAAAACAGAATGTTCGCTCCACTACCGCGAGGAATAAAAAACAGGTAAGCGCCATTGAAGGGCAATATTTCTCTTCCATTTATAACGCACTGCAGCCACATTGGAAATTACCTGGTACAAAGACCTGGCCGCCCGATCTCACCGCCGTATTGGTTATACGTATTAATGCAAACGGAAATGTCATTGACCGTTTCTTTGAGAAAAAATCTGGAGATCGTCTTTTTGACCAATTTGTACTTAAAACAATACAGGATGCGGCACCACTGCCCGCCATTCCCCGGGCGATGAACAAACAAAGCATAGAAATAGGATTGAAATTTAAACCAGGCATAATTCAATATTAAATCAGAACTATGAGAAAACGAACACAAACCCTTTGTACACTGCTACTGGCTCTCTTTATTTTGGGTATTACCGGAACACCTGTGATTTCTGCCCAGGAACGCGTTTATCTCGAACTGGGTTCAACCCAGGTGCGTAAAATACGCTTTGCTGTCCCCTGGTTCATCCACAAACGTAAACAGGTAAGTGGTACTCCTTTTGATCGCAATCTTGCGGATACACTGGCAAAAGCATTAAAGTTCCATGGGATAATTGAGATTATCCCAGCAGCATCATATAATGGTTCTCAGACTGCTGACTGGCAACAGCTTGGTGCTGACTTCACAATTCTCGGTTCATATGAAAAAACAGCAGACACCATTGCTATGGACCTGCGGTTATTTGATGTTTCCAATAACAAGATGATTACAGGAAAAGCTTATAATGGTACGAAGTCACAAACCCGGGAAATGCTTTTCCGATTTTGCGACCTTGTTTTGAAAGAGCTTACAGGTCAGGGTGGATTATGCAAAACACAGATTGCCTTTGTTTCCCAAAAACCTGGCCAATTAAAAAAAGAGGTGTTTGTAACCGATATCCTTGGTCGAGACATGCGGCAGGTCACCCGTCATAAAAGTTTGGTGGTTTCTCCGCGCTTTCATCCAGATGGAAGACATCTTACCTATACATCATATCATTCAGGTAACCAGAACCTCTATGTAACGGATCTTGGTCAAAATAAAATCACCCATCTGCTGTCACAACGCCGCGGCATGAATCTCGCTCCAGCCTGGACACCTGACGGCAAGACCTTTATTCTTACCCTTTCTTATAAAGGCAATCCCGATCTTTTTATTTTAAATCGTCAGGGACAGATCATAAAACAGGCAACAAAAAATATGGGGATAAATGTTTCAGCCTCCTATTCTCCAGACGGCAGTAAAATTGTCTTTGTCTCTGACCGCAGGGGCGCACCGCAACTCTATATCATGGATATGCAAACAGGGAAAAGTCAACGTTTAACCTACAGCGGCTCAGAAAATGCGGAGCCTGACTGGCATCCAAAAGAAGATCTCATTGTCTATTCAAGCCTGCAAAATGGGGTATATCAAATATTCACCAAGAGCTCAGATCCAGAATCAAAGCCTCGACAACTTACAAAAGATCTCAGTCATCACGAATCACCTTCATGGTCACCTGATGGAAATCAGATAATATTTACCAAACAGGATGGAAAAAATCGTAAACTTTATGCTATGATGAAAAACGGGTCTTTTCAGAGAAGACTCTTCAATATCCCTGGCAACCAAACCTATGGACGATGGGCAGAAAAAAATTATTAATAATAACAATCTGTAAAGAGAATATGAAAAAGAAAATCTTCACAATAACCGCCCTTATCGCCTCATCCATGCTTCTGATGCAATGTGCATCCCGGGATGATGTACAAAACCTTAATTACCAACTTCGTATCGTCAATAAGAAGGTTGACGACATGAAAAAAGGCACTGTAAATCAGATGCGACAGAGACAGGCTGCATCTTCAAGCCAGATTGAAGAATTGCGTAGTGAGATTCTCATACTCAAAGGCCAGGTTGATGAACTCAATCATTACAACAGGCTGCTCAAAGAACAAAACAAAGAATTTGAAAGATCCATCGCCTCTTATACCTCAAAAATTGAAAGTGATATTCAGGAAGAAAAAAACGTCAACGCCCAGCAGCAACGACAAAAAGATGAAAAGATCCGTAATCTTGAAAGCCAGCTTGCCCAGAATCAGGCCCTGCTTAAATCCATACAGGATGCACGGGTAAGAGAGGCAAGACTCAAGGCTTCAGCAGCAGCAAGGGAAGCAAAACAGGCGCGTCTTGAGGCAAACAGGGCCAGACAAAGAATAGACGCCTCATCTCCTGGCATCATTCGGGTGGAAAAGAGAAAAAAAATCTACAAAAATGGACAGGCACCACCCCCTATGCCGTCAACATCCGTCCGCAGAAGTACTGCCAGAAGTACTGCACCAGCAAATCTACTGGATCAGGCTAAAAAGGCATATATAGACGGTGAATATCAAAAAGCTTTCGATCTCTCTCAATCCTATGCGCTGAAACACACGGGTGATACAGCGTTAAACGCCAATTTTATGATGGGCGAATCTCTTTTTCAAATGAAAAAATATGACCTTGCCATTCTTCAATATCAAACAATAGTTAACGATAACCCTCATCATCCACTTGCAGCCGCGGCACTCCTGAAGCAAGCAATATGCTTTGAAAACAAAGCTGAAGAGGGTACTGCCCAACTCCTTTATAAAAAAGTCCTGCAAGACTATCCATCCAGCAAAGAAGCTATCAAAGCCCAGGAGCGCATGAACAAACTATAATAAAGACAGGGGACTGTTTTGTCCATACGTTTAGACAACCTTCTCATAGAACATGGACTGGTTCAATCGCAAAAAGAAGCACAGGCTTATATTCTCGCAGGTAAGGTATACATAAACGACAAGGTTTCGGATAAACCAGGCAATCTGCATTCTCATGAAGATATTCCTGAGATTCGGGGTGTAAAGAAATACGTATCACGAGGGGCTTTTAAACTCTTAGAGGCTATTACCACCTTTACCATTCCCATAGAGGGAAAGGTATGCGTGGATATTGGTGCCAGCACAGGTGGGTTCACAGATTGTCTACTGCAACACGGAGCAAAGCATGTCTACGCCGTCGATGTAGCCTATGGCCAGCTCTCCTGGAAACTCAGGCAGGATAAGCGGGTTACCGTAATTGAGCGTTTCAACGCACGGCAAATATCCAAAGATATCATCCCCCAGGATGTAGACCTCGTCACCATAGATGTATCCTTCATCTCATTAACCAAATTACTCCCCGTTCTGCCCGCATTATTCGAAACTAAAGAAAAAATCTGTATCATCACTCTGATAAAACCACAATTTGAACTGCCAAGAGATTGCATTGAAAAAGGCGGGGTTGTCACAAAGGACACACTCCATCAACAGGCCATCAACAAGGTAACATCATTTGCGTTGTCTACCGTAAACCTTACTGCCAGCGGGACAACCACCTCTCCCATTCTTGGCCCCAAGGGAAACAAGGAGTTCCTTGCCCTTTTTACAGGGAAATAGCAGAGGATCAAGTTTCTTTCATACCACTTGACTTCCCAACATATTATGTTGAGAAGACATCTTTGTTATCCGTATCCCAAACCTATAAATGAAGCAGAAGTTTTGCCACCCAGAAATACACTAACACGCCGATAATATCTATAGATGTAGTCACAAAAGGGCCTGTTGCAATTGCAGCATCAATATCAAACCGCTTCAGCATAAGAGGAATAAATGATCCCACTGTTGCGGCCATAACCATACAGGAGAAGATGGAAATTCCCACAACCACACCCAGCATAATAGGCTCAGTATGTGTGAAAAAGGTAATAACACCGAGAAAAACACCGTAAAGAATTCCTAAGATTACTCCTACCCGCATCTCTTTAAAGACAACCTTTAAGAATTCATTCATGTTGACACGGCCAGTAGCGATACCTCGTACAATAATCGTTGAAGACTGGGTTGCAATGTTCCCCCCCATCCCCATAACAATTGGAATAAAAGAGGCAAGAGCTAAGACCTTGGTAAGTTCAGCTTCAAATGCCCCGACAATAATCATGGCCATAATACCGCCAACCCAGGAGGCAAAAAGCCATGGTGCTCGAAGTAGAGCACTTTCACGAGTTGATTTTAACAGAATTTCTCTATCCTTACCGGCACCAGCCATTTGTAGAAATTCTTCAGTTGCCTCTTCACGGATAACATCAATAATATCGTCTACCGTGACAATGCCCACCAGGTTGTAGGTGTTATCAACTACAGGGATAGCCAGAAAATTATACTGTGAGACAAGATGTGCAACATCATCCTGATAGGTTTCAGTGGTAACTGAAACAACATTATTATTCATAATATCTCTCAGTAATCGATGGGGAGGATGCATCAACAGCTCTCGAAGAGAGACAACACCAGAGAGTTTTCCCTCACCATGAGTGATATAAAGATAAAAGACCATTTCTTTTTCTTCACTGCGCTTTTGTACCAGTGAAATAGCATCACCAACACTAAGCTCCTCATCAAGACTCATGAAGTCAGTGGACATCAATCCACCAGCCGACTGTGGATGATACTGCAAAAGCTCATCCACCTCCTCTCTGTCTTTTTTCTCCATGTGTGTTCTGATATTGTCGGCAAATTCTTCATCAAGTGCCTCCAGTAAATCAACAGCATCATCCGGTGGCATAGCGGCAACAACACCTGCCATAAACTGCGGAGAAAGGCCTTCTACCAGATCAGTCATGATGGATGCATCAAGCTCACTTAAAAACTCACCCACTATTTCTGTTTGAGCGACTATCTCAAACACTTGTTTTCGTTCGGCTTCGTTAAGATGGCGAAAAATCCAGGCTGTATCTGCCGGGTGTGTTTTGATGATGAGTTTTCTAAGATGGCCGGTTGCATTCCTGCGGTTCAGCCTGCGCACCATATCGAGGATAACCATCCCCTCATTTCCCGTAAGATCTTTTTTAGTTTTATCGTCTTGTATCATGTTTTATCTACACATCTATGATTAAGAAATAATCCAGTTTGAACTCGCTATAAAAAAAGACCAGATCGCTGGACAACCCAACATATTATCAGACCAGCTATCATGGCTGTCAATCCAAACTTACGTAATTTCACGCTGTCCATTTCGCTTAAGGTAAACAACCATTCTTTCATCCTGTCAGGTGCTGCAAAATATGGCATTCCTTCAAGTATCAATACCACCCCTACGACCAGCAAAAAGAGTTTCATAGCATGTTTTGGTTTATGAAATATTTTTTGTTTTTACAAATACTCCCAATAATTTTAGGTAATCATCTATTAGATTGCTTTTTCCTCGTACACCTAATAGAATGGTGCATAGATAAGTACCATATTCATGCTTTATCTTCTATTAAAATACGTTGAACACAGAAATTCATGACTACAAGCTCGAAATACACTGAAGCCGGCGTTGATATTGATAAGGGTAACAGATTCGTTAAAGAGATAAAAGATACTGTCGCTTCAACCCATCAGCGGGGAGTTATTAATGACATCGGAGGATTTTCAAGTCTTTTTGCCATTGATACTGAAAAATATAAAAAGCCTGTTTTGGTCACATCCACAGATGGTGTAGGAACCAAACTTAACATAGCACAACTCTGCAACAAACATGATACCATTGGTATTGACCTGGTTGCCATGTGCGTAAATGATATCATCGTAAGTGGTGCCACCCCCCTCTGTTTTCTCGATTATTTCTCAGTCGGCACACTTGAACTGGATGTTGCAAAAGCCATCGTTTCTGGAATTGCAGAAGGATGCAGACAAGCTGCCTGTTCACTTGTCGGCGGTGAAACTGCTGAAATGCCAGGACTCTATCAGAACAGTGATTACGATCTGGCAGGTTTTACTGTAGGTATCCTTGATAGAGACGCGATTATTGACGGTTCTGAAATACGGGTTGGTAATAAAATAATTGGCCTTGCTTCAAGCGGTCTGCATTCAAATGGTTTTTCTCTGGTACGGAAGGTCTTTTTTGACCAACTCAAACACAGTGTTGATGACTATATTGAGGAGTTTTCTACAACTGTAGGCGAAGAACTTCTCAAACCAACAAAAATTTATGTCCAGTCAGTGCTGAATGTCATCAAAAACTATCCTATCCACGGAATGATACACAACACGGGTGGTGGTTTTGTAGACAATATCCCAAGGGTGCTGCCAAAAAGTTGCGCTGCCCAAATTGACTGTTCGGCGTGGACTCCACCTCCGGTATTTACCTATATCCAAAACAAAGGCGAAATTCCCAAGGAAGAAATGTACAAGGTGTTTAATATGGGAATTGGATTGCTCGCTATTGTCGATGAGGCACAACTTTCTGATATAACACTTCGTTTTGAAACCATGGGGGAAGAGGTGTTTCTCATCGGTGAAATTGTTCCCAGGCAAGATGATTGCCCTCAGGTTGAACTGTTACACGACGAACCAACTTGAAATTCTCATGTACCGACATGCCCTGTCGGCACATGAATATTCTCAAATAGTACCATATTCACAAAAAAAGCCTCACCCTGATCCGCAATCACTGGGATCACCCTTTAATTTTGCCAAAGCATGGGGTAAGGCAGGGAGGATCACCGCGAGATTTTCCTCTGCTGCCTTTTTGCTGCCTGGTAAATTAACGATAAGGCTTTTCTTTCTGACACCGGTCACACCACGGGAGATAACTGCATGAACAGTTTTTTTATAACTTTCAGCCCGCATAGCTTCAGCCATACCGGGAACTTCTCTGTCAAGCACCGCCCGCGTTGCCTCAGGAGTGCAGTCTCTTTCTGAGAGTCCAGTTCCACCAGTTGTTACTATCAAATCGATTTTCCGAGAATCAACACACTCTTGCAATACTGCAACAATCTCATGATATTCATCGGGAAGGATATCATAATACCTGTTATCGAATCCCTCCCGTTCAAGAATTGCCAGCAAAGACTGACCGCTTGTATCCTTTCTTTTTCCGGCAGCGCCCTTATCACTCAAGGTAATAACTGCGCTGCTGAATATCTGCCTATCCTCTACCATGAAAAGTTATTCCTGAGAGGCTTGGGCAACAATTTTTTCGGCAATCATTGCAGGAACCTCTTCATAATGGGCAAAGGCAATAGTGAATGTTCCAAGCCCGCCGGTCATCGAGGTAAGATCTGTTGCATATGTCTGCACTTCTGCCATTGGCACCTGGGCATTGATCACTTCGAATTTACCATCAGAATCCATCCCCATAACCTTCCCTCTCCTTGCGTTCAGATCACCCATCACATCACCGACATTGTCCTTCCCCACTTTCACGGTCATTTTCATAATAGGTTCCAGAAGGATGAGTCCAGCCTCCTGTGCCCCTTTCTTGAAAGCCAGTGAACCGGCAATTTTAAAGGCCATCTCTGAAGAGTCGACATTATGGAAACTTCCATCCACAAGTACAGTCTTAATATCGACAACAGGATAGCCTGCAAGCACACCTTTTTCCATAGCTTCCTGTATACCCTTTTCAACCGCGGGACGATAGGTTTGAGGAATGACACCACCAACAATTTTATCTTCAAAGATAAGTCCAGAACCAGTTGGTGCCGGTTCTATCTCAATCCAGCAATCACCGTACTGACCACGGCCACCGCTTTGTTTTTTATGTTTCCCCTGTACCCTGGCCTTGCCCTTGATGGTTTCCTTATAAGGAACCTTTGGAGTGGAAAGGGTCATCTCAACACCGAATTTTCTCTTAATTTTGGAGGAGAGTACCTCAAGATGTATCTGGCCGACACCAGAGATCAAAACCTCGCCTGTATCCTGCTCTCTGGTGAGGCTGATGGTGAGATCTTCATCAAGCATTCTGGTAATTGAAGAGAACAGTTTTTCCTCATCTCCCTGTTTGGCACTGACAGCAAAAGAAATTACAGGCTTTACAGGCTCAAGCTCATTGTAGGAAATGGGTGAAGCAGCATCACAGAGGCTGTCCCCTGTTGTAGTCTCTTTGAGTTTTGCAACAGCAACAATCGCACCTGGTCCCACAGAGTCCACAGGTTTTTGCTCTTTTCCTTCCAGCAGGTAGAGCTGCCCAAACCGTTCTGATACCTTTTTATCAGCATTATAAAAGGAATCGGATGACAAGACACCCGAACGCACCTTGAAGATAGTAAGCCGACCGGCATAAGGGTCAGCCATTGTTTTGAAAACAATAGCTGAAAACGCTTCACCCTCCTCAGCCTTTCTTGTTTCCATTTCATCACTTTCTGGGTTGACACCTTCATACTCAGCATGTTCATTAGGAGATGGTAGATAATCCACAATGGCATCAAGAACAAGATTTGCACCCTTATTTTCCAGGCTGGCACAAACAGTGACAGGCGCTATCTCTCCACGCAATACAGCATTTTTCAATCCTTGAACGAGCTGCTCAGTGGTGAGTTCTCCCTCTTCCAGGAAAGCTTCTAATAGATCGTCATCAGTTTCGGCAACACTTTCCATAAGGCTTTCCCGATAGGTTTCATAGTCACCCTGCACATCCTCGGGGATATCAGCCACTTCACATTTACCACTGGTATCATCGGAGAAGAGATAAGCCTTTCCTGTTACCACATCAACAGCGCCCTTAAAATTTTCTTCTGCGCCAATAGGCAGCTGGATAACAGCTGGATTGATGGGCAGCTGATCCTTTATTTCATGCAGAGTTTTGGTAAAGTCAGCACGTTCCCTGTCCATCTTGGTAATGGCAATAACTGTGGGCAGATTCTGCGCTGCTAAAAACTCTGCAAACTTAATGGTCTGCCCCTTTACACCAAGAACCGCACCAACAGTAAAAACAGCACTGTCACACACCTGGGTGGCAAACAGGGTATCATTGAGAAAATTATCATCACCTGGAGTATCTGTTAAAAAAATCTGAGATTTTTTCCATACGAGATTGTTAAAGGAGGAATTGATAGATATGTTTCGCTGAATCTCTTCTTCTTCATAATCCATGGAAGCGGTGCCCTTATCCACCTGCCCCAGCCTTTTTATTTTACCGGCAGTGAACAACATTGCCTCAGCCAGTGAAGTTTTACCACTATTCCCATGTCCGATAATTGCTACGTTTCTAACCATATTTGTATCCAGCATGTAAATCTCCTTAAAATAAACACTTCCAAAACCTGTTTACAGGTCTGGCTCAGTTTTTAGAAAAATGTTACACTTCCGTTAAAAAACCAATACTCATATATCTAGTTTCCACTGACAAAGTCAAGCATGTTCAGTACACTTGTAAGTTTTTCATGAAAATAAAAGGTTTGAATTATAACCATCTCCTTCTTAATTGACGAAAATATAGAATAATTTCAGATTATTTTGTATATTCCCACTTTCATTAACCGATTCATCCAGTAAAAATGTCGAAATCATTGACACAAAAAAAGAAACAAGACCGCGCCAGTGTAACACGTTCAGCAGGCGTTGTAAGCATAGCTGTTATGTTCAGCCGTATTTTAGGGTTGATAAGGGAACAGGTATTTGCAGCTTTTTTCGGTGCAGGTACAGCAAACGATGCCTTTGTGGTTGCCTTTCGTATTCCCAACCTGCTCAGAGACCTCTTTGGAGAGGGAGCACTGTCTACCGCCTTTGTGAAGGTCTTTACTGAGTATGATCAAACCAAAACCAAAGAGCAAACCTGGCAGCTCGCCTCAATCGTGCTGTTATTTTTTACCTTGCTTTTAAGCTCTATTACACTCATTGCCATCTTCTTTTCAGATACAATCATTCTTCTTTTTGCCCCAGAATTCGGTGAAGTTACAGGAAAATTGCAACTTACAATCTTTCTCACCAGAATTATGATGCCCTTTCTGGTCTTTATTTCCATCTCTGCCGTTGTAATGGGAATACTCAATACGAAAGGACGATTTTTTATCCCGGCCCTCGCTTCCAGCTTTTTCAACCTGGGTTCAATAGTTGGGGGCGTAGGATTTGCAATACTCCTGCCCCACTATCAAATTCCTGCAATTACAGGTATGGCAATAGGTACATTGATAGGCGGTTTTCTCCAGCTTGCAATACAGCTCCCCTGGTTATTTAAAGAGGGATTTCAATTTACATTTTCGCTCAACTTCAATCATCCGGGACTAGTAAAAATCCTCAAGCTGATGATTCCGGCAGTTATAGGCTTATCAGCAACACAGATAAACGTTTTTATTAACACAAGTTTTGCCGCCTCCTGCACGGAGGGCTCAGTTTCCTGGCTGCAATATTCCTTCAGGTTGGTGCAACTGCCAATAGGAGTCTTCGGAGTAGCCATAGGCGTTGCCGCGATGCCGCAGCTTGCCAAGCATGCTGCCCACAAGGATATAGACAAATTACGTGATACCTTTGTTTCCTCTCTTTTACTGGTTTTCTCCCTGACAATACCTGCTGCTGCAGGTCTCTACCTGCTCTCAGACCCCATAATAGCGCTTATATTTGAACGCGGAGCATTTACAGCTGCAGATACCCTGGCAACAGCACAGGCATTATCACTCTACTCACTTGGTCTTTTTGCCTACGCGTCCAACAAGGTTATCGTACCAGTGTTTTACGCGATTGAAAAAACTATCTATCCGGTACTTGCCAGTTTTCTGGCTATTATCGTAAATATCGTTTTTATCACCGCAACAATTCATTACCTGGAGCATCTTTCGATAGCTCTTTCCATGTCAATTACAATGTTTTGTAATTTTTTATTTCTCTGTTGTATTCTCTACAGAAAGATCGCGGGATATGACCTTCTCTATCTGGCGAAGGGCTTAGGTAAAATACTTGGGGCTACAGCAGGAATGGCACTCGTGATCACAGCTCTGAAAACCTCTCTCTCAGGGCTTTTCAACGGCGGGACAATATCTCTTTTTATCGCGGTGTTTATAACAATTGTGACGTCTGTTGGAATCTACGCACTTCTTGTAATCTCACTGCGCCTGGGAGAATTTGCAGATATTTCCCAAAAACTCTTTCACAGGTTTTCAAGGAAATAATCTGCCCGGTTTACTTTTCTTGAACATCTTGACCTTTTTGTCGCTCCTGTATCTTTGTCAGCATTTCCTTTATCTCTTCAACATCACTCTTTCGGGCAAGATTCAACCGTTCAAATGCCTTTTCAGTAGCTGCTTCAATCATCTTTTCCATATCTGAACGGGCTTTATCCTTTCGCTCAAGAAATTCATCTACAAGCTTTTTACCTTCACTTTCAGAGATAGCCCCCTGAACCTTCAATTCCGAAACAACTTCTTCAATTTTTTCACGGGTGATATTCGCCAAACCAAGTCCCATAAACATCGTTTTCTTTATAGTATCTATCATGCTGTTTTCCTCATTGTTTATCATTATCCCTGCAGAAGAGCCTTATTCTCACCACCACAGTAACTCTGCATGTACAATCATTCAACAACAACCTGCTCAAGCTTCTCTAAAACACTCTGTAAATCTGATTCAATTACACGATAAAATCGGATATGAAGAGAAAAAACATTCTCTTTGTCTGAAATACTTTTCACCGCAACAATAACACCATGGAACAGATCAGATTTTTCTTTACCAAATTTTAAAGCAATTTGTCGACCAAGCATTTTATCTGCTGCTGCGCGACTGGCAATTTTCACCGAACAAGCCATCCCCCCTCTGGAAAGGTCTATCAACTGGCCTGCTACTCTCTTTTCCGTCCCCTCTGATCTATAAACATCGTATAAAAAACAATAAATTCTCATACGCTTTCGAATACGTGCAGTATCACGCCGATCACTACCAGACATCATTACAAGCTGTTTTGTATTCTCTTTTTTTATGGCATATTCATAGAGTTTTTTTTCAAGCGCCGAATTGTATGCGAACATGGTGTTGAACTTCCTTTTATGCAACACCATTAGCTCAGAGTCCCAAGACGCTGTCAGATCCACAGTCCACACTGAGGAAGAAAAAAATGGCTCTACTCCCAATATTCCTCCACTCCCCAGCTTTTCAAGAAAAATTTTATTACCATTACTGTTACAACTTACAGAGACCTGCCCTTCATTTATAAGAAAAAGACAAGGATCGATGTCACCGGCACATACAATATCTTCACCCGTGCTAAATCTTTCAATACAGCACATTTTTTGAAGTACCCTCCAATATTCATCACCAAGAAAACCACGCAGGTCATGCCAGACAGTCTCCTCTTCAATGCCACCACGCAGAGATCTCTTTTTTGAAATAATTTCAATTACTTCAAGTACCTTATGAAGTGCATTCGGATTGATTTCAAGAACCTTGTCACAAAGTTCTTCAGCCACATCAAAAGCACCGTCATATGCGGTCTTTACACTTTTCTCCAGCAACATTGCAGTACCACTCTCAACCCCGTTTATTTCGATTTCTTCATCTACAACGTCTAAAAAAGCAGCCATCGAATCCTCATCAAAATGCCCACCTTCCATATCTCGATGCAACACATTCTGGTGGAAAGAAACAGTCTCGATATTCTTGGCAATATGCTTCTGTCTGGGAATAAGTATTTGGAGTGTTTCAATTATTATCTCCTGCAGGGCAGACAAATGGGCAGAGTTTTGTGGTAAATCATCAAGGATTTCCTGTAATCCTTCTATAACGGAATCAAATGGATACGAACGTAAAACAATAACAATACTGATGGTAAGCTCATCACGTGCAGGTTCAGAATCAACAATTCTTCGTTTTAAAAAATCAACCAGCTCTTTACCCAGTTCTTCATCGCTAAAAGACGATAACTGCAAAACGATTTTCCGTTTCACCTCATCTCCAACCACAGGTAACGCCTGGAAAATCCGCCGCCCCATGGTTTCTCCACCCAACTGAAAAATTGCAGCTACAACCTGTTCTTGAATACGCCTGTCATGATGAAGGAGATACCCTTCGATAAGCCGATAGGTATCAGGGTTTTCAGTGTTTGCCACAAGAATAATCAGATTCCTGATAGCATACCATGGCAAATCTTCTTTAAGGAATTTTTTCAATACTGAAAGAACATCTTCTCCATATCCTTTCAATATATGTAAAAGTTGCAGGCGATCTTCTTTGGAGGGAGAAAAAACAAGCCTGTGCAACAGATATAACATCCCCTCCTCTCCAAAATAAAACATGACCTTATCCGAAAAAGCCTTTTGCTCATCGCTGCCAAAAAGCTGATACTGGACAACCTTTTCCAAAATGCCCTTCGTACATAAACTGGAAAAAATCTCCTTGTAAGGTGCCACCACCTCCCCACCATTATTAAAGGTAGCATTGCGAACTTTCCACAGAAGCTGCGTTGCAGATTTAAATTCATTCCATCTATTCACGCGTATAAATAACTCAAAACATTCTTCTAAAAAAGAAACAGAGTCATCGGTAATACATTTCTTCCATGTATTCTGCTCAAACAAGAGTTGATAGTTACGAAATATTTCCCCAATTAGATTGAAATTGTTCTTGCTGATAGCGCATTTCTCAAGAGATTTTATAACGGTATAACAGCCTTTCTTTTCAATAGGCATCGATTCATATAATCTTTTGATAATTCCCTTAGCATCACCATCTTTCTTATTTCCAAGAAAATAGGCAAAGAACTCCTCTGAGAAAATGATTGCAGTTTGGGTGTTCAAAAAATAGTTAAAGCTATTGTTTTCAATAGCTCTTATACCCAATGCCAGGCATTCAGGTATCTCGTTTTTTCCGATTGATTCCATATTGGAAACGCGCTATGGGGTAAACATTTTACAATTTCATCAATTTACAGGTTCACCAAAAGGATTCAACCCTTTAGCAGCGGCAAGATCCACAGCGACATAAAGTTTTACCACTGTCGAACTGAAAAAACCTAACGGACCATCTGAAATGGTGACCATACATGTCTTATTTGGCTTTATAAAAGCATACATAGTCTCACCAGATGAAACGCCACCGACAAGTTTCCAGTTATTATTGGCCATACTGCGTTTTATGTAATCTTTCAGAGAATGAAGCTCTATTCTCCCGCTATAATAATACAATCCTCCTGAAAAAGAGGCTGTTTTAATTGCCATACTTTTATCTCGCTCCCACTCCATACCCGGTGGAAGAACAATATCATCATGACTCTCTATTGGATTGGCTACAGCAGGAACGTCAAGAGCCTGAACAATAGGCTGCGATGTTTTTGAACACCCCGAGATGATAAATAATGAAAGTGTTATTCCAATAGAGAGCCAACTTATGTTTTTTTGTACATGTTTCATTTCTTTTCCTCCTGAAATAATAGATTATAGGTTACTTTTGTTAAAGATAATACTGTCAGTCTGTTCGGTATAACCTTTTTATCTATTTACCATAGTACTTCAACAAAAAAATACCATTGAGAAACAGTAAATTAAAATTTCCGACAGCGAGAAAGCAGACAAACAGAAGTAAGAACAAAGAGTAACGGAGACAAACGAGAATAAAATACCAACCAGAGCTGAGGCAGTACTTCAAACATCCAGATTCTTTTCCATTCATGAGCGTATACCCGATGACAAGATAAGCGCAGCCATACTGGAATCTATGTTTTGAAAGATATCAAAGGGTTCATCCTTCGCATATACAGCAGCAAATGCAGATATGGCCTGCAGCATCACCATCAACAGCTCTTCTGTCTTCTCAAACACAGACAACAGCTTCGAAGGGAGCTATTGCCTTCCTATCCTGATATTTGATGACAAAAATTTCTTTTTACGGTAAAAGACAATGTAAAATGATTCCAACATATCAATATCTTTTGCTGTCCTTTAAAAGGAAATAATACAGATGGACAAATCGACATGACTACCAGGAAAAATCAATATTTTACTTTTTATGTTATTGCTGTGATATGTATAGTCGCAATACTCTTTCTTTATTTCATATGGCATGGACAGGATACAGATGAACCTACATCCACCGTCACTACCATCGACAAGATCCTGGTAGAAGACATTACAGTACCAACACAACATCCCGTTGAAAAAGAAACGCCCCTGCCCGTAGCATCGCAATCTGACCCTGTTCCAATGAAAATGGAATCTCCAGTTGTACCTGAATCCATCGCCAAAGATACCGTTTCCGAAGAAACAGAAACATCCTCTTTACAAATGGAATCTCCCGGTTCACCTGAACCTTTGTCACAGATCGTTGAAAAAACAGCTGCAGTTCAAGAGGCCTTCCATGATGACACGTTACAAAACAAAAAATTTTCTCAAGAACAAAAACTGGTTAAAGCCCCCTCTCCCTCTTTAGTGAAAACACCTGCATCCCCATGTGAAAACACAGCGCAACATATTATCGATTTTTATAATCACCTGGATCAGCAAAAATATATCCAGTCATTTAATCTTCCAGAACCAAGTAACATCTACTTTTCCAGCCTCATCCAAAAATTACTGGATAATCCACCTGTGGTCACGGGTGAAACTGATGATCTTTTTACAGTTCTACAGAATACTGCCCACTTTTTCCGTGTAATCGGAAAAGATAATATCATCCTTTTAAAGGCAATTTTAGAAAAAGAAAAAACACAGTTTGAAACTGTACTACAAGATTTTTACACGCTTATTCACATCCCGAACTGTCTTCAAAAACATTTTGGCCTCACTGTTACCGACGATGCCTTATATGATTATGCAGGATTTTTCCTCAACAGCATGGGCGGAAGACTGTATCTTTTCAGGCGTGATTCCAAGTCACGTATGATTGTCAGTTATTACTCCATTCTCCTCGTTGATCTGGCTAACCAAAAAAAAGAAAATAAACACGGTATCAATTTGGCTCCCCACATCAATCAACTGATTGAAGAATTGGAATCAACAAATAACAAGATCATTTTACAAGATGAATATCTTGAAAAATTGTATCTGCTGCAGGATCATTATACATTCTCTGAATAGCTGTCATCTTTTACCGATCCAGAGATGATAGCTCCAGGAGAGCTTTGAATAACTCTTAATTTCTGCATCCCCTGAACTTTGTAGATTATATGAACATGCTCAGTTTCAACAACGACCTTTTTACATTTTTACGAACATCTACCAGCCCCTATCATGCGGCCTCCAATGTGGTATCATTGTTCACACAGGCAGGTTTCACAAGAATACAGGAAACTGAAAGCATCCCGCAAAACCATAAGAAGTTCCTGCTAACCCGTGATGACGGAAGCCTGATATGCTGCAATACTCATGGTAATTTTTCCTCAGGTTTCAGGATACTGGCCATGCATACCGACAGTCCTGCCTTACAAATTAAACCGCAGCCAGATATACACAATGGTAACTACCATAAATTAGGGGTTGAAGTCTACGGCGGGCCACTTTTAAGAACATGGTTTGACAGGCCGCTGGCTATCGCCGGCCGGGTCCACTATCTTGCAGATACCGGGGAAGTTGCAGGTACGCTCTTTGACAGTGGTAGGTCTGTTGCAATCATCCCAAGCCTTGCCATCCATCTCAGCCAAAATGAATATAAAGATAAGGCCATTGATAAACAAAAAGATATCATGCCACTAACTGGTCTGCATCTAAAAAAACCATTTGTGGCGTATATTGCTGAAGAGATCGAAAAGAACAAAAACACAACTGTGAAAAAACTGCTGGATTTTGATCTTTTTCTCTACGACAATTCCCCCCCTGTACTCTGTGGTTTTAACAATGAGTTTATCACTGGGAGCAGACTGGATAATCTTTTAAGCTGCTTTGTTTCTGCAAAGGCTGCACTTTCCTCATCTGGAGAGAGAAATTACATTCTGCTCTGCAGTAACCACGAAGAAATTGGCTCAACAACACAAAGCGGTGCCGATGGAAATTTTTTACTTTCGTTTTTGGAAAGGCTCATTCCTGATCAACAACAAAGGTATCAGGCTCTGGCAAATTCTATCTCCCTTTCTGTCGATAACGCCCATGCAACACATCCCAATTTCCCTGACACCCATGACCAATCTCATTTTATTTCATTAAACAAAGGACCCGTGATCAAAAAAAACGCAAATCACCGGTATGCCACAACATCCGCCACCAGCTCACTTTTCTCCATGCTTGCAGAGACAGTGAACGTGGAAACGCAATACTTTGTTATGCGAAATGACATGGCATGCGGCAGTACAATCGGGCCGACTACCTCTGCCAAACTGGGCATTCAAACGGTAGATGTCGGTATTCCCACCCTTGCAATGCACTCAATTCAGGAGACAACAGGTATCAAAGATCCATGGCTTATGTACAGGGTACTCGCCCAGTTTCTACGCTGTGAAAATCTGCCTGTTATACCTTCATGTATATAAAACACTCCAAGCTGTTTTCTGTTACCTTTACACTTTTTTTACTCTTCCCAGGCCAGATATTCTCGCTAACACCACCGCTTGAGAAATATGTAAGGAAATATCATTCAATTACGATCCCAAAAGAGCATCTTGTTAAGGTAAACAACTACAACTATCTAATTGAATATTTCAGCAGTTTCGCATTTTTCAAACCAAACCACAGAGTAAGTACCGACTTTGTCAAGGCACTCATTATTGCTGAGTCAGGGGCAAACCCAAAAGCTGTTTCACCAAAAAAAGCTCTCGGTCTCGGGCAAATCATATATCCCACCGGAAAACAGGCCGCCAAGGAATTATATGCAAGTGGTATACAGTTTCGTTACATACAGCCAGCAAAACTGAAACATTTGCAGGAAGAAGACCTGTTCGATCCAGCCATCAATATTCTGATAACCTGTTATCTGATCTCAAAATATAATTTCAGGTTTGATGGTAAACTCGATCTCGTTGTCTCAGCCTGGAATGCTGGAGAAAATGTCGATTCTTTGAAGATCGGTCTGCCTGCACCTTATACAGAAACGTACAATCTCATAGGCAAGATAAACGGGTATTTCATTTATCTACTTCAGATACGGAAGAAATAACCGTACTTATTCCCAATATGCATTAGACGCTTTTGAATAAACTTCAGGAAACTTTGAATAATTCTTCACCTCTGTATCTCTCTGAATTTAACATTTTGAATTTATCTTTGAAAAATCTCTCAAAAAGAAGTTATTGAAGGTTTTTTTATTGTAAAATGCCCTTTTTATTTTCTGTTAAAAAGATACAGGTATTCGTGTAGCACTTTTTCTGTAAATTCAAGAAAATAGTTGACAAAAACAGGCTATCGCTTATCCTTCCTTTCTCAATGAAAAATGGTGTTTTATTATTTAACAGTTTTCGAAAGGAGATAATAAATGAATCCTCGTATTTTATACTGTTGTCTTATCGCTCTTTTTATATCTTTCTTTGCAGTTACAAATATCGTAGCTGAAGAACAATCGACAGTAAAGTCGGAAAAAAATGTTGAAAACCAGAGAGAGAGCGAAAATATTGCAAAAGAGACTGTTCCCTCTGAAACGCCAGAAGCGGCTGTTCCATCTGAGGCTCCAGAAGAGACTGTTCCCTCTGAAGCTCCAGAAGCGGCTGTTCCATCTGAGGCTCCAGAAGAGACTGTTCCCTCTGAAACGCCAGAAGCGGCTGTTCCATCTGAAATTTTAGAAGACTCTGTTCTGCAACCTGAAAAAGTCGCTGCTGCTCAAGAGCTGGCGGTAAATACAGATGAAGCAAGTGAATCCAGCTTTTATACCAAATTTATCAAAGACCGCGTCCAAATTGGAACTCGTTCTGCTCATAGAATTTTGACAGATGATGATTCTGGCCATAAAGGAGGAGGCTATGGATCAGGAACTTTTCTCGGGACAATTTATGGCCTGGATGCAAAACAGAATTATTTCCCACGGCAACTCTATGGACGTTTTTTCATTAATGACATTTTTGGAGTTGAGATAGGATACGATCAATACAAGGCTAAAAGCCTCACTCGAAATCCTCCCTATACCGACGGAGATTTAGAAGTGTCAGGGATTACTTTGAGTTTGATCGGATTTTATCGTAACACATCAAAGTTTACACCGTATTTAGGTTTGGGGTTAGGATTTTTTTCTTCAAATTTTTCTGAAATAGCAAACTGGAGATCTTCTTATAACGGCCTTCGTCAAAGAAGAATGATCACTGATGATGTTAATGCCACCATCGTATCACTTGGCGTACTATGGGAGTTTACAGAGCGCTGGAATCTTGACCTTTCAGCCAAATACATCGGAAATGCAGACATAGACGCTGTTTTTAAAGGATACACATATGGCATATTGGATACTGTCCAACCTGGGCATTTCCCAATGGATAGTTACGCATTACAAATAGGAGTTTCCTATACTTTTTAAGATAGAAGTATAAAAGCTCAATTCCAGCCAGGTTTAAGGGATCTCAATCACAAAATAACAGGATTATCTCGATGAGCAACGAAGACAATAAAATCATCTATTCAATGATACAGGTAAGCAAATATTATGATAATAAGCCCGTTATCAAAGATATCTCGCTTTCCTATTTTTATGGCGCCAAAATCGGTGTCCTTGGCTTGAATGGATCAGGTAAATCAACACTGTTACGGATACTTGCAGGAGTTGACACAGAATTTAACGGTAAAACAGTACTCTCTCCAGGACTGACAGTGGAGCTCCTTGAACAGGAACCGCAATTACCCCCTGACAAAACTGTGCGTGAAATTGTTGAAGAAGGCGTTGCAGAGACCGTTTCACTGCTCAATGAGTTTAATGAAATTAATGAGCAATTTGCCAATCCAATGTCTGATGATGAAATGAGTGATCTCCTTGACCGTCAGGCAAAGGTGCAGGAAAAGCTGGACGCCCTGTCTGCCTGGGATCTTGACAGCAGACTTGAAATGGCTATGGACGCACTGCGCTGCCCACCACCCGATACTGTATGCGCACATCTCTCTGGCGGTGAGAAACGTCGTGTTGCACTCTGCAGGATTCTTTTGAAAAAACCCGATATCCTGCTGCTGGATGAACCAACCAACCATCTGGATGCAGAATCCGTTGCCTGGCTGGAGCATCATCTGCAATCTTACGCAGGTACGGTCATCGCAGTAACCCATGATAGATACTTCCTGGACAATGTTGCCGGTTGGATCCTGGAACTTGATAGAGGAATGGGTATTCCCTGGAAAGGCAATTACAGCTCCTGGCTGGAACAAAAAGAAAAACGTCTTGCCACCGAAGAAAAAAAAGAGACACAACGCAGAAAAACCTTACAGCGTGAACTTGAATGGATTCGCATGTCTGCAAAAGGCAAGAGAAGTAAATCAAAGGCCAGGATTAACGCCTATGATAAACTCATGTCCCAACAGGTCGATAAGGTTTCCGATGATATGGAGATCTATATTCCGCCTGGTCCGCGACTGGGTAAGGTTGTTATAGAAGCGGATGCTGTAAAAAAGGCTTTTGGAGATAAACTTCTTGTTGAGGACATGACATTTTCTCTTCCAGCAGGTGGCATTATCGGTGTGATTGGGCCAAATGGTGCCGGCAAATCCACTCTTTTCAAGATGATCATCGATAGGGAAAAGCCTGATAGCGGCACTATACGCATAGGTGATACCGTCAAATTATCCTACGTTGACCAGGAGAGAGAGAGTCTCGATCCAGAACAGACGATATGGCAGGCTATCTCCGAAAATCAGGACACCATATGGCTTGGCACAAAGGAGATTAACAGCAGGGCATATGTCGGGAAATTTAACTTTACCGGCCAGGATCAGCAGAAAAAAGTGGGTCTGCTTTCAGGCGGACAACGTAACCGTGTACATCTTGCCCGCATGCTCAAAGAAGGGGGAAATGTCCTTCTGTTAGATGAACCCACCAACGACCTTGATGTCAATACCCTGCGCGCCCTGGAAACAGCTCTGGAAAATTTTGGTGGCTGCGCGATTATTATCAGCCACGATCGCTGGTTTCTCGATCGTATTGCAACCCACATTCTCGCCTTTGAAGGCGACTCAAAAGTAACATGGTTTGAAGGAAATTATTCAGATTACGAAAAGGACAGAAAGGCGAGATTAGGCAATGAGGCTGATATACCCAAACGTATTAAATACCGCCAGTTAACAAGGTAATCAACCATCTATCCCCTTGCCAGAGAAGCTCTGGCAAGGGGATTTACATCCTTTCAATACAGAGCAACAGCTCTTTCAATTCCTGAATCTTATCTTCAGCATCCTTCAGAGAACCCGCTTTACTGTCTTCTTCAATTGATGCAGCGATTTCACGAATGCCCTCCAGCCCGAGACTCGCGGCAGCACCCTTGATGGAATGTGACGCTGCTCGTACAGTAGAGCTGTCTTTTTCCTCTATTCCCTGAACAATATTCTTCATATCCTGCGCACATGAATGTTTAAATATACCTAAAAGTTCATTGAGTAAATCAACATCATCTGCCACCTGCTCCATGGCAAACACCTTATTCCATTTCAATCGCTCCATCTGTTTTTCCTCTTTCAGACTAAATACAGTATCATTTACCGTAATGATATATGATTACCAATACGATTAAATGAGATCTAACTCTCGGGTAAAACTTCAGTAACAGGCACATATCTGCCGCCAGGGGATCAATCCCTCTCTCACCAGATAAAGATCATTGTCTCTACAGCCAACAATAGTTGAGCCCGCCTGAGCATCAGAAAAGCCGCCATCCACTACCAGATCAATATTTTTGCCAAAGATATTTACAACATCGCCGGCACTTTTGGCAGGCACCATACCGGAGAGATTTGCACTGGTGGCAGTTATCGGCCCTCCAAATTCCCTGCATATTGCAGTTGCCACAGAGTTTGAAGAAATACGAATACCTATATTGCCGGTACCACCCAATAGCGCAGAAGACACACTGTCACCCGCTGGAAATAGTAATGTCAAAGGACCCGGCCAGAAAACATCCATAAGTCTTGCATATGCATCAGGAACCGATGCAACAAGATCAAAAAGAGAGTCCATTTCAGGAATTACAACAAGCACGGCTTTAGCCTTTACCCTCATCTTCACATCAAAGAGTCTCTGTACAGCCTTTTCTGAAAACGGGTCAACACCCAGCCCATAGTAACTTTCAGTGGGGAAAGCGATAATTCCGCCATTTCTTAAACAGGCTGCTGCATTACAAATCTCTGTTCTCTGTTCTACCCGCAGGGAAAAATCATCATAATTCTTCAATTTTCCTTGCCTTTTCCTCTACTTCCTTAGCCATGTTTTTTTTGTATTCATCCAGCATATCGGCTACTTTTTGATCAGAAAGTGCAAGAATCCGGGCAGCAAAGACCCCTGCGTTTCTGGCACCGGCCTTACCTATCCCCATTGTTGCAACAGGAATTCCGGGAGGCATCTGTACAGTGGAGAGTAAAGCGTCCATACCCTGCAACGATGAGGCGTTGAGAGGAACACCTATTACCGGCAATTGTGTGTGGGCAGCCAGCACTCCGGCAAGATGGGCAGACATTCCTGCTCCGGCAATAATAACCTTAACTCCCTTTTCTTCTGCTTCTGCCACCCACTTCACAGCGCGCTCTGGAGTTCTGTGAGCTGAGGCCACTGTTATTTCATAGGGAATTCCCATTCCCTTCAGGAATTTAGCTGCATTTTCCATCACTGGATAATCGCTGTCACTTCCCATGACAATTCCGACTTTCGGGACCTTATCTTTTGAGAGGCTTTTTTTCATAGCCTTGGCTCCAATGTCATTCCGATAGTAACTACCGCTCCACGATATCTCACCTACAGCCCTGTAAGCTCTTCCTAAAGCCTCATCAAGACTTTTTCCTATGGCGGTAACCCCCAACACCCTGCCACCTGAAGTCACAATACGTTTATGCTTAGCAGCTGTTCCCGCATGAAAGATTTCAACCGAAGGAATTTCAGCTGCCTGAGACAGCCCCTTTATTGTTTTCCCTGTTTTATAATTCCCTGGATATCCGCCTGAAGACATAACAACACATGCCGTTGGCCGGGGGTCGATTTTCATGGTACAGGCAGCAAGCGTACCATCAATACAGCTATTACATATGTCTACAATATCACTTTTTAACCGCATAAGCAGCGGCTGTGCCTCCGGATCTCCAAACCTGCAGTTAAACTCAAGGACATTAACCTCTCCTTTTGAAATCATCAATCCGGCATAGAGCATCCCCTTAAACGGACGGTCCTCTTTTTCCATTCCTTTTAGCGTTGGCAACATTATTTTTTCAATGACATATCGTGAAATTTCATCTGTTACCACCGGAGCAGGAGAGTAAGCACCCATACCACCAGTATTCGGACCTTTATCTCCATCAAAGATTGCCTTATGATCCTGCGATGTGGGCAGAGGAGCGATCGTTTTCCCATCAGTAAAAGCAATAAAAGAAGCTTCTTCTCCCTGCAAACATTCCTCTATTACAATCTTAGCCCCTGCCTCACCAAAGGCCTTCTCGGAAAGCATTGTATCAACAGCATCATATGCCTCCTGAACACTACGGGCGACAATTACACCCTTACCTGCGGCGAGTCCATCAGCTTTAACAACAAGAGGCGCACCTTTTTTCCTGATATATTCCTTCGCCTTTTTACCGTCAGTAAACACTTCAAAATCTGCCGTAGGAATGTTGTATTTCTTTAAAAACTCCTTTGTAAAAACCTTACTCCCCTCCAAAATAGCCGCTTTCCTGTTCGGGCCAAAAATGCGTAATCCCTTTGCCTCAAAGGTATCGACAATTCCCTCAACAAGGGCTGCTTCCGGCCCAACAACAGTAAGATCAATTCCTTTCTTACTTGCAAAGTCAACAAGCGATGGAATATCAGTTGCCGAAATATCAACACACCTGGCTATTTTTTCGATGCCAGCATTCCCTGGGGCACAAAACACTTTTTTTACCTTCTGGGATTGTTTTATTTTCCACACCAGAGCATGTTCCCTGCCCCCTGATCCAATAACTAAAACTTTCATCATTGCCTCATTACTCTTGTTTTTTCACTATTCTAAAATATCAGAAGATACATATCATATACTTCACATCCCTATTGTTCAAGTATCTCAATTTATAAAGAAAAAATTATAATATAAATTATGTCCAAACCCATTTGACTCTTGTATCGTAAACACAATATAGTAAGAAAGATATTTTTCATCAAATAAATTTATACAGGGATATCCGTGTTGACAAAGTCCAGGTAACTTTGTAAAGAAATGAACGACTATTCACTTTATATCTATCTGTGATGTAATAGATATTCAATAAATTATTATTGGTATATGAAAGCTGTCGATAAGCATTCAAAAATTATTATTGCTGCAACGAAGGTTTTTGCGAAAAAGGGGTTCTTTAATGCAAGAATTTCTGATATTGCCAAAGAAGCAAAGGTTGCGGACGGCACTATTTATCTTTACTTCAACAACAAGATTGACATTCTTGTTTCTGTATTTGAAAAGGAAATTGGCACACTCGTCACCCAAACCATTAAGTTACTGGATGCAGAGCCAGATCCAGGAAAACAACTGGAGATTTTTGTAATAAAGCATCTTACTGCGATGAAAAAAAACAAAAACCTTGCAGAAGTCATACAGATAGAACTTCGCCAGACAGACAAACTCATAAAAAATTACCGTAATACAAAGTTCAACGACTATCTGAATATTATCTCAGATATAATAAAAGAAGGCCAGAAACAAAAAATATTCAGGCAAGATATTATTCCCGATGTGGCAAAACGAATCATATTCGGTGGGTTAGACGAACTTTCCAGAGTATGGAACCTTTCTCTTGAAACCAACTATTCTGTAGAAGATGTCGGCTTTCAAATTGTCAGGATATTGTTATCAGGTATCACCGCACCAGAGGCAGAGAAAAAATCATCCTCCCCGTAATTCTTTTGATTCATTATTTGCCTTGGTCTGTCCATAGACAGGGGCAATCAGGAGTATACTTTACAGCGGGGTTTTTTGTCACTTCATCTATTCTATTTTTAATGTTGGGCACTCTTCTATCGCATTGAGCAGCCCCCCCATTTCACAGTTTCTTGATAACGATAGAACGTATCTCTGGATACACCCATAATTCTAAAAAAGTGTATGATCAGGTTTGAACTACTTCACGTCAGATATACTTTTTCACAGAGACAATCCAATCATACACCTGTTTCTATGAAAATGGCGATGGCATAATATCTATCACTTCAAATTCCCGAACCCCTCCAGGAGTTTTTGCTACAACCTCATCTCCCACTTCTTTACCTAAGATGACACGACCTAAAGGAGAGAGTACGGAAATAGAACCTTTTTTCACGTCAGCCTCTTCTGGCCCCAACAGCTGGTAGGAGACTTCATCATCCGTATCCAGATCAAGCAATGCCACCACTGTACCAAAAACTGCCTTTTCACAGGATACTTTTGCACAATCTATTACTTCAGCACGTGAAAGTTTATCCTTTAACTCAAGAATTCGCCCTTCAACATGACCTTGCCTCTCTTTAGCAGCATGATATTCCGCATTTTCTTTCAAATCACCATGCTCTCTTGCTGTTTCTATTGCCTTAACCACCTCCAGACGTTCTACACGTTCGAGCTGATGAAGTTCTTTCTTCAATTTTTCATTACCCATTTTCGACATGGGTATTCTCTCTACCATTATTAGACCTCCAACAAAAAATAAACCCTGCAATAGAGTCAGTATAGCAGGGGCATCAATGGACGAAGCAGTGCTTAATCCATTCTATCACACGTTACCAGCGGTAGATCAACGACAAACCACCTTTTATTTTATTATAATTTTGACTATCGTAGTTTACGAGATCTCCTTTTAATAAAAAGTGCCGATTTATTTCAAGAAAAATATTTACACCAAATTCATGAGTAAAACAGGTATTATTCTCATAACCAAGAGAATACCCGAGAGTTAAATAACTTAACGGGCTACCAATATTTGAGGAACTCTCAAAAAGATGTGTATAATGTAAAGAAAGCACATGCTGCCAGTAACGAGAAGGACTCCAGTATGCGCGGTCAATGGCCTCAGGCGAATCTCTGAACTGCCCATCCACAATTATATTTCCTTCAGAATTCTCTATGTTTTCAAAGCTATACAGAAGCTTCACCTGACTTTGCTCGCCAAAGAGATGGTAACTTGTCCAGAATTTCACCCGGTTCTGGCTATTATCATCAGAGTACTCTCTGAACCTGAAATCCGTCCCCAAAAACCAGCGTGAAAAAAGATCAAGTTTAAAACCTGTTTCAAAATCTCTGTATAAAATAGAATCAGTGGTTGACAGGAGATTATCATCAACAATATCCTGCCCCAACCGGATAAACATATCAATCTCTCTGCTAACCCTGCCTATCGCCTCTATCTTATAAAGAAATTCATCGGGAGCATCCTCTGCTGTCTTTTCGGAGCCAAGGCTTAAATTGACATCAAAGGTGTCTTTGTAATAGGTCGAGTACTTCCCCACAATTCTTTTTGAATCCGCCTTCTTATCGCTATTGTATTCCTTATACGTATTATGAGTTATGCTGAAACTGAATTCCTGATCATAGTATGGCATCAGCCATATCTCAATGCCCATCCCCCGCTTTTTCAGATTTTTATAAGCATCTCGGCCCCTCTTCCTTATTTCAGAAAAATTTGTTGCTATCCGGGGCGCTCTCTTTAACCTGTTGGCATCGATCATCTCATCAAGGCCTGGATACAACGGACTTTTGTCCTTCATAAGTGCATAAATTTCAGCTTCCTTACCGTACAGTCCCAACCTCTTATAGACACCTGCCAGATCGACAAGAGACTCCTCTGCACCATCCTCTTCAAGTAAATCCAGATACTCTTTTTCCGCCCTGAAAAAGTTTCGTTCTCCCACTGATTTTTTTGCAGTCACCTCTTTTTTAATCAGTTTCTGCCATTTATACTTGCCATACAGGGATGCGGCAATCTCATCAATGGCGGAACCTCTGTTTCCAGCAACAAAGCTGGGCTGCATGATCTCCGTTATCGACTCCTGATAGGTCGGCCTTGTAAAAGTAACGTAGTTCAAAAATGATTTTTTTAGCGGTGGCAGATGAAAGTTAACTTTTTCAACTTCCATCTTTTCAAGAAACATTGAATTAACCGGAACAGCAAGAAGCGCATCATACACTGCTATCGCCTCTTCTTTTCTTCCCTCAGCCCATAACGCACGGGCAAAAATCAACTTTTTCCCAAATTGCACATCACTATCAGGTTCAACAGTGCCTGGCTGTTCCACCTTTTTCTTTTTCTGCTCACGTGTTATACGCTCAACAACTTTTTTAAAGTAGCCTCCTTTAAACTCAATATTCAAACGATTTTGCAGGTAATAAGATTCATCAGGAAACAGATCTATCAACTCATTTACAATCGCTAACGCCTCATCATACCTAAAAAGCTTTGATAATAATTCAATTTTCATTTTTCTGGCACTCACAGAATCTGGCAGTAATTCCTGTGCGAGACTCACCATGGCAAGTGCCCGTTCATACGCCCCATAAAATTTATAAATAACTGATATATTAAGTAAATCAAAAAATGAAAGTTGATTTTCTTTCACCAGTTGCCTGTAATGAAAAAGGGTGTCATTTATCTCATGCTGAGACAACAGATCCAACAAGACAGTCTTTTCATCGGCTATCTCCACATCATATTTTTCTATCTTTCGCCTTAGGCTTTCCCAGTCCTTTAAAAAATAATCCACTCTCAGATCATACAGGATAATTTCTTTTCTACTGGTCACATGTTTTTTTTCAGCTAACGTGGGAAGGATAGTATTGTTAAGGATTTTTCGTGCTTTTTTATACTGTTTTTGCGCAAAATATATCTCAAATTCCAACACATCTATCAACCTTTGTTTATGATCTGTCAGATATGTCTCCGCATTTCTATAGGATGTAAGCCAATCCTCGGCCTTTACAAAATCACCTTCCTCTATTGCCAGACGGACAAGCCTTACAAGGGTACTTTCCACCTGGATATCATTTGCCAGCACCTGCCTGAGAATCTGCTCTGCTTCAAAGCTCATCCCCTGCTCTTGCAGAGTTTCAGATTTATGACAGGAAACACGTGCATACTCAGATAGATTACCAAGTGTTTTTGCCAGCAATGCCTGGTAGACCTCAGTAATGATATCGTACCTTCCATTTAATCTCAACGCTTCAACATAGGTTAAATCCAGAGAGATGCTGCGTGTTTTTTCGGGGTATTTCCTGGCAAGAAGCTGCCAAATGGAATCAAGGGTATCCACTAAACCAAGTTTACCGGCCAGCATCAGCGCTTGTTCACTGAGCCAAACATCTTCTATGACAGTTGAAAGATTTACCAGTAAATCGTCGAGCACCTCCTGTTCCTGACCAAGAGCCAACTTCACCTCTAAAAATAAAGATAAGAAAGGGATCTCTTGAGAAGAAGGTAGCATTGCTGTCTCCAGCTTTTTCAAAATGGTAAGTGCTGCCCACAACTCGTCAGCCTCTTTTTTTAGACTGGCGAGCCTGAAACAATACTTTTGAGAAGATGTGCTTTTCTCACAGAGCATCTCAATAAGCCTTGTTTCGAGTCCCAATTTGCCCTCACGATGTAACAAAAATGCCATTTTTTCAAAGATAGACTCTTTTTTAAGCGTAACTGTGTCGAGATCATCCCAGAGTTTAGCTTCCGCCCCATTTTCAACAATGGGCAGGTATTGCGCAGCCAATTGTGCTTTAATCTGTTCTATCTTTTGTTGGATTTTTTTATCCCCTTGATCCCGTTCAGATCCTGAAATTTTCTCATAGTACATCAACGCTTTGTCTGGTCTATGTATATGCTCCAGGTATATATCACCAATGGTCAAACCAATGGTATCCGTCGAGAGATTACTGTTATACATTTTTTTCAAATGCACCAAACCATCTGCGGGTTTGTTGTTTTTGAGATAATACTCTGCAAGTCTGGTGTGAAAAGGAAGATATTCATTATCAATTGCAAGATAGTCTTTTAAAAATGAGATTCCAATTTCAGTCAACTCATGATCTGCAGCAAATTGAGCCGCATCAAAGAGAACAAGGCTATCCCCCTTTTGTAGCTGGAGAAGTCTTTTAAAATACGACAATGCCCTGTCTGGTACATTTTCCTGAGCAGCGTAATAGGCAAGTTCCCGCAACACAGCGACATCTTCATCTTGCCGCATAAAAAGGTACTCCAGCAGCAAAATGGCATTTTCTACCCGCCCGCCCTGTTTAAATGCGTTGATCTGTCCTCGTAATGCATCAAGAGCATTCGTGCCTAAGGGCTCAGCCTCATAGACCTGGCCAAAATACCTGGCAGCACTATCGAAGCGATGTTGTTGCATGGCAACTTCACCGGCAAGCATCAGAAACTCCTGGTTTTCCGGTTCCATATCGAGCAAGGCATCGAGCAGAGGTACGGCACGATCCAATTGCGCAATGGAAACATACAACCGGCACAATTCCCACTTGGCTGTAATTATATTGGGCTTAATGTTTAAGAGGGTATGATAGAGAGAAATGGCTCTGGAAATATTCCCACCCTGGGCTTCCATCCGCGCCTCTTCCCACATCTCCTGCCATAGAGGCGGGGATTCTTCTGATAAATCTTTCTTTTCTATTATCAATGAGCTATCAGCAGCTTTGAAGTCAGCATCCTCTGAGGCCACTGCCCCAATCACATAAAGAGCACACACAAAAGAGGCTGCCACAGAAAGGCAAATGAAAGACGTTTTCATTATACTCACGATTTTACGCATCAGCTTGTAACAAAGCTGCGTTATATAGTACACGTGCAACTATTCACGATTGTCACCATTAACAACGATTCTGGTTCCATCAAAGAAATCTACAATATCAGGCATCTCTGACTCGAGATATTTCCTCATCTTTTTAAGCAGATTCACTTCTATCTGTCTTACTCTTTCGCGCGATATATCAAACTTGTCAGCAATGTTCTGCAAGGTAAGGGGTTCATCTGTAAGCAACCGCTGCTCAAGAATCATTTTTTCCTTTTCATTAAGCTTATCTTTTAAGATATCAATAAGTTGACCTAATTTTACCTGCATTTCCCTGCCAGCGATAGTGGTTTCAATAGTAGGTCCAGAACTGGGAATAAAATTTTTCTGTTCATCTTCAGAGTCAGAACGCACAGGAGCCTCAAGAGACACATCCCAGCTATCCATTCTCTGACTCATCTCAACTACTTCTTTTTCTTTGACATTAAGTCTTTCTGCCAGGAGCTTCGGTTCAGGAGAGAATCCCTGTGCCTCAAGCAATTTTTTTTCTTTGTTCAAAGAAAAGAATAGTTTCCGTTGTGCCTGTGTGGTTCCTATCTTCACCAAACGCCAATTATCCATGATAAATTTTAATACGTAGGCACGAATCCAATAGGCTGCATAATATGAAAACTTTACACCACGATAGGGATCAAATTTTTTGGTGGCCTGTACCAGCCCCACATTCCCCTCCTGAATAAGATCCATAAAATTCTGCATCCAGTATTTCTGAAAATCCATGGCAACTTTCACCACCAGTCTCAAATTAGATGAAACAAGACGATAGGCAGCATCCTGGTCACCTGTTTCTTTAAACCGTATCGCGAGTTCATCAGTTTCTTCACGAGAAAGCAGCTCATATTGACTGATTTCCTGAAGATATCGATGCAGGGCCGGGTTACTCAGTGCCGGAAGGTTTTCCTCTTCAGGTAGCGCGACAAGAGGATTTGTCATACCCTCTTGTTCTTCATTTTTTTTTGTTTCGCTCATCTGTATATTCTATTATCCTCTCACCAGAAGGTATATGATCATTCTAAAAAATAACACCAGCTCCGTTCAGATCTTATGGTAGCCTGACTATATAAAACAACTTTGCCAATATTACCATATTGTGACCCAAGAAGAAAATTCTATTTTTTTCTCAGAAAAAGTGTGATAAAAGAAAAATCTTCATCTCCGGCATACATAATCAGTTGATCTAAAATTTTCACACTTGCACAACCATGAAAAACACAAGAAATTTCAGCATTATAGCACATATAGATCATGGAAAGTCCACACTTGCTGACCGCATGATTCAAATTTGCGGGTTGATCTCTGAAAGAGAGTTTAAAGATCAGCTCCTCGATAACATGGATATCGAACGAGAACGCGGTATCACGATTAAAAGTCAGACCATCTGTTTGCCCTATACTGCAGCAGATGGCATCACCTATTCGCTGAATCTTGTGGACACCCCCGGGCATGTGGACTTCAGTTATGAGGTCTCACGCGCGCTCACCTCCTGTGAAGGCGCAGTGCTCCTCATCGATGCGGCACAGGGCGTTGAGGCACAGACCCTGGCTAATTTATATCTTGCCATGGAAAATGATCTGGAGATAATTCCGGTTATCAATAAAATTGACCTGCCCTCGGCAGAGCCTGAAAAAATTTCACTGCAGATAGAAGATGACTTAGGTCTCGACAGTGATCTCATTCATCTCTGCTCTGCCAAAACAGGACAGGGAATTCCTGACATTCTCGAGGCAATTGTATCTCATGTACCTGCCCCGGAAGGCGATGAATCAAAGCCATTGCAGGCTCTTATCTTTGATGCAAATTATGATGCCTTTCGTGGAACAATCATCTCCTGTCGTGTGGTCAACGGTTCGATGAAACCTGGAGATATCATTACATTCATGTCTAACGGCAGTGAGTACCGTATAGAAGAGCTGGGCGTATTTGGTATCCAGAGAATTCCCAAGAAGAAACTCAGCGCAGGTCAGGTTGGCTACATTATCGCAGGTGTTAAAACAGTACAGGATACGCGCCCCGGTGATACCATCACGCTGGCAAAAAATCCGTGTTCCACACCGCTTCCAGGTTTTAAAGAGATACAGCAGGTGGTTTTTTCTTCCATCTACCCCATCTCCACCGATGACTATGAAAATCTCGCTGCCGCGATGGAAAAATTACAGCTCAACGATGCTGCCCTCACCTTCCAGAAAGACTCTTCCGTTGCACTTGGTTTTGGTTTTCGCTGCGGCTTTCTGGGGCTCCTCCATCTTGAAGTCATTCAGGAAAGGCTTGAACGGGAATTCAATATATCACTCATCCTTACTGTACCTTCTGTACGATACACAATGTATCTTAAAAATGGGGAAAAAATTGATGTCGACAACCCAGCCCATTTTCCTGATCCCTCAACAATAGACAGAATTGAAGAGCCCTATATCAAGGCAACCATTCTTATCCCTGAGAGGTATATGGGTGCTGTCATGACGCTCTGCATGGAACGCCGCGGGGAAAACACCAACTACCATTACCCCACTCCGGGAAGAATAGAACTGACATGCGAACTTCCCCTTGCCGAGGTAATTTATGATTTTTATGACCGGCTGAAATCAATCACCCAAGGCTACGGTTCTTTTAATTATGACCTGATGGATTACAGAAAGAGTAAGCTTGTCAAGCTGGATATTCTGGTTAACGGAGAGGTCGTGGATGCCCTTTCTCAACTGGTACATGAAAGCAATGCAAGAAGCCGTGGACTCCGTGCCTGCGAAAAGCTGAAAGAAGAAATACCGCGGCAGATGTTCAAAATTGCCATCCAGGCAGCTGTTGGCGGCACAATTATCGCGCGCACCAATATTTCAGCACTGAGAAAAGATGTTACTGCCAAGTGCTATGGCGGTGATATCACACGAAAGAGAAAGCTGCTTGAAAAGCAGAAGGCGGGCAAGAAGAGGATGAAAACAGTGGGCAATGTTGACATTCCTCAACGAGCGTTTCTTTCGGTATTGAAATCCGATCAGTAACCTGTAAACTATCCAGAAAGAGAGCTATCGCACGCAGGTTAGATACTCCTCCAGCATAGTTTTCAAAGCGGAAAGCCCTTCTCCGGTTTTGGCAGAAAATATAATCCGCTTCTCAGCAGCAATACCGTGTCCTGCATCCAGCACAGCAGCCTGCTTTGATTTTTGGTTTCCCGATAGTTTATCTGCCTTGGTATATACAGGTAGAAAGGGAATATCCATATGATTCAACCAGTTAATCAACTGCCTGTCCTGCAACTTTGGGGGATGTCTTATATCCAGGATGATCACAACGACACGCAACTGCTCACGTTCGGTAAGATAGAAAGAGATAAGACGCTGCCAGCCCTCCTGCACATTTTTGGAAACTTTTGCATACCCGTACCCTGGCAAATCGACCAGGTAACCGACGTTATCGACAAGAAAAAAGTTCAACCCCTGCGTTTTCCCCGGTTTGCTGCTCACCTTGACATAGCTTTTTCTGCCGAGCAAGGAGTTGAGCAGACTTGATTTCCCCACATTTGACCTGCCGGCAAAAGCAATTTCAGGATAAAGCGGTTCAGGAAGCTGCTTCAATGCATGAACACTGAGCATAAACTTTGCTGAATTCCATCGAAGCATATTCGGTACATACCTCCTTTCACATTTATCCCGAGCAATGGGGGCTCAATTCAGTCCCCCCTTGAGGGGGGGGGAATGAGATGAAAATCACATGGCCAAGACATGTTTTCTCTTATTCTTCAATGACGGGCATACAGCAGCAAGACATTAAATAACCTTATTGAGAGCATATTCAATAATACCTTCAGCTCCACGTTTGGTTAACTCAGGTATCAACTCACGCACCTCATCTTTTGAAATAACAGTCTCTACTGAATACCAATCAGAGTCATAAAGATTAGCAATGGTTGGTCCATTCAAGCTGGGAAGAATTTCAATCACCCTTTTCAAGAACCTTTCAGCCACATTCATCTTCAAGCCAACTATACGATCAGCGCGTAAAGCCCCCTGAAGCAACATGGATATATTTTCAATCTTCTCTCTCTTCCAAGGATCTTTCCAGGCATCTTTATTGGCTACAAACTGGGTGTTCGACTGCATCAATTCATGTATAATGCGCAGCCCGTGGGCACGGATTGTACTTTCAGTTTCCGTAACCTCGACGATTGCATCTGCAAGACCGGAAACCACCTTAGCCTCGGTTGCTCCCCAGGAAAACTCAATCTCGACATCTATATTTTTTTCTTCAAAAAATCTTTTGGTAACATTGACAAGCTCTGTTGCAATCTTTTTCCCCTGAAGATCCTCAATTGTTTTAATATCAGAATCACCGGCGACAGCAATTACCCACCGGGTAGGCTTTTTGCTTACCTTTGAGTAAATAAGATCACTTACCACCACCGCGTCAGAGAGGTTCTCCATGGTCCAGTCCTTACCGGTAATACCGGCATCAAGCATCCCACTCTCAACATATCTGGACATTTCCTGAGGGCGGCAGATTGAACAGTCAAGTTCAGGATCATCAATTTCTGGAAAATAATTTCTGGCCGCCGGTTTAATCACCCAGCCAGCATTTTCAAAAAGTTCTATAGTTGCCTTTTCAAGGCTTCCTTTTGGAAGCCCCAGTTTCAATTGTCTTTGCAAAGTCATTTTATCCTCAAAATAATTAGTTAGCCTAAGAGAACCTTGAATAACCAGATTTTTCAGCCAAGGCATACAAAAATTTACCACAGGCGCATAACCGATATCAGCGACGTACGCTTACCAAGGGATAAAATATTGTCCAACGCATAGATTGGCAGAAAAAGAAATTATTCAGGATACCCGTTAATTGTTATTATTTATATACATCTTCTGGATCAAAAATCTTTTTTCCCACAATTCTTAAACGCTCACCATCCACTTTTCTAAAGAAGCAGGAAGCATACCCCAGATGGCAGGCCGCATCGCCTCTCTGTTTAACCTTGTAGATTATTGTGTCCTCATCACAGTCAACCAGGATCTCTTTGATTTCCTGGATATTTCCGGACGACTCACCCTTCAGCCAAAGTTTATGTCTTGACCTGCTCCAGTAATGAGCCTTCCCTGTCTCCAATGTTTTTCTAAACGCTTCTTCATTCACATAAGCAAGCATCAGGATATCTCCACTTTCATAGTCCTGTGCTATCGCCGGAATTATCCCATCTTTGCTCTTGGTAAAATCTAATGTAATCATAGTATGGTACTCGTGAAATATGCGATTTCATCTTCAATTTATATAAATTTTCTCACCTGGTGTACTGTATGCAAGTCATCACTTTTTGTCAAGAAATCCCGGCTTTTACTGTAACATTCCCTTACGCTCAAAAAAATGTATAGTATATCTGGATACGAAAATTACTGGTTTTTACAGGTAAACTGATTATTACTATCCACTTATCAATTTTTATCACAATGGATACGAAAGAAGTTATCAAATACAGCAACCATCAACACGTTGGAGTTTTTAATGTCTTCGATACAGAACAATTCGAGAGTTACCATCGCATACGAAGGGAAGCTGGACAACGGTGATACCTTTATCAACGTTACCGAGAAACAACCGCATACATTTACCCTTGGCAACCAGGAAATGCCTCCAACAGTTGAAAACAGCCTCATAGGGCTGAAAGTTGGAGAGACGGCCAAGGTTCGGGTTTCACCGGAAGAGGGATACGGACACCGGCAAAAGATACTGTTGCACACAATCAGCAGAAAGAAGTTCAGTGATAAAATAGTGCCGAAACCAGGTATGATTTTGTCTCTCAATGTTGAAAAAGACGGAGAAGAGCACCAGGTTCCTGCGACCATCATGGAAGTAAGTAATGAATCCGTGGTTGTCGACTATAATCATCCCCTTGCCGGGCATCATCTCACCTACCACCTCAAGGTCTTACATATTGAAAAAGACTGATGCTCCCTCCTGAGATATTCCTTTTCAATATCTCAGGATTCATACCAACAGCCTTCCCCATATATTTTTCCATGCTCAGGTGTGTAACCTTCCAGAAGCACAGGATCACCTACTAAACAGAAGGGGAGCTCTTTTTTTCTGCAGATATCATTTTTTTTGCTTCCACCCTGTACATACAAATCCATTTATGTATAACTATAAATAAACAGTATACACCATTTATAAAAATCAGAGGTACATATATGCAAATTGAAGATGATGAAATATTGCAAGGATTCATAGAAGAGTCACTGGAACACCTCTCAGATATCGAAGCAGATCTTTTATCCATCGAGTCTGGAGGAGCAAATATCGATGTTGATCTGGTTAATAAAGTTTTCAGAGCGGCACACTCCATCAAAGGAGGAGCAGGTTTCATGGGCCTTACAGGTATTCAGGAGCTCTCTCATGCCATGGAAAACGTCCTCGGGTTAATTCGAAGTGAAAAACTGATTCCAACCCCTGAGATCATCAATGTTCTTTTACTTGGATCTGACCAACTTCAATCCATGATCGAAAACATTCAAACTTCAAACGACGTTGATATCACCTCGTTGCTAACGCCACTCAATGCCATTGTAGATGGTGATTTTTCACCACAGGAATCAACGCCTGAACAAGCATCACCAGATAGTCATCCTGGGGCATCCGATCCAGAATCCAGTCAGGAAAAAGCAGCAGAAGTTCCACGTAAGGTTGAGGAGAGTGATAACAATACAAACTCCCATGAAGAGTCACCTTCCATGCCAGAAGAGAGTGTGCAGCCTGAACATGGAGTAAAATCACCTGAAGAAATCCGTGCAGAATTGATCGCAGATTCTCCTATAGAGGCAAAAGGACTTGCCCAGGCTCAGGATACAGCCAATCCTGTAAAAACAACCGGACAAGGTGATACAACACTGAGGGTACATGTCAGCTTGCTGGATCAATTGATGACCCTGGCTGGAGAGCTTGTACTGAGTAGAAATCAGCTCCTCCAGACTATTGGTAAGGAAAATTTTCGCAGTGCAGAGACAGTTGGTCAGCGTATTGATTTGATCACCTCTGAACTGCAGGAAGCAATCATGCTTACCAGGATGCAGCCCATTGGCAATGTGTTCAATAAATTTCCCCGTGTTGTCCGTGATCTTTCAGGAAAACTGAATAAAAAGATTGATCTCACCATCGTTGGAAAAGATGTTGAACTTGACAAAACAATCATAGAATCGATCAACGATCCCCTCACTCACCTGGTACGTAATTCAGTCGACCATGGAATTGAGCTGCCTGAGGAAAGAAAAAAATTAGGAAAATCTCCAACAGGACTGGTTATTCTCAAGGCGTACCATGAAGCAGGACAGGTGGTCATTGAAATATCAGATGATGGAAAGGGTCTCGATGGTGATGCCCTGGCGGCAAGCGCCATCAGTAAAGGATTGATCACACAGGAGCAGGCTCAGGTAATGTCTGACAAGGAAAAGGTCAATCTCATCTTTCTCCCTGGCTTTTCCACAGCCAAAAAAGTAACTGATGTTTCAGGGCGAGGCGTTGGAATGGATGTGGTCAAGACCAACCTGGATAAACTGGGAGGAAATGTAGATATCATTTCTGAGTTAAACCATGGCACTACCATATCCATTAAACTACCGCTCACCCTGGCAATCATTCCCTGCCAAATTATCATGACGGGTGATGAAAGATACGCCATTCCACAGGTTAATCTTGAAGAGCTGCTACGCATCCCGGCAAACCAGGTCAAAGAGCGTATTGAACGCGTTGGTGACGCGGAGGTAGTTCGCCTGCGTGGTAACCTGTTACCACTGATCCGTTTAGCAGATGTCATTGGCATTGAACGTACCTACTATGACGAAACGGATCAAACCCATAAGCCGGATAGACGCCAGATGATATCTGACAGACGATCAGCTGAACATCCGACCTTCAATACAGATGACGTTGAACGTTCCGAGAATAATCATTCCGACAACCGAAGCATCACAGATAGAAGATACTCCGCCGCCAGCGCATTGAATATTGTTGTAGTATCAACAGGTGCAATGAAATACGGCTTGATCGTAGACAAACTGCAGGATTCTGAAGAGATTGTTATTAAACCGCTTGGAATTCATCTGCAGCAGTGCAAGGGATATGCTGGTGCCACCATCATGGGTGATGGACGTATAGCCTTGATTCTGGATGTAGCAAATATTGCCAGAATGGCCAATCTCACATCCCTTGATGGCTCTGACAGGGCAACAGAAGTTGCCATTGCCCAGGAAGAATCCATTAAATCTATGAAAGACAAGCAATCGCTCCTGATTTTCAGAAGTTCAGAAGAAGAGCAATTCGCCGTTCCTCTCAATCAGGTGGAACGCATCGAGAAAATCAAACGCTCTGATATCGAGGAGCTGGGCGGCAAAAGGGTCATGCAGTATCGCGAGGGAAGCTTGTCTCTGCTCACTATCGATGATGTCGCCATGGTACAGGGTCTTGCCGACCATGATGACTTACTGGTTATTGTCTTTAACATCAAAAACAGACCCGTTGGGCTCCTGGCCATCGGCCCCATTGATGCCATCGAAATACTGATAGAAGTAGACGACGTTACCCTCAGACAACCAGGTATTATGGGCTCTGCCATTATAGATAAACAGACCACAATGCTGGTAGATGTATTTGAGATCGTACAGACTATCTTCCCTGAATGGTTTGAAGACGATCCTGTCTACGACGCTGAGACAGACAATCATGTAACACCACCAACGATTCTGGTTGCAGAAGATTCCAATTTCTTCAGAAATCAGGTTAAAGGGTATCTTACAGAGTCAGGGTATGATGTCATAGAGGCAGAAGACGGCCAAATCGCCTGGGATCTGCTCAATGAACATGCTGAGACTATTACGCTCATCCTGACGGATATTGAAATGCCAAAACTCGATGGATTTGAACTGACCAAAAAGATCAAGAACAGCCCACGTTTTTCTTCATATCCGGTAATAGCCCTCACCACCCTTGCAGGTGAAGAGGATGTGGCAAAAGGAAAAGCAGTTGGTATTGATGAATACCATATAAAACTGGACAAGGAACGATTGATGGCCAGCGTCCATGATTATGTAAAACGACATCACTAGAGACAGCACCCTGTATAAAAATGTAATTAATTTGAAGAGAATGGTAGAAAAATTATGACAATTGCATCCAAAAAACTCGTTGAACTTGCCACCTTCTATGTGGGCAATGCCCTCTGTGGCATGGATATCTTAAAGGTTCAGGAAATTAATAAGATCATGCAAATGACCAAGGTTCCACAGGCACCTGAATATGTGCTTGGAATCCTTAATCTACGAGGTCAGATTGTAACAATTATTGACCTTGGGAAAAAATTAGGGCTTGGAGAAACTGATCTGAACCAGGATCCCCGAAATATTATCGTTAATTCTGCCGGCGGCCATGTGGGTCTTCTTGTGAAAAGAATCAGCGATGTTATTGAGGCAGATATGGAAAAACAGGAGCACCCACCTGCCAATATGGGAGGAATACAAGGAGAATTTTTTACAGGAGTGTATAAAACTGAAAAAGAACTCATTGGCATTCTCAATGTTGAAAAAGTTTTAAGTATAGATGATTAAATGAGATCTTCTAAAATTCGCGTCCTTGTGGTAGACGACACCATTGTCTATCGCAAGGCGGTTTCAGACATACTGAAAGAGATTCCAGAGGTTGAACTTGTCGGTGTTGCCCATAATGGCAAAATAGCCATATCCAAAATAAAAACCCTCAAACCCGACCTGCTCACCCTGGATATTGAAATGCCGATGATGAATGGGCTTGAAGTACTTGCTGAGATAAAAAAGAATAATCTCGATGTAGGGGCAATAATGCTTTCCACCCTTACATGTGAAGGTGGAGAAATGACCTTGAAAGCACTGGAACTGGGAGCTTTCGATTTTATTCTCAAACCCCAGAGTCAAAACTTTGCTGCCGGGAAAAAAGAAATAAAACAGCGTATACATCCCATCATTAAAGCTTTCATACGCTCAAAAAAAGGGATTGCTCTCTCGCCGAGAAATTTTGTTCCACCCAGCACCCAGGTACGGCCTTCAGAGAAAATATCAAAGCCTGCAGTGACTATTCCCAACCCCTCAACGTCCGCAATGACGAAACACAGAGGAAAATCTGAGATTGTTACCATCGGTATCTCCACCGGCGGCCCCAACGCCCTGGCCCAGGTTTTACCTAAATTGCCAGGTGATATAGGAGTTCCCATTGTCATTGTACAACATATGCCTCCTGTTTTTACAAAATCGCTTGCAAACAGTCTTGATAAAAAATGTCTCCTTACAGTAAAGGAGGCAGAAGACAGAGAAACCCTCAAAAACAATACTGTGTATATCGCACCGGGCGGCAAGCAGATGAAACTTGTTGCCTCTATGAACGGTCGCAATAGACAGATCAAAATCACAGATGACCCGCCAGAAAACTCCTGTAAGCCTGCAGCGGATTACCTTTTCAGATCTATTGCTGATTATTATGTTGGCAGAGCAACGGCTGTTATCATGACAGGTATGGGATCAGACGGTACAAAAGGACTCCAGATTCTAAAAGATAAGGGAGGTTTTGTTATCGCTCAGGACGAAAAAAGCTGTGTCGTCTATGGTATGCCTAAGGTTCCCATTGAAATGGGCATTGTTGATGTTGTTTCCCCCTTACACAAAATGGCAGACGAGATTTTAAAGAGTTTGAAATAGGATAATCTCTCTTGACAAGACAGACAATGATTAAAATAGCTCCAAACGAGATACAGCCAGTAGCTAAATATATCCATGAGATCTCTGGAATTTTTCTCGATAAGAATAAAACATATCTCTTTGAGACCCGCCTCAGCAATATTGCGAAGGAGAACGGCTGTAAAAGCTATGTCGACTTATGTAACAAGGCAAAAGCGGACCATTCAAAGAAGATCGAACGTACTATCATTGATGCCATTTCCACAAATGAAACCTTATTCTTCAGGGACAAGGGCCCTTTTGAACTCCTCCAGCACAAGATTCTTCCAGAAATAATAGATAAGAGAACCTCCAAAGCCTCTCATATTAAAATTCCAGTGAAAATATGGAGTGCTGCCTCCTCAACAGGACAGGAATTGTACTCCATCGCAATTACCATCAAAGAACTGATTCCAGATCTTTCCAGGTACTCCTTCACGCTGCTTGGCACTGATATTTCAGACAAGGCAATTGCTCAGGCAAGCTATGGAAAATATAATAAATTTGAAATCGAGCGCGGCCTGCCCAGACAACAATTGCAAAAATATTTTACAGCCACAGGTAATTCCTGGAAAATTAAAGATGAGATTAGAGCCATGGTCAGATTTAAAAAACTCAACTTGATGACTTCATTTGCTTCACTGGGGAAGTTTGACATCATTTTCTGTCGGAATGTAGCAATTTATTTTACCTTGCCTGATCGTAAAAAGCTCTTTAATAAACTTGCTGATAACCTTGCTGATGATGGATATCTCATTATTGGTTCAACAGAGTCTTTGACAGGAGTATGTCCGCTTTTTATCCCTAAAAGACATCTTCGTTCAATTTTTTATCAGAAAAAATAGCCCTGTTCTTCCCTGCCGGATACTTTCAACGATGAGATTTTTCAACCAAGACATACAAAAAATTACCACGGCCATATAGTTAATAGCAGGGAGTTACGCTTATCTGTGGGTAAAACGTTGACCACCACAGAGATTGGCAGAAAAAACAATTATTCAAACATCCCTTCTGTGTTTCCTCACCCAGGGAGGCACAGGATTCTTTTGTCTCCAGAGCCCTCGTTTTTCTTTTCGTGCCAGCTTCTGTTTTTCCTTCCAAAGTACACACACATCTTTGTGACAGTAATAAATATGCACCCAGGCAAATCCTCGTTCAACAAGAAGCTGGTTAATACATCTCTTCTCTGAAAAGACCTCTGCGATCTTCCGTCCATAGGTATCTGTATAATATTCCCGAACCATTACCTTTTTTCCCAAAACCAACCGGGTGAGATAGGTCTTTGCCTCCTTTGCATAATAGTCGCCATATTCCGGCGCATCTATTCCATACAATCGAATGGGTATCTGTTGTCCCCTGCTTTGCACAATAAAGCCATCACCATCAATTATCCGGGAAACAACACCACTATATACTGTCGACCTTTCCACTCCATACGCATTGCAGGAAAACAGACAGGCAAACAGAATAACCCAACATATATTTCTCAAACATTTCATACTGTTTTTCTGTAAAGAGTTGTAAAAGTTATATTCCTTTTTGTTTTGTCTTATGCTATATTGAGAAACGAGACAAAATTATGACACATTTTACAGCCTATTACAAGACAACAACTTCTCATGACCACAACCAAACTCAGTGAAACTGAAGAGAATACACGGAATTTTCTTCTCAACCTTCCTCTCTTTAACTCATTTAATATGGAAGAATTGGACTTGCTGGCAAAACATATGAGTTATGCGCATTTGCGTGCCAATGAGTATCTTTTTGTTGAAGGTGATAAGGGGAATTTCATGGGCTTTGTGGTACAGGGAGTTTTAGAAGTCTTTAAACAGGCCGATACGGGTAACAACATCCTGATTGCGCGGCTGACCAAAGGAAATACCATTGGCGAGATGTCACTCATTGATAAATCAACACGATCTGCAACAGTCATTGCCAAGCAACCAACAACAGTGGTCACACTGACTGACAAAGGTTTTGATCTCATCTTGGAAAAAGCACCGGCGCTGGCGGTGAAACTCATCCAGAAGGCTGCAAGGCTTCTCAGTTTAAATATGCGAAGGACATCGAGTAAACTCGCTGACTTAATGCAGAATAGTTAATCCATCATCAGGGAACCCTACCATGCAATCCGACCATCAGATTTTTTTCATAGATCATGATAAAGACTCCCTGCAGCATCTATTTACACGTTTACGGACATCTTTTACAAACTCACTGACCCATCTCCTGCAAAAAGAGATATCTGTTACAACATTTAAAAACGATCTGCCAGCCATCATTTTCGTTAATGTCAATAGTTCAGATATAAAAAAAGGGCTATCTCTTCTTAAAAAACTTACTCGTCATACCCGCCATATCACGATTGCCGTGGTTCCACCCGATGACGAGAAGCTGACATCTCAGGTATTGGCACTGAACCCCTTTTATTTTGTAAAAAAGCCATACGATCCTGATGAGATCACATATATCCTCAAAAGAGCCCTGGACAAGGCGCATTTAAGCAGTAAAACAAAGAAATCCACGTGTTCTTCACAAGCTTTCTGCGGCATTATCGGTGCTTCACCAGCGATGGAAAAGCTTTTTTCCCTCATCACAAAAATTGCTGAAGATGATTATGCCACAGTGCTAATACGAGGTGAATCAGGGACAGGTAAAGAGCTTGTCGCCAAGGCTATTCACAAGAAAAGCCCACGACATGCAAATCGTTTTGTGCCTGTCAACTGTGCCGCGATCCCCGATGAGCTTCTGGAAAGCGAACTGTTTGGCTATGTAAAAGGTGCATTCACCGGGGCAACACAAGCCAAACAGGGACGTATTCAATTTGCCGAAGGAGGCACTCTTTTCCTGGATGAAATTGGTGATATGAAATCATCACTGCAGGCGAAACTGTTACGTGTTCTTCAGGAAAAAGAATTTGAACCGGTGGGAGGAGTGCAGCCAATTCCTGTAAACACCCGGATTCTAGCGGCAACGCACTGCGATCTTGAAAAGCTTGTCCAGGCAGGGAAATTCCGGGAAGATTTATATTACAGGCTCAGTGTTATCCCGTTACACATCCCCCCGCTATGCGAAAGAAGGGACGATATTCCTGAACTTATACATGCGTTCATCGCCAAATACACAGAATCTCGTGGTAAAAAAACCTTTTCTTTTTCAAGAGAAGCTCTAAAATCGCTGCTACAATATAATTGGCGAGGCAACGTCCGTGAACTGGAAAATCTTATCCAGCATATGTCTATTCTTTACAGTGGAGAAATTGTTAAAAACAGTGATCTCCCTGAAAAATATACAGCTTCTGAAAATCATGATCAGGTCGACATTGCCGCTCTGCTTTCCCAGAAAAATGGTGGAGAAGATAAAGATATCGAGGATCTTTCACCCTTTACCATTGATTCACTTTTCAACGAAAATGACGAAGTTGATTTTAATGCAGTAATCAACGAGATGGAAACACAACTCATTCTCAATGCATTACGTATAAGCGATGGAAATAAAAAGGAAGCCGCACGCCTGTTACATCTCAAACGCACGACATTGCTCGAGAAAATCAAAAAGAAAAAACTCAACCTGACAGATGAATAAAGGGAGACAAAATCTCCTAAGCTATTCAGGCAGCCATTTCCAGCATATTTGCACGTATTTTCTCTTTTATATCATCTGGTGCTGCCGGGAGTAACAAGATATCAACTACGCCATATTTCACTGCCTTAATAACTTTCGTACGTGTCCACTGAGCACTCGCTGCTACAATAGGAACAGAAGTCAATGTATTCACCTTTATGGCAACGCCATACGATTGTTCATCCACTTCATTCATAACAATAAGAACAAGCCTGAGTTTTTCAGAAACGTGTTTCTTGATACTGTCATTAAAAGTTATACTCTTACAGGTGACTCCCATTTTTCCCATTTCATCGGCAATTGTTTTTGCTTTTCCAGGGTGATTATGAATAAGGAGAACATCAAATATTTCTTCTGCCTCTGGCACAATACCGCTGGCAGACTGCTTGTCAATATTCTGACCTGCAACCACATCAGAGGAGACAGCTCTATCTAGCGTTGTCGTTTCAATATCTTTATTATCATCAGGAGCCAGGCCAAAAACGTCTGCCGGCAGCAGTATCCCCATTCTTCCACATTGCGTGCCATCTATTTCCATATCACAGCTGCTCATGTAGAACTGCAACCGGGGTATAACATCGTCTGAATCCACATCAACTTTCATGGGAGAAACGGTCTCGATTCCCTTCTTTATAAAGCGAATGGGCTCTATATAATTCTCCTGAAATACAGATGTATATCCGCCGGAAATGATGTTTGCGATTTCGCCGTAGGCATCCTCAATATCTGGAGAAAAATCCTCTTTACTTACAGCAGTCTCACGCTCTGAGGGGGGCAGCATGATCAATATAGATCCAAAGCGTACAGCATCTTTGAGGGATATAAAAAAATGTGCCTTTCCTTCCAGGCCATCGACTATATCAAATTCTGCAAGAACCTGTTTTCCGGAAACTTCATCATAAAAAAAAGACTCTTTATCGATGAATGTATTTTCAGGATGCGTTAATTTTACGCTTGCACCAAGAAGTGCTGACACCTCATCAGCGTATTGTTCGCGGCTGAGTGTCAAGAGTTTGTCAACAAGTTGCTTATTTTTGGCATACTGAGCCTGCCTGGCTGCAGATCGTGTCTCATGCACGTTCTCAGAGACAGCGTAAGGCTCCTGTATGGTTGTATGGCCAGGTGTCTCCGGGGTTGTTTCAGGGGCATCTCCTCCACCCTCGTTCTTTTGTCCGTCCTCACGTTTCGTACTCCCCTCAGATAACGCTCCATCCGCATATTGTGAAGTCTCTTCTTCTGGAATTACCAGTCCGAAAGGTTCAGCCGGCATGAGAAAGTCTAGATCGCCACCATCAACACCATTAATCTGCATCGTACCACGAACCAGATAATAATGCTCAGCAGCAAAGGGGGTATCACTTTCAATATCCACTTTTGCAGGTATCAAAAGTTCCTGCTCTTTCCTGATAAACCGGAAATTTTTAGGATAATTCTCCTCGAACACCTTGGTGAACGCACCCGCAATGATATTTGCTATTTCACCATAGGAATCCTCTGTTTCCTCATTATACTCCTCATTTAAAATGACGTCTTCCAACTCATTTTGAGGCAGCATAATGAGAATTCCACCCAGACGAATACCATCTTTAAGATTAACAATGAGACATCCCTTACCTTCCAGTTCGCCAGTGATATCCATATGCGCAAGAATTTTCTTGCCGGTGATATCATCGATATACTCCTGCTTTGAAAAGAGTGTTTTGGAAAACTTAGAAAGTTTAAAATCCGCTCCAATCAAGGCACTTACTTCTTCTTCAACCTTGTCATTGACAATATCCAGTATTTTATCAATTTTTTGTTGTGCCTTCATGGAACACCACGGACGTCTTTATTTTTATTGGGAGTTTGAATTACTATCTCAGAGTTTTGCGATTACAACAAGATAAACCCATGGCCAACGAGAGATTGGCAAAACAAGCAACTATTCAAGATGCCTGTTAGTCTTTTATCGGAAATATACAAATTAAATTAATCTGTTTTTGCATGGAGCACATATTTCAATTCAACCGTAAAAGCCCCCCCCTCACTGCAAAAAGGTACCGTTACAGTGGTTGCGCCGGATAAACCACCTGTTTTGTATCCCTTACCTACAATGGTAGATGGTATAGCAAGCTCCGTATTAATATCATTATCAGAAAAATGGATTTTTATACCTCCGGCAATCATATTGACCAGTTCGCCAATAGCGTCCTTTACATCCTCATCTATTTCTTCAAGAGAAATGCCCAGTAAATTTTCTGTTGTTTTCAAAGCAGCATCAGTTTCCATATGAACACTGATTACCCCTTGCACATCTCCACCTAATCCTATAATACTTGACACACCTGTTGCTAAGGTCTCAGAAACTCGACTATCATCAGTATATTCAACATCCATAAAAATCATGGTTGAATATATTTCTTTAACAGTTGCAATAATTTGCTCTTTTATAATCGTTTTGTCATCTTCCATAAATACAATAAGGTTTACGTTATAATTTCCCCTGGAACAGTATTACACCTAGGCTATTTCTCAAGCTGCAGCTCAACAATGAATGTTGAACTATCCACCGCAAATTGTACACATATTCTTTCCACCGCTTTCCGGGTTTGGAAATCGTACTCCTTGCCTGTGATAGTAGTCGGCAGAGACAACTCAATATCACTACCTCTTTCCGACAGGATCGTTTTCACATTTCCTCCCAGCATATTCGCCAGTTCACCCACAGCATCTTCCACATCTTCATTTATTTCTCGAACATCCATCCCCAGGAAATTAGCAGTGATTGCACAGGCAAGGTCTACAGGAATATGAATTGCCAGAACACCTTTGTACATACCGGCAAGACCAATCACCCCTGATATTGTATTTTCAAGAGGTGAGGTCTCTTCTATCGCATTCTCTCCTACTGATACATCCATCATGACCATATCAGTAAAGATTTCCCGAGTAGACTCTATAATTTTCTCACGTATTTCCATACAAACCTCCACTCAGATAGATTAAAACAGAGGCCCGAGAACCTCGTTTACCTTATCCGGGGTAAAGGGCTTTTTAATAGCCCCTACAGCACCAAGTGATTTCGCCTCTCCAATAATATCATCACCGGTCTCTGTTGATATCATCAAAACCGGAATATCTTTAACCGTATCTCTTGATGCTTTTTCACGAAGAAAAGAAATACCATCCATATTCGGCATATTTATATCACTAAGCACGATGTCCACCTTTTCACGTTCCAAGACATCAAGGGCCTCCAGACCATCACTTGCTTCAAAAATAGTATCAAAATCAATGCCCGCCTGCCTCAGAGACCTGCCGATAATTTTTCTCATGGTGTTTGAGTCATCAACCAGTAAAACATTCTTTCCCATATCATTCTCCTATCTAATAAAAAATCTTTACCTCTGTTTTATAGTGTACCTGTCTTTCTTTCCTGGAAATACAGCTCCACAGAGAATTTGCAATTCAGATACCATAAAGTAACTATACAATAGAAAAAATTGATCATGCAAAATTTTATTGTAACTATTTTGCAAATTACCATTTTTTTTTATCTTCACCGCCAATATACAAGGACACTTCACATTTTTCAGACATCATTTCCATTCTGGAATCATTATTGCTATGCTTCCTGGCAAAAGGTGAACCAATGATACGAATAAAAATACTTTTCATACTTATACCCGTTTTCTTTTTTTCGACAGCAGGATTTTGCCAACATGCTGAACTCACTGAAATACGCAGACAATCTACCAAAAACACCGAAAAATTATATCTGCACTTCGATAACATTTCCCCATACAGATTGATCGAGGGAGGAAAACGAATCGATCTTGTTTTTGACCAGACCATATCATTTCCCAACCCCCTCAACCTGGAACCGGACGAGAAGATCGTCAAATTTTTGACTCAAGAACACCCTGTGGGCAGGCAGTCTGGCAGTGTCATTTCTCTTTTTCTCCGATACGCCCCTCTTGATGTCAAAATAACACAACTCGAAGAAAACATGCTGGTACTGGATATTCAAACAGGAAATCAGTTCACGGCAACATACCCTGAACTCTCGGCAAAACTACAGGGCCTTGAGGTGATAAAGCAGGCAGGCACAGGGCTGGACAATCCTGCCAAAACCAATCCTTACAGAGGTTCATGGAATCTGTTTTTTTCCGACTATGAGACAGCAGTTAAAACGGATGCCCCCATTGTCTACACACTTCCCCCATTCCCCATTATTTCCCAACTAGGCTATGACAGTCACCTGGATATTCTTCCTGCTGCGATCTACGAAAAGGTGGGAGATGAGCTTTGGGAGGATATTGCCAACATTGTCTATGCAGCCATCCCTGCCCAAATCGACGTGGAACATAAAAAACTGATGGCACTGACTCTTGGCGAATTACTGTTTAGAGCTGGTAATCTCGAGAACGCCTACGAACAGCTCTATCTGCTCGCCGAGGAATACGAAGAAGAACCTGTTGGCATCGCAGCCAAATACCTGATTGCCCATATTCATGCCACAAGAGATCGAAACTATCTCGCCAACGTAATGTTTGGAGAGCTCAATCAATACGCCCCACCCCATTTTCCCCTCTCTGCCTATATTGTAATTTCTCAAATCGAGTCATCTCTCGTTACAGGCCAGCTTCAAAGAGTTCAAGAACTATTGAATAACAATACCATAGGATACACCCCTCATCTTGCCAACATCATAAAACTTCGTCATGCAGATTACTGGTATGCAAAAAAGAACAGGGTAAAAGCACATGTATCCTACACCCTCCTGCCAGATAAAACTCTTCTGAAAACGCACCCGTATTCACTAAATAATTATTGCAACACCTTATATTCTCTCAATAAATACAAAAAGGCAGACAAATGTTTTCAAACACTGGAAGAACAGGTCAATAATGATGATCTTCTGGGAAAGATAAGCGTTAAAAAAGCACTGGCACAGAATAAATTCAAAAAACCACATCAAATGGTAGGCATCTTCTCAGCACTGGAAGACACCTACCATCAAACATCGCCAGGTCTCATTGCCGCGATCAAAAAAACAGATATCCGCTACCTCACACAGCCTGGGTGGAGAAGAGAAAGTGCCCATCAGTATCATACAATAGCTGAAGCGGCTTCAGAGCGTGCGTTATCAGAAGAGGCAGCGCTAAAAGAGGCCATCGTCTACTCTGAGCTAGGAGAATATCAGACGAGTATCAATTTACTGATGACCTATCTGCGCTTCTACCATAAGGGCAATCTGTTGTTTTATGCCCAGGCACTCCTGATAGAAATCCTGCCGCCGACCTTACAAGAATACCTCAAGCAGGGCAAATACCTTAAAGCCCTGGTGCTTGCCAAGAAAAACAGAGAATTATTTCAGAAAAACTGGATGGATATCTCATTGCTTGCAGATCTTGCCAAAGCGTACCATGAACTCTACATCTTCGAAGAGGCAAAAAAATTATATGTATATCTGCTCGCTAACGAAACTAAAGAAGACAGGGAAAAATATTATCGAGCCATCCTCGATATTCTTTATAACATGGAAGATTATGACCTGATGGAAAAATATATTTCCGAATATTTGTATAATTACCCAGATGGCGATGACCACACATATATTTCGGCAATGCATATAAAATCACTCCTCGCCAGGAACGAGACAGAAGAGGCAAAAAAGCTTTTTGCAACCATTGCCAAAGATAACAAAGACCTCCATAAAAAAGCTGCGGCCATCTATTTTGCAGAATCCCAGTATAAAAAAACAATCGAACATTTGGCACCGTTTTTTGCAAGAGATGAACTGAAAGATACGAGCTATCTGTTCTTACTTGCCGAAAGTTATTTTAAAACAGGCGATTATCAGGCAGCTCTGGATATATATGATAGTGTAAAAACAGATAAATCCGTCGCAGATCAGGCTGTTTTCAGGATAGCAAGTATAAAAAAACAGGATGGCTTACAGGACGAAGCTTTAAAGCTCTTTGCAGAAATTGTCGAAAAAGGAACAAGTACCACCTGGAAAACACTTGCACAAAAAGAACTGGATTATGCAACACTTGAAAACAAATATTGATCTCATTACCATTTTTTTCGTTAAAATATAAAGAGGCTGTCATGGAAAAGACATCACTTGCAACCAGCAATATTTCACTCCTCAACACCTTGATGGATCTCTATGCCAGAAAAGAAAAGGTAATTGCCTCAAATGTGGCAAACGCTGAAACACCTGGATATGCACCAGCAAGATTTGAATTTCAGGAACAGCTCAACACGGCCCTTACAAAGAGGACATTCTCATTGAAAACGACCCAGCCGGGACATATTCCTATGGCCCCGCAATCCATTGATACTGTTACCGGCAAAATTACCAGAAAACACGACACCACTGGTATAGGCGATCTCAATGGTGTCAGCCTTGAAGAAGAAATGATCGCCTTATCTGAAAATGAACTACGTTACGAAACAGCAGCGCAGCTAATGAAGAAGAAACTCACTATAAAGAAATACGTCATCTCTGGCGGACAATAATAAGGAACATACGTTATGAATATCTTCACTTCCATGCATATTGGGGCATCAGCATTACAGGCAAACAGCATACGCCTCAATACCATCAGCAGTAATCTGGCAAATGTTACAACCACATCCACCCCGGAAGGCGGCCCCTATAGAAGAAAAAATGTAGTCTTTACAACCACTCCCATGAGTTTTCAAAACCATCTTGACGCTAAAATCAAAGCATCGATCAAGGGTGTGGAAGTATCGAAAATTGTTGAAGATGAAAAACCACCTCAGCTCGTCTACAAACCGGAGCACCCCGATGCTGACGAAAATGGCTACGTTGCCATGCCCAACATCAATGTCCTTGAAGAAATGGTTGATATGATGAATACAACCAGATCCTATGAGGCGAATACCACAGTCATTAAATCTGCCAAAAGAATGGCATTAAAAGCACTTGAAATAGGAAAGTAAGCCATGGCAATCACACCAATTGATCTTTTGGGACCGTCATCTCCTCCCCCTTCTCTTGCCAAGACCAGCCAGCAGGAGATAAACAAGGCCTCAAAAAATTTCCAAACATTTTTACAAGACAGCATTGCCCAAATAAAAGAAGCTGATTTACAGGGCGATCAGGCCATCGTTGATTTTGCCACAGGCAATGCTGAAAATCTCCACGATGTAATGCTTGCAATGGAAGAAGCAGATATATCATTACGGATGTTTGTACAGTTTCGGAACAAAGCCCTGGAGGCCTACAACGAAATAATGAGGCTACAACTATAATAGGAATAGTACCATTTAGTATCCATACAACCATATATAGACATAGAGGTGTTCACATATGGCAGAAGACACACTACAGTCCCAGGAACAAACATCTTCAGAGAATAAGGCTTCCCGTATCGAGTCCAAATCTCCCATAACCATTATTCGGGAATGGCCCTTATCACGGAAGATTGCCCTTGCAGGTCTGACACTTATATCTGTATGCGTTTTCGGACTACTGATTTACCAGGGACGTACCTCTGATTATCAACTCCTCTATGCCAACCTCGCAGAAACCGACGCAGCTCCTGTGGTAACATGGCTGAAATCACAGAATATCCCGTATACGCTGAAAAACAATGGCAGAAATATCTGGGTACCTTCTCATCTCATTCACGAAACCAGGCTGAATCTTGCCTCCAATGGTCTTCCAACCGGCGGGGCAGTGGGGTTTGAAATTTTTGACAAGCAGAGTTTTGCCCTCACGGACTATGTACAAAAGGTAAATTATATGAGAGCCTTGCAGGGCGAGCTTGCACGAACAATTATGACCCTTGCACCTGTTGAAAATGCGAGAGTTCACCTGGCTCTCCCCGAAAAGAGATTATTCAAGGAACAGCAGAAACAGCCCTCCGCCTCTGTAATCCTTTCTCTTGTGGCTGGTCAAAGTCTTGACATGACACAGGTCAAAGGTATTATCCATCTGGTGGCCGGCTCAGTTACTGGTCTTACCCAGGAGAACATCACCGTTGTCGATTCAAACGGAGTTGTCCTTGATGCAGGAGAAACGAAAGATGATCAGCTGCTCTCAGTTGATATGCTTGAATATCAACAGGAGGTTGAAAACCGCCTGGAGATGAGGGCACAATCCCTTCTTGATAAAACCATGGGCATGGATAATGCGATGGTTCGTGTTTCTGCAACGCTTGACTTTTCACAAATCGAAAAAACGCAGGAACTCTTCGATGCAGAAGAACCCGTTATTCGCAGTGAACAGGTATCTTCTGAACAAAGCGGTGTGGTAAATAATGGCGGTATTCCTGGTGTCCAGTCAAATCTGCAGGGAACCACACCGCTTGGAGGAGGAGAAAACGCTACATCCAGCTCCACCAGAACCACCAATTATGAAATCAGCAAAACTATAAGTAAAATCGTCAACCCAGTTGGAACTATTCAAAAACTGTCCGTTTCCATACTGGTTGCCGATAAGGTAACACCTGCAACAGAAGAAACACCTGTTCAAACAACACCCCGAACAGAAGAAGAACTTGCCTCCATCCGCTCGATGATTTCAACAGCGCTTGGTTTACTTCCTGACCGGGGAGACCAGATCAGCGTCATCTCCATGCCTTTTACAGTATCTCCTGAAGATACACTTCTTGCTCAGCAGGTACCAGAAAAACTAATATATCAGTATATGCCGCTTATCAAAACCGGGCTGGTTGGAATAGGAATCCTGCTCCTCTATTTTCTGCTCATCCGTCCAATCATTCGAACAATGCGTGGAGATATCCAGGAACATTACAAGACTGTTGAAGAACTTGAGCGAGAGCGGCTTGCCCTGGAAAAGCAACAGCTCCTTGATGAGGAAGACGAGGATGAAGGCATCGTGGACCCGGTCATTACTCTCAGGAAAGAAACCATTGCAGATCCCACACCTGCAGCACATATCATTAAATCATGGCTGCGTGAGGCATAATCATGAGCACTGCCCCCTTAAGCAATGTAAAAAAAGCGGCAATCATGCTGCTAATCCTTGGTGAAGACGCAGCAGCAAAAATTTTCCAGGAATTTTCAGATGATGAAATCAATAGGGTAACACGTACAATGGCCACCATTGACCATATTCCCAGTGAAGTTAAGTCAATGGTACTAGACAATTTTATTGAAGCCAAAAATGAATATACAGGCCTCTTTGTAAAGGGCAGCGAATTCGTCAAAATGGCTCTTGCAAAAACAGATTCAGATCGTTCAGAACACCTACTGGATCAGTTTATTTCCGGAACAGAGTCAAAACCTCTGGAAACAATAGCCCTTATGCAACCCCGCATGGTTGCCGGCCTGCTTGAAAAGGAGCATCCTCAAACAATTGCCCTGGTATTATCCACACAGCATGTTCAACATGCAAGTGAAATCCTGGCATGGTTGCCGGAAGAGTTACAATCTGATGTTGTTTATCGGATTGCCAAAATTGAAAAGGTATCTCCAGAGGTAATCAAAGGTATAGAAATCGCCCTGAATAAAGAGCTGGGACGAAGCATTGGCCAGGAACAACGTCAGGTGGGCGGTGTTGACAAGGTTGTTGATCTTCTTGGTCATCTTAAAAACAATTTGGATGCGGATATCCTTGAGTCGATCGAAGAAACTGATGCTGAAATGGCCGAGGATATCAGAAAGAAAATGTTTACCTTTGAAAACCTTGTTTCTCTTGATGGCCGGTCATTACAGATGATACTCAGAGAGGTCAATAACGATTCCCTGACCATCGCACTGAAGACCGCATCAGATGAGATGAAAGAGAAAATATTTGCCAATATGTCTGCCCGTGCAGCAGATATGATCAGAGACGATCTGGACGCAATGGGACCAATGCGGCTTTCTGAAGTCGAAGCAATGCAGCAGTCCATAGTCAAGATCGCTCTGAAGCTTGAAGAGGAAGGAAAGCTTGTCTTAAATAAAGCTGGAGGTGATGAATTTGTCTAGGATCTTAAAAAATTCAAATGATTTCACCCCGGAGAGTATCGTGCCTGATAGATCCAGAAAATCACCGGAGTGGGGTAGCGTTGCAATACATATAGAACCATACAAAGAGCAGAAACTTCCTCCTGCAGAACAAAACCACCCCCTCCCGACGAGAGAAACAGAACAGCCGGCATCGACGGTAACTGAAACATCTCAGCCGGAAGAAAAACAGCTGGAAAATGACTTCACCGTTCCTGTTTCTAAAGAAAAAGATACTGATCCCAAGCAGAATTCCCCGCTTGATCGTGAAGCAAAACCACTGAAGCAAAAACCTTCGATAGAGGAAAAAGATGAGGAAAAACAACAGGACCCCGCAGTGGATATACAGGCTCTTACCAAAGAGCATTACGACCAAGGGCTTCAGGATGGAATCAAACAGATGGAAGCTGACTATGGTGCAGCTCTCAAAGCCCTTCTTTCCTCATGTGAACAGCTCAATACGTTACGGGACACCATACTGCGTAATTCCATAGATGAGATGAAAGAACTGGTAATTGTTCTGGCTGAGAAAATCATCAGGGAATCTCTTGCCAGCCAGAAAGAGACTGTGCTCAGAAATGTTGAAGAGGCGATAAAACTTGCTGTCCGGTCTGACGAATTTAAAGTCTTTTTAAACCCGGACGATATCAAGACGATTGAAGCACACTCAGAAGAGCTTGTACACAGTGTCAGTGGACTTGAAAACATCATATTGCAACCGGATACATCCATTGAGCCGGGTGGTTGCCTTATTGAATCCAGCAACTGTACAGTCGATGCAACAATTGCCAGTCAGTTTGAGCTGTTACAACAAGCTGTAATAAAGAAATCGTAACGTATAAAGAGAGCAACCTGTTATCATGTCCCTAGCTGAAAAAATCCGCTCCACCCAGACAATTGAAGTTTTCGGCAAGGTTACCCGTATTATCGGCCTTGTCATTGAGGGTTTTTGTCCAAACTCCTCCATCGGCGCATTATGTCATATCTCCTCACTTGGGTCATCAGGAGGTGTACACGCTGAAATTGTTGGATTTAAAGATAAACAGGCTCTGCTCATGCCGCTTGGTGATATCAGAGGTCTTGGTCCGGGAAGTAAAATTAAGGTTGTAAAGGAGGCGGCCACCATCAAATGCGGAAAAAATCTTCTGGGTAGGGTAATCGATGCGATGGAGAACCCTCTGGACGATAAACCTCAGCCCTCCCTGGATCAAGAGATGGGGCTCTATTCAGATCCGCCAAGCCCTCTTGAAAGGAAAAATATTTCAGAACCTCTGGATCTCGGCATCAGGGCAATAAATGGGCTTCTAACCTGTGGTATGGGACAGCGCATGGGCATTATGGCAGGATCAGGTATTGGGAAATCCGTACTCCTGGGTATGATGTCTAAATATGCCCGCGCTGACGTTAATGTCATAGCTCTTATCGGTGAGCGTGGTCGTGAGGTTCGTGAATTTATCGAGCGTGACCTTGGTCCGGAAGGCATGGCACGCTCCGTTGTAATTGTCGTCACATCAGATCAATCCCCACTTTTACGGATGCGGGGAGCCTTTGTTGCAACCACAATTGCGGAATATTTTTGTAAACAGGGGAAAAATGTACTGTTGATGATGGATTCGGTCACCCGTTTTGCCATGGCAATGCGGGAAATCGGCTTGGCTATTGGTGAGCCTCCTACCACAAAAGGATACACGCCATCAGTTTTTGCAACGCTTCCCCGCCTGCTCGAACGTGCAGGTCGTTTTCGCGATGGAGGTTCCATTACAGGACTGTACACGGTGCTGGTCGATGGTGATGATCTCACCGAACCGATAGCAGATTCAGTACGCTCGATTTTAGATGGTCATATAGTACTCTCCCGCGCCATTGCTGCTAAAAATCATTATCCGGCTATCGATATTCTCATGTCCGCAAGCAGAGTCATGCGCGATATTGTCCAACCAAGACATCTGACACTTGCAGGTAAGGCCAGGGGAATTCTGGCATCGTATGCCGAAGCTGAAGATCTTATAAACATCGGGGCATATATAACGGGATCAAATCATCAGATTGACTATGCGGTCGATAAAATAGATATGCTGAATACCTTTCTTCAGCAACGTTTTGATGAAACCACATCCTTAAAGGAAACGGTTGCGGAATTAGGAAAACTATTGAGTGATAGAAAAGAAGAAAATCCAGCCAGACAAAATCGGCGGAAAAATGATAACAGATAAATAATACCGGCATGGTCAAACCATTTTCACTGGCCCCTGTTTTACGACTCAGGAAACAAAAAGAGGAGCAAGCCGTGGCAAGGCTGGCCCTGGATATAAAGGCATGTAATGATATAAAACAACAGCTGGCCTCACTTGAAGGTGAATACAGCAAACTCCTGGCGATGATAGAACAACACCAAAGTGAAGGCATCGACATAGACGCATTTACAAGATTTATAGCAAGAAAAGAATATCTGGAAAAAAAGAAAACTGAACTTCATGAAAAGGTAAAACAGGCAAAAGAGCAGGTGAATCGCAGCAGAAAAAATACTGTTGCGAAGGGCAGAGACAGAAAAATAATGGAACAGCTGAAAGAAAAACAGAATAGAGAGTATAAAATGTATCTGGATAAAAAAGAAACCTTGCAGCTCGATGAAATGGCAGTTCTCTCGCATACCAGAAAATCAAATCAAGAGTAGAGGCAAAAGACATTCATGAACACAACATCACCATATTACAAACTATTACATCTCTTTTGTATTGCATATTCACTCTCTCTTTTCCTGGTGTTTCCAGCAACAGCATCTGAAAAAAAGGAATTTGAATCTGTTGAGGAGAGAAGAATTTTCAATCTTATGGAACAGGAACAAAAGAAAATAAAACAAAGGAAAATGGATCTTCTGCTCCGCGAAAATGAGCTAAAGAGTCTCCAGGAATCCGTCGATAATAAACTAGCTGAAATTGAAAAAAAGCTGACAGAACTTAAAAATCTACAAAAAAAGATTGCAGAATCACTGAAGGAAAAAACAGCAGCAGAGAAAAAAAAGATCCAGGATTTAAGCGCTATCTACGAAAAGATGGAACCCGATAAGGCCGCTCTGGCAATATCTGGAATGGATCCGAAACTGGCAAGCGGGCTTCTGGAAAATATGAAGCCAAAATCAGCGGCCAAAGTTCTCAACATGCTGGATAAAAATAAGGCTACGCAGTTAAGTACAACATTTACAACGATTCAACTGGAATGACCATGAGCACAGTTCCCCCGATTATCCCACAGGCATCCCCTGAATCCCCCGCTGTACAAACCACCCCCAAAAAAGGAAAATCATTCGCACCGACACTTTCGTCTGCAATATCTGAGCGTTCACAAACAAAAAAAGATGAACCCGAAAGCAAGGTCCCATCTGATACACAGACCAAGCAGTTTGCGCCCGCTGAAGAAACCGGAACCAGTGTCCAGGAGAATCCTGATACAACACAGGAAACAAATGATCTTGAGCAATTACAATCTGCTGGGCTCTACTCTGAAGTCACGCCGCAACAGCAGCAAAAAGATGCTTATGCAGAGACAGCCAGGGCTGTATTATTGCAGACAGTAACCGGACAGCAAACGAAGAGAGTCAATGAAAATTTCCAGGATAAGAAGCTACAACAACAGCAGAATCTGTCCGGGAATAACAGGATATCTGTAAAAATCAACCTCGAAACTACATCCTTCAAACAGGGGAACACCAATATTTCGACTCCCGCAATTTCACAAGAACCAGAATCATCGGTTTTGCAAGCTATTTCCACAGACGGGAAACATCTTTCTCAAAACAGAACAACAAATCCCACTATCACCATTGCCGGATACAATCAAAAAGACAGTATACGTATACAGCAACCCTCCAGACCTCAGGGAAACGGTACATCTTTTGATTCCGCACCATTTTTCGAATCGAATCTTACGTACAAGGAAAACCCAGCCACAGCACAAAATGGGACACCGGCCACAGTGAGTACAGAATCCATCATGGCATCTCTTACCGATCTGGCAACACATGATTCAAAGCCTGTTCGAAATATCAATGCTATGAGGCAGGAGATCACCAATCAGTACATGGATGCCAAAATAAAGGAATCCTCCATCCCGGGGCAGCAAAATGAAACAAACGTAAACCTTGATAAAAAACAGGGTGATGCAAGCCAGCAGCAAACACCCTTTCAATCGCCTTATCAATCTTCACCGTTAGAGACACCAACACATCAGTTTGCACAGCACATACACGCTGTTTCAACTGAAACAGCAACAATTGCCACCAGCCAGGCATCCACTCTGTTATCTCCACAATTTACAGAGGACTCCATCGTAAACCAGGTGGTACAAAAATTCAGAGTGAACAGAATTGTCAACGACTCCAAACTCACACTGAAACTGCATCCAGCTGAACTTGGTGATTTAAAAATCGATATCCAGGTAAAAGACAATACGGTACATGCAAGCATTGTTGCACGAAGCGTTACAGTCCAGGAAATCATTGAAAAGCACACCCCCAGACTCAGAGAAATTCTTCAGGAACAAGGGCTTACCCTTGATAAACTGACCATCAGGGTGGAAGATGATTCGGCAAAGCAATTCGCTATGACCGATCACCAACATATGCAAAACGGCCAAAATTCTAATGAGAGACATTCCTCACCAAAAAACACTTCAGTTTTCACACTGCCACAAGAAAAAACAGTTTCGGAGTCTGACAACTCTCATACTCCTGAAACAATTCATCAAGGCATGTCCGATGAAAAGGCTGTCAATGTAACAATATAGGAAAATTTCATGAGCACAATACAGGACATAACAGCAGCCCCGGCAACCACTTTATCCGCCAGTCAAAAAACTAATATCTTGGGGAAGGAAGATTTTTTGACACTTCTGGTAGCCCAGCTGCAGAACCAGGATCCGCTCAATCCAGATGAGCCCACAGAGTTTACAGCCCAGCTTGCCCAGTTCAGTCAGCTGGAACAACTATTCAATCTGAATGATTCAATAAATACCATGGTGACAGCCAACGAAAATTCAAACAAGTTTTCTGCACTGCAGACCATAGGTAAGTATGTTGTCTATCAAGACAGTGATTTTACATACAGCGGTGAAGGTGAGATGCAGCTGGGATACATGCTCGATGGTGATGCAAGTGAGGTTGAACTCACCATTAAAAAGGATGGAAAAACAATTCAGACAATTGATGGTACAGAGCTTGACGCCGGTAATCACTTTATAACCTGGGATGGTCTTGATATGGACGGCAATGCCGCAGGTGAAGGCTCCTATCAAATTGTAGTCTCAGCAAAAGCCACAAAAGGTGAATCTGTCGCCGTTTCACCGCTCATTAAATCCGAAGTCACCGGAGTGGATCTCACCGGAGATAATGGCGGGACCTTGCAGACACGGGCAGGCGAAGTAAACTTCGCATCTATCATCGGAGTATTTGAAAAGGAAGATACTACCGATGAGAAAGAAGAAACAGAATCTAATCGCAGTATTCCTGGCAATATCAGAAGTACAGCATTAGCTGCTTCAAACACAAATAAAATACTAAAAACTTTGTAAACAACCACTGATTATGCGCCAATCAAGGATGATAAGCTGATCATTTGGACAGTAAACACAAACGTAACAACTTTATATTCTTGAAAAGTCAAAACGTAACAGGAGGAATTTAGATCATGGGTATTTCCAGCGCACTGTACAGTGGAGTCAGTGGACTGAACACAAACTCACAGGCCATGAGCGTTATAGGTAATAACCTTGCCAACACGAATACCATCGGCTTCAAAGGTTCGCGAACCATCTTCTCAGACATGCTTTCCAGTTTTATTACAGGTTCTGGTGGACTATCACAGGTGGGAAGAGGTGTAAACCTGTCCACCGTTGACAATATGTTCAGTCAAGGAACATTTGAATCCACAGAATCAGGTCTTGATGTAGCCATTGAAGGCGACAGCTTTTTTGTTCTCAAAGAAAATGGTGATGAGACAACCTATTATTCAAGAGCGGGATCGTTCCGGTTTAACGATGAGGGATATCTCGTCAATCCTGAAGGCATGCGGGTTCAGGGAAAATATTACGATGCAGAGGGCAAATTAATTGCAGGAGATCCAGGCGATATTCGGGTTGAAGATACTGGTCTTTCTGAGGCTAAAATGACAGCAGAGATGTTTTACAATACCAACCTCGATGCCGCCGCCACTGCCCCTGTTGATGTTAACCCGGCATATGAATTTTTTGATTATAAAAACCCCGACACCTTCAACTACTCCTCATCCATGCAGGTGTATGATTCTCTGGGTGAAGCTCATACCATAACCGTATACTTCGTTAAGGATGCAAATGTCGACAATACCTGGAACTGGTATTATACAGGTGAAAAATCAGACGGTACTGTATTTGGCTCTGATATTAACGGCGGTGACGGAGCAAATAATCCTGAGGGTACAATAACCTTTAACGCAGACGGAACTCTGGCAACAGGCGGCGGTCCCGTCGCTCTGAACGGTGGTGGCGCCGGCGGAGCATTTAATTGGGAAAATGGTTCTGATGCAACCCAGATTATCAAAGTGAATTTTGATACCACCCAGTTTGACAGTGACTCCACAGTTATTTCCCAGAATCAGGATGGCTATGCAGCAGGTAATCTTACAGGTGTGGACATTGACAGCGAGGGTGCGGTATATGCATCCTATTCCAACGGTGAACATGTAAAAATGGCGCATCTGGTTCTTGCAAAATTCAACAATCCCAACGGACTTGAACTTGCC
>PDWJ01000540.1_pt1 | contig 78763 bp, 79 predicted proteins | sample 1430881 | NCBI WGS metagenome assembly PDWJ01 (sample SAMN01162460, study PRJNA174530) | Oral metagenome, whole genome shotgun sequencing project. | biome: Marine environment; feature: Marine mammal; material: Swab sample of the gingival sulcus; isolation source: swab sample of gingival sulcus...
GACACCGATGACTTTAATTTTTGACATGAGATGGCTCCTTTGTTTACCTCGTTTAAGGGTAGTCCTAAAATGAGGGGAACCATCTCATTAATCCAGCAATCTAAAGAGTTGCTGGATTTTAGCCCGCTACTTTGTTTACGTAATCGGCATGGATCGCTTTAACGAAGGTGGGTGAAAAGCTTACTCCTTCACCGCAACTTTCTGGTTTTGCTCTGGCGCTGCAACGGTAATTCGATCCAAATTCTTCTGCAGCGTCGCCTGACCAATTCCTTTTACCCTAACCAACTCATCAAGAGTTTTGAAAGGTCCGTTGGCTTGACGATAGTCGACAATCGCCTGAGCTTTTGCTGGCCCTACACCCTTTAATACAGTAGCGATCTGGTCGGCACTGGCATTATTAAGGTCGAGTTGCTGGGCAAAGGATGAGAAAGAGAAAGTGCAAAACAGGGCAAAGATAAGCGCACGAAGCGAATGGATTTTCATAGTAAATTCCTTTTACTTGATTATGTGACCTGACAATATTCCATATGTCAGGCTTTCTTTATAACGCGATTCGTTATTTAAAGCAACGGGGCCAGCTCGGTGTCGATATGTGCCAATGCGGTAACAGGCGATTCTGCTTGCGTAATTGGGCGACCTATCACTAGGTAGTCACTCCCTGATGTGATTGCAGCGGCAGGCGTCATAATGCGCTTCTGATCACCCACGTTAGCATCTATTGGGCGGATACCCGGAGTGACCAGTTTAAAGTCCGTTTCAACGATTTGGCGTAGTGGGGCCACTTCTTGTGCGGAGCAAACAACACCATGTAAACCACTTTGTTCGGTCAGTGTGGCCAGACGCTTGACCTGCTCCAGAGGATCGATATCCAACCCTAGCTCTGCCAGATCTGAGCGTTCCATGCTGGTCAGAACGGTTACCCCGATTAACAGTGTGTTGGCGCCATTGACCTGTTCCAGCTCATTACGGGCAGCTTCCATCATCTTACGGCCACCTGACGCATGCACATTAACCATCCACACACCCATTTCTGCAGCAGCACGTACTGCTTTTGCGGTTGTGTTTGGTATGTCGTGAAACTTCAGATCAAGAAAGACATCAAAACCGGAGTTATGCAGGGACTCAACAATCGCAGGGCCGCAACGCGTAAAAAGCTCTTTGCCCACTTTAACCCTGCAGCGACTCGGGTCTAGCTGTGTAGCCATCTCCAGTGCTTGTGTTTTGTTGGCATAATCCAGGGCAACGATGACTCGTTTTTTATCTGATGACATATTTTTCAATCACTATTTTGCAGTTCAATGGTTTTTTACAAGGATGCTATTCGCCTTCCAGTCCCTGAATTGGTTTGGTCGTCCCCCAGCTTTTGCATGAAGGGCATTGCCATAAGAGGTTTCGCCCGGAAAAACCACAGCTATTGCAGCGGTAAACGGGCTTGGAAAGCTCCAGTTGACCCGTCAGTCCCCTTAACACCTTAAGGCTGTCTTTTGCACTGACAGATCCATGCTCTAAATGAAGATCAATCAGGCTGTTAAAGCCTTTCACAGAAGGGCGTCTTTTCAACTCTTCGGTAATAAAACTGCCGGCTGCATAAGCCCCTCTTTCTTCCTTAATTTGCTCGGCAAGGGCCACTATAACAGTTGTTGAGGGAGCACTTGTCAAGCTGCTTTTCAGGTAACTGGTATAGGCATTCAGGTCACCCAATCGAGTATAGCATTGCTTAAGATAAGGTATTGTTTCAGATACGAATAATTTATCTTGTTTAGCCACAGCTTTGAGCGATCTGATTGCAGATTTCCACTGCTCCGTATGCATACTGATTTTGGCTTTCAGCAGATTTACCCGAACATTTTTCGTCCCCATCTGTTCTGCTTTTTTCAGAAGCTCGCTCGCTTTTTTAAGCTGTTTGCTGCGAATACAATTTTCTGCCAATTCACAGTAATAGTGCGTCAGTTCAATCAGGAGCTGCTTGCGTTTATCCTGTGGCAGCTTATCTGCAGTATTAAGTGCATCTTCCCATTCACCTTCTTTTTCATACAGCTTGATTAACAGAACCTGAGCTTTGGCAAGTATGTCGGCAGAGGCCTTTGATTTGATGATTTCTTGCAGTAAATTTTCGGCCCGATCCAGCAGGCCTACAGCATAGTAGTCGCGTGCCAGCGCCATCTCTATACGCATAAAATCCGACCGGGTTAGATCCGGACGAGCCAGTAAGTTCTGGTGGATTTGTATTGCACGGTCAACATCGCCTTTACGGCGAAATAGCTTGGCCAGTGCCAAGTGGGCAGGAACAGTATCAGAATTAATTTCCAATGCTCGGATAAAGCTTTCAATGGCTTCATCCATTTTCTCGTTTAGGAGATATTCGAGACCGGTAAAATACTCATGACTGATATTGGTCTGAGGTCTGGCAGCTTTGCTTTTAGCGCACTCTCTCCGGCCTAATAGCCAACCGATAGCAATCGCTATGACCAGAAAGGCTAGTTGAAAGAGGTTGTCGGGGCTAAACGGCATCTTTAAGGTTTGCGATTCTCAACTGATCAAGTTCTTTCTGTGTGCTGGCAATTTTACGGCGTGCAGAGCCAAGGCGAGTTTTCAACATAAAGACCGTTGCCATGCTCAGCATAACACCCAGCACTCCTCCGATGAAAAATGCAGCAATTAACCATACCGACAAGCTCGCTTCGGGGAGCTGGAAGAAAACCAAATCAATCACTACTTTCTCAGTGTTATGAATGGTAAACAGGATACCAATCATGAGTACAAGCAGGCAGAGCAGGATCACAATCACTGTTTTAATAAAGCGCACCGGGTTAACCTCAACAATTACTGATTAACAGATTCATTTACCTGTTCGCGCAACTCTTTGCCGGGCTTAAAGTGCGGAACATATTTAGCATCCAGAGAAACAGGCTCGCCAGTTTTCGGGTTTCTGCCTGTGCGTGGTGCACGATAATGCAGAGAAAAGCTGCCAAAACCTCTGATTTCAATTCGATTGCCCCGCGACATTGACTCAGTCATTTGATCCAGCATGGTTTTAACTGAAAGTTCAATATCCTTAACGGAAAGCTGGTCATGGCGGTCAACCAGAATGTCAATCAATTCAGATTTAGTCATATTGTCCCCCGAACCTGTGGCCTATTTATGCCAGAATTATGTGGAGCCATCATCTTTTTTCATCTGCGCTTTAATCAAATCACCAATTGTTGTCGGGCCTGGTGTGACTTCGTCAGCCTGTTGGCTGATCTTATCCATCACCTGCTTTTCCTGCTCTATTTCTATCTGTTTGATCGATAGTGTGATAACACGATTACGGCGATCAATATTAGCAATCGCTGCCTCAACTTCATCACCCGTTGCAAACCGGTCTGCTAAACTGTCGATCCGGTCACGGGACACATCTGCAATCTTCAGAATACCCTGAACGCTTTCAGCCAGCGTTACACTTAGCGCTTTGTCCGTCACTTTGGATACTGAGCCTTTGACCCTCGATCCTCTAGGGTTGGTAGACACATAATCAATAAATGGATCCGCAGCCAGTTGCTTGATACCTAAAGCGATGCGTTCTCTTTCTGGATCAATGGAAAGAATAACAGCATCAACCGGATCACCTTTTTTATACGACTTAATTGCTTCTTCTCCTGCTTGCTCCCAAGACAGGTCGGAAAGATGCACTAAACCATCAATTCCCCCACCCAGGCCAATAAAGAGGCCAAAATCGGTAATCGAGCGAATGGTTCCGTTGATACGGTCCCCTTTATGGTGCTTGCTGGAGAAATCATCCCATGGGTTAGGCTTGCACTGCTTCATGCCCAGAGAGATTCGACGTCGTTCGCTATCAATATCCAACAGTATTACATCAACACTGTCCCCAACCTGAACAACTTTCGATGGATGAATATTCTTATTGGTCCAATCCATCTCGGACACATGGATCAACCCTTCTATGCCGTTTTCAATCTCGGCAAAACAACCGTAATCGGTGAGGTTTGTAACCCTGGCTTTGGTCTTGTCTCCAACCGCATAATGGGCGATTAACTGTGTCCAGGGATCTTCAGAAAGCTGTTTCATCCCCAGGGAAACACGGCTCTTTTCTTTATCAAAGCGTAGAACCTTAACATCAATCTCATCGCCAACGCGGAGTACTTCACCGGGGTGTTTAACACGTTTCCATGCTATATCCGTGATATGGAGTAAACCATCCAATCCGCCCAAATCAATAAAAGCACCGTAGTCGGTAATGTTCTTGACGATTCCTTTGACTTTGAGCCCTTCTTTCAGGTTTGCAAGCAGCTTGTCACGTTCTTCATTGTAAGCTGCCTCAAGTACGGCTCGACGCGAAACAACGATATTATTGCTTTTCGCATCCAGCTTGATGAGTTTGAATTCGAGTTCTTGTGATTCCAGGTGAGAGGTGTCTCTGAGGGGACGTACGTCAACCAATGAACCGGGAAGAAATGCATGAACGGAGTTGACGTTCACCGTAAAGCCCCCGCGAACCTTGCCGGTAATATGACCTGTGATGGTTTCCCCGGCTGTGTAGGCCTTTTCCAGCTCAAGCCAAGCTTCTGCACGTTTGGCTTTGTCACGGGAAAGTCGGGTTGCACCGAAACCATCTTCAACTGCTTCCAGGGCTACACGAACTTCGGAACCCACTTCAATGGTTAATGTGCCGCTATTATCAATAAACTGGGCCTTGGGGATTACGCCTTCTGACTTAAGCCCGGCATGGACAATGACAAAATCATCCTCGATAGCAACGACTGTTCCGGTAACGATGGCACCTGGTGCCATATCCAGCTCTTGAAGGCTCTCTTCAAAAAGATCAGCAAAGCTTTCACCCATAATAAGTATCCCGCTTCCAGTCCGTAAAACACCTTCAGCGAAGCCCTTTATGCCTCGCTTCGTCCATTACAGCGGCCAAGACCTCATCAATCGACATTTTTGTTGTATCGAAAACTACTGCATCTGCCGCAGGCTTAAGAGGAGCAACAGCACGATTCATATCACGCTTATCTCGTGCCTGAATATCCTCTAATATAGCTGGAAGACTAGCACTCAGCTTCTTGTTTATCAACTGATTGTAGCGGCGCAGGGCCCGCTCTTCCGCGCTGGCATCCAAATAGATTTTTAATGCAGCCCCCGGAAAAACAACAGTCCCCATATCTCGCCCGTCAGCTATCAAGCCTGGGGCTTCAGCAAATGCGCGCTGCCTTTCTAAAAGTGCTTTACGCACTTCGGGAATAGCTGCAACCAGTGATGCATCTTTACCCGCGGCTTCTGTGCGGATGACATCTGTGACTTCTTCACCTTCGAGCACTACTTGAACGGTATCATCATTCATCGCTTTAAACTGCACATCAAGATGGGCAGCCAGAACCACTAATGCCTCTCGATCATCCAGTTCTACACCGTGATGACGTGCCGCTAAACCAACAAGGCGATATAACGCACCACTATCCAGCAATTGCCAACCCAGCTCCCGGGCTAACAATTGGCAAATTGTTCCTTTACCTGAGCCACTCGGCCCATCAACGGTAATTACGGGGACCTGTCCTGCAGACATCAGTCCACCTCCTTTTCAACCTGAATACCGGCACTTTTTGCCAGCTCTATAAATCCTGGGAATGACGTTGCTACATTTGCACAGTCATTGATAATTATTTCATCCGTAGCACGCAACGAAGCAACGCAGAATGACATTGCGATACGATGATCACCATGGCTTTCAATGACACCACCACCAATTCTGCCACCTTGAATAATGGCACCGTCAGGTGTGCCTTCGATATTAATGCCCAGCGTTTTAAGGCCGTCGACCATAGACTGTATCCGGTCGCTTTCTTTCACGCGAAGCTCTTCAGCACCACTGACGATAGTCGTGCCTTCGGCACATGCAGCTGCAATAAACAGTGCAGGAAATTCGTCAATTGCCAGAGGCACCTGATCTTCAGGGATGTGAATACCTTTAAGCGGGGCATATTGCACATGAATATCAGCCACCGGCTCACCACCAACTTCACGCGCGTTGAGAAGATCGAGATTAGCGCCCATCAATCGCAGAATATTGATGATACCAATACGTGTCGGGTTGATCCCGACATGCTCCAATGTCAGGTCAGAGCCAGGCGCAATAGCTGCCGCGACCATAAAGAATGTCGCAGAGGAAATATCAGCCGGCACGTCGATTTTGGTTGCATGAAGCTGGCCTCCCGCTTGTACTGTCGCTGTTGCAGCTTGCTGTTGCACTGGATAACCAAAACCAGCCAGCATACGTTCAGTATGGTCGCGGGTTGGCGCAGGTTCAGTGATCGACGTTTCACCATCGGCATATAAGCCAGCCAATAGCAGACAGGATTTAACCTGAGCGCTGGCCATCGGCATAGTGTAATGGATACCTTTCAGGGCCTGTCCGCCCTTGATTTTAAGTGGTGGGCGACCATTTTCAGCCGTTTCAATTTCTGCCCCCATCAAGCGTAGCGGGTCTGCAACACGCCCCATTGGGCGTTTTGTCAGTGAGGCATCCCCCGTCAACTCTGTGTCAAACTGTTGTGCAGCCAATAATCCTGACAGCAGGCGCATAGAGGTACCGGAGTTCCCCACATACAATGGTCCAGGTGGTGCCTGTAAACCATTTAAACCCACCCCGTAGATGGTGACGTTACCATCCACCGGACCTTCAATCACAACACCCATATCGCGGAAGGATTGCAAGGTTGCCAGGCTATCTTCCCCTTCCAGAAAGCCGGAAACCTGAGTAACACCATCGGCTAAAGAGCCCAACATAATGGAACGATGGGAGATTGATTTGTCACCTGGAACACGGATGCTACCACTCACACTGCCACCAGGCAGGGCGCGAAAAGTTACTTGTTGATTACTCATGTCTTGTGAATATGCCGTACCGGAAAGAATTCTGGAAAAATGCTCACGAGCAGCACGGGCACGGGTAAACGTGCCAAGCATGGTTTCGCTATCACTGCACTCGATGGCTGTTCTTAATTTGTGCAAGCCTGCCATATAGCAATCCAACTGCTCTAACAGGGCTGCCTTATTCGCCAGACAGATATCATGCCACATTGTGGGGTCGCTGCCTGCAATACGGGTAAAGTCGCGAAAACCTCCCGCGGCGTAACGAAAGATATCTGTATTATGATTTTCTTCTTGCGCTAATGTATCAACCAGCGAGAACGCCAGTATATGTGGCAGATGGCTTGTTGCAGCCAAAACCTCATCATGTTTGGGTACGTCCATTACCAGCACTTCTGCACCGGTTGACTGCCACAAATCGGAAAGTAGTTTAACTGCTTCAGATGAAGATTCTGCTAAAGGGGTAAGGATGACTTTATGTTTATCAAACAGTTTTTCATCGGCAGCCGCAACACCGCTTTTTTCTGCCCCTGCAATGGGGTGGCCAGGCACAAAGCCTGGTGGAATTTGCTTAAAAACCCGCCGCGCAGTGTTCACCACATTGGCTTTGGTGCTGCCGACATCGGTGATTAAGGTGTCTTCTGCAACAAAGGGTGCAATATCTACCAGCACCGTTTCCATCGCTTTGACCGGTACCGCCAATACAACCAGATCAGCCTCCGATGCTGCATCAGCCAGGCTGGTTGCAACACTATCAATAACACCCAGCTCCAGCCCCGCCAGCACTTCGTCAGGGTTACGGTCATACCCTGTGATTTGTCCGAATCTCCGATTCAGCTTAAGTGCCTTGGCCAGAGAACCACCGATAAGCCCAAGACCGATAATCAGTGTTTTGTTGATCACTTTGCTCAAGACTGATCTACCGCTTTGATCAACGCGTCCATGCAACGTTCATTTTCTTCTGCCAGGCCAATACTGATTCTAAGATGATGAGGCATCGCGTAATTAGCGACCGGACGAACAATAACCCCTTGCTGCAGCATGGATTGATAGATTGGCATGGCATCTTGTTTAAGGTCTACAGTAATAAAGTTGCCAACCGATGGAATAAAGTCGAAGCCATGTTCCGCAAGTTGTTGCTCATAAAACGCCATGCCCGCTGTGTTCACAGCAACCGCACGTTCAAGATATTGCTCATCTGTCAGTACAGCCTCGGCAGCCAGTAATGCCAGACTATTGACATTAAAAGGCTGGCGAACGCGGCTCAGAATGTTGGCAATATCAACATTGGATACGGAGTAACCCACGCGCAAACCCGCTAATCCATAAGCTTTTGAGAACGTGCGGGTTACAATCAGGTTCGGGTAGGCCTTAAGCAGGTCAAGGCCATTGACAAAATCAGGCTCTTTAACATACTCGGTATAGGCTTCATCTAAAACAACGAGAACATTCTCGGGTACTTGATCCAGGAATGCACATAGCTCTGTTTTGCCCAACCAGGTTCCAGTGGGGTTGTTTGGATTGGCAATAAATATTATCCGGGTTTTATCGGTAATCGCCTGCTGCATGGCAATAAGATCATGCCCCCAATCCTTGGACTGGGTCACTACTGCCGTCGCGTTGGTTGCCTGTGTCACCAATGAGTAAACAACAAATGCATACTCTGAGTAGATCACTTCATCACCCGGGTTCAGATACGCTCTGGCGATGAGTTCCAGCACATCGTTGGAGCCGTTGCCTAAGGTTACCTGGTCAGCAGCAAAGCCAAAGCGTTCGGCCAGTGCCTGTTTTAAGCGGTAGCCGCCGCTATCCGGGTACAGCGCCAGATTGTGTAATCCCCCGCGAATTGCGGCCTCGGCTTTTTCCGACAAGCCAAGCGGATTTTCATTACTGGCCAATTTAACCACTCCGGTCAGTCCCAGCTCCCTCTCCAGTTCCTCCGGAGGTTTACCCGGAAGGTAAGGATTCAGGTTTTGAACGCCCTTCGTTGCAAGAGCAATAAAATCACAACTCATAGCTTTACCTTAAAGTACCGCCTTGGGATACGACCCAAGGACTTTCAGTTCAACTGTTTGTTTAGTGAGCTCTTGCAGCGCATTCTGCACCCGCTCCTCATTACTATGCCCTTCAAAATCGATATAGAACAGAGATTCTTTAGTACAAGTGCGGGTCTCAATCCGGGTTAAACTCAGCCCATAGCGATGAAAAGGCTCCAGTAGCTGATAGAGTGCACCCGGTGTATTCGGCACGGAAACCAGAATAGAGGTTTTATCGTTTCCGCTTGGCTCTACCGCCTGATCACCGATAATCAGAAAACGGGTTGTATTATCAGCCTGGTCTTCAATATTCTTAATAACCGCATCCAGACCGTAGAGCTCTGCAGCTGCATCACCCGCCACAGCGGCATACCCCTGTCCTTCCTGAATAACCAACCGCGCTGCTTCGGCATTGGAGTTCACAGCGACTTTATCAATATTTGGATAGCGTACATCGAGCCAATTGCGACTCTGGGCCAGCGATTGCTCATGCGAATAAATCCTGGTTATTGCATCCATGCTGTCGCCTTTATTTAGCAACAAATGCAGATGAATCGGTACTTCGACCTCGCCACAGATTTTCAGATTAAACTGTTTAAATAGATCCAATGTATGGCTTACAACACCTTCAGATGAGCTTTCAATAGGCACAACACCATAGTGCACCGCGCCCGATTGTACTTCCCGAAAGACATCCCGCAGGGACTGCATCGGCATATTTTTCGCAGAATGGCCAAAATGCTTCAGTGCAGCCTGTTGAGTAAATGTGCCTTCAGGCCCCAGGAAAGCAACACGCATCGGTTCTTCCAATGCCAGGCAAACCGACATGATTTCACGAAATAACCGGGCGACTTCCTGATCTGGCAGGGGGCCTTCATTACGCTCCATAACGGCCCGCAGAACCTGGGCTTCCCGTTCAGGACGATAGAAAACCGCACAGGTTTCACCCTGATACTTCTCTTTTACCTCAGCCACACTCTGGGCGCACTGTGCACGCTTATTAAGCAACTCGTGAATAGTCCGATCGATTACATCAATCTGATCGCGCAAGGTGCGTAACTCTTTTTCCTGTTCACTCATGGTGTTCTACTTATAGTCCGGTATATCTGCGAATAAGCCGTATGCCTCTGAGTAGACTCCCTAGCCGTGCGCTTTCTCAAATTGTTGCATAAAATCAATCAAAGCATCGACAGCGGCTTCCGGCACAGCATTATAAATACTGGCGCGCATACCACCCACTGAGCGGTGGCCTTTCAAATTCAACAGCCCGGCGGCTTCAGCTTGCTCCAGGAACAGCTTATCCAGTGTATCGTCTGCCAGGGTAAATGGAATATTCATCCAGGAACGACTATTCACTGCCATAGGGTTGGCGTAAAAATCACTGCTATCAATGGCTGTATAAAGTTTCTCTGCTTTGCGCTGATTGATTGCGGCCATGGCTTCAACGCCCCCCTGTTTCAGCAACCATTTGAAGACCAGGCCTGCAAGATACCAGCCAAATGTCGGTGGTGTATTGGACATTGAACCAGCATCGGCGTGAACTTTGTAGTCGAACATAGTCGGAGCCTGTGCGGTTACGCCACCCAACAGGTCTTCGCGTACAATCACCACCGTCAGACCCGCAGGGCCTATATTTTTCTGTGCGCCGGCATAGATCAGGCCAAATCGCTCCACATCCAGAGGGCGTGACAAGATCGTGGAAGAGAGGTCAGCTACCAAGGGTACATCACCAGATTCCGGAATATAGTTGTATTCCAGGCCGCCAATGGTTTCGTTGGGCGTGTAATGCAGATAAGCAGCGTCCGGATTCAACTGCAAATCATTCTGCTGCGGGGTGGCAGTAAAGTTATTTTCTTCACTGCTGCCGGCAACATGAACATCACAATAGCGCGCCGCTTCTTTAATTGCTTTTTTCGACCAAATGCCTGTATCTATATAGTCTGCTGTGGTTTTACCCCGCAATAAGTTCATAGGAACCATGGAAAATTGCGTAGTAGCACCGCCTTGCAGGAACAGGACTTTATAGTGGCTGCCAATCCCCATCAGTTGACGAAGGTCCTGCTCAGCAGCTTCAGCAACAGAAATAAATTCCTTGCTGCGATGGCTCATCTCCATAATTGAGAGGCCTTTACCCTGCCAATCCAGCAGCTCTTCCTGTGCCTGAGCTAATACTTCATCGGGTAGACCAGCCGGGCCTGCGCTGAAATTAAACTTGCGTGTCATATTGCCTTAACCACTCTTTCCTAAAGCATATAAAGCAAGTGCGGCACATTTGCGCCGCACCTGATTTTACTTATTGTTCTTCAGTTGGTTGTGTTTCCGCATCAACCTGTTGCGCGTCGGTACCTTCCTGAAGGGTTTCATCCTCTTCAGGCTCCTCGATACGGGCAACCCTGACCAGACGTTCATTATCCGCTACACGGATCAAGGTGACACCCTGGGTATTACGACTCAGTTCCGAAATGCCATCGCCGCCCGTGCGTACCAAGGTACCCTGGTCGCTGATCAGCATAACATCATCCCCTGCGAATACCTGTACAGCACCCGCCAGGGAACCGTTTCGGTCAGAGCATTGTTGTGCAATGACACCCTGGCCACCACGGCCTTTAACCGGGAAGTCTTCTACCGCGGTTTTCTTGCCGTAGCCATGTTCCGAGGCTGTTAAAATTTTGCCACCTTCCTGCGGGATAATCAGGGAGATTACTTTAACGTCAGCATCCATTTTTACACCACGCACGCCACGCGCTGTACGCCCCATTGGTCGTACATCCTCTTCGCGGAAGCGCATCGATTTACCCGCGCTGGTCATCAGCATGACATCATCTTCACCTGTCGTGATTGCTGCGCCGATCAGGTGATCATCTTCCAATAGATCCAAGGCAATCAAACCACAGCTACGGGGACGAGAGAAATTGGTCAGTGCCGTTTTCTTAACGATACCGGATGCGGTTGCCATAAAGATAAATTTATCCTCTTCATAATCACCTACCGGAAGAATTGTGCTGATTCTTTCGTCTTCGTCCAATGGCAGAATATTGATAATCGGGCGGCCACGCGCTGTGCGGCTTGCGACCGGAATTTCAAATACCCGCAACCAATACACCTTGCCGCGATCGGTGAAACAAAGAATGGTGTCATGCGTATTTGCAATCAGCAGATGTTCAATAAAATCTTCATCTTTGATCGCTGCCGCAGATTTGCCTTTCCCACCACGGCGTTGCGACTGGTAATCCGTCAGCGGTTGGGTTTTGGCATAACCACCATGCGAAATGGTGACAACCATATCTTCTTCGGTGATGAGATCTGCAACAGTTAAATCCTTACGGGAGGCAGTGATTTCGGTACGGCGTGCATCACCATACTCTTCCAGAATCGCTTCCAGTTCCTCACGAATGACTTCCATCAAGCGCTCATGTGAACCCAGAATCTTCAGCAATTCTGCGATACGATCAAGTAGCTCTTTGTATTCGGTGATCAGCTTCTCATGTTCAAGGCCGGTCAGACGGTGCAGACGCAACTCAAGGATAGCTTGTGCCTGAGCAGGAGACAGATGATATTGACCATCGCGCAAACCGTACTGATCTTCCAGATCTTCTGGGCGGCAAGCATCTTCCCCAGCACGCTCCAGCATTTGAATTACATCACCTAGCGCCCACGGTGTTGCAACCAGCTTTTCTTTAGCTTCAGCCGGGGTCGGAGATTTTTTGATCAGTTCAATGATTGGATCAATATTCGCTAACGCAACGGCCAGACCTTCAAGAATATGGCCGCGCTCACGCGCCTTGCGTAACAGATATACAGTACGGCGTGTCACCACTTCACGACGGTGACGAATAAAGCACTCCAACGCGGTTTTTAAATCTAGAATCTTTGGTTGTCCATCAACCAATGCCACCATATTGATGCCAAATACCGATTCCATTTGCGTCTGAGCGAAAAGGTTATTGATGACTACGTCTGGCATTTCACCACGCCGTAGCTCAATAACAATGCGCATACCATCCTTATCTGATTCGTCACGCAGTTCAGTAATGCCTTCGATCTTCTTATCTTTAACCAGCTCAGCGATTTTTTCGATCAAGCGGGCTTTGTTCAACTGATAAGGGATCTCGGTAATGATGAGTGCTACCTTACCGCTTTTCTCATTCTCTTCTACATGATGCTTGGCGCGTACATAGATACGGCCACGACCGCTGCGGTAGGCCTGAAGAATGCCAGCGCGACCATTGATAATGCCGCCTGTAGGAAAATCGGGGCCTGGGATGTATTCCATCAGCTCATCTACAGACAGATCAGAATTTTCAATCAGGGCAATACAACCGCGAACCACTTCAGAAAGATTATGCGGCGGGATGTTAGTCGCCATGCCGACCGCGATTCCGGAGGAGCCGTTTACCAGTAGGTTGGGTACCCGTGTAGGTAAAACCTCGGGAATCTTTTCAGTGCCATCGTAGTTATCGACAAAGTCGACCGTCTCTTTCTCAAGATCAGCCAGTAACTCATGCGATATTTTGTCCATGCGGATCTCGGTGTATCGCATCGCGGCAGCAGAGTCGCCATCGATGGAGCCGAAGTTGCCCTGGCCATCAACCAAGGTGTAGCGCATGGAGAAATTCTGTGCCATACGCACAATCGTGTCGTATACAGCACTGTCGCCGTGAGGATGGTATTTACCGATAACATCCCCAACCACACGGGCAGATTTTTTATATGCTTTGTTCCAATCATTGCCCAGTTCATTCATCGCGAACAACACGCGACGATGCACCGGTTTCAGGCCGTCTCTTGCATCAGGTAACGCACGGCCCACAATTACGCTCATTGCGTAATCAAGGTATGACTGCTTCAGTTCATCTTCGATGTTTACTGGCAGGATTTCTTTGGCTAAATCACCCATTCCCTATCCTTGAATCACTCTCACGACGGAAGGTTTCCGCGGATATTTTTAACCGGCTGAGTATATCACATGTAATGCGACAGATTCCTGAAAAAATAAGTGCTTAAGTAATAAAAGCCTCAGAAGTGGGAAGAATGGTTTCTGAGGTCATTTGCAGTGCGCATGTGGTCTGTCATTGCAGAATACGTCGGATAGCCGTACTAAATTGAAAAAACTAAATGTACTGGTGCAACATCCGGGTTAGAATAACAGCAACTTTTTATTCATATTGACCGCTTATGACACAGCCAGAAAATACTCAGCAACGGAATATCGACCCGGAAGAGATTGCCAAGTTTGAAGAGCTTGCCAGCAAATGGTGGGATCGCAACAGCGAGTTCAAACCGCTCCACGACATCAACCCGTTACGCGTTGGCTTTATTGACAGGGTCGCAAAGCTTGCCGGCAAACGCGCACTGGATGTCGGCTGCGGCGGTGGAATACTCTCTGAATCCATGGCTCAGCGTGGTGCAGACGTCACAGGCATCGACATGGGCGCAGCGCCGCTAAAAGTCGCCAAACTGCATGGGTTGGAAAGTGGCGTGAGCGTTAACTATAAGCAAATCACCGTCGAAGAACTTGCGGCTGAAGAACCGGAGTCTTATGACGTGGTAACTTGCATGGAGATGCTGGAGCACGTACCGGACCCTTCTTCTATCGTTAATGCGTGTGCCAAGCTGTGTAAACCGGGTGGCCAGGTTTTCTTTTCCACACTGAACCGCAATCCAAAGAGCTACCTGTTTGCCATTCTGGGTGCGGAAAAAGTACTGAAATTGGTGCCAGAGGGTACCCACGATTTCAACAAGTTCATTCGTCCCTCTGAGCTTGGCAGCTGGATTCGCCAAAGCGGGCTGAATAATATCGAAATGTGTGGCATGACCTACAACCCCTTAACAAAAACATACCGCCTACACCCGACCGATGTTGATGTTAATTATATGATTGCAACCGAGAAGCCGGAATAGATGTATTTGAACGCCAGCGCCGTCCTGTTCGATCTGGACGGTACATTGATTGATACAGCACCGGATTTCCATGCTGTTATCAACATGCTCCTCGAAGAGGAGGGTAAGCCTGGGGTTAGCTATCCCTTTATTCGTCAGCATGTTTCTAACGGTGCACGCGCAATGATTGCCGCTGCCTTTAATCAACAAGAAGGCATGGCCGATTTCGACCGTTTGCATCAAAGAATGCTGGATATCTATCGCGGGCATTTGGCCGTAGAAAGTAAAGTCTTTCCCGGTATAAATGAATGTCTGACGTGGCTGAATGATTTGGGTATACCTTGGGGTATCGTTACCAATAAGCCGGAACGTTATACGATTCCGCTCATGCGAGGTTTAAACCTTCTGGAGCATTCCGCCAGTATCATCTGCCCGGATCATGTTGTTAATCGCAAACCCCACCCAGAGCCCCTTTTTATGGCTTGTAACCAAATGAACAGAGATGCATCACATTGTATATATGTAGGTGATCATATACGTGATATCGAAGCAGGCAACCGGGCAGGGATGACCACGATTGGTGCAACTTACGGCTATCTGCATGAAGGTGAAGACCCTCAAGAGTGGCAAGCCAACCATTACATTGGGTGTGCAACAGAACTTAAGCCCCTGCTACAATCAATGTATACTGAACAAGGCCTTTTAACCGGGAACAGAAAACATGTTTGAGTACCAGGCACCTGCAACATTGCTTAAAGACCGCGTAATACTTGTCACTGGCGCTGGAGATGGCATAGGCCGGGTCGCAGCAAAAACGTTTGCCGCTTACGGTGCAACTGTCATTTTGCTTGGTCGCACGCTGGAAAAACTTGAACATGTGTATGATGAGATTGAAGCAGCCGGACATCCACAGCCTGCATTAGTGCCCATGAATCTGGAAAGTGCTCAGGAACATGATTTTATAGAGCTGACCAACATCATCGAACAAGAGTTTGGGCATTTGGATGGCATTTTGCATAATGCCGGCATACTCGGTGTGCGCACACCGATTGAGTCCTACGACCCTGTGATCTGGCAGCAGGTCATGCAAGTGAATCTTAACGCGCCTTTTATGCTTACCCAGATTCTGATGCCGCTATTGGAGCGGGCAGATAGCCCCTCTGTTATTTTTACTTCTTCCAATGTTGGCAGAAAATCCAAGGCTTACTGGGGCGCATATGCAGTATCCAAGTTTGCAACCGAAGGTCTAATGCAAACCCTGGCTGATGAGCTCAGCAATGTCAGCAAAATACGGGTCAATTGCATCAACCCGGGCGCAACCCGAACCCAGATGCGTGCCGATGCGTACCCAGGGGAAGATCCGGCTACAGTCACCAGTCCTGACGATATCATGCCGCTTTATTTATACCTGATGGGAAGTGACAGTTTAGAGGTTCGCGGCCAGTCGCTGGATGCTCAATAACCCATTCTGTTGGGTTAGACATCAATTCTACGTAAAGTGCAAGCAATCCCCTGATGCTGCAAAGTTACAGGTGCTTGCCCCGTAAAGAAACATGAACCCTCGTTTCAGGGGGTTAAGTGCCTACATTATTGGTTGCTGTAAAGAGCTATCCCGTGGTCGGTGTAGCCTCCGGGCTAACGTCTACCAGACAAACGCCAGGGCCAGAGGAATAAACAGTAAACTGCCCATATTGCCCAAGAGAACAATCGATGCCACCTGATGAGGCTCCTGATTATAGCGTTCTGCAATCATATAGTTTAGGACAGCGGGCGGCAGGGCACCGAAGATTAGCAGATAAGCAAACTGGGTATGATCCAGTTGCAAGAACTGCTGGCAGGCCAGCGCGAGTAATACGCCACTAAGGGGACAAAGAACTGCGCTGTAGGAGCCGATGCGCCAATGACTGAAATCAACACTGGTCATACGAACGCCAAGTGCGAACAGCATAAGGGGAATCGCAATTTGCCCCAGCATATCAATAAAGGTGCGCACCGCCTGTGGCAGAGGAATATCAAAGCCGCTCCAAACCAGGCCGAGAATAGTGGCTACAATCATCGGCATTCGCAGCAGATTCAGAAGCCGGGTCTTATGATCCAGAATATAGATGCCTACGGTGAAGTGCAGAAGGTTCTCGACCAAAAACAGTACCACTGCGGCTTGTAGTGCGTTTTCGCCAAAGGCCAGGACAATCAGCGGTATCCCCAGATTGCCACTGTTGCTGAACATCATTGGCGGAATAAATGTCTTTGGTTTGACCTTTAAAATTTTACAAAAAGGGTAGAGCAACAAGCCAGAGCCCAAAACAATCACCGTCGCTCCAATCGCCAGGGACTGATACTGAATCAGATCAAAAGACTCGGCTGAGAGAACGGTAAAAATAAGCGCAGGAATAAACACATCAATATTGACCTGGTTGGCCACATTCATATCCGGGTTATAGCGACGGGCGTATATAAAACCCACGGTCACAATCGCAACCAGTGGAAAAACGGTGAGGATAATGCGTTCGAGTAACAGGCCTTGCGCTTCCATTGATGTCATCCTTAAGCGCGAGGCTTGCGCTACTGTTCAGATAGAGTCGTTCAGGTAAACAATCACGCGTAATCTTTACCTGTCGATATACTAACCCGGATATTGCACCAGTACATTTGGTTTTTTCAATTGCGAGTTGCGATACAGGTATATTCTGCAAGGAGAAACCGGATTTCACATTTGAGATACATATGCTCATTCCGGCGCTATTGCGACGTTTTCGGGCACTCTTGAGTTAAGTGATCTCGGCGTATCTGCCTAAAGTTGGGGTTGCTAAAAAAAGCGCGGATGAGGTAAGTGTATGAAATATACGTGCCGTTGTGTTGCCGGGTTGCTTTGCTCTATGATGAAAATTGGTTTTGCCAGCAGGGTATTGGGCGTTACTGATGGGTGATAGCAGGGTTAAACAGCCAAAGGTTTCCAATATCATTATGCTGCAGATGGATGAAATTATTCTGCAAGGAGGGCTCAACACTGGCCGTAGCTGCTGCGACCCATAAACAGGGTTTTTGCTACAAATGATGCATGCCTTGTTTAATTCCTTGCGTGAGCATATGTGGGGTAACCAGTCGAATTATGTACACCAGAAAAAGCTCAATGAGCGGCATAAAATGCTAATGGATGCTATCCTCGAAGGGAAATCGGAGGAAGTACGTCAGGCGGCGCTGCAACATCTGGTATATGTTGCAGGGGCATTGCCAGAAATTGAATGAAAGAATAAGAAAATGCATGCTTGAGCGGTCTTTGTGCTGGGTGAATATTGCGCTATTTGGCTTTGTACTAAAACTACAAAAAAAATTTATGTCATATGGCAATTAAGAAAAGCGCGAACAGGCCCTGCGCGTATTTTTCACGTCCTTAAGCCTTTAGGTGTAAAGCACAGTTTGCCGTTAATGGCTGTAGCCCTTAACAAATAGCGAATGGTACTGGCAAGGCTGTAGACAGTTTATTGAGTGCTATGTAGTATCACGACAAAATAATGATTTTAAAAAATATACACAGCGTTAACTTTTAGAGTGGAGAGATGAAAGTGCAAGACATTATTGATGACGTTGATCCAATTGAAACTCAGGAATGGTTGGATGCACTGGAATCGGTTGCAAAAAATGAAGGCGATGATCGTGCGAGGTATATCCTGGGCAAGTTAGGCCAGAAAGCACTGGATATGAGGGTTGCCTCCGCCGCTGCGTTGACAACACCCTATCGAAATACAATCCGACCAAAAGATGAAGCGCGTATGCCTGGCGATCTGTTCATTGAGCGCCGTATCCGTTCATTTATCCGTTGGAACGCAATGGCAATGGTCATGCGTGCTAATGACAATGAGGATGGTTTGGGCGGCCACATTTCCTCTTTCTCCTCTTCTGCAACGCTGTATGACATTGGTTTTAATTACTTCTTCCGTGGTAATGAGGGCGAGCAAGAATCCGATATGGTTTTCTTTCAGGGGCATATTTCTCCAGGGATATACTCCCGTGCCTATCTGGAAGGTCGTCTGACAGAAGATCAAATGGATAACTACCGTCGAGAAGTAGACGGGCATGGCTTGTCTTCATACCCTCACCCTTGGTTGATGCCAGATTTCTGGCAGTTCCCAACCGTATCTATGGGGCTGGGGCCTATTCAGGCAATCTATCAAGCGCACGTTATGCGCTACCTGTCTGCGCGTAGCTTAATTAATCGTGGTGATCGTAAAGTCTGGGCGTTTCTGGGTGATGGTGAATGTGATGAGCCAGAATCGCTTGGTGCTATCTCCCTGGCGGGGCGTGAACAGCTGGAAAACCTGATCTTCGTTGTTAACTGTAACTTGCAGCGTTTGGATGGCCCGGTACGGGGTAATGGTAAAATTGTTCAGGAATTGGAAGGCATCTTCCGTGGTGCCGGCTGGAACGTTATCAAGTGTCTGTGGGGCCGCCACTGGGATACGCTGTTCGAGAAAGATAGCAAAGGTCTGTTGCAGAAGCGTATGGACGAAGTGTGTGATGGTGAGCTGCAAAACTACAAGGCTAACGGCGGCGCGTACACACGTGAACATTTCTTTGGTAAGTATCCAGAGCTGCTGGAAATGGTTGCTGATCTGTCCGATGACGACATCATGAGTTTGAATCGCGGTGGTCACGATCCCTATAAAGTATTCGCGGCCTATCACGAAGCCGTTAATCACAAAGGCCAACCAACGGTAATTCTGGCGCAGACTGTTAAAGGTTACGGTACCGGTAAGTCCGGTGAGGCGAAAAACGACACCCATTCCATGAAGAAAGTGGCAATGGATGACCTGAAACATTTCCGGGATAATTTTAATATTCCACTCACTGATGAGCAGTTGAAGGACGTGCCATATTATCGTCCGTCGCCAGACTCAGCAGAAATGAAATACATGTTCGAGCGTCGCGAAAAACTGGGTGGTTTCTACCCGGTACGCCGCACAGAGTTTGAAAAGCTGGAAACGCCCCCCTTAGCTGATTTCGGTGCTCAGTTAAAAGACAGTGGTAAGCGTTCAGCGTCTACCCAGATGGTGTTAAACCGCGTCTTGAACACGCTGGTTAAAGATAAAAAAATGGGTCAGCGAATTGTGCCTATTGTGCCTGATGAAGCCCGTACTTTCGGTATGGAAGGCATGTTCCGCCAGTTGGGTATCTATACATCCGAAGGTCAGCGTTATGTGCCGCACGACTCTGACCAGATCATGTTTTACAAAGAATCTAAAACAGGTCAGATTCTGGAGGAAGGTATTAATGAAGCGGGTGCAATGTCGGCGTGGATGGCTGCGGCCACCTCTTACGCAAATAATAACTGCACCATGGTACCGTTCTACATCTACTATTCAATGTTTGGCTTCCAGCGGGTAATGGATTTGGCCTGGGCTGCAGGTGATATGCAGGCGCGGGGCTTTTTGGTCGGTGCTACATCGGGTCGGACTACGCTGAATGGTGAAGGCCTTCAGCATCAGGATGGCCACAGTCACCTGATGGCGCAGATGATTCCAAACTGTAAATCCTATGACCCGACATACGGCTATGAGCTGGCTGTTATCGTACAGGACGGTTTGCGTCGCATGTATCAGGATCAGGAAAACTGCTTCTACTACTTGACGACAATGAATGAAAACTACCACCATCCTGAAATGCCTCAGGGTGCCGAAGAAGGTATCATCAAAGGCATGTACCTGCTGAAAGAAGGTAAAGACTCCGATAAGAAAGTCCAGCTGATGGGGTGTGGCACTATCTTGCGTGAAGTTGAAGCTGCTGCAGAAATTCTCAGCGAAGAGTTTGGTGTTGAAGCGGATGTCTGGAGCACAACATCGATCAATGAGTTGCGTCGTGAAGCGATGTCGGTTGCCCGTGAAAATATGCTCAACCCGGAAGCCGAACCTAAAAAATCTTATGTGACAACCTGTATTGAAAGCCGTGAGGGGCCAGTCATCGCATCCACTGACTACATTCGCTCCTACGCGGATCAATTGCGTGAATATATCCCTCGTAACTTCAAAGTGTTAGGTACCGATGGCTATGGCCGTTCTGATACACGCAGCAAGTTACGTGAATTCTTCGAAGTTAATCGTTACTACGTTGTTCTGGCGGCTCTTCGGGCACTCCAGGAAGAGGGCAAGGTGACAGGCGCTGAGGTTGCCAAAGCCATGCAGAAGTTCAATATTAACCCGGCTAAACCGGCACCGTGGACTGTTTAAGTCTGCGCTGAATCTCGTACTGGAGAAATTTAAAGTGAGTATTATCACAATTACTGTACCAGACCTGTCCGGTTCCACTGATGTTGATGTTGTAGAAGTGCTGGTTAAAGACGGCGATACCATCAGTGAAGGTGATAGCCTGATCGTGGTGGAAACAGATAAAGCATCGATGGATATACCTGCACCTCAAGGCGGTGTCGTGGTTTCCGTGAAGATCAAAGAAGGTGACACGATTAACGAAGGTGATCAACTGATTGAGTTGGAAACCGGTAGCCCTGCCCCAGCCGAGTCAGTTGAACCTGTATCGACACCTGTAGCAACGGCGGCCAATACTGAAAGCATTTTTATCCCGGATTTATCTGGGTCAACTGACGTTGATGTGGTTGAAGTACTGGTCAAAGAAGGTGACAGAATAGCAGAAGGCGATAGCCTGATTGTACTGGAAACAGATAAAGCTTCCATGGAAGTACCGGCCCTGAAAGGGGGGGTAATTGTGTCCATGAAGATCAACGTAGGTGATACCGTTAACGAAGGTGATTTGTTGATGGAATTGCAGGTCGGTTCGGCTCCGGCTGACTCGGCTCCTCTTGCAGCGGCGCCTGTAGATACCGCCGCCAAAATTGAGAATATCTTTATCCCAGACTTGTCAGGCTCAACTGATGTTGATGTTGTTGAGGTACTGGTTAAAGAAGGTGATAGGATAGCAGAAGGCGATAGCCTGATTGTATTGGAAACAGATAAAGCCTCTATGGAAGTGCCCTCGTTGAAAGATGGTGTAATCGTGTCCATGAAAATCAAGGCAGGCGATACGGTTAACGAAGGTGATTTGTTGATGGAGTTGCAAGTTGGTGGCTCTGTCTCGGCTGAGCCCGTTCCCGCTACACCGGTGGCTGCACCAGCCCCCGTCGAAGTTGCTGCTACCACTGAAAATGTGCTGATTCCTGACCTGTCTGGTTCAACGGATGTTGATGTTGTTGAAGTGCTGGTGAAAGAAGGTGACAGGATAGCAGAAGGTGATAGCCTTATTGTTCTGGAAACAGATAAAGCTTCTATGGAAGTGCCTTCTTTACAAGACGGTATAGTCGTTGCTATGAACGTCAAAGAAGGCGATACGGTCAATGAAGGCGACTTGATGATGACACTACAGGTTGGCGAGACAGCTGCCCCTGTAGCGCATGTTGCCAACACCGAAGCACCAGCACCGAAACCTGCACCTGCAGCGGCCTCCGCAACGTCAGCGCCGGTAAAAGCACCGGCCCTAGCGGGTAATGTGGATAAAGCAGCCCTGGAACAGAAAAACAAAACTGTTCATGCCGGTCCGGCAGTACGTGCCTTGGCGCGTGAATTTGGGGTGGATCTGTCTCTGATTGCGGGTACAGGCCGTCGTGGTCGTATCGTTAAGGAAGACGTACAACTATATGTTAAAGGTGCGCTGCAACAGCTGGCTGAAGCACCTAAGTCCGGTGTGGTAACGACGGGTTCTGGTATCCCGGCAATCCCGGAAGTGGACTTCAGCAAATTCGGTGAAATTGAAATCGAGAAGCTCAGTAAAATCGCGAAAGTGACCCGTGACAATATGAGCCGTTGCTGGTTGAACATTCCGCACGTTACGCAATTCGACAAAGCAGATATCACCGATCTGGAAACATTCCGTAAAGAGATGAAGGATGAAGCAGCGCAGTCGGGCGTTAAACTGACCCCAATGCCATTTATGCTGAAAGCAATTGCAATTGCATTGCAAAAATATCCCAAGTTTAACGCGTCCTTGCATGCAGACGGTGAGCACATCGTTTATAAAAAATATATCAACATTGGTATTGCGGTCGATACCGCACAGGGCTTGATGGTGCCAGTTATCAAAGATGCAGATAAAAAGAGCATCTATGAACTGTCTAAAGAAGCGATTGAGCTGGCCGGTAAAGCGAAGGACCGCAAGTTGAAACCAGACGAGATGCAGGGCGCATGCTTCACCATCTCCAGTTTGGGTGGCATCGGCGGGACAGGCTTCACACCAATCGTTAATGCACCTGAAGTTGCAATCCTCGGAGTATCCAAAGCCGATATCGAACCGCGCTGGAACGGTAAGGAATTTGAACCACGTAAGATGCTGCCACTGTGCCTGTCTTACGATCACCGCGCAATTAATGGGGGAGATGCGGGTAGATTCCTAACCTACCTCAACAGCCTGCTAAGCGATATTCGTCGTCTGGTGTTGTAGGGCTTTAACCCCACCCGCAGGACTCAGTCCCCTGATCGAGAAAGTTGAATACTCGCTCAGAGGGCTGAGCGCCTACATGAAAACCTGCCGTTGCTGAACAGAATCAAAGCGCCTGTGTGGAAGGTCAGCCCCCTGGCTGATGCAGCACAGTTCCTCTAGCCCGGATATTGCAGAAGTGCATTTAGTTTTTTCAACTAAGTGCTGTTGTACAGGCGTAACTGTTACGGTTCGTATTTGCCAGCTTTTCACTTGATGTGAGTGCACATGCACACTAAAACCAAACGATCTCTGCGCGAAAATTCCGCTAGCTGGTGCAACGTCTAGGCTAGGTTTAACGAGTTACCCTCCAGCGCCAAGCTGGAAAATAAAATGGGATATACCTGATCCGTGGATTTGTCATGATTATTCAATTTACCGATCGGGTATGCAGCGGTCGTTATATCCTGCCGAATACGATTTTTGACACTAAATTAAGCATCACCATCTTATTTTTAAATCATCAAACAGCGCATAGGTGGAATTTTTTGACGGGGTAAGTCCGCCAATATAGGCATCTAGCCAGACCGACTTAATATGTACCCTGTAGTCATTTCTCAGCACCCAGCTGTCTGCTTGATAGATCGCTTTTCCGTCAACGGAGAATCGTATGATGCCATTACTTTTGCCGACATCATTAAGTTTCAGGTACAACTTTAACCGGTACGTTTTTTCTGGAGCCAAAGCAAAATCGGCATTGACTACCGTGCCATATTTTCCGCGCATACCGGGATGATAAATATATAAGCCGATCGGGACTTTTCCTGCAGGGTTTTGTTTGGCATGGCCAATTCTTACCGACCAACTGTTTTGATCGGTGACTTTTTTACCGCCCCATCCCGCAGAGTTGTCGTAAATCCCTGCAAAGCCAAAAAGTTTGCCGATCTCATTTTTTGTGCCATTTTTTTGGAAATTTTTTGCAAGTTGGAGGTTGAATTCGATTTTTGCTTCGTTTGGTTCTCCGCCGTATTCACTAAACCAAAACTTTCTGCCTAGTCCTTTATGCGCTCCCTTTTTGATTGGTGTTTTGAGTTGTCCGTTTGCAATAAAGGAGTGATCGTCGCCAAAAACAGGCAGCTTCTGTAGCTGGGCTGGAGTGCTGAAATCAAATACTGCCTCATGGTCGTACAGACGGTACGGCTCGGTAGTGCCATGATGTTTTTGGTCAGTATTACAGTCAAAATCCTGTGCTATGATTTTGGCGCAAAATAGCCATGTTAACAGTAAAACGACAGCGGTAATTTTTTTCATCTTGACGTGCTATTTTTCGTTAACGTACTTTTTACTGTGTGCACCTTACTTGGCCTGGATGGTGTGACCAACCGGGTATGCACGGTCGTAGTCAATGCCTGCCGGATTTTCCTTGATGTGAGAGTCTATGCTCACCTCGGCGCTGCTACGGCGTTTATGAGTATTCTAAAAGCCAACGCAAATCTAACAATCTAACCCAAGCCAAAGGGTCCCGGTGCGAAGTTCACGCCAACTGGCGCGGCACCCAGGCTAGAAGCCACAAGTGTTTACGCCGCGTTTTTCCAGATATTTCTGGTGGTACTCTTCGGCCCGCCAAAAAGTGGTGGCCGGTACAATCTCGGTCACAATTTTCTCTGTGAAGGCAGAGCTGCTATCCAGTTTCTGTTTGCTTGCTTCAGCCAATTCTTTTTGTTGTTCATCATGGTAAAAGATAGCAGAGCGGTATTGTGTGCCGATGTCCGGGCCTTGGCGGTTTAGTGTGGTTGGATCGTGCATGTTCCAGAAAGCGTTGAGCAGGGTTGTAAAATCTAGCAGGCGTTCATCGTATTGCAGCTGAACAACTTCAGCATGGTGGGTGTCACCGCGGCAAACATCCTGATAGCTTGGCTGGTCTGTGGTTCCACCCATATAGCCGACAGCGGTATTCAATACACCGGGGAGTTGTGAGAATTTTAGTTCGATGCCCCAGAAGCAGCCTGCGGCAAAAGTGGCTGTTTTTGTCATGCTGGTATGCTCAGGTTGTTTATATTTAACGTGTGAATCTGATTCTATGGCAAAGCGATTTTTTTATCGTGGTTTTTCCTGTTGAAGTTGGAAAAAAACCGCGCATAAGCACGGTTTTTTGTGTTTGGCTGCTTCGCTTACACCTTCTTTAGCACAACGCATCCAGCTTTTGTTTCAGAACCCCCTGAACCTGGCCTGGGTTGGCCTTACCCTGGGAAGCCTTCATAACTTGACCCATAAAGAAGCCAATCATCTTGCCGCGTTTCTCTGGTTCTGCATTAATGTACTGCTCAACCTGAGGTGTATTGTTGGCAATGACGTCAGCAACGATTTTTTCAATCGCACCGCTATCGGTGACTTGTTTCAGGCCCTTGGCTTCGATGATTTCATCAGCGTTGCCGCCTTCATTCCACATGACCTCAAACACTTGCTTGGCGATTTTGCCTGAGATGGTATTGTCCTTAATACGTTCTAGCAGGCCCCCCAGTTGTTCAGCCGATACCGGGCTGTTTGCGATTGCCGTGTCGTTTTGGTTAAGCATTTTGGCAAGCTCACCCATGACCCAGTTCGCTGCCAGTTTTGCATCTTTACTTGCTGTAGCAACGGTTTCAAAGTAGTCGGCAAGTGCGCGATCACCGGACAGTACCATCGCGTCGTAGTCACTGAGTTTATACGTTTCGATAAAGCGGGCTTTACGCGCATCCGGCAATTCGGGCAGTGATGCGCGGATTGCGTCGATGTAGCTGTCATCGATAACAATGGGGAGCAGGTCAGGACAAGGGAAGTAACGGTAGTCGTTTGCTTCCTCTTTCGAGCGCATGGAGCGGGTTTCATTTTTGTCTGCATCGTACAGGCGCGTTTCCTGGACAACACGACCGCCATCTTCGATAAGGTCGATCTGACGCTCAATCTCGCCGAGAATCGCTTTTTCGATAAAACGGAACGAGTTGATGTTCTTGGTTTCAGTCCGTGTGCCAAACTCATCATCACCTTTCAAACGGACAGAAACGTTACAGTCACAGCGGAATGAACCCTCTGCCATATTGCCATCGCAGATGCCAAGGCTGGTGACGATAGAGTGAATTTTTCTAACGTAGGCTACGGCTTCTTCGGCGCTACGCATATCTGGCTCAGAGACGATTTCCAGCAGAGGCGTACCGGCACGGTTCAGGTCGATACCCGACATGCCTGAAAACGCATCATGAACTGATTTGCCTGCATCTTCTTCCAGGTGGGCACGGGTAACGCCGATGCGTTTCTCGGTCCCATCTTCCAGGGTAATATCAATATGACCTGCGCCGACGATAGGGTGGAACAACTGGCTGGTCTGGTAGCCTTTTGGTAGATCGGGATAAAAGTAGTTTTTACGGTCAAAAACAGATTTACGCCCAATCTCTGCATCAATGGCAAGACCGAACTTAACCGCCATGCGCAATGCTTCTTCGTTAAATACCGGCAGTGTGCCAGGCAGCGCAAGGTCTACCGCGCAAGCCTGGGTATTGGGTTCTGCGCCAAACGCAGTGCTGGCACCAGAAAAGATTTTGGATTTTGTCGCTAGCTGGGCGTGGATTTCCAGCCCGATTACCGCTTCCCATTCCATGATGTATAAACCTCTCAGATGCCTTGTGGTGACTGTTTGTGCCAATCGGTTGCTAATTGGAACTGGTGTGCAACGTTAAGCAGTTTTTGTTCGGCAAAGTAGTCGCCAATAATTTGCAGGCCAATGGGTAGACCGTTGACGCTTCCACACGGCACTGACATGCCCGGCAGGCCAGCTAGGTTAAGGGAGATGGTAAAGATATCTTCCATGTACATGGCAACAGGGTCTGAGGTTTTTTCACCCAGCTTGAAGGCTGGATGCGGTGTGGTTGGCCCCATGATGATATCAACTTCGGATAAAGCCTTGGTAAAGTCATCGCGAATCAGGCGGCGAATTTGCTGGGCTTTGTTGTAGTAAGCATCATAGAAGCCTTCGGACAGGGCGTAAGCGCCGATCATAATGCGGCGTTTAACTTCAGCACCAAAGCCTTCACCCCGGCTGCGTTTGTACAGGTCCTCCAGGTCAACCGGGTTTTCACAACGGTAACCATAGCGAACACCGTCAAAGCGTGACAGGTTTGACGAGGCTTCTGCCGGTGCGATGATGTAATACGCAGGAATCGATAGTGCCGTATTCGGCAGGCTGATCTCTGTTATGGTCGCGCCCAGCTTTTCAAACTCTTTAATCGCGGCCTGGGTTTGCGTGGCAATCTCTGCGTCCAGATCGTCCATAAAGAACTCTGTTGGCAGGCCAATTTTCAAACCCTTCAAAGGTTTATTCAGGTCTGCTGTGTAATCAGGCACTTCGCGATCTACAGAAGTCGAGTCATGCTTATCGAAACCCGCCATCACATTCAGCATGATAGCGGCGTCTTCTGCTGTTTTCGTCATCGGGCCGCCTTGGTCCAGAGAGGATGCGAAGGCGATCATGCCAAAACGGGAAACACGACCGTAGGTCGGTTTCAGGCCGGTGATGCCGCATAGTGCTGCAGGCTGGCGAATGGAGCCGCCGGTGTCTGTGCCGGTTGCGGCGGGGGCCAAGTGAGCTGCGACAGCTGCTGCGGAGCCGCCGGATGAGCCGCCAGGGACATATTCGGTATTCCAGGGGTTTTTCGCTGCACCGTAGAAACTGCTTTCGTTGGAGGAGCCCATCGCGAACTCATCCATATTGGTCTTGCCCAGCATAACGCCGCCGGCATTATTGAATTTCTCCACCACCGTTGCGTTATAGGGCGAGATGAAATTATCCAGCATTCTGGAGCCGCAACTGGTGCGTACACCCTGGGTACAAAAAATATCTTTGTGGGCAAAAGGCAGGCCGGTGAATGCGCCTGAGGTGCCGGCTGCGATTGCCTGATCAGCGGCTTTTGCCTGGGCCAGTGCTTGTTCTTCTGTCACAGTAATAAAACTGTTGTATTTACTGTCTTCTGCCTTAATGCGGTTCAGGTAGGCCTGGGTCAGCTCAACGCTGCTGAATTCGCCAGACTTAAGCCCCTGAGCCAACTCGGCTAATGTTTTATCAAACATGGAATGCTTATCCTTTAAAAATCTTCCGGTTTGGTGCGGGCTTACTCGATGACCTTGGGCACCTGAAACAGGCCCTTCTCGACTTGCGGTGCGATGGCTTGCAGTGTTTCACGGTTATTTTCTTCAGTAACTTCATCACTGCGTAAACGTTGAACTGCATCAAGGGGGTGTGCCATTGGAAGTACACCGGATGTATCTACCGCCTGCATCTGATCAACCAGATCCAGAATGTTTGAAAGATTTTGCGCGTATTCAGGAGTGTCCTGTTCTTCAATTTGAAGGCGCGCCAGATGGGCTATTTTGTCCACATCAGAGCGATCCAGAGACATAATTTACTCTCGCTGTTTGAGAAGCTTTCCAGGGAAAGCGTAAAGGGAAAAATCCAAGGAATGTAAGGTATCACATCGCTATCCTATGCTGAAGGCAAATTGTTCACAGATTTTAAGTAGTTTTACTGATTTTAATCTTGCTCAAAAGTCCTGCCGTTGTTAGAGTTACGTGTTTCAGGATATAGCGGCTATACCTGCATATTTCTTAGGACTCCCTGTACATGCTCAAGAAAATTCGTGGTCTTTTTTCCAGTGATCTGTCCATTGACCTGGGTACTGCAAATACACTTATTTATGTCCGTGATAAGGATATTGTTCTAGATGAGCCTTCTGTTGTTGCGATTCGACAGACCGGTAACCAAAAGTCCGTCGCTGCTGTAGGTGCTGATGCGAAACGTATGCTGGGTCGTACCCCGGGTTCCATTACCGCTATCCGCCCTATGAAAGACGGTGTCATTGCTGACTTCCATGTTACCGAGAAGATGTTGCAGTATTTCATTTCCAAGGTACATGATACAAATTTCCTTACCCCAAGCCCGCGTGTTTTGGTGTGTGTTCCCTGTAAGTCTACTCAGGTTGAACGTCGCGCAATTAAAGAATCTGCAATGGGCGCGGGTGCCCGTGAAGTTTATCTGATTGATGAACCTATGGCGGCTGCGATTGGTGCAGGCTTGCCGGTAGACGAAGCAAGCGGCTCGATGGTTGTTGATATCGGCGGTGGTACGACAGAAATTGCTGTTATCTCCCTGAACGGTATTGTTTATGCGGACTCTGTGCGCCTTGGTGGTGACCGTTTTGATGAGTACATAGTGACTTATGTGCGACGTAACTACGGTAGTTTGATTGGTGATTCCACCGCTGAACGCATTAAACAGGAAATTGGTACGGCATACCCATCCACAGAGATGCATGAGATCGATGTGCGTGGCCGTAACCTGGCTGAAGGCATCCCGCGCAGCTTTACCCTAAACAGTAATGAAATTCTGGAAGCACTTCAGGAGCCTCTGTCTGCCATTGTGCAAGCCGTCAAAAGTGCCCTGGAGCAATGTCCTCCGGAGCTGGCGTCTGATATTGCCGAACGCGGTATTGTTCTGACCGGCGGTGGTGCGCTGTTGCGTAACATCGATCGTTTGATCAGTGAAGAGACCGGCTTGCCTGTTATCGTTGCTGAAGATCCACTGACATGTGTGGCGCGTGGTGGCGGTCGCGCATTGGAGCTGTTGGATAAACATGGCTTCGAGCTGGTCAGCCATGACTAAATCATGCGCACTGCTGCTTGCCTGTCTGTAGCAATAATCCACCCTTTATTGTGGGGGGTGGGTTATTAAAACTATCTTTCGAGGCCGTTCTTCCGGCCGCTTTTTTCTGTTTCTTCTTATTATCGCCTTTGCTTTGATGGCGGTTGATCTCTATTCTGCCAAAGCCAGAGAGGGGCGGGCGTACCTCTCATTATTGCTGACACCTTTGCAGTGGGTTGTTGATATTCCCAGCCGTATCGCGGGCGATGTTTCCGATGTGGTTGTGGACCGGACGCTGTTGGTCAAAGAAAATGCGAAGCTCAAGTCTGAAGCCTTACGGCTTGAGCGTAGGGTGCAACAGAATGCAGCGCTACGTCAGGAAAATGATCGTTTGCGGGCTTTGCTAAGAGGCAGTAAACGCGTCGATGAAGACGTTGTGCTGGTTGAGCTGATTGGGGTGAACCCTGATCCATTTCAGCATCAAGTGATCATTAATCAGGGCAGTGAGAATGGTGTCAGCCCAGGGCAACCCGTGCTCGATGCCGGAGGGGTGATGGGGCAGGTGACAGAAACGTCGCACTATACCAGCAGGGTTATGTTGATTACCGATGCTCGTCATGCCATTCCTGTTGAGATTAATCGTAATGGATTTCGTTCTATTGCCTTGGGAAAAGGGCAGTTAGAAGAGCTTGAGTTAAATCATGTGCCGGATACGGCTGATATTGAAAAGGGTGACCTGGTTGTTACTTCAGGCTTGGGTGGGCGCTTCCCCAGAGGTTATCCTGTCGCTATTGTTGCCGAAGTGATTCGTGATCCGGGGCAACAGTTTGCAAAAGTTGTGGTCTCTCCAACTGCGTTATTAGATAAATCACGTCACTTGTTGCTGGTGCAGATGCCGATGCCGATTGCTTCGGTTGATCCAGTTGTGGAGGAACCGACGGTTGATGCACAGTGATTCACCCTCAGCTCCCGGCGGTGGCGGGTTTATAATTCTGGGAACATTTCTGGTTGGTTTAATGCTGAGCCAGATTCCGCTACCCTATTTTATCGAGTGGGCGCGCCCGGAGTGGGTGGCTATGATTCTGATTTACTGGGTGATGGCGTTACCGCATCGTGTGGGCATGGGCATGGCTTTTTTTCTCGGCCTGTTTCTGGATGTCATCAAGGGCAGTGTACTGGGCCTTAATGCGCTTTCTTTGACCATTATTGCCTTCCTAACCCTTCTTTTACATCAGCGTTTACGCATGTTTCCACTCATCCAGCAAGCCATGATGGTGATGGTGTTGGTGGGTATCAATCAGCTTTTGTTTCACTGGATGCAAGCCTTTACCGGATATACCGGGGATAGCCTGATCTTTCTTTTACCTTGCCTTATCAGTGCAATACTTTGGCCATGGTTATTTGTTATTCTACGGGGAGTTCGTCGTTTTTTCCGAATACGTTGAGGAACCGTAGAATGGAATTAATTCTGGCTTCTGCTTCACCGCGCCGGCGAGAACTTCTGTCCCAGATAGGGGTTGCTCACCGTGTGTATCCCGTTGATATTTGTGAAGATGTGATCGCGGGAGAAACGGCTGCTCAGTACGTTGAACGCCTGGCCCTGGAGAAAGCAGAAAAATGCGCCGAACTAACAGGTGCAGGTTGTGCCATTTTGGGTTCGGATACGACAGTGGTTGCGCACGGGCGGATTCTGGGTAAGCCAGCAGATAAAGAGGATGCCGTCCAGACATTATTATCACTCTCAGGTAAAGTGCATGAAGTGATAACGGGAGTAGCGTTGGTTACAGCGGAACAATCGCTCACATCTGTAGTCAAAACGGAAGTTCGCTTTAGAGCATTATCCAGGGCAGAGTGTGAGCGCTATTGGGAGACAGGTGAGCCTAGGGATAAAGCTGGCTCCTATGGTATTCAGGGTCTTGGCGCTATATTTGTCGATGAGATTAAAGGCAGCTATTCCTCTGTAGTGGGTCTGCCATTGACGGAAACAGCTCGGCTACTCAGCAAAGTCAATGTGCCCGTTTGGCAGTCTGACCGGAGTTAAGGATTCAGCATGGGTGAAGAGATTCTAATTAACTTTACGCCGATGGAAACACGGGTTGCGGTGATTGAAAATGGTATGCCGCAAGAGGTGTACGTGGAGCGGGTACACCGTCGTGGGATTGTAGGGAATATCTATCAGGGTAAAGTGGTTCGTGTTTTACCGGGTATGCAAGCTGCTTTTGTCGATATCGGGTTAGAGCGTGCGGCGTTTATTCATGTTGAAGAGGTCTTGCCGCAAAATATCAGTCAAGAGGAAAAGAATACGACGTCCATCGCTCAGATTTTACGTGAAGGACAGTCATTATTAGTACAAGTCACTAAAGACCCCATTGGTACTAAAGGCGCTCGCCTGACAACACACTTGTCCTTACCTTCCCGTTATCTTGTGTGCATGCTAGGAAATAACCATGTGGGGGTTTCCCAGCGGATTGAGGATATTGAGGAACGTGATCGTCTGAGAGAGATTGTGCAAAATCTTATGCAAGAAGACGAGGGCGAGCCAGTCGGGTTTATTTTACGCACCGTGGCTGAAGGCGCTGCAGAAGCCGAAATCAGGTCTGATATCCAGTTTTTGCGTCGGTTATGGGCATCGATAAAAGAAAAAATAGCCACTGCTAAAGCGCCGAGTATTGTGTATGAAGATTTGCCGTTAAATATGCGTGTTCTGCGCGACATGGCACATACCGGGCTGGAGCGGATTCGCATTGATTCCAAAGAAACCTTTCAAAAAGCCCAGCGCTTTGTGCGTGACTTGGTTCCTGAAGTTGCGGATACCTTGGAATATTATCCAGGTGAAAGGCCGCTTTTTGACCTGTTTAATGTTGAAGAAGAAATTCAGAAAGCACTGGGACGTAAGGTTGCATTAAAGTCGGGCGGTTATCTGATTTTTGATCAGACTGAAGCGATGACAACCGTTGATGTGAACACCGGGGCGTTTGTCGGTCATCGTAATCTGGAAGAAACCATCTTCAAAACGAACCTGGAAGCTGCAACCGCCATAGGCCGCCAGTTAAGACTGCGCAATTTGGGCGGTATTATTATTCTGGATTTCATCGATATGGAACAGCTTGATCACCAGCGCCAGGTGCTACGCACGTTGGAGCGGGTTTTAGAGCGGGATTACGCCAAATGCAAGGTGATGGGGGTGTCGGATCTGGGCCTGGTGGAGATGACCCGTAAACGCACACGGGAAAGTCTGGAGCAGGTATTATGTGATGTGTGTAGCGAATGTCAGGGTCGTGGCTCTATCAAAACTCCGGAAACCGTTTGCTACGAGATTTTTCGTGAAATTTTAAGGCAGCATAGGGCATATGATACGGATGGTTACTTAGTACTGGCGGCGCAACAGGTTGTTGACTATCTACTGGATGATGCATCTAATCATGTTGCAGAGCTGGAGGCGTTTATCGGTAAAACAATCCGCTTTCAGATTGAACCTGTGTACAATGCCGAAAGTTTCGACGTTGTATTGCGTTAAGTGAGATTCCTGTGAAACGGCACGCACATTCAACTTTCTGGTTTCTCTATTGGGGCGTGGCTCTGTTGGGTGCCCTGCTCGTTGTTGCATGGCTTGTTATTCGCACCCTAGTTCAGGATATTTCCGATTACAGGCAGGACATTGAACAGCAGCTTTCGACGCAGCTCAATGCCAGAGTGCATATTGCTGTTGTTAAAGGTCATTGGATTGGTCCGGATCCAATTATTAACCTTAAAGGCCTTTCCATTGACGGTTTGACAGAGCATGGTGCATTGTCATTGGCCCTTTTAGAGGGTGATATAGCACTTGATACCTGGGCTTCAATAAAACAGTTTTCTCCCATTTTTTCCCGGTTTGATCTGTCTGGCTTAACGGTTCGCTATGACCTGGCTAAACGTGACCTGTTTGCTGACGCAGGTGAAGACCTATCCTCCGCAACTGAAAGCACGAAACCTATAACCCATAGTGATGGTAAGGCTAAATCTGCAAGCTCAGGTTTACTGGGGCTTTTGTTGCAGCAGCGTGCAATCGCCCTTGAGGATGCGAAGATTGTCATTCATCGAAAAGATGGTAAGGCACTGACGGTTTCGCCTATTCAGGTGAGCCTGACCCATGATGGGCAGCTGCATCAATTGGAAGCCAATGCTGACCTTGTATCAGAGTCGAGTCGCTCAGAGATTACCTTTATTGCCGAAGTTGAAGGAAACCCGAAGAAAGACCCAACCAATCTCTATCTCAATATTTCAGACTTGGATCAGGTATTGCTCAATCCGTGGCTGGCTATGGCTGATTTGGAATTAGGTGAGTTAAATGCGTCCCAGGAAATCTGGGGGCAACTTGACCGTGGCAAACTGACGTATCTGACGGGCAAAACTGCAATCGAAACCTTTCGTTATGCTGAATATGCCTTTTCCGACTTTTCCTTACATACAGCCTTGCTGCGTAGCGACCGGGGTTATCAGTTACAACTCATGGATTTGCTTATAAGTGGCAAAAAGCAGCAACTACAACTGCCGCATATCAGCCTCGATGTTGTGCGCAAAGCAGGTAAGTTAAGGCCTGAACTGCTGATGGTTGATGAAATCAACCTGCAGGCTCTTAACGAATGGTCAGACAAACAGAACTACCTGCCGAGTGAGATTTCAACAATACTGGCAACGCTGGCTCCGCATGGCAGTATTCGGAATTTGAATGTTAACTGGCCTGATCAGGCTGCACTGACGGATTTTAATCTGCAGGCTGACTTGGTTGGGGTAGGTATCAGTGCCTGGGATGATGTTCCTGAAATTCGTGGTATTAACGGGTTATTGATGGCCAATATGGATGGCGGGGCGATTCATTTGCAAAGCAATGATTTTGCTATGAAATATCCTACCTTATTCGAATATCGCTGGGATTATAATCTGGCCAGAGGCGTGATCGGCTGGCGCTTTGAAGATGAAGGTGTGGTCCTTGCTTCAGAGCTGTTGAACCTGAGAAATAAGGCATTATCCGCAGCCGGTCGTTTTAGCCTGTACCTGCCGTTTAGTGATGACGAACAGCCGCTGCTGAACCTGCAAATTGGTGTGCAAAACGGTGAGGGATTGCAGGCAAAATATTATATTCCACCCGAAGAAGTGGGGCAGGAAACCTATGATTGGCTAGTGGCAGCGATTAAAGCAGGGTATATCAAACAAGCGGGCTTTGTTCTTAATGGGGTAACACGCACACGCCTTGATAGCTATCAGATGCCTGCAGTGCAGATGTTTTTTGATGTTGCGGATGCCGAATTTGCGTATCAACCCGGCTGGCCTGACATTAAAGGAACAGATGCCTTTGTTGTTTACAGTGATGGAGAGCTTGTTGCAGAGGCACAGGGCGGACACATTCTTGATTCCAAAATAGGGACTGCTTGGCTTTATCTCCCCGAATCATCTGATCAGTTGTTTATTACTGGCGATGTTCAGGGGGGGACGGGAGATCTTCATAAGATATTGACTGAAACACCTCTACGCAAAGCGCTGGATGGGGGTTTGGATGAGTGGTCGATGTTTGGCGTTGCCGAGACGCAGGTTGATATTGATTTACCGTTAGAGGGCACTCAAGAGCCACAGGTACAGGTGCAATCGGTTATTGAAAATGGTGGTTTCGGCTCGCAAATGAAGGATATCCAGTTCAGCAACATTGCTGGCACGGTTGTGTATGATTCGCGCACGGGCCTTTCTGCTGAAAAGTTGGCTGCGACGCTGTTTCAGCAGCCTGTAACGGCCAGTATTAAAACGCAGCAGAAGAAAACACAAGTGCAGATGAACGGGGCAGTGACGGCTGATTTCTTGCGCGATTGGCTTGATCTTGATCTATTGCGTATCGCTAAAGGAAAGCTCAGTTACAATGCCCGTCTGGATTTTTGTCCGGGCCAACGCTGTAATAAGTTGGTGGTCAAGTCGGATCTAAAAGGTATTGCGGTTGATGCGCCAATACCCTTTGCTAAGCCAGTGAATACACCGTTGCCTTTAACCCTGGTCAGTGATTTGGGCAGAACCTATCAGGATAATCGCAGTGTTATTCGCCTGAATATTGATGATCAACTTCGCGCCGTCATGGTTAATAAGGGGCCTAAAATTGAAAGGGGACAGGTTATTTTTGGTGGTGGAAGGCCTGAAATTCCACAGCAAAAGGGTCTCTGGATTGATGGCGCTGTAGACTCTCTGGGTTATGATGAGCTTTCCCGATTTTTGCAAGTGTCTGGTTTGCTTAAGCAGGGTGAGGGCAGCAAATCTGCCGCAGGGGAGCAATCCGCTCAGCTTTTGCATCAGATTTCGGTTTCGGTGAAACACTTTACCTTTGATAACTTTTCACTGGACAACGTATGGGTTGAACTTAGTCCGCAAAAAGAAGGCTGGCTTGTGGCGCTGGACAGCCCGCAGGTAGCGGGAACAGTATTAATACCTGAGCGGAATGTCCCCTATAAAGTTCATCTCAGGCACCTGGTATATGCCAGTGACGATGACGATGACGAGGCGGATGTAGACACAGCACCTGCCGGTTATGCCGTGGAACCGGGTTCGTTACCTGCAATTGATTTTATTGCTGATCAGGTGAACTTTAATAACAAACCAATCGGTCGTTTAAGTTTTGCTATACGCTCAACCGAACAGGGCGCTCAGTTAGAAAATATTAAACTGGATCTGGAACGTGCTGATATTACTGGTTATATCCGCTGGGGTAAAAGCGGAGGTGAAGTTACTGATCTGACAGTGAAGCTGACCAGTGAGGATTTTAGCCGGGTCCTTAAAACTTGGGGCTATGATAAAGCGATCGAAATCAAAGCGCTGGATGCTTATCTACAGCTATCCTGGCCAGGCAGTCCTTGGGCTTTTACACTGGATAAAGCGGATGGTGAGATTCAATTCACCGCCAAGGACGGACAAGTGCTTGATGTGGGTAATACCGGTAATATTCTCAGAGTTTTCGGTATTCTCAGCCTTCAGTCATTAAGTCGTCGTTTGAAGCTGGATTTTTCTGATCTTGTCGAGAGCGGTGTCGCATTTGATCAGATGAAAGCGCACTATAAAATTAATCAGGGGATTGCGACGACTACAGAGCCTTTTGTGATGACCGGGCCTTCCGTTGGTCTTGCCATGCAGGGAAGTTTGGACCTAGTTAACGAGACCGTCGAGAAGGATATTGAAGTTGCTCTGCCTGTGACAGGAAATATCCCGCTAGTCAGTGTATTGCTGGGTGCCCCTCAGGTCGCGGGTGCGGTATTCCTTTTTGATAAAATTATTGGTGACCCATTCGAAAAATTCACGACTGTGAAATATCACATGTCTGGTGACTGGGGCAATCCGGAGATCGAACTTAAGCAGCGTGAACAGCAACCGGAAGCGCAGCACAGCCACGATAGTATTCAAGGGATGGCAAGTGGGCAGTGAATAGAGGCCAGCCCCTAGCCAATGGGGTCGGTGGTTTTGCACCGGCTAAATCGCTCAGAGAGTTGAGCTCCAACATTGGCACTTACCCTGTAGCGAGGCCACCCCGTGGCCGATGGGTTTGGCGGTTTTGCACCGGCTAAATCGCTCAGAGGGCTGAGCTCCAACATTGGCATTTACCCTGTAGCGAGGCCACCCCGTGGCCGATGGGTTTGGCGGTTTTGCACCGGCTAAATCGCTCAGAGGGCTGAGCTCCAACATTGGCACTTACCCTGTAGCGAGGCCACCCCGTGGCCGATGGGATCGGTGGTTTTGCACCGGCTAAATCGCTCAGAGAGTTGAGCTCCAACATTGGCACTTACCCTGTAGCAAGGCTACCCCGTGGCCGATGGGTTAGACATCGGCAATTTCGCGAAGGTATTTGAATAACTTGCGTGCTGATGCCGGAGGCTTTTCCAATTTTTGCTCTTTCTGTGCATTACGTATTAATTGGCGAATATGCTGCACATCTGCATTTGGATGCTCGCTTATATATTCCTGTAATGCACTATTTCCCTCGCTGATCAGGCGATCGCGCCAACGTTCTAACTTATGAAAGACCTGAGTATGTGCCTGGTGGCCTGCTTCAAACAGACCTATTCCGTTTTCAATATCTTCGGTATTTTCAGTGCGCATGATTTTACCGATAAATTGAAGGTGACGTTTCTGGGCACCATGGGATTTGATACGATGAAATTCATCAATGGCGCTACGCAATCTGTCGCTCAGGTCGAGTTTGTCCAGTTGATCTTTATTCAGTTGGGTGAGGCGCTTCCCTAAATGCTGGAGAGCGTGCATATGACGCTTGGCTTCAGTTTTACTGGCCCAGCCTTCTTCATCATCGTGTGCCGAGTGAGTTGCAAAATCTTCGTTATTGCTCATAGGTTTTCTCAGGCGTAAAAGACTGTAGCCAGGCCAAGAAAAGCAAAAAAGCCAACCACGTCAGTAATTGTTGTAAGGAGTACACTTCCGGCCAGAGCCGGATCAATACCCATTGCTTTTAGACTGATGGGTAATAATGTTCCGGCCATCGCCCCTGCAATCAGATTAATGACGATTGCCAAGGCTATAATAATGCCGATGTTATAGTCCTGGAACCATATTGTCGCAACAATAGCGATGACGGCTGCCCAAAGAATACCATTGAGTCCACCAACGATCAGCTCTCTGTTCAGCAGCCAGCCGGCATTCGACTTCTCTACATGCCCCAAAGCTTGACCTCGAATGACCAGTGTCAGGGTTTGCGATCCCGCTATACCACCCATGGAGGCGACTATTGGCATAAGGACTGCGAGGGCTACAACCTTCTCAATGGTATCTTCGAAGAGGCCAATAACTGCGGAGGCAATAAAAGCGGTCAATAGATTAATGCCCAGCCAGACTGCGCGTCTACGGGTGGTTTTCATGACAGGTGCGAAGGTGTCTTCGTCTTCATCAAGTCCGGCCATACTCATCAATGAGTGGTCTGCATCTTCACGGATGACATCGACCACATCGTCGATTGTGATACGGCCCAGCAATCTGCCCTCATCATCGACCACAGGCGCAGAAACGAGATCGTGTTCGCCAAAGAATATAGCAACCTGATCATCGGGCATGCTGGCATTAATTGGATCGATATCCGTGACCATAATTTCACGGATAGTAATACTGGGATCTGATACGAGCAGTTTGGTCAGGGGGAGCACCCCGATATAAGAATCCTTGCGGCTCACTACGATTAGGCTGTCAGTCATCTCCGGGATTTCGTCATGACGTCTTATATAACGCAGAGTCGTTTCGACGGTAATATCCGGACGAATAGTGGTGGTGTCTGTATTCATCAGACCACCGGCAGTATCCTCCGGATAAGATAAAAGCTGCTCCACACGGCTGCGATTCTGCGTATCCATGATCTGCAGGGTTTCTTTGACAACCCGGTTAGGCAGTTGTTGCAGCACGTCAACCATATCATCCGAATCTAACGATTCGGTCAGTGCCAATACTTCTTCCGAATTCATGCGACTGAGGATGTCAGCCTGAATATCATCTGCCAGATGTTGTAAAACTTCAGGTTCCAGATCCTGGGATATAAGATTCCAGAGGATTTGTCGCTCTTTTGGCGGAGACTTTTCGATTAGGCGAGCAACTTCTGTGGGGCGCAGGGTACGGTTAAGCGTGAATTTTATTTGGCGGAATTCACCACTATCCAACGCTTCATTCAGCTTATCCAGTTGAGTTTTAGGTTCTGGTTGTACCATGAGCTATCGCCATTGTTATGGAACTCGGTGAGAGGGCGTGAGTCCGACAGGGCGAATTATAGCGGATTGTTGCAGCGGCGATAACCCGATGATCTGGTTAAATTATTTATTCGTCTTCATCAAAACGATTATTGATCAATTCCTCGATGGCTGCCAGGGCACTTTCTTCATCGGAACCTGTAGTGGTTACTGTCAGGGTTGTGCCCTTTGCTGCAGCCAGCATCATGACAGACATAATGCTTTTTCCATCAACTTCCCGGCCATCTTTTTCCAGAGTGATTGCAGACGAAAATCGCGAGGTGACAGCGATAAGCTTGGCGGCAGCACGTGCATGGAGGCCCAGTTTATTGATAATAACTATGTTTTTCTGCTGCATTTTTTAGCTCAATTCTCTGTGGCGTACGTGCACATTATCCATAAGTTGGCTGAAATGAGAAGCCAGCATTTCACTGACATAGACAGAGCGGTGTTGCCCGCCAGTGCAGCCTATACCAATGGTGATATAGCTGCGATTATTCGCCGCAAAGCGCAGTAGCCACTTTTCCAGAAAGGTGGTGATTTCTGCAATCATCTCTGCAACCTCTGGCTCGCTTTGCAGAAAGCTTTGGACAGGCTCCTCCTGGCCTGTATATTGGCGCAGTTCCGGGATCCAATGAGGGTTCGGTAAAACACGCACGTCATAGACAAAATCCACATCTAGGGGGACACCATGTTTGAAACCAAACGATTCGAATTGCACGGAGAGTGTTTGCTCCTTTCGTTTTGCAACCCGAAGCTTTACGGTGTCTCTGAGCTCATAAAGTGACAGTCTTGTGGTATCAATCCGGATATCAGCGAGTCTGGCAATCGGCTCAAGCAATGTGGCTTCGGATTGAATTGATAGCTGTAAGTTTTTATGCTCGTCAGAAAGCGGGTGTTTACGGCGGGTAGAGCTATAGCGTTTTAGTAGTGTAGTTTCTGACGCATCAAGGTAGATAATCTCATACTCGGCCCAGTGCCCAGTTCTGAGTTGCTCCAGAATTTGTGGGAATCTGGCCAGGTTACTCAGTAAATTCCGCGCATCTATGCTGACGGCTATCTTGTCAGGCCTGCTGGGGTCACTGATCATCTGTTGAACAAGGTCAGGTAACAATAATGCGGGTAAGTTATCGATACAGTAGAAGCCGATATCTTCCAGTGCTTGCAGGGCGGTACTTTTACCCGATCCGGATCGACCGCTTATAATAACCAGCTTCATGGGTAAGCTCTCTAGATGCTTAAACGGTTAATAGTCTCGAATAATATCGTTGAACTTTCAGCTTGCCTTAATGCATTTCGCACCGCTGACTGACTGAAAAGTTCTGCCACTGACGCCAGTGTTTCCAAGTGTTCTGTACAGGCATCTTCGGGGACGACCAAAACAAAGAGTAGATCAACGGGCTGATTATCAATGGCATCAAAATCAACGGGTGCATTGAGTTTGATAAGATAACCTTTCGCACTCTCACAGTCAGCTAAACGGCAATGCGGGATGGCAACACCATTGCCTATACCTGTGCTTCCCAACTTCTCCCGGCCGCGTAATCCATTAAAAACAGAAGAAGGATCCAGCTCCGGATGCTGTTCAGAGATCAGTTCTGAAACCGTTTCCAGAATACGTTTTTTACTGCTGCCCTCAAGATCACAGAGAATATTTGAGGGCGTTAATAGTTCGTGGGCCAACATAGTGGGTAGACGCTTCGACCTATTTGTAGTTTTTCATTTTTTCTTTATGTTTGATTACCTGACGATCAAGCTTGTCAGTCAAGCCATCAATGGCGGCATACATATCTTCATGCTCACTTGTTGCAAAAACCTGGGCACCGGATACATGCATTTCAGCTTCAGCTTTATTGCCTTGTTTTTCAACGCTGAGGGTCACCTGAACATTTGTGATGTTATCGAAATGGCGCTCAATTTTTTGCATCTTTTCCAGAACGTAGTTCTGCATGGAGTCAGTCAGGTCAATATGGTGTCCAGTGATATTAATTTGCATAAGGTTCTCCTGCATACTGCTTGGCACTTAAATTGCCATCATGTTAATCGGTATATTAAACCAGACGCTTTCGTTCATTAGAAGGTGGTATGCCCATCGCTTCCCTGTATTTTGCGATTGTACGTCTGGCGACTTTGAATCCCTGCTCGTCCAGAAATTGCGCGATTTTGTTGTCGCTTAAGGGTTTTGCTGTGTTTTCGGCGGCCACCATCTTTTTAATTAAGGCACGTATTGCTGTTGATGAGGCTGCGCCGCCGGAAATGGTGCTGATCTGGCTGGAGAAAAAATACTTGAGTTCGAAAATACCCCGTGGGGTATGCATGAATTTCTGTGTTGTTACCCGTGAAATGGTTGATTCATGCATGTCTACGGCTTCTGCAATGTCGTGTAGAACCATCGGTTTCATACTTTCTTCGCCGTGATCCAGAAAGCCGGATTGGCGTTTAATAATTTCGGCGGAAACCTTTAACAGTGTTTCATTCCGGCTCTGTAGGCTTTTAATAAACCAGCGAGCCTCTTGAAGGTGATTTTTCAGATAGGTGTTATCTGAACTGGTGTCAGCCCTTTTTACCAACCCGGCATAGCCGGAATTAATACGTAATTTGGGGGCAACTTCAGGGTTGAGACTGACTTTCCACTCGCCGTGCTGTTTCGTGACTATAACATCCGGAATGACATATTCTGCGGCTGTGTTGCTGATGGATGCGCCCGGTTTAGGGTTCAGGCTTTGAATCAGTTGAATAACCTGCTGCAGTTCAGGCTCTTTCAGGCGGGTTTTGCGCATCAGTTGCCGGTAATCATGGGTGCCGAGCAATGTTATATAGTGCTGTGAAATTTTGATGGCCTCAGGCACCCAGGGAGTATTATCCGGAAGTTGTCTTAATTGAATGCACAGGCATTCGCCCAAATCGCGACAGGCTACGCCCGGGGGGTCAAATTGTTGAATTCTATGCAGGACGGCTTCAACTTCATCGATTTCAACTCTCTCATCACTTTCAACAGCGCTTTGCAGGTGCTCGGCGATATCATTGACCGCTGTGGTGAGGTAACCGTCTGCGTCTATGCCATCAATGATGTTTGTTGCAATCAGGCGATCGAGATCACTCATAGGTGTCAGGTTGAGCTGCCAGTGCAGGTGATCCTGAAGGGTTTCGTCGGCGGTGTCATTTGACTCAAAGGAGTCAAAATCTTCTTTGCCCAAGCCAGGTGTGGTGGATGACTGAAATGTGTCCTCCCAGTGACTATCGGTAGAAAGTTCCGCAGGGATATTTTCATTCCAACTGTCTTCGGCGGGCAATTTGTCCTCGTACTCCAGTTCCTGAGTGGGTTGCTTTGTGGCGTCGTTCGCTGTTACTGCCGAGTTATCCTCATCTGTTGTTGCTGGGCTATTGTCATCACGTGTTGCAGAATCGGCTTCGTCTTCATTTAAGTCAAGCATGGGGTTGTTTTCGAGCGCTTCCTGGATCTCCTGTTGTAGGTCAAGCGTCGAGAGTTGCAACAGACGAATAGCCTGCTGTAACTGGGGCGTCATTGTGAGTTGTTGCCCAATTTTAAGATGAAGCGTCTGTTTCATAATATGTGGAATAAACTCCGAAGCCTTTGGTCTGTACCAAGTATAGGTTTAAAGTGAGAACTGGTCGCCGAGATAAGCATCCTTTACAGACTTGTTGGCCAAAATCTCGTCAGGGGTGCCTGTGGCAAGTATCGTGCCTTCACTAACAATATAGGCTCGCTCACAAATATCCAATGTTTCACGGACATTGTGATCGGTAATAAGCACGCCGATGTCTCTGGATTGCAGATGGCGGATGGTCTGTTTTATATCATTCACTGATATGGGGTCGACACCGGCAAAGGGCTCATCCAGTAGAATAAAATCCGGCTCCGTCGCCAAGGCGCGGGCAATCTCGACACGTCTTCTCTCGCCGCCTGAAAGACTCATGCCCAAACTGTCTCGAATATGAGTAATATGAAACTCTTCAAGGAGCTTTTCCATTTTCTCTTGCACGGCGCTTTTCTCTAAATCACTGCGACTTTCCAGAATAGCGAGCAGGTTATCTTTGACTGTCATTTTTCTGAAAATTGAAGCCTCTTGAGGTAGATAGCCGATGCCTTTACGCGCCCGCCCATGCATTGGCAGAGAGGTAATATCATCGCCAGAAATGAGCACCGTTCCCTGGTCCGCCTGAATCAAGCCTGCAATCATGTAGAAGCAGGTTGTTTTGCCTGCACCGTTAGGGCCTAACAAGCCTACGATCTCTCCACTCTCAATCAGTAAGGAAACATCCTTTATGACGGCTCGACCTTTGTAGCGTTTGGCTAAATTGCGAGCTTCAAGGTTACTCATTGTTTCTCGGTGCTCTTTTTCTTCGGTTGGATGACCATATTAACTCTTCCATTAGGCTCATCTGCTTTACTGCCAAATGCATCGACGATCGATTTATCCAAATCGTATACGATCTTTTCCCCGGTAAAGGAGTCCTTATCCTGAATCACTTTGGCTTCTTCTGTGATCGTCAGTATCTTGTCATCAACCTGATAAACCATATTCAAGCCCCAGGCGTCGGTGAAAGGTTCATCAACCTTGGGTTGCTGGCGAAAATATGCCGGTGAACCCTGCGAGATAAGTTTTTGTACATCACCGTCCTTACGGTGCATATCAACGCGATCGGCTTCAATCAGCAATGAGCCCTGCTTAATCACAACATTACCCTTGTAGGTCGTAATACCCGTTGCGTCGTTAATGCTGGCACTGTCTGCCGTAATATGGATCGGCTTGTCCTCATCGTCAGGCAATGCATGAAGCTGGAGGCTTGCACAAGCCAGGAAGAGGGTCAGTACTTTGAAAAATTTATTTCGCATTTTCATGGGTTCCTTCTACCTGGGAGTGAAGATTGAGGATTTGATCGTCAAAATTGATATCCATGCCGATTCCCTTCATTTGGCTATCAGGTGATTTAATAGTAACGGGTTGATCTGTTTGCGCAATGTTTTGCTGTGGGAAAAAGGAGAGCTTTTCTGTTTTAAGCGTTGTTTCATCATCCTGACCCTTGTTGCTGTAAATGGCTACATTGCCAAGCAGGTCAGTACGTGAATTGTCATCAAATGCTATACCTTGATCTGATGATGCGTAGAAGGGCTTTTCGTTGCCTAGATGGGTCATTCTGGGGTTAGTCAGGTAATTGACTTCAAGCTGGGGGTTGTGCTCCAGTTTTTCTGTTTCCAGTCTTATCGCCAATTGCCCATCAGTAGACCACTCCCTGATCGTGGCTTGTTCCAGGTAATAGTCAATTGTATTGGAGAGCCCTTTATTGTCAGGTATATGCTCTTGGGGAGATTGCCCAAAACCCCAATAAAGCAGTACGGGTATAAGGATTACAGAAGCTAGAATAACCCTGCTTTTACTGTTCATATCAGAAATCACATATAGCGCCGATGAAGCTGTTCAAGTTTATTCTGGGCTTGCAGAATATATTCACAAAATTCGCGTGCGGCACCTTCCCCGCCAGAGCGCTCGCTGCACCAGTCCGCATGTGTTTTTACCAGTGCGTGACCGTTGGGCACCGTTGCGCCGAAAGCGCAATGGCGTATTGCCGCCAGATCAGGAAGGTCATCGCCGATATATGCCGTTGTTGCTGCGCAGTGAGATGTATCCTGCCATAATTCTTCCAGGGCGGTCAGTTTGTCTTCCCGGCCCTGCTGTAAATAGGTAATGCCGAGGGATTTTGCTCTGAGGTTCACCTGATTGGAGCTGCGGCCAGTGATGATTGCGGTTTCTATACCGCCTTGCATTAACAGCTTCAGGCCAAAGCCATCCAGTGTGTTGAACTGCTTTACTTCCTGGCCATTGGGCAAGAATAACAGTTGGCCGTTAGTCAGGATGCCATCAACATCGAACACTGCCAGGGTAATGTTTTGTAAGCGTTTATGGAGTGTGGCTGGGATGTCGGAGAACATTTACAAAACCCCTGCTTTTAAGAGGTCATGCATGTTGAGCGCCCCGACGGGTTGGTTGGCATCATTGGTCACAATCAAGGCGTTGATCTTTTCTTTTTCCATAATCTGGAGGCATTCGGCGGCCAGCATGTCAGATGTCACTGTTGTGCCGTTGGGAGTCATAACCTGATCGATCGTTGTGTTCTGCAAATTAATATTCAGGTCCAAGGCCCGACGCAGGTCACCATCGGTAAAGATTCCGAGCAAGGCATCATGCTGATCCACAATGGTTGTCATGCCGAGACGCTTCTGGGTCATTTCGATTAATGCGTCTTTTAACAAGCTGCCGGTCAGTACTTTAGGAACCTCCTGATCAGCGTGCATAATATCGCTGACTTTAAGTAGCAGGCGTCGACCAAGGCTACCTCCCGGGTGTGAGAATGCAAAATCTTCTGCACTGAAGCCTCTGGCTTCCAAAAGTGCGATAGCGATAGCGTCCCCTAGTACCAGTTGTGCTGTGGTGCTGGATGTAGGGGCCAGTCCCAGAGGGCAGGCTTCTTTTTCAACGCCGATATGCAGATTTGCGTTTGCTGCAGTGGAGAGTGTTGAGTCCGGATTGGCAGTAATACTGATCAAGGGCGCTTTCATTCGTTTTAGCAGGGGAATGATCGTGATCACTTCTGCAGTTTCACCTGAATTGGAGAGCGCGATGACTACGTCTTTAGGTGTAATCATTCCCAGATCGCCGTGACTGGCTTCACCTGGGTGAACAAAGAATGCCGGTGTTCCGGTGCTGGCCAGCGTTGCGGCAATTTTTTTGCCTATATGCCCTGATTTTCCCATGCCGGTTACGATAATGCGACCATCGCAATTGAGCATAATAGAGCAGGCGGATTGAAAGGACTGGTCCAGACATTTTAGGAGGTCTGAAACCGCTTCTGCTTCCAGTTGAATGGTTCGTTGAGCTGAATGTAGAAAGTCAGGCATGGTCATCGTAGGTATCAATGTCTGGTTAAGCGACGGTCATAGTGTATATCAGGCATAAATAGGCTGCATAGGCACCAGCCAAAATAGTGCCTTCGAGTCGACTGATAGCGGGAGGCTTTTGCCATAATGCGAAAGCCATCAAAGCAAAGGTCAGCCCAAGCATGACCATATAGTCTCGCTGCAGAACCATTGAGTCCATACCGATTGGGCTGACAAGGCCGGGTATCGCCATTACCGCAAGAAGGTTAAAGATATTTGAGCCGACGACATTACCTATCGCAATGTCATGATGGCCTTTTAGTGCACTGGCGATAGAGGCGGCCAGCTCCGGCAGGCTGGTACCAATGGCGACAATGGTCAGCCCTATAACCAGTTTGCTGACACCCAGGGAGAGGGCGATCTCTGTGGCTCCCCAGACCAGCATTTTAGAACTGCCAGCGAGGATGGTGAGGCCTACAATAAGCCAAAATAGTGCCAGGCGGGTTTCCAGTTCAGGCAGCTCATCTTCCTCTTCTAAAGAGAGCTCATCACCCGCCGTGCTTTTCTGGAAGCGATGAAACAGGAAAAGGCACACCCCAAGAGCGGCTAACAAGATAAGGCCATCCAACCTGCCAAGCTGCATATCAAATAGTAATATCCCGGCTAATAAGATGACGCCGAGCAGGAGCGGGAGCTCTTTTCTGAGAATGCCGGACTTGACCGGCAGGGGTGCAATCATGGCGGTGATGCCTAATACCAGAGCTATGTTGGCGATATTTGAGCCTAGCGCGTTACCTATGGCAAGGTCCCCAGCGCCAGATGTAGCTGCCACCAGGGAAACCAGTATTTCCGGAGCAGATGTGCCTAAGGAAACAATGGTCAGGCCGATTAACATAGGCGACATACCAAGGTTTTTTGCGGTTGCGGCTGCTCCAATGACAAAACGATCAGCGCTCCAGACAAGTAAAACGAGGCCGACAAGAAGAGCAAGTATTGGATATAGCATATAAAAAGTGAGTTCCAGTTAACGAGAAGGTTGATATTAAAGCAGAATGTCGAGTCTGTTTAAATCAGGCGGGATGAACTATATAGAAATATTCCTATTTTTGTACTGGAATGATAGTGATATAGTGGCGTGCTCAAAATGAGCGATGAAATCCAGTCCGGGTGGTAACGATGGATTTGTCTGTTGCGTGAAATAATAATGGGATTGTATGAGTGATTTTGATGATGCTGTCATCGATATTCAGCAGTTAAGCTTCAGTCGTGGTGAAAGACCGATCTATGATTGTGTAGATATTAAAGTACCCAGGGGTAAAATTACCGCAATTATGGGGCCTTCAGGTACAGGTAAAACGACATTACTCCGACTGATCGGCGGCCAGTTAAAGCCTGATCAGGGCTCGATCCTTATAGACAAGCAAAATATACCCCAGCTAGGTCGTGGTGAGCTTTTTTCTGTGCGTGAACGTATGGGTATGCTTTTTCAAAGTGGCGCGTTGTTTACGGATATGTCTGTATTTGAGAATGTCGCTTTTCCTATAAGGGTTCATACCGATCTGCCAGACGATATGATCAGGGACATCGTTCTGATGAAACTGCACGCAGTCGGTTTACGGGGTGCGCATGATTTGATGCCAAGTGAACTTTCCGGAGGGATGGCGCGCCGTGTTGCACTGGCTCGCGCAATTGCTTTGGACCCCGATATTGTTATGTACGATGAGCCGTTTGCCGGGCAAGATCCTATAGCTATGGGGGTGCTTGTTAATCTTATCAGGCATCTTAATCGTGCATTGGGGCATACCAGCATTGTGGTTTCACACGATATCCAGGAAACATTGCTGATAGCCGATTATATTTATCTTATAGCGGATGCTTCGGTGATAGCGCAGGGTACACCAGAAGAACTGAAAAATCTGGAGTCACCTCAGGTCAAGCAATTTATACATGGCTTACCCGATGGCCCGGTACCCTTCCACTTCCCGGCGGTTGATTATGCTGATGATCTGTTGAAAGGATCTGCGAATGAATAAATTAGCCCTTTTAGGCAGGGTTGGTCTAGATAAGTTGGCGGCTTTGGGGCGGTCAACTATGATTCTATTTCAGGCGTTGATTGCAAAACCTCAGCCTTTAATGGTGTTTCCCCTTTTGGTGAAGCAGATCTATTTTGTAGGCGTATTGTCGCTTATTATTATTGTGGTTTCGGGCCTGTTTATCGGTATGGTTTTGGGGCTGCAGGGTTATACTATTCTGGTGGACTATGGCTCTGAGCAAGCTGTTGGGCAAATGGTGGCGTTAAGTCTGGTGCGAGAGTTGGCGCCTGTTGTCACCGCGCTGCTGTTTGCCGGTCGTGCCGGATCAGCCCTGACGGCTGAAATCGGTTTGATGAAAGCTACGGAGCAACTGTCCAGTCTGGAAATGATTGGTGTTGACCCGCTGCGCAGAATTATCGCACCGCGCTTTTGGGCCGGGTTTATTTGTTTGCCGATACTCACAGCAATTTTTGCGCTGGTGGGTATATACGGCGGTGCGTTAGTAAGTATTGACTGGTTGGGAATCTATGAGGGCTCGTTCTGGGCCAATATGCAAAATTCTGTGGATTTTTCCGAAGATATTGTGAACGGATTAATTAAGTCTGTGGTCTTCGGTTTTGTTGTAACCTGGATTGCAGTATTTCAAGGTTATGATTGTGTGCCTACGTCGGAAGGCATCAGCCAGGCAACGACAAAAACAGTGGTTTATTCATCGCTTGCGGTGTTGGGCCTTGATTTTATTCTTACAGCTGTAATGTTTGGAGAGATTTGATATGCGCATGCGGATCCTGGAGATCAGCGTAGGTGCCTTTATTTTGGCAGGGGTTCTGGCTGTAATTGGCTTGGCCTTAAACGTAAGCGGGCTGACTGTGGCTACCAATGATAACGCTTATACTGTTTATGCTCGGTTTGAAAATATTGGTGGTTTGACACCTCGTGCCAAAGTCACCATGTCTGGTGTGACCATCGGTCAGGTAACGAAGATCGAGTTGGATACTGATATGCTGGTTGCCAAAGTGGCCATGGAGATCGATGGCAGTGTTGATTTTCTCTCCGTTGACAGCTCTGCTGCTATACTGACTGCAGGTTTGCTGGGTGAGCAATACATTGGCTTAACAGTGGGTGCTGAGGAAGAATTTCTGCAAGAGGGCGGTGTTATTGAAGACACCCAATCCGCGCTTGTTTTGGAAGAGTTGATCGGCAAAGTCCTGTTCAATAAGGTGAGCGAGTAATGGCTTATAAAATGATCGCTAAACGACTGGCTATGGTCGTTACGCTGTTTTATATGATTTTGGGTTCTGCATGGGCCTCGGCTTCTTGGGAGGAGGCGGGGAAAGTCGTTGAAGAGGCGACCATCAATATTTTTCAGTTGCTACAGAATGAAGCATTGCTTCAGGAAGAAAATGAAGAGCAACTGATTCATGAGATAGATATTATGCTATCCCCTATTGTTGATTTCCCGTACATGGCTAAAGGGGTGATGGGTAAGTATTATCGCAGGGCCTCGCAAGAAGAGCGCGAACGGTTTGCCGAGGTTTTTAAGACAACACTGCTGAAAACTTACGCTAAAACTGTGGTGAATTTTAATATTGTAGAGTACGCGATGGTTACGCCGCATAAAGTCAGCCCAGACCCCAAAAAGCAGATTGTGACTGTAAACGTGTTTGCAGATACAGGGGAGAAGTACTCTATCATTTACTACATGAAGAAAAGAAGCCAGGGCTGGAAGCTGGTTAATGCGATTTTGGATGGTAGCGTTAATGTACGCTTGAGTTTTAAGAACCAGTTTGCGGATATGATGCAAAGGAATCGTAATGATGTCAGTAAAGTGATTGTAAGCTGGAAAGAGAAAGTTGATCCGGGAAAGGGCCGTACTTGATGGCAACTGCATCACAATCGGGCCAACGTATTATATTGGAAGGAAAGCTTCAGTTTCCTGTGATATTCCAGTTGCGCAAAAAAGTTGAATCCATGCTGTCGTTGATGTCTGGGGTGGTCGAAGTGGACTTCCAGAAGGTTGTTTCGGTTGATAGTTCGTCGCTTTCTTTTTGGCTTTGCTGTCTGCGTTATGCGCAAGGTCGGGGTATTCAGTTGCAGGCCTTGAATATTCCAGAGGATATGCAAAGTATTATTAAGTTGGTCGGATTGGACGACCAGATATTTTAAATAAGAATATCTGCGAATAAGGCGATGCTTGGCATCGCCTTTTTTGTTGTGATCCGGTATTATTTTCGCCTTATTTTTATATCAGGAACTCGATTTTGGGGGCTTTAAATGCAGGCTGAACAGGTTAAGCAGATTCTGGAGTCTCAACTGGATAACTGTACTGTCATGACAGCGGGTGAAGGTTGTGATTTTCAGGTAACGGTTATTGGAGAGGTTTTTGCGGGCTTGCGTCCAGTGAAAAGTCAGCAGATGGTATATGCATGCCTGAATGAATATATCGCGAATGGCGCCATTCATGCCTTAACAATCAAAACCTATACCCCTGAACAATGGGCCGCATCCCAGAAGTAATTCACCCTAACTGGACGAATCATGGATAAACTAATTATCACAGGTGGTGAGCCGCTTAACGGTGAGGTTCGCATCTCCGGTGCGAAGAACTCGGCGCTGCCCATCCTTGCAGCCACCTTACTGGCGTCAGAGCCGGTTACGGTTTGTAATTTGCCGCACTTGCATGACATCACTACGATGTTGGAGTTGCTGCGTCGTATGGGCGTGGAACTGGTAATTGATGAAAAACTCAATGTGGAAATTGACGCTCGAACCATCACTAAACTGGTTGCTCCCTACGAACTGGTAAAAACCATGCGTGCGTCAATCCTGGTGTTAGGGCCTATGGTTGCCCATTTTGGTGAGGCGGAAGTGTCTCTTCCCGGGGGGTGCGCTATTGGCTCCCGGCCCGTCGATCTTCATATTCAGGGTTTACGGGCAATGGGGGCCGATGTTGTTGTTGAAGCGGGCTATATTCGTGCGAAAACTAATGGCCGGTTGCAAGGGGCACGTGTTTTCTTCGATACGGTAACGGTAACGGGTACCGAGAATATTCTGATGGCGGCTACTCTGGCCGAGGGTCAGACCATCATCGAAAACGCTGCGCGTGAACCTGAAGTCGTGGACCTGGCTGAGTGTCTGATTGCAATGGGCGCAGATATTTCGGGCCATGGTACGGACACAATCGTCGTCAATGGCGTTGAAAAGCTTGGGGGCTGCCACTTCCCGGTTGTTGCTGATCGTATTGAAACTGGGACTTATCTGGTAGCCGCCGCCGCAACTCGTGGTAAGGTGAAAATTAAACATACCTCTCCTTTGATTCTGGATGCTGTATTGCAGAAACTTGAGGAAGCCGGTGCTCAGATTACGACGGGTGATGATTGGATTGAGCTGGATATGAAAGGGCAACGTCCAAAAGCAGTGAATATCACAACTGCGCCGTATCCTGCATTCCCTACCGATATGCAGGCTCAGTTTTCTGCGATGAATGCGGTTTCTGACGGTGTCAGTATCCTTAAAGAAACCATTTTTGAGAATCGTTTTATGCATATGCAAGAAATGATTCGAATGGGCGCTAAAATTAATATAGATGGCAATACTGCCATTGTTGAAGGTGTTGAGCGACTGCAGGCAGCGCCGGTCATGGCTACTGATTTACGTGCATCCGCAAGTCTGGTTATTGCAGCACTGGTCGCGGACGGGGATACGGTGATTGATCGGATCTACCATATTGATCGTGGCTATGAATGCATTGAAGAAAAATTACAGTTATTAGGTGCGCGTATTAAACGTGTTCCGGGTTAAGTGATACAGGTGTCGAACAAACCATGAAACAGCAACTTACGATTGCACTGTCCAAAGGACGTATTCTCAAAGAGACTTTACCGCTATTGGCTGAAGCGGATATTGTTCCGGCTGAGGATATTCATAGCAGCCGTAAACTGATTTTTGATACCAACCATGACAATATAAAGTTAGTTGTTATCCGCGCCACGGATGTGCCTACTTATGTTGAATATGGTGGTGCGGACATGGGTATTGCAGGCAAAGATGTTTTGCTTGAACATGGTGCGGCGGGTTTGTATGAGCCGCTGGATCTGAAAATATCCAAGTGTAAACTTATGGTCGCAGGGCTAAAAGGTGCCGGGCCTGTTGCCGGTCGAATGAAAGTTGCCAGTAAGTTTGTCAATGTGACACGTGACTATTTTGCCAAACAGGGTTGTCAGGTGGATATCATCAAACTGTACGGTGCGATGGAATTGGCCCCCCTGATGGGGCTGGCTGATCGCATCGTTGATATCGTTGATACAGGTAATACACTTCGAGCGAATGGTCTGGAGCCAATGGAAGGGATTGCTGATATCAGCTCGCGTTTAGTGGTAGGTCAGCCTTCCATGAAAATGAAATATCGTCAGATCCAGCCAATTCTGGATAAACTGACAGCAGCCGTTAAACGACGTGAAGCGGAGGCAGAAGCATGAACGCTGTAACGATCAAACGTTTGGATTCCACGCAAAAAGATTTTCAGCAACAACTGGATCAGCTGCTTGCCTGGGAAGCGGTTTCTGATGGCAAGGTCAATCAGGTTGTAGATGAGATTCTGGCGCGAGTTCGCACAGAAGGCGATAGTGCTGTAGTCGAATACACCAATCGCTTTGATGGCACTCAGGTAGCTACTCTGCCTGAGCTGGAAATGAACAAGGAGCGTCTTCAGCAAGCACTGGATAACCTTCCCTCTGATCAGCGTTCCGCCCTGGAGACAGCGGCGCAACGTGTGCGCAGTTATCACGAGCGCCAGAAAGGTGAGTCTTGGCAGTACGAAGAAGCTGACGGCACGATGCTGGGGCAGAAAGTTACACCTATGGATCGTGTTGGCTTGTATGTGCCGGGTGGTAAGGCTGCCTATCCTTCTTCTGTGATTATGAATGCAATGCCAGCTAAAGTGGCAGGGGTTGCAGAGATTATCATGGTTGTACCAACGCCTGGTGGTGAAGTGAACGAGCTGGTACTGGCGGCGGCCTGTTTGTCGGGTGTCGATCGTGTTTTCTGTATTGGTGGAGCTCAGGCTGTTGCGGCACTGGCCTATGGCACTGAGACTGTACCGCAGGTTGATAAGATTGTAGGGCCTGGCAATATCTTTGTAGCGACTGCTAAACGTGCCGTTTTTGGTACAGTTGGCATTGATATGATTGCCGGCCCTTCCGAAATTCTAGTTGTGTGTGATGGCCAGACCGATCCTGATTGGGTGGCTATGGATCTGTTCTCCCAGGCTGAGCATGATGAAGATGCGCAACCTATTCTAATTACGCCGGATGCGGCATTTGTCGATGCAGTAGAAGCGAGTATCAATAAGCTGCTACCAACCATGGAACGCAAAGAGATTATTGAAATATCCCTGCGGGTTCGTGCCGCCCTGATTAAGGTGGCAGATATGGATGAGGCAATTGAAGTATCCAATCGGATAGCACCTGAACATCTGGAATTGTCCGTTTCTGATCCTCACGCCTTATTGCCTAAAATTCGCCATGCTGGCGCCATATTTATGGGGCGTTATACGGCTGAAGCACTGGGTGATTATTGTGCCGGGCCGAACCATGTATTACCCACCTCTGGAACAGCACGTTTCTCATCACCGCTTGGAGTCTATGATTTCCAGAAACGGTCTTCCCTGATTTTCTTCTCGGAAGAGGGAGCATCGGAGATGGGTAAGGTTGCCTCAGTTCTGGCGCGTGGTGAGGGCTTAACTGCTCATGCACGATCAGCCGAGTATCGAATTAAAGAATAAAATACTCATCCTCCTAAGGAAAAAGGGCCATCAGATTATGAGGCCCTTTTTTATTTCTGCCGACAGATTCCCTAACCCGGATGCTGTAGCCTTTTCAATTTAGCACTGCTATATAAGTTTCTTCTGTCATGGTAAACCGGGTACATATTGCCAAGGTTTACATTGACCGGGCTTGTACTCGATCTCCCTTGATTTGAGCGCACATGCTCACTCCGGCGCTGCTACGGCCGCGTTTACCTTCCTGAGCAGGCCCAAATCAAGCGATCCTCTGCGCGAAAATTCCGCCAACGGGTGCAACATCCGGGTTAAAGCAAACGATCTCACCACGCAAACTCCAGCAACTGCGACAACATCGGGGATAAGTTTCTGTTTTTTAAATAAATAGTTAATTGCTATTAAGTCATTAATTTTAATTTATTTGAATGATTATAGGGGGTTTTTATAATGAAAACTCAGCGTTAAATAAAAATACAAGGAGAACAAGGTGACTGAAGAGCGTGGTGCAGGTAAATGCCCGGTTATGCATGGTTCGAGCACATCCACTGGTAACAGGGTCATGGATTGGTGGCCAGAATCATTGAACCTGGATATTCTTCATCAGCATGATAGAAAATCCAGCCCGTTAGATGACGATTTCAATTATGCCGAAGCCTTTAATAAGCTTGATTTGGAAGCGGTAAAATCAGATCTTAAAGCATTGATGACAGATAGCCAGCAGTGGTGGCCGGCGGACTGGGGACATTATGGTGGTTTGATGGTGCGCATGGCATGGCATGCAGCGGGCATCTATCGGATTGCTGATGGCCGCGGTGGTGCGGGCACGGGAAACCAACGGTTCGCTCCGCTTAACAGCTGGCCGGATAATGTTAATCTTGATAAAGCGCGGCGTTTGTTATGGCCTGTGAAAAAGAAATATGGCAATCAGCTTTCCTGGGCGGACTTGTTTATTCTTGCTGGCAATATGGCATATGAATCAATGGGCTTGAAAACCTTTGGTTTTGCCGGTGGCCGTGAAGATATATGGCACCCTGAATACGATATTGATTGGGGATCTGAAAAAGAATGGTTAGCTAAAGATGCTGATGGTAGTGCTGATAATTTGGGGCCAGATCCTGAAGCAGCAGATTTGCAAGAGCAAGGCCTGGGTTGGATGGCTGCCAATGGTAACGGTACCGGGCGGAATACTGTCAGTAGTGGTCTTGAAGGAGCCTGGACAACTAACCCGACACAATGGGACAACGGCTATTTCTACTTGTTGTTCAATTATGAATGGGAATTAAAGAAAAGCCCGGCAGGCGCATGGCAATGGGAACCCATTAATATCAAGGAAGAAGACAAGCCTGTTGATGTCAGCGACCCCACTGTTCGTTACAACCCGATTATGACGGATGCTGATATGGCGATGATTAAAGATCCTGAGTATCGCAAAATTTCAGAAAGGTTCTATAAGGACCCAGAGTATTTTGCAGAGACATTCGCCCGTGCATGGTTCAAGCTGACCCACCGTGATATGGGGCCGAAATCCCGTTATTTGGGAGCAGATGTGCCCAGCGAAGATCTGATTTGGCAGACCCTGTTCCCGCTGTGGATTACACGTTGAATGATGCCGAAGTAAAAGCGATTAAATCCAGCATTTTAGAATCCGGTTTAAGCATTGCCGAGCTTGTTGCAACGGCCTGGGATAGTGCGCGTACCTATCGCAATTCAGACCATCGAGGCGGAGCAAACGGTGCACGCATTCGCCTGGTGCCCATGAAAGATTGGCAAGCTAACGAACCGAAGCGGTTGCAGAAAGTGTTGGCTGAACTTGAAAAAGTACAGGCTTCACTGGAAAAAAACGTAAGCCTGGCCGATTTGATCGTATTGGGTGGTTCGGCTGCTATTGAAAAAGCCGCAGCAGCTGCCGGATTCAATGTGACAGTGCCGTTTTTAGCCGGTCGTGGTGATGCCAGTAATGATCAAACCGATGCGGACTCTTTCGCAGTGCTGGAGCCTGTTCATGATGGATTCCGTAACTATGTGCAGGCAGACTACACAGTGCCAGTAGAAAAATTAATGATCGACAGGGCGCAACTGATGGGTCTGACCGCTCCGGAAATGACGGTTCTGATCGGAGGCATGCGCGTATTGGGTGCGAATTATGGTGGCGATAAAGCGGGTGTATTCACCGATAACGAAGGTGCGCTAAGCAATGACTTCTTTGTTAACCTCACCGACATGAATTACAAGTGGCAGCCAACAGGAAAAAACATCTATAGCATTATTGAACGTGGCACGGATAAAACCCGGTGGACTGCATCACGGGTTGATCTGGTGTTTGGCTCTAACTCGGTATTGCGCTCTTATGCTGAATTTTATGCTCAGGATGATAACAGGGAAAAGTTTGTCAATGAATACATAAAGCCCTCTAGTTTTTTTAGAGGGCTTTATGTATGCAAGGGCTGTATGTGAAATTAAACACTAAAAACCTGGCGGATGAAATGCGGCGTTCTGTATTATCTCAGCACGAAAAGCGACCTGGCAGGAGGTGCGACGTTATGAGCAAAGTATCTAAAACAGATTGGAAACGCTTAAATGAAATGGAAGACGAGGATATCGATACCAGTGATATCCCCGAGCTTGCTGATGCGTTTTTCGAAAAAGCTGAAGTGAAATTGCCGCCTAAAAAGTCTGTGACGATGCGCTTGGATGCGGATGTGTTGGACTGGTTTAAATCACAAGGGCAGGGTTATCAAACCCGAATCAACCAGTTGTTGCGCAAATACATGGAAGCACAAGAGCAACGTCATCTGTAGTTACAGCTAATGAAATATTCTCGTTTGGCTGGTGGTGAAGTTGCTCAATAGAATGCCGCCAGCTGCCGCAACACCCGGGTTAATGACTGCGGGTCTTCGGCCTTTCACCAACTTCAGCACTAAAATTCAATGCCTTACCATCACGTAAAATCCTTACTTTAACCTTTTCCCCTGGCCGGTAACGGGCAATTTGCGTCATGGACTTACGGCCATCCGAGATAGGCTGATCGTTAATAGACAGCATAATGTCACCCGGTTTCAGGCCAGCTAAATGTGCTGGGCCATCACGAAAAACCCCCGCAATGATTAATCCTTGCATACGGTTCAGGCCAAACGATTCCGCCAGATCCGGTGTGAGTTCCTGAATTTCGATACCTAGCCAGCCGCGAATCACGCGCCCATATTTGATCAAATCCTGCATCACCTGCTTGGTCAGTTCAGAGGGAATGGCAAAGCCTATACCCTGTGAGCCACCGGATTTGGAAAAAATGGCAGTATTAATGCCAATAAGGTTGCCATAGGCATCGATCAGTGCCCCCCCGGAGTTGCCCGGGTTGATGGCGGCATCGGTCTGAATAAAGTTCTCATAAGTATTGAGGCCCACACTGTTGCGTCCTGTTGCACTGATAATACCCATAGTCACTGTTTGCCCAACTCCGAAGGGGTTGCCAATCGCAAGGACGACGTCACCGACACGGTGATCTTCTGATGCGGACAGGGCTATGGTTGGCAGGTCACCCAGCGCAATTTTTAGTACAGCAAGGTCGGTCTCAGGGTCTGTCCCCAAAACTTCAGCTGCTGCCTCCCGGCCATCTTTCAAGGCAACCACTATACTGTCTGCTCCGGCAATAACGTGGTTATTGGTCACGATATAGCCCTGCGACCCTAAAATGACCCCCGAGCCCAGGCTTGATTGAATACGCTCTCTGCGTGGAATGCTTTTGGAATCAAAGAAATTTTTGAAGAAAGGATCATTAAAGAGCGGATGAATGTTTTGGCGAACAACGGTTTGGGTATAAATATTAACGACAGCGGGGGCTGCAGACTCGACTGCTTGAGCATAAGAAACAGGCCCTTGCTCCAGTGGTGTATGTGAAGGGCGATTGACTTCGCGGAACTCGATCGTGTTGCTAGGGCTGCCAATACGATCAGAAAATAGCTGCAGCAGCAAAACAGCAACCAGAATACCGGAAAGGGCAGGCCAGAAAAGAAAATTAAATTTACGCATTTGTCGGTAGTCTAACCTCATAGTTCAGGATTAGAATTATACGGTGTAAATTCCCTTTGTGAATGGATTGAGACCAATGTCAGTGAAACTTTCTGAAATTATGCATTATCTGAACCAACGGCTTACCCCGGAGCAATTCAGGGACTATTGCCCAAATGGCTTGCAGGTAGAAGGTAAACCTGAGGTTTCAATATTGGTTTCAGGGGTGACCGCTTCGCAGGCTTTGATAGACAAGGCGATTGAATTACAGGCCGATGCAATTCTGGTTCATCATGGGTACTTCTGGAAAGGAGAAGACAGCTGCATTACGGGGATTAAGAAAAAGCGTATTAAAGCGCTTTTGGATAATAATATCAGCTTGATTGCCTATCATTTGCCGCTGGATGCCCATCCTGAATTGGGAAACAATGCGCAGTTGGCAAAAAAATTGGGTATCAGTGTAACAGGCGGCCTGGAGCCAGAAAATCCTCGCAGTATAGGCAATATAGGGGTCCTCGATAAGCCTATGTCCGCCCAAGCATTTTCCTGTCGCATTAATAGCGCACTACAGCGAAAGCCCCTTCTTGTCGAGGGTGGTGAACATGAGATTAAACGTATTGCCTGGTGTACTGGCGGAGCTCAAGGCTATATTGAACAGGCTATTGCTTTAGGCGTTGACGCATATGTGTCGGGCGAAATTTCGGAACAAACGGTGCATAGTGCGAGGGAAAACGGGATTCATTACTTTGCTGCCGGTCACCATGCTACGGAGCGATACGGTGCAGAGGCGGTTGGAAATGAACTGATGCTTCACTTTAATCTGAAGCATCAGTTTGTCGATATTGATAATCCGGCTTAGCTGGATTAGTTGTAGTGCAACGCTTAAGACGTTTTTTCTTTCTCTTCTGGTAATGGTACATCGGCCGTAGGTTGATCGATTGCAGCGTTTTCCGATTCCGTAGCCTGCTCCTCTTTTAGCCCGAACGTCTCGGACAGTGTACCTTCCTCTTCCGGAGCCTTGGGTGCGTAATCGCGTGGGGGTTCGGCAGTGACAGAATCATCCGCTGTGGCTGCTGACTTTCCAGCCGCTTCTGCAGACCAAGCTTCAGTCTGTTCCTCGGACGGCTGGGCTTCAGCTTTATCCAGCTTGGGTGTCATTGCTGGCTCCAGAGCCATATCGATAGAACCCGGTTGGCACAGTACCTGAGCGCCAGTAGCCAAGTGCTCATGAACGTCTTTATAGCTGCTCGTCAAGTTATTAACCAGTGCTGCCGTTTTTTCAAAATGATCGGCGACTTCCGTTTTGTAACTTTCAAGCTCGTGCTGGGAACTTTCCAATTGCTCGGCCAACTCTGCCTGGCGGTTACTGTTACCGGTTGAGCGGCCCATTAAAAAACCAATCATAAACCCAATCGCCAGAGCGGCAATGCTCAGTAGCCAGATATTATCCACAGTGACTCCTTAACTTTGTACCCAGAGAATGAAAATTCAGTATGCAGGATAAAACATAAGTTATCCGCTGCCTATGTTTTGTTGATTTTTAAGCTTGTTGCAGGTCAAGACAATGGGCTATTGGTCAGTGATCATGTGAGGTGCTCTTCCACGTTTCTGTGACGACCTACACTCGGTGTCAGCCTTTTTTGCAAGGTCTTCACCATCGTTGCACGTACTGTTTTAATTGTAAGTCATCACGGAAGACAAAACGCCAACGGGACTTATTCACAGGCGCCACTTGCTTGACTGCACTTGAACTATTCTCCTGGGCCCACTACCGAAAGAACAGATTTGCACTTATAGTCTTTTATATTTATAAGAAATTAACAATGATGGTGGTAAGCAGCAGGTACCCCTCTTAATGGTGGCTGGTACTGACACTGGATACTCCTTTTATAGAGATTGTATGGAGATTGGGAGATAAAAATGTTTCAAGCATTGGTACTGAATCAGGAAGAGGGTAAAACCGTCGCCGCAGTAAAACAGTTGCAGTTAGACGATCTGCCGCAAGAGGATGTTCTGGTAAAAGTTGCGTATTCATCACTTAATTATAAAGATGGTTTGGCTATAACCGGGAAAGGAAAAATCATCCGTAACTTCCCTATGGTGCCGGGTGTCGATTTGGTTGGTACTGTAGAAGAAAGTGCGGATGACCGCTATCGACCCGGTGATCAAGTGATCCTGACAGGTTGGGGAGTCGGTGAAAATTTCTGGGGTGGTTATGCTCAATATGCACGCTTGAAGGCGGATTGGCTGGTTCCTTTGCCGGAACAGATGGGCCCGGTAAAAGCCATGCAGATAGGCACCGCAGGTCTGACGGCGATGCTCTGTGTTATGGCGCTTGAAGAAGGGAACGTGCTACCGGAACAAGGTCCCATTGTTGTCAGTGGTTCTGCGGGCGGCGTTGGCAGTGTAGCAGTGGCTCTTTTGGCCGGACTGGGGTATCAGGTGGCTGCGATCACTGGGCGCCCGGAAACAGCAGAGTATTTAACAGGGTTAGGCGCTACGGAAATCCTTAGTCGTGAAGAAATGTCAGAACCGGCCAGGCCGTTGGAAAAACAGCGTTGGGCTGGGGCTATTGATACCGTGGGTGATCACATTCTAGGCCGTATTCTGGCAGAGACTGAGTATAACGGTGTGGTGGCTGCATGCGGATTAGCTGCGAGCTTTAAACTGCCAGCAACGGTGATGCCATTTATTTTGCGTAACGTGCGGTTGCAGGGGGTTGATTCAGTCATGTGTCCTGTGGAAAAACGTCAGGCGGCATGGCAGCGTTTACAAGAGGCATTACCTGAAAGCGCCCTGGGTGATATCGCGCAAATGATCTCGTTGGCAGAACTGCCCGAGTATGCTGAAAAGATTACTAACGGCCAGGTGAAAGGTCGCGTGGTGGTTGATTTAAATAAGTAGATCCTGCCTCAAGCGAATAAAGGCAGAGCCGGCCTGAAAGCAAATACCGGCTGCCCGTCTCCTAACCCGGCTGTAGTATCCGTGCATTTAGTTTTTTCAACTGAGTGCTGGTGTAAGGTCGGGGTTAGCCATAGATGCCATCGGCTCTGGGTTTGATCAGAACTGCGCTGTAACAGAACGCAAAAAGGAGCCAGGCAACAATCCAGAGAGTCCCGGAGAGGTGTAAGGAGGCCAGGTAAGAGAGTGGCAGCAGGCCTATAGTGATTCTTACCACTGCGGCCAATAGCATCAGAATAAATGCCGCCACCATGACTGGAGGTACTTTCAGGGGTCTACCGGTATGGCCCAAGGAAACACGGGACATCATGCCAAGTGTGAGTACCCCGATACCTCCGGCAGCAAACGCATGGTAAGCCACAGACATGGTAAGCAAGTTCAATTGATTCAGTCCGTACAAGAAATAGCCTAATGTGATAAATGCATAGCCTGCGTGGAGTATCCATACGAGCGGGTTGGAAAAAATGCGCTTATCAAACCAGCCAATGCCACGCAAAAGATTGGCGGTTGCCAGAACAAAACAAAGCGGTGCAATTAATTGACTGTAAGAGGTCAGGCTCAGGAGCAGCCATGCCAAGCTCAATGGAATAATCGCTTTCTCGATCCAATCATACTTATGGCATTTTACGCCCGGCACACCCCTTTCAGTAAAGAAAGGTAATACTCTTCCTCCAATGAGGGTGATGATGACTACTACCAGAAATAACCCCAGTTTAATTCCCGGATTGGCGGTGCTTTCTGTCACCCCCAATAACTGCAGATGAATGAGTAAATTACCAATAAAAAAGCCAATCAGTAGCGGGATAAATAAAAGATTCCGATAGTTCCCGGCGCGGATGATTGGCCAGGATATGGCGAACGCAAGTAAAGGCGTAAAGGCCAGATCGATAAGGGCAACGGTCAGGTCGGGTAGCTGGGGGAATAAGGGTAGCAGCCGACCGAGAAGCCACAGCGAAAATAGGAAAGCGAGTGGCCAACTGTAAGGTGTCTGCACATTGGTCCAGTTTTTTACCGCAGTGAGTAAAAAACCGGCGATGATCGCCAGTGTAAATCCGTAAATCATTTCATGGGCGTGCCAGTACACCCCATAGTTGTAATAGCCTGGTTGAAAGCCATTACTATACATGATGAGCCATACAGCCATTAACAGTACTGAAGCTATAGCGCCACCCAGAAAGAACGGGCGAAATCCCAGGTTAAAGAGAGAAAACTTTCCGGGGGTGCGATGCTCTTGCAACTGTATCATCAGGATCTCCGGTGTTACATTGCGGATGATATACTGTTAAAGAATTATTATGTCGTATTTATACACTTTTTAGTATTTGTTTTGTGGCCTTGGCCATAAGGTGTTTAGGGGAGACCGAGTGCGTCAATTAATTTTGGGCGGTGCCCGATCGGGTAAAAGCCGATTGGCCGAGGAAAGGGCGAAGCAATTAGCGCGGCCAGTTATTTATATTGCAACTGCAAAAGTGTGTGATCAGGAAATGGCCAACCGAGTTCAGCTGCATCAGCAAAGCCGGCCAGACAATTGGGAACTGATTGAAGAGCCTGTGGCGTTGCCACAATGCTTGCGCCGTTTAAGTGGTGACAACAAGGTCGTGCTTGTTGACTGCCTGACGCTTTGGTTAACTAACCTGCTGCTTATTGATCAGGATGCCATGTTGCAAGGAATGGATGAGCTGGAGCGGGCTGTGGCAGCGTTCCAGGGCGATTTGTTTTTGGTATCGAATGAAGTGGGCTGGGGCATTGTGCCTATGGGGGAGCTCAGCCGGGTTTTTCAGGATAATACCGGGCATCTGCATCAAAAGCTGGCTGCCATTGTTGAAAGCGTAACCTTGTGTGTGGCAGGCATCCCGCTTGATATTAAAGGGGGAGTAAAGTGAATATTACACAGTGGCAACATATCCAAGCACACGCTTTAGATGACAAAGCCCGTCAGTCCGCATTACAGCACCAGGCGGTGCTGACAAAGCCTCCCGGTGCCCTGGGGGAGCTGGAAAAAATCGCTATAGATCTTGCCGCTATGCAAGGCGTTGTAAAGCCCGAATGTCATAAAGTGCATATCTCTATTTTTGCTGCCGACCATGGTGTGGCTAAACAGGGGGTTTCGGCATTTCCTCAAGAAGTAACGTCGCAAATGATCCTCAACTTTGCTACGGGTGGTGCAGCTGTGGCTGTCTTGGCCAGGCAGCTAGGCGCTGATTTTGAAGTGATAAATCTGGGCACTGTTCAACCCATCGAACATGTGGGGGTCATCGACAATATCATTGCGCCGGAGTCAGGTGATATCAGCCAGACTGAAGCCATGAGCGAAGGGCAGCTTTTACAAGCACTTGCGGCTGGTAGGGACGCTGTACAGCGGGCCGTGAACACTGGAACCCAGCTGTTTCTGGCGGGAGAAATGGGGATTGCCAATACAACGTCTGCATCTGCACTGATAGCTGCCCTGATGCAATTTGACGCTGAATCGGTTGTGGGGCCAGGGACAGGTGTGTCTCCTGAAACGCTTAGGCACAAAGCGGAGGTTGTTAATACAGCTCTGCGGTTACATTTAAAAACGGATGATCCGCTTGAATTGCTGCGTCGTCTCGGTGGCTTTGAAATTGCTGCGATGGTCGGTGCCTATCTTAGTGCAGCAGAGAAAGGCATTCCGCTTCTGATTGATGGGTTTATCAGTAGTACCGCTGCTTACCTTGCCTGCCAAATTTGCCCGGGGGCGCGAAACTGGATGCTGTTCGGCCATGCTTCGGCAGAACCCTGCCATCGGCATGTTCTATCTGCGCTTAATGCACAGCCAATGCTTACTTTGGGAATGCGATTAGGAGAGGGCAGTGGGGCGGCGGTAGCCGTGAATATTATCCGCTCAGCCTGTGCATTGCATAACACAATGGCAACATTTAATGCTGCTGGTGTGAGTGATGGTTCGGGAGAGCATGAGTGAAGAGTAAACGGATTGACCTTTTGAGGCACGGTGAGCCTGAATTACGGGGGGTCTATCTGGGCAGAACTGACTGTAAGCTTTCAATTAATGGGAGGTTGGATGCTGTGGCGGCGGTCTCATGGCAGTGCCATTGGGATCTGATTGTTACTTCGCCCCTTATGCGTTGTTATGAAACAGCCTGTTGGTATGCGGAGCAGACCGGGGTTGAGTTGCTGGTCGTCCCTGAAGTTCAAGAACTGGACTTTGGTGACTGGGATGGTCGAACATTTGAGTCGGTTTATGCAAGCGATGCTCAACAAGCCGATCTTTTCTGGCAGGACCCTGCGCATAACCCGCCCCCAAATGGGGAAACAGTGACTGCGTTTCGGCATCGGGTTAATGCAGCCGTTAAATTGTTGCTGGAACACCCCTGCCAACATCCACTGGTAATCACTCATGGAGGGGTTATTCGTTGCCTTGTGGGAGAGGTTTTAGGGATTGAAGCAGGCAATTGGGCGCGGATAAAAGTAGATTATTCCAGCTTTACCGAACTCAGCTTTGGTTACTCTGCACAGCAGTACTGGCCACAACTGGTCAGCTGTAACACAAAACAACCCTCCATATATCTTTAGCCCCCTGGTCTATGGGGTTGGCATATTTGCAAAGGCCCAATTGCTCACGTGGTGAACTTCTACAATTGCACCTCACCCTGTAGCGAGGCCAGCCCGTGGCCGATAGATTTGCTATCTTTGCCAAGGCCGAATCGTTCAGGGGGCTGAGCTCCTACATTGGTATTTACCTTGTAGTGAGGCCACCCCCTGGCCGATGGGTTTGCTATCTTTGCCAAGGCCGAATCGCTCAGGGGGCTGAGCTCCTACATTGGCATTTACCTTGTAGCGAGGCCACCCCCTGGCCGATGGGTTTGCTATATCTGCAAAGGCCGAATCGTTCACGGGCTGAGCGCTTACATTTGAGCTTAGGTGTAGATCTTGGTGCTAGAGACAGGACAAAGGCAGAAAAGCAGCATTTATTCGGTCAGCCCTTTGACGAACGATTTCGTGTCTTTCCAAGCTTCTTTACTGACTTCAACACCGGAATCAATAACCTCGCCACCCGTCTCCACGACAGTTTCTGCTCCGGATTTTGTTGAGCAGACAGCGCGTTTGGCTGCACACTTTGACTTGCAGCCCAGTTCTGCCGCTTCATCAGAAAAATACGTTATTGCGCATTGCGTCTCACAAAAGGTCTGATCTGTGGCGCAGTCAGCACCGGCATAAGATGCTGCAAGTAGTAATAGACCTAATAAAAATTTCTTCATTTATATCTCCATTAACAGCAAACTGTGCCTTGTATTTGCAGGCTTAGGGGTTTATTCACAGGTTCTCCTTAGGGTAAATCCTGCGTTACACGCAACCTCCGGTAACGGGTGCTTAAGACTGTTAAAGTCGTCAATAGTTCCGGTAGTTTGAATACGTGGGCGGAACCTGGTTATCTGCTTGCTTGTAGCCAACCAGGATGTTGCACTCGAAGATTTCGCTTTTGTAAGTTGATGCTGTGATACACGCTTATGCTGCCAATGATAAGCAAAGTATACACCCTCAATCATAGGCTGATTCCAGCAACGGAAGCATGGGCGTCTGTGACAGATATATCAAGGACTGGCATGACAGAGGTGGAGGAGCATAGCCCCTCCGGGAGATATGACTAGTCGTCAAAGTGCTCAGCAAAATGGCGCACTTCATGTGCTAATACATCAATTTTATCTGCTGTTTTTTCCATTTCTTGAAGAACAGCAGCGCTAATTGCTGACTCGATGAGCAGTGCAAGTTCCGCAAAGTGAACATCACTAATCTCGTCGACAGTAGACGCTGGCAGTTTTGCTTGAAAGGCAGAAACAACATTCTGTGCGTGTTGTGCTTGTTTCATTGTCATCGTTTTATTCCTTGGCCATTACTTGTTAACTGGATGGCGTTCAACGTGATCTTGTGCATTACTGACGATGAGAGGGTCAGGCTGCAGGTCGATATCTTCGTTTTTATTCGGGTATGGCATACGGCTTAACAGGTGACGCATAGCGTTAAGTCGCGCCCGCTTTTTATCGTCTGACTTAATAACAGTCCAAGGAGCATCGGCCGTGTCGGTATAGAAGAACATCGATTCTTTAGCTTCTGTATAATAATCCCACTTATCTAATGACGCCAAATCGATAGGTGATAACTTCCACTGTTTAAGAGGGTCAACACGACGAGCCTGGAAACGGCGGAACTGTTCATCACGGCTGACCGAAAACCAGAATTTAAATAATCTGATACCACTGCGGGCTAACATGCGTTCCAAATCTGGAGTCTGGCGCATGAATTCTAAATATTCTCCAGGTGAACAGAAATTCATCACCTTCTCAACGCCTGCACGGTTGTACCAAGAGCGGTCAAACAAAACAATTTCTCCGGCCGTTGGCAGGTGGCTGATGTAACGCTGGAAATACCATTGCCCTTTTTCCAGCTCGGTTGGTTTTTCCAAAGCGACAACACGCGCACCACGTGGGTTCAGGTGTTCCATCATGCGCTTGATCGTACCACCTTTACCGGCGGCATCGCGGCCTTCGAACAAGATAACAACACGCTGCCCTGTTTCCCTGACCCAATTCTGCATCTTCAAAAGCTCAATCTGCAGCTCTTTTTTTCTTTTCTCATAATTTTTGCGGGAAATTTTGGTGCTATAAGGATAATCACTTGCTTCAAACTGATCAGTCACTTCCCTATCCAGCAGCACTGTCGAGCCAGCATCTTCTTGTGTTTCGGTTTCAGATACCTGGGTATCAACTTCTGGTTTTTGTTGCTCCTGGTCCATAGGCCATCCTCTTTGTTTTGGTTAATCAGTGGTAGGTATTATGCGCCTATTCTGATTGAAATTTCTGATCTGGATCAAATAGCTGTTATGTTGTTGACGAGAATGTTTTCTTGTTAAAAAAGCTTAGATAAAATCCTCAATTTTTTTTATTTTTCGCAGGTATTTTTCATTGGTTGGGACAGCAATACCCTGTTTTTTGGCGAGTGTACACAGATATCCCGTAATATAATCAATCTCTGTTTTACGCTTGTGTTTCACATCCTGTAGCATGGAAGAATAATTACTCGCCGTTAATTCAGCCACCTGACAGGCTTGCTCTATCAATGGTGACTCGAACAGGCTCATGCCCAGTGATGCGGCTACGGCCGTTACCTCGGTGGCAATCAGAGACATCTCGGCAAGGTATTCCGGGTGTTGGATAAGCGCGCCGTTTTTACAGTGATATGTGGCCGTCAGTGGATTGATACAGCAATTAATCGCCAGCTTGCGCCAAAGTGTGGCACGAATGTCTTCGTCGGCCTCAACTGCGAGAAAACCGCAGCCGAGTTTATCGGTCCAGCTATCCTTATCGGCATGATGAACGCTGCGGGTAATTGAGCCTATACGTGTAACCCCTTTGCCGGCATGAACAACGGTAAAGGGGGAAGCAAGCCAGGCTCCATCTGTTGTTGATGCCCAGTTAACATCAGCTGCAGGGAAGGTATCTGAAACCCACTGTTGGGTTCCCATGCCATTTTGCAGGACAATGATTTTGGCATGTTCAGCTATTCTGTCTTTTATGCTGGTGACAGCTTCGACTGTATCGGTAGACTTGGTGGTAATAAGCAGTTGCTCGATAAGAGTGTTATTATCAGCCAGTTCAGCATCGACTAAATAGCGTTTTTTATTTAATGTCAGGGCCTTACCGGCCTGCTGATACTGTTTTAGCTTGTCAGTGTTTTTCAAGATAAGCGTTACCGGATGGTTCATATAGGAAAGATTACAGCCCCATAGGTTACCAATTGCACCCGCACCAAGAATGAACCACTTGCTTGTCATAACGACCTCCAATGGTCCTTATTGTGACGCAAAAAAGGGTTTAAGTTCAGCTTAAATCGTCAATAATCAGGGAGATTTTTACAATGCCATCGTTTGATATAGTTTCTGAGCTTGATATGCACGAAGTGACCAATGCCGTAGACCAGGCAAACCGTGAGCTGCAGATGCGTTATGATTTTAAAGGGGTGGATGCCAGGTTTGAGCTGAATGACAGTGCGGTGACTGTGCATGCTGAGGTGGATTTTCAGCTTCAGCAGATGCTTGAAGTTCTCAGAACAAAGATGACCGGGCGTAAAATTGATATTCGTTGCCTGGAGGTCAAGGATGCAGAAACCGCGAATATGAGAGCCAGGCAGGAAGTGGTTTTGAAGCAGGGGCTGGATCAGCCCTTTGCCAAGAAAATTGTCAAAATGATCAAGGACAAAAAGCTTAAGGTGCAAGCGCAGGTACAAGGCGAGCAGGTACGAGTCACGGGGAAAAAACGGGATGACCTGCAGTCGGTTATCGCGATGTTGCGTGAAGAAGAACTGGAACTGCCGCTACAGTTTAACAATTTCAGGGACTAACCTGAATACTACACCAGTACATAGCACCTCACCCTATAGGGGGCTGAGCTCCCACATTGGTTCTTACCCTGTAGCGAGGCCAGCCTTCTGGCCGATGGATCTGGTGTATTTGCTCAGGTTTAATCGCTCAGGGGGCTGAGCTCCAACATTGGTACTATACCCTGTAGCGAGGCCAGCCCTTGGCCGATGTGTCTGGTGTATTTGCACGAGGTTAATCGCTCAGGGGGCTGAGCTTCAACATTGGTACTCACCCTGTAGCGAGGCCACCCCGTGGCCGATGGATCAGGTGAATTTGCACAGGTTTAATCGCTCAGGAGGCTCAGCTCCCATATTGCACTATACTGCTTACTCCTGTTCGATACAGTCGAGCAAGAATAATTCTTTGACCAGTTCCTGTGACGGAGGCTGATTAAAATCATCAGTGTTTAGCGATCCACTGCTAAGCTTCTTCAGTAAAGTTTCCCCTCGCCAACTCAAAACAGAAATACCTGTTTTGCGGTGAATAACTTTAAGGTAGGGGTCTTCACGTTCAAACCAGGCGTCAATTAGGTAAGTCATCAGCTCTACTCCCTGTTAAATAGTGTGGGAATTATAGAGCGCAAAAGTATAAATGTAAATGATAATGGTTATTATTAAGATTTTTTTCTGGAGGCTAAATGGACTAGGAGCAAGACGGGCAGCCCTAGTAATGCGGTGCCAATAAAGAAATATTCATAGCCAAACTGATCGACAATGCCCCCAGAGAAACCACCCAAAAATTTAGGAAACAGGAGCATAACAGAGCTGAACAAAGCATATTGGGTTGCCGAATATTGAATATTAGTCAGGCTGGATAGGTAAGCCACAAAGGCTGCCGTTGCAATGCCGCCACTCAAATTGTCCAAAGAAATCACCAGCGTCAAGGCCAAGGTGTCATGGCCCACAGTTGCCAGCCAGGCAAACAACAAATTCGTTAGGGCGGCGAGCAGTGCGCCGAGGAAAAGTATACGGCTTACACCAAAACGGTTAACAAGAATTCCCCCCAAGCCTGCACCGACAATAGTCATGATGACACCATAAATCTTAATGATCTGGGCAATCTCTTCTTTGCTGAAACCCATATCGACATAAAAAACGTTTGCGATAATTCCAAGAATGACATCGGAAATTCGATAAGTGCCGATCAGGGCCAGTATAATTAATGCCTGTTTACCATAGCGTTTTATAAAGTCAGCAAACGGACAGAAAATCGCAATATAAGACCAACCAATGAAACGTGCCAATAGGTCAGGAAGGTGGGCATAATGTTGGCTAAATTGAATGAATTTCTGCTGCTGTTCCAGCGTGTATTCATCCGTTTCAACCGCTTTGGGTTCTCGTACCAGCAGCGTCGTAAATACACCGGTCAACATCAAGGCAGCCATACTGAAGTAAGCAAAACGCCAGGCAGCCAGGTCATAACCATCGGGGTTGTTGCTGAACCAGGCAGCCAAGGCCAATGCGCCGGCGCCTGCAACAATCATGGCAATACGATAGCCCGCCATATAAGTGGCTGCCATCGCGGCCTGAAGTCTCTCTTCTGCTGACTCAATACGATAGGCATCAATCACTATATCTTGAGTCGCTGAACTGAAAGCGACCATTAGCGCACAGGCTGCCATCAATTCCAGGTTTTGCAGCGGGTTCATGACGGCCAGTCCACTTAATCCGGCGATCAAACTGATCTGTGACAGGAATAACCAGCTTCGCCTTCTGCCCAAGAGAGATGCAAGCAGGGGCAAGGGGAGGCGGTCTATCAGGGGAGACCAGAGCCACTTAAAACCATATGCTAGGCCGACCCAGGAGAAGTAAGTGATAATGCTGCGATCGACACCGGCTTCTCGTAACCAAAAAGAAAGTGTGCCAAAAACAAGTAACAGCGGAAGGCCAGAAGAGAAACCGAAAAAGAAAAGTGTTATTGCCCGAGGGTGCAGGTAAATCTTGAGTGAATCACCCCAGGATTCTGTACAGGGTTCAACTGCTGGCATTGCAAGTACCTTTTATATGTTAGCCTGTATTGTCTATGGTGCGGGTCATTGACGCAAATAAAAAAGGCCTGGGCAGAGCTGGAATTCCAATGGTGAACCAGGCACTATCAGCAGGAAAAATTCGATAGCTTTCTCATTATATTTGGCTTTGGGGCACTTTATTTGCGTTATTTTTATGTGAGAAGCCCTGTATCGAAAAAGCTCAAACCCTCGTTCCCTACAGTGCGAGTACGCAATTAAGAAACCTAATGTACTGATGCCATATCCGGGCTAAACCATTCGAGCACAAAAAAACCGGCAAAAACCGGTTTTTAATTCATACCCGCTGCATCATTAGAGACGCAGTCCACCATCCACTTCGAAACAACGACCGTTGACGTAGTCGTTTTCCAGAATGAAGGTAACGGTTTTAGCAATTTCTTCTGGTTTGCCCAAGCGTTTGGCAGGGATGCCAGCCGCGATTTTTTCCAGTGCTTCAGGCTTCATGCTCATAACCATTTCAGTGCCAATGTAGCCCGGCGCAATAGAGTTTGCACGGATACCGTAGCGTACAAGTTCTTTCGCCCAGGTTACAGCCATCGCCTGTACACCAGCTTTAGTTGCCGTGTAGTTAGTCTGGCCCATGTTGCCCTGGCGAGAGATAGAAGAAATATTGATGATACAGCCCTGATTACCCAGGTTAATCATCTGTGCTGCTGCTTCACGTGCGCAGAGGAACGTACCGGTCAAGTTTACATCCATAACCAGGTTCCACTGGTCCATGGTCATCTTCTTCGCAACTTTGCCTGTTTCTTTATCTACTTTTAGGAACAGGCCGTCGCGAGTAATACCAGCATTATTTACCAGACCATCCAAAGTACCAAAATCAGCTACAACGTCAGCAAACAGCTTTTCAACTTCATCTTCCTTGGAAACGTTGCATATATAAGCGCGTGCTTCCACGCCTTTTTCCTTGCAAAGCCCAACAGTCGCATCCAGATCTTCTGCGCTCAGGTCAGCCAATGCCAGCTTTACGCCCTGTTCAGCCAGTTCAATCGCCATTGCGCGACCCAGACCACGGCCACCACCTGTGATCACGATTACTTTATCTTTGAGTTCCATAGAGGATTACCCTTACTTCGTTATAACTCTGTTTATTGTGCGTTGCATCATTTTGCAGGAGGCAAACTTATCTCGCTTTTGCACAAATGTCTACTTATACGCCTATAGAATTTATTATCCATAAGTTGTACGAAGCTTCAAAGGGGGAGTTAAATCAGATTTGTGCAGTTGCTAACTCAATGTTTTAATTTGTTATTTTGCAATACGTTATGCAGTGCCTTATTCGCTGAATTTTTTCATAAGGGAATACACCTAATTTAAGTTTAAATTCCTGCAATGACGCAGGTGAAAATGAAATACAGTCCTGAATTGTGTTGATCTTAGCTATGAACGACAGCATATTATGGGATTTTTATCCTTTGCCCACACCGCTAGAGGCGTTCCATGAAGTTTTTGTTTCTGCTTTTTATTATCGTGCCAATTATCGAAATTACCGTATTGATCAACGTGGGTGAGGCAATAGGGGCATGGAATACGGTTGGGTTAGTCCTTCTCTCGGCATTTATTGGTGTCAATATGCTGCGTTATCAAGGATTATCTACATTGGCGCGCGCTCAGCAACGGGCTAATCAAGGCGAAATACCGGGTCAGGAAATGGTTGAGGGTATTGTGTTGGCTGTGGGGGGCGCACTGTTGATTACGCCCGGTTTTGTGACGGATGTCATAGGCTTTAGCTGCTTGATACCATACACCCGGCAAGCGTTTGCCAAATCACTGATGAGTCGTTTTAGGGTAATCGCTACAGAACAGCGCCATCATGCTTCAGCCCAATTCTATAGCAGCGACTCCTTTCAGCAAGCCGATCCGTTCCAAAACGCAAAGGGTGGCGAAAATGCATCACCGTTTTCCCAGTCGGAAAAGAGCTCTCATCGCCCCGGTGATGTAATTGATGGTGAGTTCGAACGTAAGGATTAGCCCGGATATTGCACCAGTGCATTTGATTATTTCACATGATCTCCTTTTATGTGAGCGCACATGCTCACTCCGACGCTTCTACGGCAGCGTTTACGCTCACGAGCACGCTCAAATCCAGCGATCTCGACGCGAAAATTCCGCCAACGGGTGCAGCGTCCGGGCTTGCTCTTAAGCCTGCTCCGTGTTGTGTTAAGGGCTCTGGCAGTAAATGGCAAGGTGCGCTTTGCATCTGACTCACAGAATATGCTCAGGGTTGGTTTGCGCCTTGCCTAATTAATTTTAAAAAAATACTTTCAGGGTGTTGAATTCATATTTAATGCCCCAACTTAGTTATGCACAGGCTGTGGCTTTAGGCCGCTAACTCATAAAAAACAAAATGTTGATTTTGGTCAGACAAAGATCAGGAGAGAGAACAGATGAAAATTCGTCCACTTCACGACCGTGTAGTTGTTCGTCGTACTGAAGAAGAAGCTACTACCGCTAGCGGTATCGTGTTGCCTGGTTCCGCTCAGGAAAAGCCTAATCAGGGTAAAGTTATTGCTGTTGGTGAAGGTCGTATTCTGAACAACGGTGAGCGTCAGGCATTAACCGTTCAGGTTGGGGATACAGTACTGTTCGGTGGTTATGCGAATACAGTAAAAGTTGACGGCGAAGAGCTGTTGATTTTGAGCGAAAACGAAATTTACGGTGTGCTGGAAGACTGATTCCGGTTGAACTTTTCGAATATTGCCTAAAGAATTTTTTGATACAGGATTTTAAACATGGCTAAAGAAGTACTATTTAGTAACGATGCTCGCCAGCGCATGCTGGCGGGTGTAAACATTCTGGCAGACGCTGTTAAAACAACGCTGGGTCCTAAAGGCCGTAACGTTGTGTTGGATAAATCCTTCGGCGCACCCGTAGTCACTAAAGACGGTGTATCTGTAGCGAAAGAGATCGAGCTGGAAGACAAGTTCGAAAACATGGGCGCACAGATGGTTAAAGAAGTCGCATCCCAGGCTAATGATGTGGCAGGTGACGGCACAACGACTGCAACCGTTCTGGCTCAGGCCATTGTGAACGAAGGTCTTAAATCTGTTGCAGCAGGCATGAACCCGATGGATCTGAAGCGTGGTATCGACAAAGCGGCGGCGGCTGTTGTTGAACAGATCAAAGGTATGGCAGTGCCTTGTTCTGACAGCAAAGCGGTTGCACAGGTTGGTACAATCTCCGCAAATGCTGACTCTCAGATTGGTGAAATCATCGCTGAAGCAATGGCTAAAGTAGGTCAGGAAGGCGTTATCACTGTAGAAGAAGGTTCTGCACTGGAAAACGAACTGGATGTTGTAGAAGGTATGCAGTTCGATCGCGGTTACCTGTCTCCTTACTTCATCAACAACCAGGACAATATGTCTGCTGAAGTTGAGCAGCCATACATTCTGCTGGTTGATAAGAAAATCTCTAATATTCGTGATCTGTTGCCAATCCTGGAACAGGTTGCTAAAGCATCTCGTCCTCTGCTGATTATCGCTGAAGATGTTGAAGGCGAAGCGCTGGCAACGCTGGTTGTTAACAATATGCGTGGTATCGTTAAAGTTGCAGCCGTGAAAGCGCCAGGTTTCGGTGATCGTCGTAAAGCAATGCTGGAAGATATCGCTATTTTGACCGGCGGTACTGTTATCTCTGAAGAAGTTGGTTTGACTCTGGAAGAAGCTTCTTTGGAGCAACTGGGCCAGGCTAAGCGTGTTTCTATCACTAAAGAAAACACAACGATCGTGGACGGTATTGGCGCTGCGGATGCAATCGAAGCGCGTGTTAATCAGATTCGTGCACAGATGGAAGAAACCTCTTCTGACTACGACCGTGAAAAGCTGCAGGAACGTGTTGCCAAGTTGGCTGGCGGTGTTGCAGTTATCAAAGTCGGTGCAGCCACTGAAGTTGAAATGAAAGAGAAGAAAGCGCGTGTTGAAGACGCGCTGAATGCAACCCGCGCTGCGGTTGAAGAAGGTGTAGTACCGGGTGGTGGTGTCGCTCTGATTCGTGCGCTGTCTGCTGTAGGTAACCTGGAAGGTGATAACCATGATCAGTCTGTCGGTATTGAACTGGCATTCCGTGCCATGGAAGCACCTCTACGTCAGATCGTTGGTAATGCTGGCGAAGAAGGTTCTGTGATCGTATCCAAAGTACGTGAAGGTGAAGGCAACTTCGGCTTTAACGCTGCAAACGGTGAATACGGTGACATGATCGAAATGGGTATTCTTGACCCAGCGAAAGTGACACGTTCTGCTCTGCAAGCCGCTGCATCTGTTGCAGGTCTGATGATTACGACCGAAGCAATGGTTGCAGACAAACCATCAGAAGGCGGCGCTCCAGCAATGCCTGATATGGGTGGCATGGGCGGTATGGGTGGAATGGGCGGTATGATGTAAGCGTCACCCCCTCGTTTCACTGAAACAGATACTGTTTCATCAGGCCCGCAAAGTTACGCTTTGCGGGCCTTTGTGTTTTAGAAACCCGCGCTATTTCATTGTTCTCTACAGTAAAAAACTCAATAACACTTTTCTCCGTGATTAAAGTGACAAGTCATAACGGCGGTAGTGAGGGCCAGTTCTCTGGTCGGTGGGTTGGGTGTTTTTGCACAGGCTTAATCGCTCAGGGGCTGAACTTCAACATTGGCACTTGCCCTGTAGCGAGGCCAGCCCCTGGCCGATAAATCTTGCATCTTTGCACAATCTCAATCCCCCCAAGGAACTGAGTACCTTTATGGCACGCTCTACTGAGGTTTACTCATACTCCCTGAGTCCTTCTATCCCACGCAAGAGGGGACTTTGCTCGCCGATTTGATTGATTATGCGAAACGTTCTGTTGCGCAGGGCGAACGGGCGGTAGTCTGGGACTTTTTTGAAGCGCTCGGCAACAGTGTAATGAATGAGCGGGTGGTCATTGGGATCAGGCAGGTCATTTTTATTGACCCTTATAAGCCGTGGTGCCAAGGTTTTCGCGGCCAGCCCGGATCGGTGCTGTTCATGTATCGTCCCGTTTGATATGGGTAAAATGGCGATATCGTCGAGACAGATATTTTCATCTTCATCTGTTTTATCTGCCAGGGCTGCATAGTCAATGTGATCTGCTGGAATGGCTTTGAGTCCTGCATTTTCTGCTTCATCCAGCATGAATTGAAGCGTAATATCCGATAGGCCGTCGAACCAGTATCCGCCGCCAATATCAGAGTGAGCACCAGCAAACCATATTTCGGTGACCCTTTTATCTTTGTTGAATAGGGTTGGCTGGAACGCAATCCGTTTTTCATCAATAGACAGTAGGTGTAGAGCTTTTTCAATATGATTGCCGATGGTGCCATTTTCAAAAACAATACCACTTGCAGGCAGGGTGCCTGTTTTTAAGTCCAGAGAGCCTTCGGTAGCGGCAACGGTGTCAAACAAACCCAGAAATTTGATAGGGCGATTGTCTGCATGTTTCGCTGCAAACATTCTGGCAATGGCTGCACCGCGGCTAAAGCCAAATATGAAAATCTGATCGCCATCTTGATAGAGTTTTTTAAGATCTTCTTTAGCTTCATCCAGGATATCCCTCATGTCAGCACCAGGCGGCGCAAACATTGAGTTCCATGTTTGTCTAAGCCAATTACCACGTGTGCCAACGCCGCTATAGTAGAGGCAGTGCTGGTCGTTAGTTGTGGAGGTGTTTTCGGCTGCGGAAGGTAATTTTCCTCCAAACAATGCATAAATTTTCAATACATTGCTGATGCTGGAGTCAGTGAAAAAGTCTCCAGAGTCAGATGGGTCGTTGCAAGTGCCATCAAAGCAGAAAATAATTTTTTTCATGGAAACTTCCTCTAGTTTGTTGTCTCACTAATCATCAATTTTAATGCAGGGCGTTTTGTTTTGCGAAGTGAGAGCGGTATGCCTTTGTACAGTTTATAAATGCATCTTTATAGCTATCGAGTAAATATTCAAATAGCTGAGCTAGTCACCAATACTACACCGTAGAGGCCCACTAGAAGGATCGCGGTACAGCTTTTAATTTTGAAAGCGGTTTTCCCGGTACCTTATTTAAAAGAACGTGTATATAGTGGCGGTAGTGAAGGCTATGTGCTTGCACTGAAAGGGAGCCAATAGCACTTTGGCTTAAAAATCCATATTGGTGCTGATACCAAAACGGGTCTGACCCATACATTTAAATTACGCTAACTAATGAGCACGACCTGAATCAGGTAAAGCATTTATCGTCATTTATCGACTGTAGATTTCGAAAGCCCTTAAAAAATGTTTTTTGAGTTGACTTTCAGATTTAGTCTAATGTAGGGTTTTCTTATCGAAGTGCTTTGTGTGTCCCGCAACAATTTAGTTAGGGGAAAATATGTTTAAGCATAGTTGTCGAGTGTGTGTTACATGTTTGTTGCTGATGTTGTGTGGTTGTACCGCAACCATTGGCAATCCATCTTCGTCAGGCTCCAATCCATCCGTTTCGCCTTATCTTTCCAGCGCACTGTCAAAAGGTGGTCCCCAACGTATAGATGTTGCTTTGGGGCAGCCAATTTTAGTTGAGAATTTATCTGGTTTAAGGCAGTTTGCTGGGAAAGATATCAACTTTAATGATTTTTCAGGACTGCTTGGTTATTCGACAGAAGTCGGATATGTCATGGTTATATCCGGCATAGTGGCCACCGATGCTCTGGATGCTCAAGCAGGCGAAATACTTCTCATTCCTGCATACGGCACCCAACCAAGTGTTGAACGATACGATGCACAATATTTTGCTGATAGCAAATACGCAGAAAAAGTATCGGGTTTAAAGAGGTTAAGCCAAGCACTGGACGAAGTTGTTGCAAAGCAGCGCTCCGGGATATTTTGGGGCCGATTGCGTAGAACAGCTTTCAATGTGACTGCACCTGGTTCTGCTGATCATGAACTGGCCCGACGTTCAGTTGTAGGGTCGGACATCGTTCATGATATTCGCTTTTCAGGCATATCAGATGCGGATCAGATTGAAGAAGTTACGGTTGAAAAATTTCGCCAGGCCATGGTTGCAGGAGACGAAAAAGTGGTCGCTGCACTTCTCTCTCCAGCTGTGTTTGGCGAAACTGATATCAGAGGTGGCGCCAGCAAAGCAAGAGAAATGCTGGCAGAGCATATTATAAACAAAGAAAATTGGAAGACGGTTCTTGCTAATGGCCGTTTTCAGCGGACGCAAGTTCCTAATGTTTGGAGTATGAAGACCTCTCATGGGCGGGTGTTTCTCAAAACAGAGCCGGTAAATGATTTTACTTATGTAAACGATATTTATAGAGAGAAGAGACGATGAAAAATTGCTTTCACGTAATAAAGCTTGTTCCAGTAGTCTTCTTCGCAACGACCGTGCTATCAAGCTTTTCTATGGCGGCTGTTGATGAACAAAATCGCTATAACCTGCGTATGATGTCAAAAACATTTGATGGTTACAGAGAGGTTTCACATACACAGAACTCGGCGGTGGCGAGACTGAGAAAAGAAGACGAGTCTTATACGCTGATGGACTTTGGCAGAGGGGCTGTTGTTATCGAAATGCCTTCTGGATATAGCGTTTTGGAAATTCCAAATTTTGAGGGTGTGGATTCCGAATTTAAATACAATTACAAAGCTCAAAAACTCTCAGGGGTCAATGCTGCCGCTGATTACTTCAACAATAAAGTGTATAAATATTTGCAATCCGGGCCGGCTCTTGGCAGTGATCATGCGTGGTCTACTCAAGTTAATATTTCGGATATTGCGCCAAAAGGTATTAACGGCGGAAAGGTCACGATTGATTTGGAGCGCAGCTACTTTAACCATAATAATAAAGAATATGTGCTTATCACCTATAATATTCCGGCTTTTCAAGCAATAGATAATGATGGGGACTTTATTATACATTGGGGTGAAGGGGCGGCTCTGGCCGATCCGGGTTTTGGTGAAATTTATTGGAATGCAGCCGTTCAGCGTTCAGTCGTTGAAGAAACAACAGGTATAAGACGTCCTTATCGATATAACACATATGAGCCTTCTCAAGTAAATAGGCAAAAGTAACTCTTATCGGTCGCCTGGGCGGCCAACTAGTAAAACCATCAGCAAGGTCGTTTACTT